>Ga0154020_10001530_pt1 | contig 28482 bp, 22 predicted proteins | sample Klosneuvirus_201_FD_109709 | JGI IMG/M metagenome (GOLD analysis project Ga0154020, IMG submission 109709) | Active sludge microbial communities from wastewater, Klosterneuburg, Austria - Klosneuvirus_20160825_MG | ecosystem: Engineered > WWTP > Aerobic digester > Activated sludge | place...
CAGCAAGCTTATCAAGCTTATAATTCATTTCAAAAATAAGATCACTGAATTCAGACTCATCTCCAGTTTCTGGAAACAATAAAGCATCCCTTTGGTTGGAATGATTCCAATCATTTTTCTGCTCTTCAATGGTGTCCATAGGCCCCATCATATACGCCTCCATTTTTCGTGTGAAAGTAGCTTGTTATGCCAACAGTTTAGAATCGACAGAACTAAAACCACAACTTTAAATTAAGTTATTTATAAAAATAACTCGATAAGTAATTTTAGCTGAAATTTAACTTCTTAGGGGCTTTCCTAGAGAGTTTACTCCCGCTAAACATTTATTTTTTTTGCTCAATTTTATAGCTGATATGAAGTTTTTATTTCCCATCAACTTTTATTTATATTCACATGCCATGGCATCTTTATCTGTAGTAGCTAAACTTTCTCGTTTAACTTGAAGTGCCAGATAAGTAGCCATGACACTACTTGATCCATCAATATGTTTTAATCCAAGAACATGACCTAACTCATGAATCAGAAGACTTTCTAAATGAACACCCTTCTCAATTGTCGAAGTGTCTGTGTAGAAATCAAAATTTTTATCATTAACTCTGAGGTCTGCCTCGCGAATTTGATCGCCAACCCAGTAAATGGAAGTTCTGGCTTGCTCTGTGGGCTTATCAGCCTCCCAAGTGTTTAACCAATAAATAACAGATTTTCCATCTTTAGCAGGTGAGGCTGTCTCTTTGTAGTTGGTACTCACAATAGTAAATAGGGGATGCCCAGCTGCATTTTCCCAAACTTTAGTTGCACGTTCGAGAGCAGGTAAGTATTCCCTTGGAAAGTTTGCATGCACAATCAATGGGATTGGCACTTGATCTTTCCATGAAATCCTTTGCCCATAAACATTCTGGACAAAGTTACATGACTCTTCTGCCTTTGGATTCGGGGCGCAGGCGAAGAGTCCCAAAATGACTCCAGCCATGCAAAATCCAAAAGTGATATAACGCAACATGAAATACCTTCCTTACCGCTGAATTTAATAGATTTACTTTTTTACATACATTTGCGGTCTTAATAATGTCTCATTTTCAAACATTGGACCAAATTGATACACTTTTTGGATAAGCTCTAATTATCTAATATAATTTAATTATTTTATTTTGATAAATTTTTTAAAAAAAATTTCAATGTCGATGGTTTAAACGATGGCGGCCATTTTGAGGCTTTGAAGCGCAGGAATTGTCTTTGGTGTCAAATAGTTTGGCATGGGCCTTGCTTAAGTCTAGTTATACCAACCGAACTCGATCCGCAATCGCGGAGCACAAAGAGTTCCATATGCCTACCTAAAAACCCACCTTCCTGGAGGAAGTTTCCGAAAAAGAAACTTCACCTCCTCCTCTGTCTTGAGTATTAATTTTGTGAGTTCGACGATAAATATTTGTTTTTACATATTAATTTTTTAAGTAAAACCGGGTATTTAGTAAAATAAATATGATTTAAAAGAAATACTAAACCTCGTCTTCGTATTAATAATATGAAGTCAACTAACCTAAATTTGTATCGGACGAGCTCTTTTTTTGATTTGGATTCATTTTGGGGATAGTCACCGTAACAAAGTCGCCATCTCGTTCTTGAATAATTGCTTTTTCAACTACTGGGTATTCAAATGGAAATTCTTCTCGAAAGCTCTGGAATTGTTGGCTTGAAACTTTTCTGTTTTCGTCAATTGTTTCATCTTTATAAGAACGGTTTCCTTGAATCGCAACTTTATCGGGTTGAACATTAATTTGGATGGTTTTTTTGTCATAGAGTGGAATATAGGCTTTTAAAATATAGGAGCTATCAGTCTCTTTAAAATCACTCTTTCTATCAATAAGTTTATAAAAGGGATCATCTTTTTGACTTTCAAAGGGCTCTAATTTTTCGGCCCAATCCAATTTTTGTTTGAGAAGTTCTCGGTTAAAAATATGATCCTGTGATTTCAGACTTTTTTCCATCTGAGTCTGTCGACCCATACGATGTTCATCAAAGATTTGACTTTGTTTAGTCAGTTCTTCCTTATGATGCTCTTTATTATCCTGATATTGTTTGCGAAAGTTTGTTTGTTCGTTCTCTAATTGAGTAGAATGGCTTTTATGTTCTCTTTCAAGTATTTTTTTATTCTCAGTCTTTAGATTATTAATTGTAGAGTTCTCTCTAGTTTTTTCATGATCAATTTTACGATCAGCATCGTTGTGGATTTTTTCTAATTGATCACGGTAGGTGTCACTCACTTTTGCAACTTGATTTTGACCTCGAGATTGAGTTTCAGTTAAATTCCGTTGATTGGTATCATGGATTTTTTGAATTTGTTTCTCATAGCGATCTTGAGAATCTTTAAGAGTTTTATTATGGGACTCTTGGATTTTTTCAATATCTCCATGATACTCTTCGACTGTATTTTGTCGTTGGTCTTCAAAATTTGAGTTAATTTGTTTTAAGCGCTCTTGTTGAAGTAGTTTCTGTTGTTTTAGGTTTTTCTCATAAATTTGTTTTTCTGAGAGTAATGTTTTTTTTGTATTCTCAATATTCTTTTGGCCTTGATCTTTTTCTTGCTCAATACTGGCTTGAGTTCGACCTTTAATATGACTTACAGCGGCCTCCGATTGATTTCGAAGTCCTTCTTCTTTCTCATTATAATATTTTTTGACTTGGTTAATCTCTGCTTCGCGTTGTTCAACTAACTTATCTTTACGTTTTTGATAATCTTTGTTGAGTTGGCTTAATTCATAATTTTGATTTTCCCTGATTTTTCCCGTATCCATTACTAAATGATATTAAGAAAATAAAGTGGAGACAATAGACTAAAGACCTGTTCGTAATCTAATCAATTAAGAAGTTTAACGACAACAATTAATAAGTTGCAGTTTCTAAATGGCTTAATCCTACTTTTTGCTCTATAGACCATCAGTTCATCATAAATTAAGATATCGACTAGGATTTTTCAGAAGTTATTTTAAAACTGACCAATTTCTTTATTGTATTTGCTTCAACTGAGTTGAAGCTTGTGTTCTTAGAGCATGGTACATTCGCTCAAATTTAACATTATAATTTTGATTTTTTTTGAGCAGTGACTTAGTGATATTGATTGCTGCTGGCTCGAATTGTATTTTCGACAATATTAAAATATGTTCGAATTAATATCTCTAATCTTTGAGGTTCTAAGCCTTCTAGGTAAGCCATCTTAGCTGTATAAGTTTTTCGTGCGATGAGTTCCCCTAGAAGTTCTTGCACTTGTTTGAGGCGATCTACTTCAAGAAGTGTGGATTGATTCGTAGGGTTTCGCAATATTCTAGCAATTGTTTGATTATCAAACAAAATATGTACACCTCTTGTTGAATGGTGAAGAAGCGCTTCCATTTGAAGTAAGCCCTTTTCTTCTATTTTTTCCACGATCGCCTCCTTGCGATAAAAGTGAATAAAACGGATCCTCTACTAATGATGGTCATGAAAAAGAATTAGCCTTGCAATCAAAATTTCTGAGCCTTGACGTGACATGCTATTGGTGTGATTAAATAGTGATATGAGCAAGAATAAAAAAATTCAAAATAGTAGACCTAAAAAAACACCACAAAAATTCGGAATCTCATCAACTATTGTGATTGATCCTGATAAAAAGTGGATCTTTAACACTGAAGAAGAACTATTAGCTCACTTTAGTGAATCAGTAAAACTCTTAGAGACCGAGTACTTACAGTTGAGAGATAAAAAAGATTACTCAGATTCTGACGCAGAGTTAATGCAAGAACTTTTAGAACTGACCTTAGATGAGCCAGACCAAATTTGGATGGATAATGATGTGAGTGACGATTTTCCCGTCTACCACTTCCATCGAATGTTTGAGAGTCATGATCATACTGTTTATTATGTTGCTTCTACCTATCTTTATGATGAGGATCCAACTTTTATTTTTTTACATTTTCCGACAAAATCGATGGAACTATCGGATCAGTTTCGACGCGGTCAGATAGTTTTTGATAGAACAATGGCAGAATTTGAACCGGCCTTGATTGAAGGGGATGGATTGACAGAGGGAGATTCCTTATCTTTAGGTTTATTTTCAGCAATGCTCAAGGTTCGATCAGATAAAGATATTCCAATGGAAAAATTCAGAGAGTTTGCCGAATTAAGAGAGCAAACTATAGAAACTCCTGATGAGATTTGGAGAAGTTCCGATTTTCAAGGCAATCGACTTGTGACATTTATTAAAGAGTTTGGAGATTATCCTCAATATTCGGATTTACATTATGTCGTGATCACTCAAGAAGATGGTCAAGCTTCAACAGTCCATTCTTTACTTTTTTCCTTTCCGACTATTGATGAAACTTTACTTGAACGTTACCGTAATGGTGAAAACCTTCATGCTGAAGAAGTAGTTCAAGAAAACAGCCATTAGTTTTATTGGTCCATCCAACATTATTAAAGAGGTTAACTTGGCAAAGAATATAATTATTTGTTGTGATGGTACGTCTAATCAATACGGTAAAAATAATACCAATGTCGTTAAACTTTATGAAATGATAGAAATTGGGCCTCACCAATTCAATTTTTATGATCCAGGAGTAGGGACGTCTTCTAGATCCCTTTTTATACCCTTTCGTTGGATTAGTAATAAACTATCACAAGGACTTGGTCTCGATCTCCATAAAAACGTAGAAGATGCTTACCTTTACCTTATGAATAACTTTGAGAAAGAGGATCGAATTTATTTATTTGGGTTTAGCCGCGGGGCTCATACGGTAAGAAGGTTAGCTGCCGTATTAGGAAAATGCGGACTTCTCTATCGAGGGAGTGATAATATGGTACCCTATGTTTTACGAATGTATGATGGAGATGAAGATCAAAGTATCATTGATAATTTTCGAAAAACATATACCTATGCTTGCCCTGTTTATTTGTTAGGAGTGTGGGATACAGTTTCAGCTTTAACTCGTTTAATTCCAAGATCCAAACTGGATGGGCTTTTGAGTTCTGAGATTCAATTTGCTTACCAAGCTGTTTCTATCGATGAAAAACGTTTACAATTTCCACCCAATTTATTTAGTGATCAAAATAAAAATGCAAATCAAGTAATCGAAGAAGTCTGGTTTGCTGGAGTTCACTCAGATGTCGGTGGTTCTTATAATGAACAGGGCTTATCAAATATCCCACTGAAGTGGATATTGAATAAAGCGAAAGACGCTGGTCTTTGTGTTTATTCAGATGCAATTGAATCTCTTTCATTGAATGCCTTAGAGAAAAGCCATGAATCTTGGAGAGGATTTTTTTGGTTTATTCCTTGGCATGTCTATGGGCTCTTGATTCTTATGGTACTTTTATTGGTTCAACTCATTATTTCCTATGCAGATCTTTTCGGGGATTTTCCTTACCGTCCCTTCAATACAACAGTTTATTTTATAGAATCAAATTGGTTGTACACATTAATACTAGTAATCCTATTGATTCCATTTACTCAAAATCGAAGGGTTATTCCCAAAGGGTCTAAAATTCACAACAGTGTAAAACTAAGAATGGATAAAAGTAATTATAAACCAAATAATCTCCTCAAATTAATAGAGAATAAAGAATTTGAATGGGTTGATTAATTAAAGTGATTGTCGCTAATTGTCACTACCATGGTAATTTTGCAAATCCTTGTATTCAAAATAGCGCAGTATAAAGCCGCATGTTAGTATTCTATAAATAAATTTTACATTATAAATAAGGATACCGTTCGGTTAATAATATGGGAAATCAATCCCACAATATTTGGAACGGTATCTTATTGAAAGAGGAAGAATATGAAACACCTTACAATTACTTTGTCTTTAACATTACTTACGTCTTTTGTTTCTGCTTCAGAACTTATTAAATCATGTACTTTTCAAATCAAAATTCCAGGTCAATCTCGAATTGCATCCACCGTTTATAATATAATAAAAACTGAGGACAAACTTATTGCCAAAGGATTGCAAACTATAAATGGCAACAAAGTTGAGTTACAAGATGAAGTAGCACAATATTTTGAGTATGAAGTCCGAGAAAATGTGAGCAGAAATGATAAGGATTTAAACTTAGCTGAAAAATTAATTACTGGAACTCAAGAGTTTCTTGATAACCCCGAATTGGGATCAGCATTTAGTGTTAACTTAGATTTAAAGAAAATTCGTAAAGCTAAAGTTTTTCAAGTTGGTAAGTTCACTCATATGGGTGGAATAGCCATCATTGAAGCTCAGGATGCAGAAGAAAAAGTTTTAGGCTCTTTTGTTACTGGGTTCCTCCCTTTTGCTTGCGAATAAACTTAAGCCTTCAATGGAGACTCGATAAAAATAATTCAGAGGTGAGTAGTTAACACTTGATCACTCTGGGTTCTAATGGGTGGTTAAACTTTTTTTTTGTAATGTCCATTCAATCTCAAAAAATGCTTAGCTTCGAATCAGAGATTAATTTTATAATTTCTTTTTCAGTTTTTGTAGGAACTTTTGAAAGATTTTGTGCTAATAAAATTGTATTCGTAAAAATTGGTTTGGTACCTTGTATTATATAAATATTTTTTTGAAAATTTGTTGTGAGATGTTTTGGGATTACTCCTAAACCCCAACCTTTTAAAATAGCATTTAATACCCCATAGGGGCTATCAATTGAAAAGTTCCAATTTAAGTCAGGTACAGTATTGTAATGATAACTATACCATTTATAAACGCCCTCTTTACCTTCATGATAGGGAAGATGAGGTAGCCCTTTTAATATTTTAAGTGTGCAACCTCGAGTTAAGTAATTGCGATAAAACTCTTGAGAACAACATAAGATTAGTTCTTCACTCCAAACAGGCGAAGTCGTCAAAAAATTTTGATTTTTTATATGTGGGCCGTCATCTATAAAACCAAAATCAATTTTACAATCATATAATTCTTCGATAATTTTATTTGTTACCAAAAGACTGATGCTAAATTGAACTCTAGAATATTTTTTTCGAATAATTTCGAGTTTATCTAAAAGAATCGTTGAGCCAAAAATTAATGGTGCTCCAACTTTGATTAACGAGATCTTGTCATTACTATTTTCTAAAAGAGAGTTCAAATTTGAAAAAAAAGGTTTAGATATTTTTTCGATATCCAAGGCAAGTTGAGTTGGTTTTATTGATTTTCCCACTCTTACAAAGAGTGGTTTACCAAGTGTGCGTTTTATATTTTTAATATTCTGACTAATGGCTGAGGACGTGATTTTCAAGTTTTTTGCTGCAATTAGTAAGCTTTCTGATTTGATGAGTTCAGAAATAATTTTAACTTTAAATAAATCTAAATTGTTAAGCATTTCTACAGATAATACTTAGAAAATTAAGTTTGTCTACGTATTTATATTCTTATAATAATGGAAAAAATAGATTTAATAATTATTGAATTATAATTAGGGATCAAAAATGTATGAGTGAGTTGAATACTGTTTTAAAAAATAAAATGGTTTGGATATGTGCATTAGGGTACTTTGTAGATATGTTTGATTTGGTACTATTTGGTATTGTGCGAATTCCAAGTCTTAAAGCACTTGGGGTTGCTGAAATTGATATTCAAAAAATTGGTGCACAATTACTTAATTATCAAATGACAGGGCTCATTATTGGAGGATTTTTTTGGGGTCTTATGGGAGATAAAGTGGGGCGACTTAAAACATTATTCGCATCCATTTTTTTGTACTCGCTTGCCAATTTACTTAATGCCTTTATAATTAACATTGATTATTATGCATTTTTACGTTTTTTAGCTGGATTTGGATTAGCGGGTGAATTAGGCGTTGCAGTGACTCTCATAGCAGAAATTTTACCCAAAAACAATCGTGGATTCGGTACTACCATTATTGGCTTTGCAGGATTTTTAGGAGCCATTTGTGCAGCCTTAACAGCTCGTTATTCTACATGGAAAATAATCTATTTGATTGGAGGTATTATTGGATTTATACTTCTTATAACTCGTTTATCTGCCCATGAATCTATTTTGTTTTCAAAGTCAAATCAGAAAAATCAATTTCATAAAACAATCAAATTACTATTTACTTCAAGGGATCGAGTTTGGAGGTATTTTAAACTTATTCTTGTAGGCATTCCTATTTGGTTTGTTTCAGGAATTCTAATATATTTCTCGCCTGAGTTTTCAAAAGAATTGAATGTTGACGGCACTGTCTTAGCTGGTTCGGCTATCCTCTGGTGTTATATGGGTTCTCTTTTAGGAGATATATTTAGTGGATATATAAGTCAAAAATTAAAGAGTAGAAAGAAAGCAATCAATTTCTTCCTCTGGTTATTGTGCTTTGTGATTATTGGTTATGTCTTTTTTACTTCGAAGTGCCACGATATTTCAATTTTATATTATCTGTTTTTTACTTGGTATAGGGAATGGGTATTGGACCCTTCTCATAACAATGTCTGCTGAACATTTTGGAACTAATTTAAGAGCGACCGTTACGACCAGTATTCCTAACCTTATTAGGGGGGCAGTTATTCCATTAAGTTTTATCTTTCAATTAAGTAAACAGTATTTTTCTAGTCTTAATGCGGCTTTATTTTTAGGAATACTCTGTTTAATTGTTTCGATGTTTGCACTTGCAAATTTGGGAGATACCTTTCATGCTGATTTGGATTACTCTGAGGGATAGTTGATAGTCTATCAATGTAATTTTGAACTGATTATCGATCATAATTTACGATACTTGAGCAAAAGCATTTTTTTGTTGAAGATTTTGATCTAAAAGTATTTTATCTCGTCTATTTAACCAAAATGGATTATTTAACAAATTAGGATAAACTTTAAATAGCGCTTCAATTAAAATGGAGTTGCATTGAGTCTCACCAGATTTTTCAAAGTGAAATGTCATTTTTAATAATTCATCGGATGAGACACTGGAAAAGATTTTTTTAAGTGGCCATGTTGAATCAATTTTTGTAATTGTTTTGGACAGAAGTTGGTAATCTTTCTTTTGTAACTCAATGAACGATTTTAAATATAAATGTGTATAACTTTTTTGATGATTATTGAGTTCTGACCATTTCTTTGATTTTATATCATCTATTAAAATTTGGTGAATTGTTATGTTCTCTCGATTAAGCTCTAGAATTTTTAAATATTTAATGAGTTTTTTATACTTATCCATATTTTGGTTTATAGCTGTAAAGTATTTAAATTCTTTTTGAAAAATAAAATGTTCCGGAAGTTTTTCGAACTTTTGAAATTGTGTAGCGATTATAACTCCGTATGAAGCCCCAATAAGTGGAGCAATAAATGAAATATTTGATGTGTTTGAGAAAATAGTTATAATTTCATTTATAATAATGAAAAATGGAAGTAAGACAAAAACTGGGATTTTAATTTTTTGTTTAAAAATAAAGAAATAATTTAATAATACACGAACATTCCGTTTCCCAAAAAAGATTGTAAAAGCACCTACAATTCCGGCTATACTTGATGTTGCTTCTATCATTGGAATTGATAGATGAGTTTGAAATATAAGTATTGTGAGAAAGCTGCTGATTCCAACTGAGAAGTATAAAATTATATATGCAAATGAACCCATTTTTAGTTCTACATAGATACCAAAAAAAATTAAAAATATAAGATTACTTAATAGTGAAATCCAGTCTGCATGAGAAAATAACGAAAAAAATAAAGAAGTTACAGTATTGTTATAGTTTGTTAGAAGACTCGTGTTGTAAAGATCTTTACTTAAATGTCCTGTAGAATCAAAATATTGAAGAGATATGATTAAGTTCACAATAGTAAAGCAAAATGTACTCCAAGGTAGTCGAAAAATTTTGGACTCAAGTCCTAAAGGAATAATTATCATACCTCTTCTTCGGTCTGTATTCATTCAAACTAAAGTAAACACATGTGATTTCAAAATTGATGCCAGGCTTCTCAATTAATTTTGCAACTTAAGCGAATCATAATGAAGCACTTAAATGCTTGGATTTATAAAATCTGCAAGTTGTAATTTAAATGTGTACAAATCTTTAATATTTTTTGTGATGTCATTTTAAATTTTAATAAATCTAAAAACAAAAACTATTCAGTTGATTTGCAAACTCAGTTCCAGAAGTTGAGTTATCTTGACCGTAAAATGGATGAAGTTGAGCCAAAACACTATTTTGCTCTGTCGCATAAGTTGTTGGATGAGCATAAAAAGCAGGAAGTAAAATATTCCAATCTGTTACCCATTCCTCATCTTTGTATAAGGATAGTTTAAGAACATCAAATGAACCGGATGGATCTTTAAGGTCAATGACAAAATTAAATTTTGAAAAAGCATCATTCATAATATAGCTTTTACCTACAAATTGCTCCAGATTGGTAGAAAAAACTTTCCATTGTAAAGCATCCATTAATGGTGATCCTAAGGCTTGATCTGATTTTCTTTCGGCCCAAAAATTTAGCGGCGTATCATCTTGATACGTAGAGCCTTTAACATCGGCTTTCCACTTTCGAAAAACAATATGGTAATTTGATTTTTCAAATTCAGAGTGTATCTTTGGAATATAAAGTCGAAGTAAATCAGGTCTATAATTATTGTATTGATCATAAAATACCTTAAGTTGTATCGTTATAAGCGGATCTTCAAGTTGATTACAAATAGCAATGTCTTTAGGGGCATTAGCTTGTGTATCTGGAACGAGCAGACGACTCGAATTATCATTTGTTCCATTGGATTTGATAAATCCAGCCTCCTCATTTTGAGGTCCACAACCTATAAAGATTAAAATATTTAATAAAAGAGAAAATAAAAAAAAATATTTTTTATAATTAATTCTAATTTGATCTATGATTGAATTTGTTATTTTATCCATTTAAACTCTCCTATCGTTTAAGAGAGCAAAACTGAGACCAAAGTTTTGACTCAAGTTGATACATTTTTAATTGCAAAATGAATTAAAATGTCTCGATTTGAATCAATATAAATATCTGATCGTTAAATTGTTTTACAAATGTACAAGTGTGTATTTTTGAGATAAATCGGGAGTTTTTTATAGAAAATTTAGTTTTGCAAATATCCCTGTAGTCGTATGGGTTAATAAGGTGTAAAGTTTTTTAAGTGTCAAGGGTTGGTTTTTTCCAGAGTTGTGTTTTAAGAGAAAAAGGGTTTATTTTGTAATCCTTTTCAACTTTGACTTCAATAAGAATATTGTTAAGGCCTTTTTTGTCAAAAAAATCTTTGAGAATAGTTTCTGTTTTTGATTTTATAGATTCAGTTTGGCTTAGATATTTTTCATCAATAAATATATTACAATTAACGTGATTCGCTTTTTCTCCTAGTAAGGTAAATGTCTTTACTCCCTCTGGCATTAATGGATCCATTTCAATTGGCTGAACAGTAATTTGATCGTTTTTAAGAGTTGTAAAATAAGAAATTCCCTCAGGACGACCAACTCCGCATTCAACTCTGAGAAAAGGAGAGGGAGTATAATTAGATATCGGTACAAGCACATCATTCATTTGAAAGCGAATTAATGGCATAGTAAAATTGTGAAGATTCGTGATGTATACTTTATTTTTCGATATTTCAAAAATAATATGGTCTTCAAATAACTCCATTGAATCTTCTTCATCGCGACAAACTCCCATAGAATATCCCTCGGTGCTTCCATAGTGATTGTTAATTTTACAGTTAAAAACTTCTTTAAGATACTTTCGATCAGTATGTAATAATGGTTCTCCTCCAGATTCCAGTGAGTCAGGAGAAATTTTCAATTTTCCTGCTCTTTTGGCATCCGCGAGAATTAATAAGAGTTTTGCGTAACCACTTATAACATGGGGTTTTAAATTGTTTAAAGTCTCAATGACTTGTTCGATCGGTTGATCCATAGGTATAAGTTGATAATCTACAAATCGTTTGGCAATCCAAAGTTGATTAGTAACATTTAAATTCTGGTTTGAGCTACAATAACTATTTGGAAGTCCCAACATACAGATTCTCTTTTTTTCTTTTGGTCTTTTAGCTCTTGAACTTCGAGCTACAGATGGAGCAATTGAATCAATGACTTCTTTTGTTTCAGATAGAAAATAATGAGGAGTTCCAGTCGTGCCAGATGTTTTTAAAATATGGTACCGATTGAGATAAAGTTCTTCTGGTGTATGGGTCTCTGCATGAGTAATCAATTCTTTCAATTTAATTTGTGGATTGGTTACAATTTGATCAAAATGCATATCGATATCTTTTTGGGTTAATATTGGAAAATGCTCTGGTTTTATTTCATTAAGTGGAAGGTTTATTTTTTTTATTATTTCAGAATAATAAGGAGATTTTTTGGAAACAAATTTAAGAAGTTTAAGCCAACTTTTATGCTGAAGTTCAAGCATTTGCTCACGTGTGAGTTGAGATATTTTGCGATACTTTAACACGCTTAAAAAATATCTTAATGAAAGCATTCCGCTAACTCCTTATAGGTAAGTATCTTAACTAGCCCTATCATTCTTTAACAAGCTAGCATTTAAATATCCCGACTTTTGGTTTATTTTATAATGACTTAAAATTATAATTAAGGCTAGTTTATTAATTAAATTTATTTCTAACTTAATGTAAAAAAATATATATTAGTATTTATTTTATCAAATCTTACAAATGTTAGATACATGGACAGTTAGGTCGTGGTCTATTATTACTTTCTATATCGCGAAATTGAAATTATTGAGTTATACTTGAAATAGATTATCCTGCTTTTTTTACTTTTAGTCTCTATGAGGTTGGATTTGTTACTTGATAAGTATAATTATTTTAATTTTAAATATTAATTTCAAAGATGGAAATTTAATAGAGGGCAGTTAGTTTTGGTATTATTAGAAAGAAGACTTTTATTTATATTAATGACTGTTTTTCTTGATACTTTAGGAATAGGGCTACTTATTCCTATTTTTCCACAGATCATGAATCGTTTTTCTACTGATCATCAAGATATTACAATTCATTTTGGAATTTTTATTGGTGTCTATGCCTTAGCTCAATTTATAGCTTCGCCTGTTTTAGGAGCGATTTCTGATCGATTTGGACGTAAAATTGTACTTTTATGCTCACTTATGGGAGCAACTTTAGATTATTTTTTTATGGCTTATGCTCCAACATTTACCCTTTTGATAATAGCACGTGTGATTTCTGGTCTAACGGGAGCTAGCATGACAGTCGCCACTGCCTATGTTGTGGATATTAGCGAAGAGAAGGACAGAACAACTCGCTTTGGTTATATAGGTGCAGCTTGGGGTCTGGGGTTTATTGCTGGACCTGCAATTGGTGCTATCTTGGCTCAAGGTGGGGTAATCATTCCATTTTGGGTTGCAGCTATATTAAATTTATTTAACTTTATCTTTGGTATTTTTGTTTTACCTGAATCACTCAGTCTTGATAAGCGAAGAGCAATCACCATAAAGGCATTTAATCCATTTAAATCTTTAATCAAAACTCTTAGCGTTCCTAAAGTTTCTCTTTATGTTTGGGTGTATTTTTTTATATTTTTAGCCGGACAGTCGTTAGCTGTAAATTGGTATCTTTATACAGAAGAAAAATTTCATTGGTCCTCACTTGAGATCGGTATTTCTCTATCATTTATAGGAATTATTGTGGCTCTTTCGCAAGGATTATTAACTCGTATTCTGATTCCCAAGTTAGGTGAAACAAAAGCCGTCACGTTTGGTCTAGTTTTTTATGTGTTAAGTTTTTTTCTATTTAGTGTCGTCACTCAATCTTGGATGATGTATGCGGTGATCCTTCTTTTTGGTCTCACTGGAGTGGCAACCCCCTCACTTCATTCTTTAGCCTCAAAATTTACTCCTGATCAGGAGCAGGGTGAACTGCATGGAAGTATTGTTTCGCTTGAAAATCTAGCTGCTGTTTTAGCTCCTGCTTTATTCACGCCCTTATATAGTTATTTTTCTAGTTCAACAGGAATTATTTATTTTCCTGGGATTGTATTTTTGGTATCTTCACTTCTGTATCTTTTAACACTATTGTTTTGGACATCCATAAAAAGTAAGGCCCACATTTAGTGGGCCTTTTTACTATTCTAAGATTTTATATTTTTATAAGTCTGGATTTTTAGTTTAGTGACAACCGCCCGTGTATCGGATGGCACCGGTACAAGAATTTTTTGTCCAAGAAGCACTACCATGTGTAGCGCTTGCTGGGATTCCATATTGTCCTGCATAATCGGCGCAAGAAACAGGTGATTGTGGAACATCTTCGCATCGAGGTCTTGAGGGCGTTGAGCATCCGCCTGTGTATCGGATCGCACCCGTGCAAGAATTCTTAGTCCAAGAGGCTCTTCCTTCTGTTGCATTAGATGGGATACCATATTGTCCTGCGTAATCGGAGCAAGAAACGGGAGATTGAGGTACATCTTCACAACTTGGCCTAGAAGGTGCTGAACATCCACCAGTGTATCGGATCGCACCTGTGCAAGAATTCTTAGTCCAAGAGGCTCTTCCTTCTGTTGCATTAGCGGGGATACCATATTGTCCTGCGTATTCAGAACAAGCGACCGGAGATTGTCTCACATCTTCGCAACGAGGTTGATCTGGAACCGTACATCCGCCAGTGTATTTAATAGCGCCAGTACAAGAGTTCTTAGTCCAAGAAGCATTTCCTTTTGTTGCATTAGCAGGGATACCATATTGTCCTGCGTATTCAGAACAAGCGACCGGAGTTTGGACTTCATCTTTGCAATTTTGTTCTGGAACAGAACATCCACCAGTATACTTGATTACATCAGAACAAGTATTTTTGGTCCAAGAAGCATTCCCTTTGGTCGCATTTGCTGGAATTCCAAATTGTCCAGCATATTGTGCGCAAGAAACTGGGGTTTGAACTGCATCTTGGCAAGGTTTATCAGGAATTGAGCAACCTCCTGTGTATTTTATTGCATTCGAACAAGTATTTTTGGTCCAAGAGGCTCTTCCTTTTGTTGCATTAGCAGGGATTCCATATTGTCCTGCATATTCTAAACACGCCACTGGTGATTGAGCAGCATCAGTACAATCTGGTCGTGGATGTGGAGGTTGATTTTGATTATCTCTCACGCAAGAGTTTGTTTGAAAGTTCCAATGTTCTCCATTATGACATCTTCTATCGATATTAAAATCTTCACATCTTCGAGTATCATAATTGTATCTTCGTCCACCTCGACAGATTTCTTCTTGTCTGTAGCATCCTCCTCGGTGGTGATCATAATACTCTCCATGTCTACAATCATCTCTTCGTCTTTCACAATAATGAGAATTGTAATTCCATTGGTAGCCGGCGCGACAACCTCTCCAATTGGGTTCACATCGGTCTAATAAAAAGTCCCAGTAGTTATCATAAGTGCAAGTTCTTGAATGTCTTGAACGAATACATTCCTTTAAGTACCAATTATATTGGTATCCATAGGAGCAAGTATAGGGTTGTCTAACGCAGCGACCATAGTAATTGCTATACTCATAGTTCCAAGGACATCGTGGATAGTCTTTGTAAACACAACGATCGAGGAAGTAATCATAATAATACCCATATCCGCATGATGGTTCTGAGCGATAATATTCACATGTATCTTTGTAGCTATTATAATAAGAGCCAGGAGGACAAGTGGTGGTACGGTCTTCGACACAATTTCCTAGTGTTGGGTTATAATAATAACCAGGAGGACATTGGTAGATTGGTTCTGGATTAGGATAAGGGCCGGGGGATGGACCAGGACCAGGACCAGGACCAGGACCAGGATCTACCGGTTGATTGGGATCTGGCAATGGGTCAGGCTGCTGAGGAAGGTCTTCATGAGGAACAACTTCAAACTGATATTGTTTACTTACATCTCTTTTTTGATCATCAGAAAGTTTAACGACAAAGCGAAATACACCACTTTCAGTAGGTGTTCCACTAACTATAAAACGAGATTGTTTGTTTTGATATTCTACTTTAACACCCTTTGGAAGGTAGGAGCTAACAACGCTTCCAGTGTATTTATATTTTTTATTATTGGTGTAAGTTAAAAGTTCGTTATACTTTTTATTTTCTTCACCAATAGGTAGTAAACTTGATTTAATTAATTTAGGATAATCAATGGAAGTGTTATCTGTTCCATTGAGACAGATTTCTGAACTTGTTAAATAGTTATTATTTTTTAACACAGCTAAAACAAAACACCACCGGTCTACAAATAATCCTGATCCAAAGATTCGGATATTTCGACCAGTTGATTCTTCTAACTTTAGTCCTGGAGGAAGTTCGCCATCTAATGTTTGCCATTGAAGATTTGTATCATCATCTGTAGTTCCACCAGCTAGATGGACTTCAAGTTCTTTGTAAGTTTGATAAGAAAAGAACAAATCAGCTTCTTCGTATTCTATTCGGAAGTTACTGGTTTCATCTTCACTGCTTGCGTGTAATTGATTTTGAATTTTAAATAGTCCAAGACTATCTATAAAGAAACTCAACAGAATCAAAGACAAAAGAAGTTTAACTCCTTTTGAATAGAATAGTTTTAACATTTTGGGCCCCCAAAATTAATTTGTCGTTGCAATTATAAACCCCATTGGTGTCACTTTGACATGACTTAGAGTGAGCAAGCAAAGTTAGTGCCAATATTACATATTGACCCAAGCAGGGGCTTTTGTTCAAATAATTGTTGTAATTGAGAAGAATGAAATATTTTTTACGTAACCGTAAAATTCATGGGTTATGATTCAGGATTCATTTAAATTTAATCTAAAGATTCATTCAAAGGAAAACATGCTTAATCTCGTATCTCAGTATTATTTAAACAAATTATACCGCAGCGCTCAATTAAATCGGGATCAATTAATACGAAAACAAGAGCAAAATTGGAGTCATATAAGAGCCTATTTGAAAGGAACAAAGTTATCGAACGACTTTAATTTACAAAATTTTAACACTTACTCCGATCTTCGCAATTATGGCCCTATTTTGAGTTATGAGAATTTATCACCCTATATTGATCAAACTTTGAAGCTCGAAAAAAACATTATGACACCAGACCTTCCAGTAAGAGTTGGTCTAACCTCGGGAACTACAGGCAAACACGGGAAAAAAATCCCCATCAATCAACCAATGTTAAATCAATTTAATTGGTCTCGACGATATATTCTCAGTTCCATTTTGAATGAATTTCGTATTGATTCTATAAAAAAAATCAAGTCTTTATCTTTATCAGCTCAAGCTGAAGTGTATATCGAAAATGGTCTGTCCTATGGTTATATTTCAGGAATTATTAATCAATATATTCCGTATCCACTTCATAATAATTTTTATCCTCAAAAGGAATTACCTTCCCCTGATCAATGGGATAAACGAATTTTAGCCCTTGATCTTGAAATTAAAGGTGTTGAATTGCAAATTGTGGCCGGAATTCCAGCCGTAATATTGGAAACTTTAGAAAGTTTATGCCAGCACTATGGAGTGAGTTCTTTGAACACTATTTTTCCCCAAATTAAATATTGTGTTTTTGGTGGTACCGATATTTCACTTTATCGAAAAAGACTAAATGAAGTTTGTGGAAGAGAATTGCATTACTTTGGGTCCTATGTAGCATCAGAAGCACCAATTGGCTTGCCAATTGCTTCAACAAAAGAGATCGCATCCTATCTTCTGAATCCCAATATTATTGTGGGGTTTGAGTCATTAATAAAACCCAGAAAAATTGAAGGAGTTGGTGAAGTTAAAGTTGGTGATTGTTATCGAATTTTACTGACAATGCCTAATGGTTTTATTCAATATCCTTTAATGGATGAGATTGAAATTTTATCGACAGAACCGATATTTAGTTTTAAAATCATAGGTCGAAAAGGTGGCGGGTTAAATTTAGCAACAGAAAAAATTGATGAAGCAAGACTGTCAAAAGTCATACAGAGTTTTAGTGATTTAAATTTAGTAAAAGTTTTTGGTTACACTGTTGCACCTTACTTCGATTCTAAAAATCCCAGCTATGAAATTTTTCTTTTTATTGGAAGTACAGAAAATAAATACAATGAACTTCTAGACTCTAAAGAATTATTAGGGTCATATGCTAGAACTATAGATGAGATTATGATGAAGCAAAATCAAGATTATAAGGAATCAAGAAATGCTGGAGTTATAAAGCCACTACAATTGAAGGTTTTACCTCAAGAAGCATTAGTAAACTATATTCGACTCAATGCCGAAGCAGGACAAGTGAAAATTCCAACTGTATTTCGTGAAAGAAATAATTTACTTCAATTCTTTCAAAATAAGCTTAAGCTCAATACGGATCAATTAGGAATTCTGCCATGACATCAAATTTTAATATGACATTATGGACCACATTTTTAAAAAGCCTCGTGTCAGAAGGTTATTGCGGAGAGGTGCAGACTGAACAATCTGTCTCTTATTTGAAAAATGTAAGCCAATTTGTTCGTGAGATTGGGCCAGTTTTAATACCTAAAAACACGAGTGATATTCTTTTGATAGTAAAATTGGCGAATCGGGATAAAATCCCACTTTATCCTTTTAGTCGAGGTAAAAACTGGGGATTTGGTTCTCGGTTACCAGTGACTAATAATTCTGTGTTGGTGGATCTTAGTAAACTAAATAAAATTCGAGAAATTAATATTGAATATGGTTATGCTGTGGTGGAAGCAGGAGTATCTCAACAAGAATTAGCTTTAAAGCTCAAAGAAATGAAGGCCCCTTTTTATCTCGATGTGACTGGTTCAGGAACAGATACCAGTATAATCGGAAATTCTTTAGAACGAGGAATTGCCTATAACTCTCTTAGAGTTGATATGATTTCTAATTTAGAAGTGGTGTTAGGTGATGGAACATTTTTAAAAACAGGTTTGGGTTGTTTCGGTGACTCTGAAGTGAACAACCTTTATCCTCATGGAGTCGGTCCAGGTTTACATCATTTATTTTTTCAATCTAATTTTGGAATAGTAACAGCAGCTACAATCAAGTTGAATCGTTATCATTCGTTTATTACCGATTTTAAAATATCTTTTAATGATGCTAATTTAAGTCCGGTTTTTGATCAAATTAAAACTTTAAAACAAATTGGAATTATTAAATCAATTTGTCGAACAGGGGATTTCGCGAGAAGCTATGAAACGATGGCACCCTTGTTGACAAAAGAGTATGAAAAAATTGGAATCAATATGACTCCATCTGAGCTCTTAACTCGATATAAAAAATATAATCGTTTTGAATGGACTTGCTTTGGCAAAATAGATGGGGAACCCGAAGAAGTCGAGTTCAAGAAAAAACAAATAGAGAATAAACTTTCAAAGTTAGCTAAAGTTGAATTTTATACAGAAAATAAAATACAAAGACTTACAAAGATTTTTTATTTTCTCAAAAGATGGGACCAATACTGCAATTTAAAGGCGAGCGAATCTCTGCGTTTACTTTCGATAGGAGTTCCTACAGATGATGCTTTAAAAATCACCTTCTGGGATCAAACGCAAATAAAAACTCAAGTAAATTTCTCTTCAGACGTTGACGACTCCCCCATAGGTTTTCTCTTAATTGTCCCTCTTTGTCCGTTTAAGGGTGATCATGTTAATAACTTCGTCCTTCAGGCACGAACAATATCGACGAAATATAAAGTTGATTTAGGTATAACCCTCAATACTATCTCAGATACAATCATCGAAGGTGTTATCAGTTTAAAATTTAAATCAGCTCAATCTGGACATCAATGTATGCTTGATCTGTATGAGAAATTCTCAAGTTTGGGTTATTGGCCTTATCGTTTAAATATTGATATTATGGATAAGTTTATAAGGCCCACAGAATCATTCTGGATAGTTGTTAAAAAAATTAAATCCATTCTCGACCCCAATTCGATCATTGCTAGGGAGCGATATGATTCTCGATTATAATTGAAATGTATTAAGGTAAATATAGATATGATACATATTTATAAAATAATTATTATTTATCAAAAACAATAGATGAAATTATAATTAAATGGATTATAATGGATATAGGTTAAGGAGTTCAAATAAATGAGTGGTGTATCTCTTGATAGTTTTTTGATGGCAACCATTCCTCATTCAGGTGAAGATATTCCACCTGAAGCGCTGTGGTTGCAAGGACTAGATGAAGTGACTTTGATGGGAGATGTTGATCGTTATGTTGATCGGCTCTATGAACCAAGTTTAATTCAATTAAAAATACCTTATGTTAAAACTCGGTGGCATCGCTATGCTGCTGATTTAAATCGACTTGATACAGATGTGGATATTGAAGCTGTTATTGGCAGTTCCAATCCAATAGGAACTTTTCCTCGGGGATTTCATTGGGTGTACTCAACACAAGGAACAAAGATTCTTTCTCAACCCCTTTCTCAAGAAACCCATTTCGAACTGGTGAAAAGAGTGTATCACCCATTTCATAACGAGGTGCAAACACTAGCAAATTCAATAATAAATAATGAGAGCAAACGGAATCTCTATCATATGGATCTGCATAGTATGCCGTCAAAAGGTACGGATCAGCACCGAGATCCAGGAGAATATCGAAAGGACATCGTGATCAGTGATTCTAAAGGAAAGAGTTGCTCATTGGCTTTTAAAAATATCGTCATTGATAGTTTTAAAAGCCAAGGTTTTTCCATTGCCTATAACTGGCCTTATTTCGGAGGTCGATTAACAGAACAATATGGTCATCCTGAAAAACGACATCATGTCATTCAAATTGAACTCAATCGTGCACTTTATATGGATGAGGTGACAAAAAAAATAAAACCTGCATCCGCAGAAATCACAACAAAACTTTTTGACGCTTTAAGGACAATTCAAAATGCTATTAATAGTTAATTTACCAGGATATGAAAAGATAACAGTTAAGATTAATAAAGATGGTGATATTGAGTCCTATCAACTCTGTGCTTCCTCTCAGACTCTTAATTTATTTAAACAATTTATACATTCGCATGGTCAACGAATCAATCAGTGGCCTTTACCCAATATTATGGATGTTGAGTCTTCAAATTTTAAGGCCGAGACGAGACGAGCACATTTATTACTTCAAGAGTTGATATTAAAAGCTCGTGGTATCTGGAAGCTGCCCTATTCAGGTGAAATGGTTTGTACTTGTCGTGCGGTCAGCAGTGAAGTCATCAATAATGCAATTACAGCAAAGGCTAACACCCTTGAAGACGTTTCAAATTGGACGACAGCTTCCACTTCTTGTACGACTTGTAAAGATAAAGTAGAAGAGCTCATCACGTATCGTCTTTTAAATTCCACAAAAATAAAGTCAGTGGGTTAAGTTTTATTCAAGCATGATTTTTTATTTATATAAACTGTGTTGAAATAAAAACATGGGAATATTAAAATAAGAGAAATTAAGCTATAGTTAAAAGTACTAACAATTCATTAGCGATGAGAGAACTTATCCTGTGGGATTTTAAACTCTGCTAAAAGGGGAATATGATCTGATAAGCGGTGCCAAGGCTGTCCATGGAGTTTAATGCAATTTACAGCTTCGAGTCCACGAAAGTAAATACGATCCATTGAGAGTAATGGCAACCATGCTGGAAACGTGCGTGCATAGGCACCATGTGTAGTTTTAAATACTTCTTTTACTCCCAATTCATGATGAAGATGGTATTCAGCACGACCTCGCCAATCGTTAAAATCTCCAGCAATAATTAATGGTTCATGAATAGGTACATGGGATTGAATTCGTTTTGATAGCGTGGCCAATTGGCGTTCTCTTTCGAACTCAAAAAGCCCTAAGTGCACACAAATTAAATGGACTCTTTGATTGATCTCTGGAATAAGAATGGTTCCATGAAGTAAGCTGCGACTGGCTGACTTCAAAAAAGAAACATTAATATTTTCCCATTCAATAATTGGATATTTACTTAAAATAGCATTACCGTGATGACCGGATTTATAAATCGCATTTTTTTCGTAGGCATAATGATGCCAAACTTGATCAGCTAAAAATTCAAATTGACGATTATTAGGCCAATCATGATGATTTTTTTTTAAACCATTTCTCTCTCCATGAACCTCTTGTAAAAAAATAATATCTGAATCAACTTGCAGTAGAAATGGTTTGATTTCTTGCAAGATATAACGGGTGTTGGTTGCATTAAAACCCTTGTGAATATTATAAGTCAAAACTTTTAAGGCGATATTAGAGTTAGGCATATCTCTTTATCTAAAAACGCTTGCGATCATAAAGCAATCTATAATTGGTGAAGGTACAAAAGCATTTTTTAAACGCAATTCAATGCAGAATTGAATTGCGGACATAAAGTCAGAGAAAATTTTTATTATCATTATCGTTGCCATCCAAGATAATCATAAATCAGCGTCCATATAATGACGTTAGCTCGCCACCCAATCATACCTTGATAATTAACGCTACCATTCCAATGTCCTGAGTTATTAATTGAGGACATCTGTACATTTTCAGGAAATTTTTCATTTAAAGCTGCATACAATTTATATGAGTGTGCAGGATTCACACGAGAATCCTGACGACCATTTAATATAAAAAACTGTGGAAGATCTTTAATATCTTTAACTCTTTCTACTGGAGATATAGCTGACAAATAAGGATAATCATTTGGTTTGGTGGAATCACCGTACTCATAGGCCCATCCACGATAAAAATTAGCGTCCAAAGTTTCTTTATGTAAAAGATCTTGAACACCATTCACAGGAATTACTAGTCCGAAATCCTTGGGACTTTGCAGTGCTGTTCCGGCCACAGTCAAGCCTCCATTGGAGGTTCCAGTAATAATGATTTTTTGTGGTTGAGTATATTTTTTAGAGACTAAATATCTTGACGTCGCAATTAAATCCTTAAATGTATTAATTTTTTTCTCTTTGGTGGCGTCAAGGTGCCATTGATCTCCAAATTCATTTCCACCACGCAAAGCTGGGTCAACTAAAATTCCCCCGCGAGACAGAAAATCTGCTATTAATGGATTATATATAGGGTAGAATCCATTTTCTATACCAAATCCTGCATAGACTTTCATAAATACTGGATTGCTTCCATTGAGTGGCAAATTCTTTAATTTTGTTATTCTCATTGGGATTAGCGTTCCATCTTCGCTGAGTGTATCGACAATGTTCGATTCATAAATTTGTCCATTTACGGTCAGCATTTTTGATAAAATTTCTTCTCGAGTTAAAGTAAATTTTTGTGATTTTAAATCAAAAGTGAAGTCTTTCGATTCCACTATATTACTTCTCAGAGTGACGTTGAGATTTTGTTTGTCATCAGACATAATTACTTCTGATATTGAAGTGCCTACTGGTATATCGAAATGGGCAATTTGGAGTGCTTTTTGATCAAAGACAGACATGCTTTGCCGTGCGCCAAATGAATCAACAACAAAAAGATACTCGCCTTTGATTTCTGCACTTTTGATCACACTATTAGGAAAACGAGCAAATGTTGCTCCAAATGTATTTTCAAGTCGAAGAGGCAATGGTATCTGACGAATTTCAGTATTATTGTCACCTAAGTTGATTTTTAAATAGAGAAAGTCTTTAGTCTGACCGACTAGACTATTGGAAGTAATATTATCGTGTTTAATTGTTTTGGGAAGTGGAAATTCTCCATCAGGAGTGATAAGAGAATATTCAGATTTTTTTACACCTAAAAGAATTTTTTTATTTTGATCACTGATGTACCAATTACTTATTTCTGGATCTTTTTCAGGCTGTGAAAGATCGTATTTTCGAAATCCATTTGGTGACTCCGCATAAATATGATTATTTAACCAATAAATCTCCTTTTGATTTGTTTCAATCCAATGACTGTCTTTTAATAGTTCTTTCTTTTTTAGATCGTAAATTCCTATATTGAACTTATCAAGAGAGCCAATTCTTGCCAAAACAAAGGCTACATATTTTTCATCTGGTGACACACTCAAATCAATTATATGAAATTTTTGATTTCGACTTAACATACTACTTGAAAAAAGCGGAATTGAGTCACCTTGTGATTTTTCTAAAATCAACTCATCAGATGAACTCAAATTATTATCATTATAAATTTTAATTTTCGATCCGTCAGACAATATCTTAGTCAAACTCCGAGATTGTCCGTACAATTCTTTTAACCATTTTTCAATGGAATTTTTATTAGGACTTTTTTTAAGTTTTAAATTCAGTTTTCGATTTTGCTCTAATATCCAGAGATAACGTTCTGGAGTTTCTGTTTCAAGAGACATGAATTTTGTGGAATTAGTATTGGTAGAATTGATCTTATTAAAAATTTCCGAACAGATTGGTTCGGCGCCGCCAATTGAAGATGACAAAATTAGGCATAGGGTTGATAAAAAAATAAACAATCCGTTTTTATAAAATGGAATTTTCATATTTAAACCTTTAGTTTGCGTTTCAATGTAAGTGCTTAGCAAAAACAATGCCGGAATCTGCGCAAAATAATTTCCATTCCAATAATGAATATTATTAATTGGTTCGTACATAAAAAATTAAATTTTTATGAAAAATTTCGATTGTTCAAATATTGGGATCTTCATTATAAAAGTGAATATCTATTTAAACTTTAGTCTAACTTTTAGTTAATTAAATAGAATTTGTATATGTTTAAATAAAGTAAATAGTCTTTGCATCAAGATGACTGATACATCCTAATTCCGGAAGACTTAAACTCATCACCCCTGCACCGACATCGTGTCGGCTCCTGGTAACCACCACGGAAGCTTCGTTTTGCTTCAACTAACTGGCCATTTTTATTGGAGGCCAGATCAAAAGTTGGTACAATTTGCGTAGCGGAGAGCACGAAGAATGATAACAAGAGAGAAATCACTCGCCAATAAACAGTTATAAACCAATAACGACAAAAATTAGTCCTCGAATACTTTGGCCATTTTATAAAAGACGCGCTTGAAGCCGTTTAATCATGAAGCGCAGTGCAATTTTACAACTTGGAGCTTAACATTGAGCTCGCGATTACAAATTCCAATTTTTAAATTCTACTAGCTTGTCGATTGAGAATGAGTTAAAGCCCTGATCCTCTGCTAATTCTTGACAATTGAGTCTTAATTCTTTTGTTGTATGACCATAGACATCATGTAAAGCTGTTTTTACTTGATTGTATCCACAATGCATAGAATCCCAAATTAATTTTGAAGTTTTGCAAATGGATTTGAAATATTTTGGAGCTGTTTCAAGTGGTTTGGAGGTAAAATCTTTAGGGGAAAGATTTACTTTGATTGCACCAAAGTGCATATTACTTGCTGACCAGCTACATTCATTGATAAGTGCTTCAGCAGTATCAAAACCTATTAAAGGACCAGAACTGTCTGAGCTCCAAGAGTTTGAGCTGCAGTTTTCGGTATCATAAGCATAACTACAATAACCATAATAAGTTTTCGTTGCTAGATTTTCATTTAAATAAATATTCTTCTGGTTGAAAAGAGGCGAAAGGATCTCAAAAATATGTTCGCCTTTATCAACAACTAAGGTTTGATCAGCTCCTATTTTGCCAGATACTTTAGTAAAAGCGTCACTAACTTCTGAGTTTTTAGATTCAAGCAAGGGGAGTTCAGTTTGCTGAATATTACGAATTCTATCCTCTGAAATTTGAATATTTCTGAGTTTATCATCTCGATTTGCGTTTAGTTCTTTAAGTCGTGCTTCCAACCCTTTTCTATCTGCTTGCGATAAATCAGGTGCAGTTAATTTTTCTTCTATTCTAAGAATGTCCTTTTCAATCAAAATTTTTGATTTATTTTTTTCAAGCAACGAGGCCTTTTCTTCTGTTAAACTCTGTTGCAATTTTATATTTTCAAGTTTAAAAGTAATAAAACCTGCACTTTTTCTAAAGAGCCATTCAAAACTCAAGGCTTGCATACATACGGGTTTATTATTAGTAGAACATTGTCGATCAAAAGAAGTTCCAGTGGGACAAACTAAATTGCATATTTGACCTTTGTCATTTAAATAGATGACATCATGACTCATATTTGATGATTCAATGAGTGTAATATCACACCACGCTAAATGTGCGGTTAGCAATAGAGTAAAATTGAGTGATATCTTTAAGTAATTCATTCAAACCTCCAGGTTTCAAACCGAATACAATAATATATTTGCTTATTAAATAAAACAAAGTAGTAAGAAATAAGTCAACCACTGAATTATAAGGTGTGTTGCAATGAAGTAATCATTCAGTGGTAAGACATTACAATCAACACTGAGGTTCATTCAAGTTTTTTGCATTGAGTTCCATCGAAAACGGTTGTGTTGCGAGCAATGCAGTGACAGATTTTCTACGCTATGTTCTCCTCCAAGGCTCCAGGGTCGCGTATGATCAAATTGTAATTGATGATGGGATCCACATTGCTTTTTGGTTTTCGGATCTACGTACTGACAACATCCTTGATCTCGTTTCCATACTTCGCGCTTAATCAAAGTGGGTATGGCTCTTGTAATCCTATTCGCACATGAATCCCGCTTTTCGACGCTTCCGGACTTCATCGATGAAGTCATTGAAGGAGTTTCATCAATACAAGCTATCTTATTTTCATTACTCTCAATAAGATTTATGAACAAATTAGATTTATTTTTATTAGTTTTCTTAATTGTTTTATTTTCCGATCGCTTGATTAAACCCCGTTTAATTTTTAATTCTTGAATCGCAAGAGGTAGTGATTCTTTAAGAAGGATTGACCAGTCAGCGCCAGGATGAGAATGGGAGAGGAGACTTTTCAGTACCACCAGCATACCCATCAGTTCAGGATCTCCCTCGAGGGTGATTTTCTTAACTAGGGGTTGCAAAATAGGTGTGGGCAAACCCTGGGCTTCTGCTTTTCGAACCTCGATCTCGTGCTTTTTAGCATGAAGAACAGTTTCCATTTGTGACACGGCCGTCTCTTCGACAGCAGCAAAAAGTTCACGTTGTTCAGCTATACTGAAAGATTCATTATTAGCAGAAGTGCGGTGAATCTGATTAATGAAACTCTGTGTTTTAGCTAACTGATTTAAACTCAATTGATTATTAAGTATTTTGGCTCTGGCTTCGGGGACGATTTGCAAGGCTCTGATGCTATTGAGTCGTAAATGAGCTAAACTAGGACTATATCCAAGTTCATCGACCATAAAACTAAAAAGGCTCGTGTGACTAGGTAGGTAAAGTTGTCTCTGCTCTACTTCACGAAGATATTCTAAGATTTCAAGAACCAATGCCTTTTCTCTTTGCACCATTGTCTTTAATTGAGTGATCAGTTCAATCGAGTTTAAATTTGATAAAACAGTTTTCATTCTTATTTTCTCCTTCGTAAATATCGCTAAAACTAATTCTGTCCTGAACTTTATATCACGAGATTTAAACTTTAAAAGAAGGGGTCTAATCTGAGTTACAATAAGTTCCAAAAACTTTAAGACAACCCGAGCGCAACGACTCTTGAATCTTCGTGTAAAACTGAAATGGAAGAGCTTAAACTCAAAAAAAAGAGGTTTTCTTTGCAGTACATAAATTAAAAGAAAAAACTAAAAATATGTGTCAAGAATAATTATTGATTGATGCGTAACCTCTCAGTTATTGGAGGATTACATTGATGCACGACAAATTAAAATATAATTATTTAAAATAACGAGCCCTGATTTGAAAATGATATCAAGACTTGTTATTTTTCCAATGAGTTGAGGGGGAATTTTCAATCTCTCCGTATTATGAAAATATATCCCGTTTGTTAGTATCTTCATAATATATAAATAAATTCTATTGAAAAAGTCCTACGTCTTCATTGAAAATGTTCAAAATCTCTCTTCTCTTGTAGAGGCATTTTGCCGCATTCGAATTGTATCTTTTCTGTCTCAAATTAGACTCTTTTTCAACAAAATATATAAGGAGTTAGTTCGGAGTTGGTAAAACAGATTTGTTCGTATTTTTTCTGACTGTTATCGTTATAATTTTTCGCCCTAACTAATGACTAAGACTCAAAAATGCGCTTCAACAAATTAACTATGCAATTATATTTCTGATATCATTGAACCAGCTCTAAATAAGTATTGCTCCGGCAGTTTCATCAATGAAAATTCATTTCTTCTCTAGATTTAGTAAGTTTAATTAGTATTTAGGGATCTTGATTCCAATCTTATTAATACTACTACCACTAAGCCAAATGGTTTTGATGAACTAGCAACAAGTTGTCATATTTAAAGTTTAATCGCACCTTTTGAACTTAGGCCCGACTTATCCCCTTGCTATAATGATGAAGCGCAAAGATACTCGAACCACAGTTGATTTTCCGTGGCGACCCGTAGCCGACACGATGTCGGCGGAGGGGGAGTGATCCTAAGTCTTCCGGTATAGGATATACCAGTCAACAACACAGCTCATCAAATTATTAATTTCTATTAAACAAAGTAAAAGTATATTTTGATAATTACCAATTACCAATTACCAATTACCAATTACCAATTACCAATTACCAATTACCAATTACCAATTACCAATTACCAATTACCAATTACCAATTACCAATAAGGCATA
>Ga0154020_10001531_pt1 | contig 28469 bp, 22 predicted proteins | sample Klosneuvirus_201_FD_109709 | JGI IMG/M metagenome (GOLD analysis project Ga0154020, IMG submission 109709) | Active sludge microbial communities from wastewater, Klosterneuburg, Austria - Klosneuvirus_20160825_MG | ecosystem: Engineered > WWTP > Aerobic digester > Activated sludge | place...
ACGAGACCGTGCAACAAAAAATTCTCAACGAAATCAAAAAGACTATCGAAAGAAATGCAATGGTTGCTGCAAATTCCAAAACTTGACTCAGCTGCTACATGTTTCAAAAGATAAGCGTAGCTAAGGCAGCGAGAAAGTTACGGCGTCCGAAGTAACGGGCGATGGACCCATTTTGGCGGCATCGACCTCGATCTGCACAACGGCGATCACGATATATTTTTGGAACAACTCAATGTTCTACTGGACGAGTTTCATGGTCGAGATGGCTGGCATTTCCAAGTCGCCGACCAACTTGCCAAAGGCGCGCATTTACTTCAGGCGTTTCTTGATCGAGATGATTACCGGCTTTATCGCGATGGCCTTCGAGCCAAGCTGCAATCACTTGACGCCAAATATCCTGATCTGGCACGGCGGGCGAAGCTGGCCGGGATGAGATCGCTGGGGGAATTGGAAATATTCCCTAATATCAGCAACGGCCTGCGATTGCCCTTTTGCCGTGGCCGGACATTATTGCTCGACGGACCAGTGGCACAAATATTGTACCGAAAGAAAAACTCCGTCGATGTGGAGCGGTATATCGAATGGATAAAAAGCCCAGCACCCTACTTTTCACGGCACGAAGTATATTCGTATATTTTCGCTCGCTTGATTCCACGGATTTCAGAACAGGTTATTACCACAGAACAGGTTATTACCACGGACCAGTTTATTACCACGGACCAGGCGACGAGAAAGGTTAATAGGCCAAAGGCCGAAAAGACCGCGAAAGATAATAACGGCTCAAGCGTGATGAAGGGTCGCTTCGCCCTGGATATTCAAGAATTTTGGACCGGGACGAATACACCACCAGATTCGCTCAATCGGGCAATATTGTTAATAGCCAATATCGCACCGCTTTATTATTCGGATCACAAGTCTGCCATCTCCGCAATTGAGGCACTGATCGACGGCCTGCCGGATAATAGCTTCAGCGACAGGCTGAGTTCTGGAAATCGTGCTGCTGTAAGCCGGGTGGTAGTGAATGCCGTATTTCAGGCATTTGCCGACGTTCAAGGTTCAATTGAGTCCAACGCGACACTTGCCGCCACCTATCAAGCCTGGACCAAGAAGGGGTTTCACCCTTTCGACAAGTTCACTTGGGGCGACACCGCAGGTAGCATGAAACTTAGCGCGGACTTCAACTGGACCGATGCTGAACAGCCAGTCTTGGCGAAGATTCAAGGCATATTGAAAAGTGATGCCCAGAAGACGGCTCATTTCGTGAAATATCTCATTCGTCTTGTTGCCGGACACGATGGCGAGATTGCCATTGCATTCGTCGAACGGCTTCTGGTGAAGCAGGGCATTAAAAAGGGTAGCAACCGGAATCGTAAAGCCAGCGCCTTCATGAAAGTGCTGTTGCAGAAAGAATGGATCGTGTTGTTGTCCGAAAGCAGATGGCATCCACGGCAGGCTGATAAGAGTCAGTCACCGGGAACTGCACGTCGATACGGCATCGGTTCTGCTCTCCAGCACAAGTTTATAACTGAAGAGTCTCTATACAAGGAGAAGAGAGAGAATATGTATTTATTATTACAGCACCATTTTGGTGAACACCCAACTCTTTCGGCAGAAGACCACCACGACCTGGCTGTGGAATATGCCCGGCTGAAGGCACGGATCAGTGATGTCGAACCTTTGTCAGAAGCCGACCAGCAAGAATTGAAAGAGTTTTTGAACTCCAACCCAACTCCAATTTCTTGAGTCCGAGGGGTCGGGTAGAAACAGTGCCATGCTCACGCTGATTTGGCGGTGGAGCGGTCAGCAACTCAGAAAAGGAAACTTATGGAAGGTTTGGGAATGGATGCCGAAGAGTACAGAAAAGTTTTTTCTCCAACTCAACTCCAATCGAGCGACAACGAATGACCTGATAAATATATGGCCGCACGCCGTTGGTGGCGTGTTACAGCAACAAACATTTTTACTGGATAAATCGAATGCAAATGACGGTAGCCAAACTTCAGGAAGCACTGGAGCAGTTTCTTGCGGGTGGAATGTTATCTCCTGAATGCGTTATCGCCTTCGCGCGTACGGAACAGGATGAGCCAGGGAAACTCAAGGTCTTTCCGATTGATTGTGAGGAGTTGGCAATTGTGAACAATGCACCCGGAGTTCCTCCCATGCTGGTCCTCTCCGCAAAAAAGGGGGCAGGCAATGAGTGACAAAAAAGTCGAACTCGACCTAATTGACGAACTTGAGCTTTCCGGGTTACGACCAGGACGCGATCCGTATTCACGGTTGACACTCGCAGAATTGACGGCACAGCGGCCCAATGAAGCAGTTGAGATTATTGCTGAACTGTCTGACCCGGCAGAACAACGGTCGGCACTCAGATTTGTTTTGAGGGGACTGACCGTTGAGAAAGCCGTCGCCAAGGTGGTTTTGGATCGAGAGATCGTGAAGCGGATCAGGGACCAGCAGCGGGCAGAAAAGGAGCTTCGGGAGAGCCTGGGAATGACCTCCGAAGAGTTCGAACAGACAAAAAGATACCTGAAGCGAAAGTGATCTAATGCCGAATTACTGTGACATGGATGAGTTTTCGATGACTGATGAAGAATTGTTCGAAATCGAACAAGAGGCGGAACGTTTGCGGCACTGCCAAGATGGCAACCACATTGTGAACGTCCCTCTTGGCTATGACAATCCGTTTGAGTGTTATGGACAGTTCCGATGTGCCTGTGGTTGCGAACAAATACTTCGTTGTCCGGGTGGACGGTATTGCCGCGCTCGAATATTTAAGCTGGGGGGATTCTTGCAAACAAAGGCGGTCAGGGAATGGATGCGGCTGGGTTTGTGTGTTTGCCCGTTTGTCGTCAAGAACTATGACCGTCCCTCCGGTGATGCAAGGGATGCAGTTCGGCTGTCGGATTACGCCTTCAACAAAGCATCTGGCAATTGGTCGGCGTCTCGCCGCAGAAAACTCATCCGATGCCCATGCGGTGCATATTTCTGCAACGATGCTGCACGGGCGGCTGGGCTGTACAGCGAAAGTGAATGGGCGAGAAGGGGGTATCCGCATTTTCGGAGGAAGGGTGACGATGTGAGCCGTTACTATCTCGATCCACTAACGTCCTCGCGTACTCCCTACTATGGCCGTCGCCGGGTTTTGCCAAACGGGTCTGATTGTCCATTCACCCATGTTCGGCGAGGCCCACAACCTACAGCACGAATTTGGCGGGCCTTTTACGAGCCTCGGACCCAAAGATGGGAGCAGGGAATTCATTCGGTTGATCTGTTCACTGTAGAGCAAATGGACTTATCGCGTTTTGAATTGTCTGCGAAGCAAGCCATCGCCCTGATGGACGGCGACAAGGAGGTTGCCAAGCTCGTCGAACAACATCAAAAGCCAAAGCGAAAACGCCACAGACCATTTGATCCCAAAGAGGCTGCAAGACAGTACGAGGAGGAGACTGGGTTTCAACGACCAAGGAATTGACGGCCTCGAAGTCCGGGGACGAGCAGCAACCTGGTCTGGTTGAGACACGCCGAAAGCAACTTAAAACCCAACCGTCACGGGGAAGTAAAATCAGTGACTAATTACAAAAGGAACAGCATGGATATTAGTGAAAGAATTGAAATCGAAGTAGGCCGATGGCGTAGCAGTCTATCCCAGAACGAAGCACATGCAATCCGTTGTGCAATTGCGGAGCCACTGTCGAACTTCTTGCCAAAGGGAACTATGGATAAGAAGCTCGCACTCTGTCAGTTGATCTTTGATACCGGAACTGAATACGACTGTTCTCTGGTCAAGTCCGGGATTACGAAAAGTATGGTGTGGCTCGATTTTGGCGATATACGAATCTGGCTGCGTGCCTCTCAAGCACTTCGGTTGTGGAATCACCTGCGGATTGCGGCGGGGCTTTCATTGCCGTCTGCAACACCTGAAGTGGATGTTGATGAAGTGGATGTTGATGATTTGGTCGATGAGGACTTTAAGCGTTCACTTAAAGTTGGACGGCGATACGTTGGTTGCACGAAGCGTATAATTCATTGAGTGTTGTGCCGTCAGTTATTGGGCGGCGAAACAGGCCCCGTTTCTTTGATGGGGCCTGTTTTATTTCTGGAGGGCGCAAAACGGCGGTTCTGACAAAAACGGCGTAGGCAATAGTCCTAGCGGCGATTTTGTTCCAGGATCAGTCCGCAATGGCCTTCCCAAACGCTTCTCGCACGTCTGAGTAATACAGCACGTTGACTTTCGTGGCCATTTCGTCGCTGAGGTCGGCCAGTTGCTTCCGGGCTGTCACCGGCATTAGGACGAGGCTGGCTCCCTTTTCGACGGCTAGTTCCACTACGTCGATGGCGTTGTGCATCACTTCCAGGGAACCGCCAAGGTTCAGACCACCGACCACAACCAGCCCACCACGCAGGCTCCGGTTTATGAGGGTGCTACACATTGCCAGCAGTGCGGCCACGCCGAGTGATTGACCGCCTTTGCTGGCATCATAGGCTCGTAGCTGAACCGAGAATTCATGTTCCCTTGGATTACGGTCCCCGACGAGTTCTGCTGACCTAGCGTACAAGTTGGCTTCCGCGTATTTGACCGACTCTGAAAACGCCGGTGGTGATGGGCGATTCAATATCTTCACACCGCTTCCAGGCCCCTCGGTGACTTCGATGCGGTACAACCCCGACCCTTCGTCCTGGCTGCTGGGACTGATGCCCCAGACTTGTCCTGGCGGCAGGGGATCACGACCGATATGGTCCTCACTCTGGAGTTCCGGCGTCACCACGAACTTCTCGATGCCGTCCTGACCGAGCGTATAACTGAATTGGGTATTTCTGAATTCAGCAGAGCCAATCCGCTTTTGTTGTTCTTTAACTCGGCGACGACATTCCAGCGCCAACCGCACGGCCCATTCCAAGTCTTCGTCAGAAACCGGCTCGTCTGGTGATGGGTGCATGAGCTTGAGCAACCCGCTGATGGTCTTCACAACTGCATTTTGATCGCGGCCACTGAGCGCCCCGCCAAACGTCAGCCGACCTTGTAGGACCGAAATACGGTTATGGGATCGGAGGCGCGTCCAGCATTCGCTAATGAAGTCGGAAACAAGGCCGAAGTGATTGGTTTTGATCGCTTCGCTGATCTTCGGCACATCCCAGCCTGGAAGATAACAGTGGATACGGTCCATCAAAGCTGTGTCATTCCGCATTTCTGGTGGCATAGGGCCGAACAAATGGCCCACCCGCTGTTGGTGTTGCACATCAACATCGAAGTTGCCAACCATTACCATCGACCCATAAGCCCTGATGCTCTCTTTGCCCCGGCTGAACTCACCGCTTTCCATGTAACCCTTCATGATGTTCACGCCGTCCTTCTGATCGAAGGAAACGCCGGAAACTTCATCGAAGCAGACCACATCGTAAAGACAGACCAGCCCGCGTTGCCCACTGGAGTTGTTCACAAACATCCGGGCGACGGTAGCTTTGCCACCAGAGACGAGATGGGCATAAGGTGAAATTTGTTGATACAAATGCGACTTCCCGGTTCCCCGTGGGCCGAGTTCAACCAAGTTATAGTTGTTTTCGACAAACGGAATCATACGCAGGAGCATGGCGTCCTTGTTCCGTTCGCTCATCGCAGTCGGTTCAAGTCCGATACTGCGGAGCAAGAAATTCTTCCAGTCTGCGGTGCTGAATTTCTTGCGACCGGAATAAAGGGCATCCAGCACATCCCGTTTGGAAAGCTGAATGGGCCTCAACGCGGACACCGTGAATGGTCTGCCATTTTTCTCCTGGGCGATCACGGCGTCATAACTGAGATCGACTTCGGCATAGAAGCCACCTGTCAGCATCCGTTCGTTATCGCGTACCAGCTTATCATCAATCCCAACGTCTTTGAGTTGCAGGCTGGGCAACGTGGCGACATACGAATCAGTCTTGGCATCAAGCCGGGCCGAAATGATGTCGATGAGTTTTACGGAGCCGCTTTCACGGGCGCGTGCCTTGAATAATTCCTCTTCACCACTGCGAACAGCCCGGTCCCGCAACTGGCGTTCAACGATGGCCAAACCTTCTTGAATTTCTTCTTCATTGATGCTGGCACAATATCGTCCCAGAAGAAATTCACAGACGTAAGTTGGCACTGGATATTGGCGGGCAAAACGGCGTACCAAATCCTTGCGGACGATGTACCCGTCGAAGCCCTCAGCGGCGGCGTTGTCCAGGTTGTCGAGTTGTACTTCTGCCATTATTCACCCACCGTCACTGGTGACTTATCAAGGATATTGCCCGCATGATCTAGGAGAACGAGTGTGGTCGCGGTCCCTTCTCGTTCATCTTTCGTGACCACCAACGACACCGAACCATCTTTGGCCACCGCCTTGGGACTTGCAATCGACGAACCAGCGTCCGCAGCTTTATCGCGCAGGTCCATCACGCAACCATCGAAGTCGCCGATCACTTTAACCCGGCAACGTAGCCCGGCCCATTTGTACGATTCGATTTTCGCAGAAACGGTGGCAGTGCCTCCAGGTCGGATGACGATTTGCGGCACGACACATTCTTGCAAGCTCAGGCCCCCGTGATCATATTCCACCCCAGACATGAAAACGCCAATCCCTGGCGGGCAAGCAATCCGAACATCGTCGGCCCAGAACCACGAGAAGGTCGGAAGGTCCACTGTGGCATTTGGCTTCACAACTGCACATCGTCGCCAGCGAGTTGCTGTCAAGAACTTGGGCAATTCGGATTTCGGAAAGCCCTTCGGCATCAACAGCCAACCGTGATCGGTGACGACCCGCACTTCCTTCCAACCAGCCTCCAGCAATGATTCGACTCGCAAGACCAGTGTGGACAGCAACTCTGGGATGCGGCGGGCCATACCACTGCCTTCGTTATGGCCAGTGGAGTCCAAGTTGCCGAATTCGGTCCACGCCTTGCCGCTAGGGTCGCCAACGTCGTGGTTGGCGAGATATTGCACTCCATCGTTTGCCAGGAGTTTTCGGAAGCGATCTGGCGTCAGGTCTTTGCCATCATGGGCCACACAGGGCCGGAACTCTTCGCCAGCCACGGTCCCTTTGATTTTACCAGCCACCGGCGATACGGCAGGTTTTGAGGTCGGCGTGACCGATGGCAACGCCACGAAATGATGACTTGGTTGAATCTCACCGACGCGCCCGGCCAACATCGCCAGGAACTTCTGCCCCACGTCATATCGAAGGCCATCGGCGAACAGGACGCATGTGCCTGGCGGCACGGCATCAATACGCGGCTTCTCACGACCTGGGAGCGGGCTTTCGCTCACTCGCTTCTGGAACAATTCGGCGGCGTCACGCAGCCACGGTTTATACACATAGGCAATTGCTGTGTTGACGGCCTCCTGGTCGGCAGGTTTGTTGACGGTAGCCAAAGCATCCAGCACGGCAGCGTCAGCTTTCCAGCCACCTTCCGTATATGCTTTCACCATATCGGTCAATGTTCCCCCGGTGAGCGATGTGGAGGTCATATTGGCCAGCGTCGCAAGATACGGGATCGCCATCGCCAATGGTGACTGGTGCAACTTGGCCCACACCCATTCGCGGCGGCATCCGTGTCGTTGTTCAAGTTGGACTAAGGACTTTCTTGCTTCTGCCTCCGACTTTGAAGGTAAGTCGAGCAGTTCCTTACGCAATTCGGCTTCTTCGGACTCGTTGTCCTGCGGCCAGAATTCATCATTGCTTTTGAAGAGTCCGGTCCCGCCTTTGGGTTGTGGCTTTGCCTTGGCAAGCAGTGATTCCAGACCAGGGTATCTTGCAGGTGCCACGGCGTAGCGTTTCCATGCGGTCTTCCAGACTTGCTTGGACTGCATTCCCAATTTTTCGGCACCCACAAGTTCACCATCACGAGCGGGGTCGAAACTATAGTCGGCGATACACCGGCTGCACAATGTTTCCCACCGGCCCGGCTCCCATTGCCCTCGCGTTTCCTTGGGCTGCGACATCCAAGACAGCAGGTCGTCCACAAGATCGTCGCTCACAAGTGAGTCGAAATAGTTGGCGTTCAATTCCCCGGCTGCGGACTTGGCTTGCAGGTCGGTCAGCGGTGTATCGGCCAGCTTCACGACGGCCCGACGTAGTGAGGTTGCCGTAGCCTGATCCTTGGCGACCGTCAGGTTCAATCCACCTTTTTCTGTCTGGAGATACGCAGCGATGGTCCAGTCTTTTGCATTGACTTGGGACCAGATCACGCCCCGATATTGCAGTTCAGCAAGCGGCTTCAATTCCTGGGGACAATCTTCAGTTGCGCGCAATGTTGCCCGGCTGACACCTGGAAGATAGATGATGGGGACTGTCCCGGTCGGCAGGATGATACCCTCGATTTTCCCAGCCAGCACACAACGCATCCAGATCGCCGGTCCAGACCGATGAACTGCACCAAAGGGACCAAACGTCAAGAATTGCGGAAGCGCAGCCCGCAGCCTGGTGACCAGCTTCTCCCATTCACGCTTTTCGTCGGGCCAAATCACGGCGGCGGGTGGCACGGTATCATCGCGGTTGTAGTCCGCAGCCTTCTGGAGTGCAGCGAGGAGCGAGTCAAAGACGGTGATGGGGTTTGTTGACGGGGTGGCCATCATTTCCCCCCTTTCTTGCGATCACGAGCTTTATTCTTTTTGTCATTCGTCAAGTGAATGTCATTCACGCGATCTCCGACGCACTCTTTGGCGTTCCAGAACCACGGGTAATCGTCCTTGTCCCGTTCCGGTTCCTTGCCGCGATCCTTGGTCCACTTGATGTTCGGGTTCTTCCGCAGGATTCCGGCTTCCATAAACGGGCGAATATTCATCCTCACGCCATCATTGAGATCAGGATGCCAACCGATTGACTGTTCGTGGAGCGGCTTCCACCGCACGAAGATGTCGTAGGGCGGCTCCCCGGCAAGGATCAGCTTCAGCTTCTCCTGCAACGTCTGGGAAGCACCAAGCCGAAGGTCAGCCCCGACCCTGTCGGATTTGCTCTGGGCGGTGACCCAGTCACCGAGGTACGAGTAGGTCAGGTTCTCCAGGGCCTTGTGGGTGAGCTTATGGTAGTTCACCAGAGCCGAGAAGCCATCTTTTCGTCCATCCCAGATGTGCCAGATGAACGGGCGGTTGTGAAACAGTTTGCAATGTTCCTCGAAGAACTTGTCGCGCAGCCAATCATCGAGCATAATCCCCGCCTTGCACCCTGTATCCGTCAACAGCTTGTGCAGTACGGAATCAGACCACTCCATGCCGTACCCGGTTCGCAATACCTCTTGGAAACGCTGGTAAGCTGCAGGCTCGCCACGCACGCCGGGTAGGCACACGATTCCGTCAGTGTCGGCGAGCTTGGCGATGGCGTCTTCGGCTTTCGGCTGTTCTGGCCAGCGGTAGCCGAGTAACCGAGCGACGGCAACTTGCAACGGACCCGTGCTGGTGGCGATGTCCCCTTTGAACAGCCACTGCGTCGGATCGTCCGAATGCGGCTCGGGCAGGCCGTCGGGGTACTTCTCGGCGGCGACCGCTTGCCAGTGGGCGAGGTCGAAGGGGACTTTGACAAGAGTCGCGTTAGTGATGTTCACCTTCTGGTCGAGCTTGCGAATTGCGGCGGCGTAATCTGGCGACGACAAGTACGACCAGAGTGCAGGAAGGATTGATGGGTCAGCCGGAACAACCGGAGTACACATAATGTCAAACAGTTCGCCCCCATACAATGTGACCGGGAGTCTGTTCATCAGGCTCACCACTACACCTGTTTTACCGCTGACAGACTGCCCTTGGATGCGTGCATTTGGGTTTTCAAAGTGAACTGAACCGTCCCGTTCCCAAGCAAAAACACACTCGCGTCCGCCGTAAAATTGCACCTCGGTGACTGTTCCCTGAAGGTATCTCCATCGTGCCTGAGGAAGGGAAACTTCCCAGATGTACAGACGGTAACGCATTGAATCGCCACCATGCGAGCCATTAGGCGAGTCACAGTAAGTTTTCAGGAGGACTGCGTCGTCGGCTACGGTGAGGCTAATCCTCGCATCCGGGTTCTTTAATTGCCCTAATTGTGGCACCACTTGCAGCGGCGTCGGTACTCTATTGGCCAGCCGATCGGCCTTAGCAGATTGCTCCTTTACATCCGAAACGTCAATACCGGCCATTTGCCATTCACTGGGTGCCATGTTGGATGAAATGATTTCGAGTGCAGTAGTCGCGGCCCAGAAATTCATGTCTTGAAAAGCATTCGGCCCCAACCGTGCGACGAAGTTCCACTGTTGCCGCTTCAGCAACTCCTCTCGGAGTTTCTTGTAGCTGGTGAGGAACAACCAGTTCTGCGGTGTGACCAAGGCCGTGCTGCCTCCGTCGTCACAAAGGTCAAGGCAACGCAAAACAAACGCCGTTGCCAAGTCCGCCTTCGCAACGGTGTAGTGAGTTTCGATATACTCCTTCAGTACCTCGCCCTGCTTGCCACGTCCCAGATACGGGACATTGGTGATGACGAGCGTATAGGGGGACGCCAAGAGTTCGGCGGCCTTGACGATCCCAGCAGCGGCCACGGTGCGTTCATGGATTTCTTGATCCTTCTCAGCCGCCAGTGCGGCTTGCAGATAGGGTCTGAGCGTGTCGAAATCGACCGAGAACAGATCGCCCGCGTACTGAGTGGGGTCGAGGAGGGAACCGAGTGTCGGAGCCTGGGAAAAGGTGCGGTGCAGATGCCGCAGGTGGTCGAGGATGAATTCGCCAGCAAGGACTTTCGTGCGCCGATCCATCCCCGCGCGATCGGCGAGTTTCAGCCATTCGTCTTCCGTCGCGTTCGGCCCGATTCCCGTACAGGCGATGTTGAGAGTTGGCAACTGACCGTAGCCGCCAGCATTTGGGTATCTCCAAGCTGCCAACGCCAATGCGAACGCGGCGATCTGGGTGCAGCGGGGATCGAGTTCCAAGCCGTGAAGGTTCTCCCGCAACACCGCGTCGCACGAGTCTGCTGCCGACAAACCTTCATCGTGCATCCGAAGCGGCACAAGAAGATTGAACGCGGCCACTAGGAAGTGACCGCTGCCGCAACAAGGATCGAGCATCGTGAACTCGGCGAGCGTCTTGGGCCATCCCTCGAACTTGCCTGCGGCGGGTGTGCCATCGTCTCGCCAACGCAGGTATGGCATCTCGACCGGCGATTTGCCCGCTGGAATCCCGGCTCCACCTGGCGGGCCTTGTATACCTTCCTTCGCACACCACCATGCGCCAATCGTGTTGTGCAGCAGGAATTCCACCATGTAGTGTTCGGTGAATAGCTGCGTGACAGCGGGCAGGGTGCGACCGTCAATCTTGTCGCCACTCTCGTTGACGCGCTTCTTTTCTGCTGTCTGCCAGAACTGGTATACCCATCCCAAGCTGTCATCAGCTTCAAACGTCTGCCGTGGCAGGCTTCCCAACAGTTTTTCCAGAGCCAACCGTTGTTCAGGGGCGAATTCGATTTCCAGAAGCACATCATCAGTACGGAAAATCTGCGGCAACATCGTGCTGGCATATCGAGCCGCCAGGACAAAGCCATTGGGAGCCGGTGGGTCCGCAGTTTGGGCCAGTTCGTCGCATTCTTCCAGACTGACTGCCACCCCGTCCGGGTGCATCAGCAGATGGTTCTCAGCCAGGAACCGAGCGAACAACATCCGATGCCAATATTCATAAGCAAGCTCCTGAACCAACTGGTCAATGGATTGCGTTCCATCTGCATTTCGCACATCCCCGACCTGACGACCTCGTGCGCGCAGTCGATTCCGTAGTTCCTTATCCTTCGGGCCAAAGTGCGAGAGCGATTCAGCCGCATCGACACCACGTTTCTGGAGTGCCGACTGTGCATAAGCCACGGCGAGATCGCGAGCCTTCTGGCACACGTCATCAAGCTGCGAGCGAAGTTTGGAATCGAGTGCTGGCATTTTCATTCACCTATTCGTTGCCGTTCAGAGTGCGTCCCTAACTTTCGTAGCTATTGTGAGTAACGGACGACCTATGGCTTCTTCATTTCCAAGAGACATGCGGCGCTCATCTGTTTGCATTTCGTCGCATTCTTAAACAGACTGTTCGTGTATGCCGCTGGGTACAGGGCTTGCACCTGATTGATAACTGCATCAGCACATTTCGTCGTCAGGGATGGAACCGAAGCGATGATGGCCGACATGTCGAATGCGGGATCATCAAATGAACTCAGGTTCAAGAGACGATAGACGTGATACTGAACAAAACGATTTCCGTGAACGGTAATCATGCGATCTCGGCCCTGACGATTCGCCTGTTCTTTCTTTAATGCGAGATCGACCTCGCGTATCACTTCGACAATTCGCCACATACGAATCGCCGTCAGACCACCATTGAATAGAAGTTTGTAAGGAGCTTTGGTTACGTCCTCCCACAACTTGCCGACTTCACGTTTTGCCTGAACCGCCAAGGCGACATCCGGATCGGCACATGCCAACGCAACTGTGGCTTCTTCGATGGTACAACCGTCAGCGGGATTGCCCGGCAAATCACCGGACTTGTAGTAGTACGATTTCCCAAGGTCCAGACTCAGATCACGCCGCAGCCGCTCCTGTTCAGGGTCGAGAGCCGCAAAGTCACGCCGCTCGATCCTGTTCTGGGTATTGGCAGCGCGCGTAAGCTCTGTGCTGAATTCATCCGGGCAGCTTGCCAATGAGATCAGCCGCACATTGACACGGGCATTGGCGAGGGAATCTGGTTCGCTCGCAGCTATGGCCCCAATGCAACCCACTGTCTGTGCGCCGTTGACGATGCTCACTCCCTCACAGACAAACGCACCAGAGGTACGTTTACTACCGCCCATCGGCTTCTTTCTCAGCTTGTTACAAAGAATCGTGATTCCATTGTTGAAGTACCAGAATTTTGCTGGTTCGTTTGTCAATGTGTCCTTAATCGCCTCGTTCACTTCTGTGCTGCCCGTGAATTTGCGAAGGTTCTTTGCGAACAAGGCTTGTTGATGGTCCTTCCACCACGCACCGATGTCCGCTGCTTCAACTTGTCCATAGTACGACGAGTAAGGCTGTTTGCACTGGCCCCATTCAGAGAGCATCACTTCCAGTTTGATGGAGTCGCCTTCTGCGTCAGCAACGACAGCCTTATGTAGACCAGTCTGAGTTAATGGGACTATCGAGAGCATGTTGCTGGCGTCATTTACTTCAGCCAGCAAGTCGTCCAGTGGACGCTGTGCGTGCTTGGACAACGCCTGAATTCCTGTGTGAACCAGTACGAGCTTAAACCGAACCGAGGGATCATCCAGTGCTGCAAGAATTAGGGATTGCTTTGATTGGACATTTCGATTGAATCGGGTGAAGTTGGCTTCAAGTAAATCTCGCACACCCTGAACAAATTTCATTACGTCAGCGGACTCAATTGATCCTTTGCCGGTCTTGTGCCACTTGGATTGCACCAAAAACAGCAGCTTTTCATCTTGGTCAAAATAGATTGCATCTATTCCGTTGTCATCGTATGAATCGACAATGCTCGAAGCAGCAATCGCAGGTGTCACCTTCGCCGTGATGACGAGAGAGAACGCCGCTTGAGCGCGAGAAAGAAAGGCATCTTCTTCCTGCTCCTTAGTCTTTTTAGCATAGTCGGTCATGTCAACGAGGGTGCGAAACTCCGTTTCCAGGGACCGTTTGATGTGTCGAAGATGTACAATGCTCATAGGGAGTTTCCTCGCTGACGGTTTTCCGGCTGAGTATTGTTCAAAAGCAATTCATGGCTCACAGGATCACCGGCCCGTCTTTGAGCTTCTTACGAATGCAATCCTCAGCTTCGGCGAGCCAGGACTTCAGATCGTCATCGTTCTTGATCGTGCCGTGCGGTAATTGAATATAGCTGGCCTTTGGTTCCAGCAACTTCGCCGCCGCCCCTGCCGCGTTTTGAAATCGTGTGGGCAACGCATCGCTGATCGCGCTGAGTTCACTCAGTTTGGTATGCCGAAGCGTGTCGAGAACTTCCTCTGTCGTTCCCACGGCGATTTTTGGCATCACCCGAATACCACTGGCACCAAGAATGTCGTAACGCTGTGGTTGCGTAATCTGCTTCCATGTCGGAGATTCGGTCAAGGTCGTCAGTCGCGTTTCATGGTCCCCTGAGAACCTGGAATGAGCTTCGTTGAGTGCTGCTCGCAGTGCGCTCGTCAGCTTCTCCACCATCCCAGGAACCGGATCAGGATTGGACAGCAGCTTGCGGTCCTTCTCGATGGCAGTGACTTCGGGTTGTACCTCAGCAGCCACCGGAAGATCAGCGGCAAATTTCAACAGAGCAACCAACTGAGTCCATTTAGATGTCCGCTGTGCAATAAGATCGCGATCACTTTGCCAGTCCGTGATCTGTTTTGAAATTTGATCTTTGCCGTCGAAGATCGCCTTCAATTGATCGTTGCCGACTCGGTTGGCAATGTCGATGACATGGCTTGTGTCCGGGCATTTGGGGATCGGTGCCTCACCACCAGCATCTTCCGCTAGACGTTTGAGGCGAGTGAGAAAATCTGGAGCGTGTAATGACTCTTGGCCCGGTTGTGAATTCAGTCCAATGGCTTTGTAAACGCCTCGGATCGCAATGAGTTGCACCTTTGAGAGCGTGATCGTTTCACAACGGAACTCAGCGGCAGCGATATTCTTTTGGTCCAGCTTGCCCTTGACTACGGGTTCTGAGCCAATTCGAGCCTGCACTGCGCCAGCGTTGAACAACACAATCAGAGCGGCGTCAATAGCGTCCTGTGGCCAACCATATTTTACGCCGCCGAACTGCTTACGAACCTCGGTCCCCTTCTTGCCACTGCCCACAAAATCCAGAACTGCCTTACAGACCGGATTATTCTCTGGATCGCCCTTGTGACCCACGGCAGTCAGGGCATCGCCATCACCCTTTTTGGCTCGTTCGATGACCTTGTGCCAGTCGGCAGAGTCGGCCTGATGGAAGAGTGGATACAGACGATCCAGACAAAGTGTGGCGGCATCTTGTATCTTTTGACTGAGTAAAGTCCCTGGGATGCTGTCTCCAGCAGCCAGGTAGACCTGCATATCATTCAGGATTTCGATAATGAGTTTGTCTCGTGAACTTTCCGATTGCTCCTGACGTGTCTCCATTGCTTTGCGGGCGTGAATGCCTTCGTCACCGGAGGGCGTTCCTTTTGCGGCAAGCGTGGTTGTGGCCGCATAATACCCAGCGATGGCCTGCTTCAATTCCTCAGCTTTGTCTTTCTTCGGAATGTAACCATAGATCATCGCTGTTGAATCACTAGCCGCTCGCGCGTCATTGAGGACGGTCTTCGACCTCCCAGCCATCGCGGACCCACACAGGAATGGCCGAACCATCGGTGGGTGGAGCCACGTCGCCGAAGTACAATTCAATCTTTCGGGATTCCTTGCTGTCGCCGTGTATGAGCTTGAACTTCTTCAGCACTTCACTGCATTGGGACCGAAGCAACTGCGACCGTTCGCTGGCCAGCTTCCCAGCGTCGTTAAGCAGCTTGTTCTTGGCCTCCAGGAACATCTGGTTCCATTCGGACCCTTCACGGGTCTGCATTCGATATTCGCTATCGACTTGCATGATTGCACCGGACGTGACCAGCTTCTCCAATAGCAACGGAATTTTTTTACGGAGTTCGGCACTGCTCTGGGTCAAATCAGTGACGAGCAAATCGGCCAGGGTGTCAGCATCGGCACGGATTCCAGCGTCCAATGGTTCGTTGTTGTGTGGGAGTTGGCCAATCAAGAAGATGAGGGCGCAGATTTGATAGCGAAGTTCGCCGTCTTCTTCGTGCTTCTGCTTGGCAATTGTTTCCGAGATTTCCTGAAGCAGTGTACCTGACTTGAGTGCCGAACTCTTGATGGATGCGTCATAAATGAACGCGCCACCGACGACGTTTCCAAGTGGCCACTCGGATGTCTGCTTTACCGCGTCGTAAACGACCCACAGTTGGTTGCGAAGTTGAGCGCCGGTCCCGGCTTTATCGACGGCCCGCAGCACCCGTTCCCAAAATCGCCGACGTACTGGAAGGATGGGATAGTCTTGAACCAGCAGGTTACGATCCTTGGTGAAGAACGCAATCTTGGTGCTGGCGAGTTGTCTTTCAATTTCGCCGCTGTGGTCATCCAGAAGTTTCTTCAACCCAGCTTCCGCTGTGGGCTTCTTCTTGAGGACAACTTCTCGTGTTACTTGTTCAACGTCAGTGTCCTGCAATTCGACCGTAACAGGAAATCGCCCCTGGAGCCTTTGGAGCAGTGCAGTGCCGGATAGTGCGTTCTGACCCGTGGCCACCAGAATGACGTTTGGTCCAAGCCGGGAAATGCACAGGTCTTTGATGTCCTGGACATCTTTTGATCTCTCTGGGTCGTCATTGATGAATTGCTGGACTTCATCAAGAACAACGAGAGTAAGCGGCAACTTTCCATTCTTGCCGATGGCCTGTTGGATTTTCTCAATCATCAGGTCCGTAGACACATCCTTGGGGTCTGGCGGGAACTGACTCTTCAGCAAAATGGGAACATCAGACGGCTTGGAAGCGAACTCAGGACGGTGTTTCAAAAGCGCCTGCGCCATCAACTTGCTGACGTAGAGATTGGTAAGCTCTTTCTCAAATGAGCCACCGGCCTCTGTAATGAATTCACGAATGTCTTTTTCAAGTCCTTCATCACGCAACCACATTTGAAAACAGGCACGGGTGTAGTCGCCCGGCAGTCCGACTGATTTGAATAGGATGCCCAACAAGGCGAGCCGGATACTCTCTTTGGCTTCAGTCCGCAGATCACCGGCAGCGGCGTGTAATCCACCGTGACGCTTGGCCGCATTCGTCAGTTCTATAAGAAGGTCTTTCACGCCGGTAGGCAGCTTGGCCAACCCTCTGGCTGTTGCGCCGTCCTCAAATGAAAAGTCGGCCCAGAGATACTGGAGCATTTTCACCAGATGTGATTTGCCTGATCCGAAAAAGCCGCTGACCCAAACGCCTGGTTGCTCACTTTTATCCAAGTGGCCCAGGAAGGTACTAAGGACGCGACTCAACCCCTCGGAATATTGGCCATCGCATACGAAGTTTTTGAGTTCGTATTGCAGTGTGTCAAGTTCTGCTAATGATTGACCGCTGGTCACCTTGGCGACACCCTGATTGAGTAAGGTGTGGGTACGCGGGTCTTTCTCGTAAATCTCAAGATTCATCATGACGGGCGGGCCTCCACATCGCTGGCAGTGATTGGGTAAGCAAGGTAATTCCAGCCGTCTCGTGCATCGAGCAGCCGGTAGTTGTTTTGTTCGTAGACACCGGGGAAGAGGACCAATAATCGGCCCTTCACATCCCCTTCGACTTTGGGCAAAAATTCTGAAATCTTGAGGAAGCCGAACAACGACGCGACCCCATAGAGAGCCAAGACCGTGTTCTCAGGATCAGAGAGACTGGACAATTCAGATCGAATGCGAGCAACCAGCGATTCCATGAATTCGCCCAGCTTGGCGCTGTCGAGACTATCAATGGACTCGAAGTAACTTTCGGCGTAGTCGGCATTGTCCGGCCCGCACATCCAGTTCGCAAAAACATCGGTCAGTTCAATGGCGACCCATTTGCGACCCGCATGATGCGTGGCTTCCTCAAACAGCCCCAGCCTGATCCGCAGCTTACGCTCGTCTTCTTTATCATAGACGGCCAACCAGACTCGCTGCGCGCCGGATACGTTGCGGTCCCAATGATTTTCGCAGAACTTTTGATAGTTCTTCTTGAGGAGTTCAATTCGGTTCATAGGAAGCCTTCTCCTCTTGCGGTGTCAGCAATCCGGGGAATGTGATCTCGTAGACGGAACCTGCGGCCTTGAATGTCATCCAACCCTGTTTGGAAGCATCTATTGCAAGGTCCGTGATTTCAGCAGGCGTCCGCACGAGCATTCGTGTCCAAATCGTATCAAGCAACATTTTGCCGCGACTGCCAGACAAGTAACCAAGGAGAAAGGCATACGTCACCAACACCGGGGTTACGACCGGACGGGTGCGTTTTTTGTTTATCTTGCCTGTCAGATACCCGGCCTGAGTCCACGATGATGCAAGATTCTGTGAAGTGGATGTGAGTGTTGCGGCGCTGAACCTTCCAGAAAACTTTTCGCCCAATGACTTAGCCACTTCTTTAGAATCGACGGTCGCCCCAACCGGGATTGAAAACACGAACGGTGTCATATCACGGAAAAGGGGGTCACGGGCCGCTGCGGCCAAACACGCCAGCATGGGTCTAGCCGCAGGATCAGCAATCCAAAAATGCCGAAGGAGTCGGAAGACGGCACGGGATTGGTCCAGAGTATAAAGATCAACAAGCAGCCGGGCAGTTCTCTTCCGAGTCGTCTGTGTCGGTTTGCCCAATACGTTTTGCTCAACCACGGCAGAGATGTACTCGCTGGTTTTCGCATTCACTCCAACGTGATCCAAAATGAGCGACAACTCGGCGAACATCATCGTCCGACTGTTATGGACGCTGGAAATGGCATCGCGGAAGCCCAACGATTCAGGCAGTTTCGTTTTCCGGTTTTCGGTCGGCTCGTCTCCGCCTTGACGACCCCCGATCTCCTTGTCTTTTTTTTTCCGTGCCAATCGGCTGGGCTTGTCGTTGGGTTGCATCGGTATTGTCGTCGGCAACCTGCTCACCGGCTTTAATCCTTGGGGAAATTTTTGCCATCTCCATCATCATGCGAGCAGGCGGTTGCGGCTGAAAGAGACGACCTCTACATCAGACATTCTGTCCGTGCCAGCGTGTTGACTGTTTCGTGCTACCAGTCTACGATAACCGGGCGTTTCCAGCAAGCGGATCGGTGGACAACCACCAGGATCGAGCAATGACATTCGGTGAGCGGATACGAGAACTTCGTCAGGTGAAAAACTTGACGCTCCGGGACTTGGCAAAGAAGGTCCGCGTTACGTTCACATACCTGTCAAAAATTGAAAACCAAAAGCTCAGTTTCGGGGAATTTCCCAGCGATGAATTGATCGTAAAGTTGGCCAAGGCCCTGGACGCAGACCCCGATGAACTTCTGCTCCTGGCTGAGAAAATCCCCGAAGCAATCCGAAAGCGCGTCCTTGAGCGACCAGACGTGTTTCGGAAGATGGCGGGCCTGGACGACAAGCGGCTGGACGCCGTGGTGGAGTTCCTGGACCAAAGGGAGCAATGACGGCCAACACTACACAGAATTGAAAGTGTTCAATGATCCCGGAAAACCATGCAACGATCTACAGTCGTTGCAATAAGTCATGCCGAGTTCAAAGCTATCGGCTTGGGGATTTCTTTTTGACTTCCGCATTCCGTGATCTTGGCTCTTGCCTGATCCTGCCGTGTTTGACCTGAATGTGCCGGTTCACTGTTGCGACGCTTATGCCAAGCTGGGTGGCGATTTCCTTTGCCTGATTGCCAGATTGATGAAGAGCCAGGATCGCCTTCGACTTAGCAACCCCGATGTAAACTTTTTGTTTTTCGGCCCAAGGATCATTGCCTTCCTGGGGTTCCAACATTGTTGAGATTTCTCGCTCAAATTGCAGTTGAGCCGCAAATAGTTTTTCCCACGGGATCAAGGTGTAATGATGAAGAAGCTCGTCATCACTGATAGTCTTGTGTGCCAGGATCATTGACGCAACTTCAGCACTTGCGCTCTTCAATATCCGTGTCGCCGAAGTCTTTCGGAGTTTGTTGAAGCTGTATTTTGGAAAGTCTGGCTTGTCTTTTTGGACACGTTCGATCAGGTTTTTCCAAGTATTGCTGAAGCTATCGGAGGTATTTCCCTTGGCGGTCGAATGCCACATGGGAAGACCACGTTCCGTCAAGAAAACCACATCCCGATGCTCGACTTTTTTCGCCACAACACCGGCGCGTCTGCCGATGAGCCACCGCAGTCCTACAACTGATTGGTGCCAGAGCTTGTGCTTGGTTTCGTTCCCCGATTTGAATCGAATCCCTTCGATGATACTTTCATCCAGTCGCACGAACTCAGAGCGAAGCTGGCCAATTTCTGAAGCACCGAATGCACAGTTCAGCCCAAGCAGTAAAATTAGCCGCTCGATGGGTAGAGCATACTCAAACAAAACCTTCAGGCTCTCATCGGGAATAACACTCCGCTGCTTGGCAATTCGCCCGTCGTACAGTTCAGCGGGCGTCGGTTTATCCGGCGTCTTTACGATTGAATGAAAGCGTCTCGGAAACATCCACTCCAAAGACTCCTCTCCATCAAGCCAATCAAAGAAGTTCCCAAGAGCTTTGATTAAGTTCTTTGCCGACGATGGGGTCATTCGTGTCGTCAGCTTGCTCCGCAAGGTCAACGGGCGCTTACGGAAGACACCGTAAATCTCATCACCACGGTTGTAGGTGATTTCTGTTAGATCGAGCTTGGTGAAATCAATTCCCCCCAAAACGCTCGTCTCCGAGATACGTTTTAACGGACTTCAATTGGTCAACCTGCGTCTTACCCCAGGGCCGTAGCGCGCCGGTCGGCTCAGTGTTTTCCCTGCGAAGAACAATGTCGTAGGCATCCAGCGCATTGCCGAGTGTGACGCCGGTGGGCTTGGTGACGTTAATCGCTGTTGAAAGCTGCATTCGGACCTGGGCGAGTTCGTTGCGAAGGTCGTCGAGGCCAAGATCAACCAGAATGGGATCAATTGGCTCAAACGCAGTTCCAGTCTTGATGGTCATCGCCTGAAGGCGTTGGGCGTAACTTGCCACGTCCTCGTAATCACGCTTTGGCAATACTGGTGTTTTGCCTTTAGCGATTTCCTTCGCAGCCTTTAAGCCAGCAGCGTCCCAAGATGCTCGCGCACTTGCACGGGAGCGACCTTCAATTTCATCCCACATCGCACGAATCAGCGCTTCGCGGGATTTGGCTGCGTTCATGTCATAGCCCAGCCTGAATTTTTCGGGAACTCCTTGCAGGTTGTAGCCGACATATCGAATGATCGAACCGTCCCTGGACCTCTTCAATTCCTTTTCGTAACTGGGCATCGGCAAGTCTCCCCTCGTGTCTGTTTCCAGGGAGCTATAGGCTCACAACGAGTCTCCGACAACGGCCAAACTAGACATAGACACGGCTCAAAACAGACAATATCAGGGCCTAAACGGGGACTTTCTGTTGGTTTTCTGTTGTCTGAAATGACGTAAGTGCCAATGAAAAAAGGACTTGCGATAAATCGCAAGTCCTTTCAAATTTGGAGGCGGGGGGAATTGAACCCCCGTCCTGTTGTCCCACAACCAAGGCCTCTACGTGCGTAGTTCGTTGATTAAGTCGCGATGGAGAGGTTCAGCGAACAAGACCATCCATCACCAGTCCATCACAAATCTTACATCAGCCGTAATGGACGGTTGAACTGATGCCAGCCCAAATTTGCAACTGACGGTCGGCTCCTTAGGCAGGGATCCTTAGGTCAGCGTAGCCTATTTCTAGGCTGCGAGAGAGAACTGCGGTTTTGCAGTTATTGGTGATCTGCTTTTTACGAGGCCAGCTGATCAACCTCGGCACGCCACCCTGATTGCCAGTAACCCAGTCAAATCCGATCGCCCCCGGGTCCGCTGAAATCAGGTCAGCTTCGTCTACTTTCGGCATTGTAGACAGCACGGCTGCAGGAATGAAGGGGGTTGAGGAACAATTGTGTCAATTGTTGAGTTCACGAGACGCAAAGCCTGGGGACGGTACTGTTGGGACACCGGTTCTACACCGGTTCTACAACGGTTCTAAACCGGAGACGTCACCGGAATTCCTGCCGGACCGTACCGTCCGAATTGATGATGGACGCCGCATTTTCAACGCTGCCAGGTGGACGGCAGCCGGGCCCAATTTTTTCGGTGCCCAGATCACTGTCCATTTCCGCAGCAAGCGCAACCAGTTGCGCGACTATTTCCGGGTGCTGCTCCGCTACATTTGCCGATTCACTGAGGTCGTCGTCAAGATTGTACAGCTGCTCCACGGGACCGGACTTCGCTCCCGACTGCTTGCCACCTTTCCTACCACCCTTCGTATTTCCAGGTTCAACGACTGCCAGATGCAGTTTCCAGGGGCCTTGCCGCACGGCTTCCAGTTTTAGCCCCTTGAAGTAGTAAAACACCTGGTGCGGCGATTCCGCCTCGGCAGCCCCAGACATCACCGGCCAGATGTTGGCACCGTCGATTCGGTTGGATGGCAGGTCGGCACCGGCCAGTGAAGCAAATGTCGGAAGGAAGTCGATCATACCCGTGATCGCATCCGTCGAAGTCCCAGCGGGAATTCTTCCGGGCCACCACGCGATGGTGGGAACACGCATGCCGCCTTCCCAGGTGCTTCCCTTGAACCCGCGCAGCGGCCTGTTGACGGATCGCGGCGTGCCGCCGTTGTCGGATGTGAAGATGACCAGTGTGTTCTCTTCGAGCTTGAGTTCGCGGAGCGTGTCGAGGACTCGTCCGACGCTCCAATCGACTTCTTCGATCCAGTCACCGATGAGCCCGTTGGCAGATTGCCGATGAAAGTCTTTGCCGGGGTAGAGGGGAAAATGGACGGCCGTGTGCGGCAGATAGAGGAAAAACTTTTCATCCTTGTGCTGCTGCAGAAATCGTACGGCTTCTTCGGTGTACCGCTGAGTGATCGTCTGCTGTTCGGCGGCACCGACGTTTTCGAGCAGCTTGTTGTTTTTGAGCAGAGGCAGCGGAGGCTGGCTGTTGCCTTTGAGTCCGGTTGGATCGATGGCATTCGGTGTGGGCTTTTTCTTTTCAGCGTTGGGGTTTTGTCTGGGAAGCGGGTCGCCGAGGTTGCTCTTTGAGCCCTGCTCCGCTGTGCCCATGTCGTTTGAGTAAGGAATTCCGTAGTAGAAGTCGAAGCCCTGGACGGTGGGCAGGAATTCTGGCTGATCTCCGAGATGCCACTTTCCGATGCAGGCGGTTGCATAGTTTTTGCTCTTGAGGACTTCGGCAATCGTGACCTCCTGAGGATTCAGCCCCAAAGACGCCGCCGGAAACAGCACGCTGGGAATTGGCAGCACGCGTTTCGGATAGCATGCGGTCATGAGTGCGGCTCGCGACGGTGAGCAAACGGGCGCGGCATAGTGCGAGGTCAGCCGTCGGCCCTCTTTCGCCATGCGATCCAGGTTTGGGGTTCGATTCAGCGTGGAACCGAACGGCCCAATATCGGCGTATCCAAGATCATCAATGTTGATGATGACGAAATTTGGCGACTCCACCTCTGCGGCTGCTGCCGAATTGGCGAAGGTGAATGCGGCGATGAGAGCTGTGATCAGTCGCACGGTCGTTCTCCGGGTTGGTGTTGTGAGCTTCGGTATTCCTGCCGATGAGTAGTCATCCATGACAGCTGATTGAGCCCGGAGTTTATCCCGGCCAGGAGATTGAGCAACCAAGGCGGGAGTGGTTGAAGTTGCGAGACATCGGATCCGAACTCCGACGAGTTCGACTACGGGCGGCGGTCCGAACTCTGATGAGTTCGGCTGCGCGGGGGCGTTTATCCATCGAAAATTACTAACAACGTTGGCGTGGGTGCGCTGGACACGCACGCATGAAGTATTGTGCAATGGATGACGAATTTTTTCCGAACCGTTGTTTTGCACCCCATTTTTCCTTCCATGTTTTTGGGCGAGAATCGCGTTTGGTTGAGATGGGGCGACGCCACGCTTCTTCGCTTCATCAGCGAACTCGCGCCCCCGTCCAGTAATCGATCGGTTGCCTGAAATTCTCCGGAGGTTCACAGGCGATTGCAATGATCTGAGTCACCTGTTCTGCCGTAAGCGTCCCTGGACAGCCACGACGGGATGCGTCACTGAGAACCTCTTCTATTCGAACGCATCAAGCCTCAGAACGCATCTAAGCCGGCACCGATGTCAGTTTTAAGCCGAGGATGGCAACAACCAACAGTACGAGAAAGAATATCCGCGACATCGAGACTGACTCGCCGAGAAAGATCATGCCCGATGTCGCGGATCCGATCGCCCCGATACCGACCCAGACAGGATAAGCAGTACCAATGGGAAGGTCGCGGACCGCAACCGCCAGCAGAAGCATGCTTGCGATGATCGCCATTCCCGTCCAAACGCTCGGCCAGAACCGTGTGAAAGCGTCGGTGTACTTCATCCCAACTGCCCATCCGGTTTCCAACAACCCAGCACATACCAAAATAAGCCACGGCCTCACGACGACGCTCCTACGGAATAAGTTCGTAAGTGCGTCGTCTTGTCTTGACCGGGTACGGCGCGTCTCGTCCGGGAATTGTTCGACTAATTGTACCCCGATTGTACCGCTAGCGGCCACAGAAGGTCAAATTCCGACCTCTCGACTTTGGAAATTGAACGGCTTTTTGAACGCGGATTGCTGCCCAAAGCGACATGCTCGAAATGATACACCCGAGGTGTTGCGGTGTCACGGCCGGTGGGGCGGTGGCCGGAGTTTTCGGTCGAAAGGACGGCGGCGGATCGTGCGGATTTGCCGTCGAGAGACGGGGCGTGATGATGCCAAAATGGTTTCGATGAGATGAGCCGCGCAGCGTCAAGTGGCTCGGCGAAAGCGGTGAGTTCAGGCGAGTCGCAGATGAGGCTTGCGTTGTTGTGGAAACATCACGCATCGTCGTACCAATCCGGGCGATGAGGACTGTTTATCACATCATACCAGCCGGGCCGATTCGTGGGCAATACACCGTGCAGCGGGATGTGGCTGTTGGGGCAGAGATCTTCGCGTGGTGTTTCAGACGATGGTTCGGGCGGGAGATCGGCCACAACAGGGGCCGCCCTTTTCAAAACAAGTGATGAGCCGTGTCGGTGGAAGGTATGCGCTGAGGTAGATCCTTTCTGCCGGAAAGGACTTCGCGCCCCCTCTGGACCTGCGACCAGATAAGTTTCCACTTCAAACTCTTGTCGCCGGAGATGACGGCACCGATTTTTGTTTCGCCGCACTGCATCCCGCACAACCGGATCAGACGTGATGGCGGCAAACGAATGAAGGCGTCATCAATCGGCATCAGGAGTCAAAAACCGCCGCTCGATCTCGATCACCATCAGTGAGTCATCGCCGTCAAAGGCGTCGGCCTTAAAGAACACTTCATGTTCCCGAGCCATCGTACGGTCGGATCAGCCGGAACGCGCGAGCGTCCGGTTCCTGGCGTACTCCCAAAACCGGCGCTCGCGCGTGGCGGCTGATGGGATTTGAACACGGACTCAATGGAAACGTAAACCGGACACGAAGTATCCGGCGACTACCAGATTCTAATGCAGGTGCCCTGGTTCCAGAAACGTGATTCCATACGCCAGCAGAATACCACCGGTCAGAGCCACGGTCAGGCGAAAACGGTTGTGAGCGTGGAATTCCATCTCGGGCAACAGGTCGCTCAGCGCGATGCACAGAAACACGCCGGCGGAAAATGCGATCACCGAGCACACAATCATGTCCTGCACAGCACTGAACTGACGAATTCCGAGCACAAACATGGCAGCCCCAATCGGGCACATGGCCGAGAACACCAGATTCACCAGGAACCGTGACTGACTCTTCCAGCCGCTGCCAGCCATCAGCGATGTAATCGACACGGCGTCGAGCGGTTTGTGCAGCATGATGGCCAGAAACGTGCCAATCCCAAACAGAGAAAGCCGTGACTGACGCAACGAGTCAGCCTCGACACTGGCCGCCAGCGCGATCCCGTCGATGAGCGTATGCAGCGACAGACCAATCGCGATTCCCACCCAGCTCAACTGATGCGCGTGATGGCAATACGGTTGCCCGATCGCCGACGGCACAACGTGCTTATGGTCGTGATCGTGATCGTGGTCATGGTCATGATCATGACCGGCGCAGGGTTCTTCCAGGGCCGTTGAGATTTCCAGCGGCCCGTGATGATGAAAGTGAAACGAGCGAATCAGCAGGAACATGGTGACGATGCCAACCATCATCCACCACGCGGAGTTGTCGATCGTATTGCTTCCATGAACCGAATGCGGCAGCAAATGAAAGACGGCAATCCCCAGCATCAGGCCGCCCACGAAGCTGATCACCGTCTGCATCCGCGTATGATTCAGCGTAAACAGCGACGGCAACCAGCCTCCAACAGCTGAGGCCACCATGATCGCCGCGCAGTAGCCAGTCAGGACAATGAGCGAACCTGTCCGGCTGGCCGAGATGGTGACAATTCCATCCGTCGGCGCAAACCCGGACGCCTTCAGCGAATACAGATCCTGTGTCGCGGAGATTGTAGCCCGCTCATCTGCCGCCTGAGTTGGAGGCAGTGTGACAAAACAGACAGCGACAATTGCAACGACGATGCGAAATAACATGGGAAACCAGTAGCGAACAAATCCTGTGACAGACGCCAGATTGCAAACGATAAAGGGAATTGCGCTGAATGAAAGGGTCGGGAGTCTTTTTCGGAGGGTCGCATGGTAAAAAATGCTGACGTTTCCATCCGAAAAAGACTCCCGACCCTCTGCTCACACCACCCGGTGGAAAACATTGCCATTCCAGCCAAAACACAACCCTGTGCTTGCTCCCTGATTGCGGACTTGGTTACCATCGTGATTCGGTAACATACTTTTCATCGTTCTTGTAAATGGAGAAGTCCCATGATTCGGCACATTCGAAAACGTCCTGGTTTTACATTGATCGAGTTATTGGTCGTAATCGCCATTATTGCGATTTTGATCGCGTTGTTGCTGCCTGCCGTACAGCAGGCTCGCGAGGCGGCACGCAGAACACAGTGCAAGAACAATTTGAAACAATGGGGTTTGGCACTGCACAACTATCACGACACGTTTACCATTTTTCCTTATGGCCATCAGGAAGAAGCGGGGGTGCATCCAACACGACGCCGTGATTGTTGGTTCCAACGTGTGCTTCCGTATATCGAACAGGCAAACATGTACGCAGCTTATGAGGCTCTAGACGCTGAATACATCCATCAGATTACCGACCAACGCATCATCGGTCCGATCTCAGGGGGTTCCTGCCCATCCGATCCCGGCACCCCGGGCCGAGGTGCAAATGGTGGCACTTCAGCCTTCCAAAGTAATTACGCTGTTTCAGGTGGAGTCGGTCAGGCAATGACTGTCGCTGCAGGTACTAACATCATTACGGTGACAAACATGAATGTCCCGAATGCCCGCACCAGCACTGGTTTGTTCTACATGAATTCCAGTACGGGGATTCGAGATTGTACGGACGGAACATCCAATACGTTATTGATGAGCGAAGGCGTCACTCGAAATAAGGCTGCCGGATGGGGTGATCTTGGTGGTGTTTGGGGCGGTGCTCCTCACGGTTCTTTCGCATTCTCTGCCGCCGAAGGCCCGAACACGAGTGTGCCCGATCGAGTGTACAGTTGCAAAGCAACGCTTACCACAGGCGCTCCGAACGGCGCACCGTGTGAGAATGGAAATGCTGGCGGACTCACGGGACGCTGGGTTTTTGCTCGCAGTTATCATACGGGCGGCGTCCAGGCAACGCTGGCAGATGGCTCTGTTCGCTTCATTTCCGATAACATTGATCGGCAAACTTGGATGAAGCTCGGAATGTGTGCCGACGGGCTGACGGTTGGTGAATTCTGATTTGGATTGCTGTTTGATACTTGAGATTCACGGTGCCCCGTCCAATTTCCGGCGGGGCATCTCTACTGTGTAACTTCTGTTGCCTGACGCTGGACATCCGGCTTCGTTCTTCGTGGCGGGTTGATGCGTCTTGGACTACTCTAATTTTTCAAGCATTTTCCGGGAGTCCGTAATGCGATTTGCGTGTAGAACAATTTTCTGTCTGCAGTCCATGTTTGCAACCTGCATTTTCCTATTGCCGCTTGCACTTGCTGGCTGCGGTTCCGCAGAAACGGGCCCGGAGCTTTTCACGGTTGAAGGGACCGTAACCTTTGATGGCAGCCCTGTCGAAGAGGGGCGAATTCAGTTTCGGAAGACGGAAGGTGACCAGAAGGCGTATTCTACGGACATCAAAGCCGGTGCTTATTCAATTGAGATGGAAGCGGGAAAAGCGTCCGTCGAAATCACAGCATCAAGACCCACCGGTGAATTTGATACTTCAAATCCCGGTGATCCACCGCAGCCAATCGGTGAGATGTACATTCCGGAACAGTATAACAGCCAAACGACGCTGACCGCAGATGTGAAACCTTCTGCTGATAACTCAATTCCGTTTGACCTGAAGTCAGCAAATTGAACGAAAGGCTCATCCGCTATTCCGGGGAGGTGACAATAAAAGTCGCTCCGTGAGCGAGTCGCATCAATTTTCGCATCGAGCAGCTTCTTTTTCTCGTTTTCCGGCAGGCCCTTCTTTGCCGGGGGTACGATCTGTGCAATCCGGAGAAGCGGATCCCCATCCCACCTCGCAGGCTGTCGATTTAGTGCGTTTTACTAACCCGAAGCGCCAGCGAGGCAAACTAGTTCCGTCTGCCCTTCCGCGTGAAGTGTTTGCCTCGCTGGCGCTTTTTGAAGTTGCGCTAATCGTCAGGGCTGGAAGCCCGACACATCGTCAGCCGGTGGCGTGAGCCACCGGAACAAGTAA
>Ga0154020_10001532_pt1 | contig 28451 bp, 15 predicted proteins | sample Klosneuvirus_201_FD_109709 | JGI IMG/M metagenome (GOLD analysis project Ga0154020, IMG submission 109709) | Active sludge microbial communities from wastewater, Klosterneuburg, Austria - Klosneuvirus_20160825_MG | ecosystem: Engineered > WWTP > Aerobic digester > Activated sludge | place...
GAGCCGCCTTTGCAGCGGAAATTCAACGGATGTCCTTTGTGCCGCGCGGGAACGATTGTGCGTGAACTTTTGTCATAGTCACAGGGCCACTACACTGCGAAATGACCAAAGACGAATTTGAAATCTCAAATGTCAGATCACTGATCTCATAAATTATGTCCACTCTCTCGCAGTTCTTCCTCAACCCGGCCTATGTGCTGCCGGGGGCTGCGCTGGTGCTGGTGCCGATTCTGATTCATATCCTCAGTCGGCTGCGATACAAGAAGGTGCGGTTTGCCGCGATGGAGTTTCTGCTCGAGAGCGAGGAACTCAACCGGCGCAGGATTGTGCTCGAACAGTTGCTGTTACTGCTGCTGAGGATTCTGGCGGTGGCCCTGATTGCGATGTTGATCGCGCGGCTGGTGCTGGATCCGAGTCGCCTGCTGATGCTGCGTGGGGCGAGTGTGCATCACGTCGTGCTGCTGGACGATTCGCTGTCGATGCGTGATCGGGAAGGCGATGCCACTGTGTTCCGTCAAGCGCTGCTAACGCTGGAAAACATGCTGGCCGAAGGCAGTCGTCAGCCAGGGGCGTCGCGAGTGACCATCTTGTCGATGACCGAACCTCGACGACCGATCATCGCAGACCGCATGCTGGACGCTGCGTTTGTGCAGGAGTTTCTGCCGCGACTTCGCAATTTGACAAGTTCCTGGAGAGCTGCGTCAACGGTTGATGCGATCAACGCTGCCAAAGACATTCTCGCTGCGGACGGCGGCGCGGCGACTCAGGTGCATGTGCTGACGGATCTCAGGGCCTCTGACTGGACCAACCGGCCCGAAGTGGCAGCGGCTTTGGAATCGCTGAAGACCGTCAAGGCGTCAGTGGATCTGATCAAAGTGGTCAGAGATCCCCGTCCCAATGTCGCAGTTCAGCAACTCAACGCGGAAACTCTGGCGGTGGCCCAGGGAGTGCCTTGGCGGATGACGCTGACGTTGAAAAATTATGGCTCAGCAAAGGTCACAGGACTGCGGGGTACTGTTCTGCTGGACGGCCTGCCTCTGCCTGGCAGAATCCTGATTCCCGACATAGAACCGGGCGCGGAGTTGCAGGTCTCACATGACATCGCATTTGATTCCGAGGGGCGGCATCAGGTCGAGGTCCGACTGCAGGATGACGCTTTGCGCGAAGACAATCGCCGGTTCCTGGCCGTCGATGTCACCGAACGCCGCATGGTTCTGATCGTGGATGATGAAGGCCAGCAGGACGATGCCAACTTTGTCTCAGCGGCGTTGAGTGCCGATCCGGGGCTGACAGGAGTGACCTGCGAGGTTCGAGCCTCGCAGACGCTGAATTCGACTAGTCTGAGTAAGTATGACTGTATCTATCTGTTGAACGTTCGCGATCTGCCAGCGGACACAACATTGTTGTTGGCTGATTACGTTCGCGGCGGCGGCGGCATTGTCTGGTTTCCCGGCGAGCAGGCGAACGTGCGCTGGTATTCTGAAACACTGCGTGATCCGGCGTTGTCACTGTTTCCCGTCCCGATTGGAACGGTTCACGAAATTGATCTCGGTGACGGATCTGCCCTGGACACGGTTGATCCATTTGTGAATCCTGTTTTCGAACAGCATCCCATTTTTCTGGTTTACAATTCGCCCGACAGCCCGTTTCCGGACACCGTGCGGATTGCCCGCTGGCTGCAGGTGGCGGACGACTGGAAGCCGGACGACGCTGAACGCGGTGATGGTGTGAGAACTCTGATGAGACTGGAGACCGGACAGCCCGTCGCATTCGAACACACGCTCGGCAACGGCAAGGTGCTGACATTTCTCACGGGTGCCGGACGTCGCTGGAGCAACTGGCCAGTCGCCCCGGCGGCCCCTGGTTATGTGGTCATGAATCTGTTGCTGCATCAGTATCTGCAGCACCCGAGTGAAAGTGTGGAACTGCGGGAATTGTCAGAACCACTGCGACTCGAATGGCCCGCGAATCGGTTCACTGAAAACATAGAAGTGTATCTCCCTGAAGCTGGCCCGGATGACGAGCCCATCGCAGAGACGTTCGTTCGACTGCAGGCAACGCTCGTGAAAGCCGATGACAAAACGGCAACGGAGACAACGCCTGCAGACACTAAAGACTCACAGAAGTTCGATCAGTCCGCCACGCCAGCCGAGCAAAGACTGGGTGTCACAATTGTCCAGGCGGAACGGCCTGGGATTTATCGCATTCGTCGTTTTGATCCGGAAGGCCGCGTCAATGATCTCTCAATCGCGCTGAACGTTCCGACATCCGAAAGCGCGCTGGCGATCGCCGATCCGGATCAAATCATGCGTCAGGCGGACCTCGATCACGTACGAATTCTGGAATCCGAATCTGTCGCCGCACTTGGGGGCTCCCAGGCCGGACGCGAGCTGCGGTGGCTGCTGCTGGGGCTGTTGATCACAATTCTCATCGCCGAACAATTGCTCGCACTTCGACTCAGCTACCATCCGGAGGTGGCCAAATGATTGATGCGACCACAGCGGGACTGGAAGTCGAATCGCAGTCCTTCCAGACAACGGAATTTGATCTGCCAGAATCCGCCACGGGCATGTTGCTTTTGTTTGCAGGCCTGGCGGCACTGTTTGGACTCACCGTGCGCACGGCGTTGCGGGATTCAAGATTCTTGACGCGTTTGCATCGAGCCGTCCTGCTGATACCCCGCCTGTTGGTGCTGGTGCTGGTGCTGGTGATCGCGCTCAATCCGCAGCGGCGGACTCAGCTGAGTCGCATCGAAAAATCGCGAGTCAGCATCCTCCTGGACACGTCGCTTTCGATGGCATGGCCGGCGGCTGATCCGATTGCCGCGACGGCGACTTCGCCTCCAGAATCCGCTCCGTTGCAATCTGCTCCACTGCAATCCGCCGAGACCCGTGCCAACGCGGCACTGAAGTCGCTGGTGGCGTCCGGTGTTCTGGCCGAACTCAGCAAGAAACACTCAACAACAGTCTACACGTTTGATTCGTCGCTGGCGGGACCGTGGGCGATTGTGTCTGAGGACACAGTGCGTTTTGTTGAAGTCGATCAGAGTGATCCCGGTGCTGCAGTCGCGACTCCTGACGGTTCGACCGCGACCGTGTCATTGAATGAGCCGCAACAGTCCACGACCGGAACCGTTTCCGATCCTGAGGTGATGCAGCAATGGAGCAGCATTTTCCAGCCACGAGGTGCCGAGACGCGGATCGGAGAATCGCTGTATCAGCTGATCGGTCAGATTTCCGGTCGCACGCTGAGTGGCGTCGTGGTGATTTCCGACGGCCGTTCCAATTCAGGTGTCGATGTTGAACCTGCTCGGATCAGAGCTGGACGATCGGGGACTCGGCTGATCACGGTGGGCGTCGGCAGCCAAAAGCCGCAGATGAATCTCTGGGTCGCCGGGATGCAGAGTCCTGCGGATGTGCATCAGGGAGACCCGTTTGATATCACGGTGAATCTGCAGGGGACGGCGTCGCAGGGACAACAGGCCGTCGTTCGTCTGTTCGAGCAGTCATCTGATGGCGAAGGCAAAGATCGCAGGCAGATCGCGGAAAAAACGATCGAGCTGGGTGACGATGCCATTCCGTCGTCGATTCGATTCAGTCAGGAGCTGAAGGTTCCTGGGAAATACGATTTTACGGCGAGGATCGAATCGGCTGACGGCAGCACTGAAATGACGCTCGACGACAATGAGCGGCGGCGGACGGTGGAGGTGACCGATCGACGAATGAAGGTACTGATAATTTCCAGTGGACCGATGCGGGACTATCAGTTCGTTCGCAACACGCTGTTTCGACACAGCGGTGTGGAATCGGACGTCTGGCTGCAGTCTGTGACCGATGAGAACATCGGATTCGTTTCGCAGGAAGCGAAAAAGCTGCTGACGAAGTTCCCCGCGACGGAGGCGGAACTATTTGAATACGACGTAATCGTCGCGTTCGATCCGGACTGGAGCCGCCTTTCGTCTGAACAACAGACATTTCTGAACCGCTGGGTTTCCGAACATGCCGGTGGTTTGGCTGTCGTGGCGGGACAGATCTTTACTCCCCGAATGGTTCAGGAAGCCGACGCTTTTCGTGCGATCACGGTGCTCTATCCCGTGCTGCTCAATCGGACAATACCGAACTTCCAGCTCAGCCAGCGAGCGGATGAGCCCTGGCCGGTTACGCTGACCTCGGAAGGCCGCGCGACCGAGTTTTTGAAGATTGCCGACGAAACAGGCAATGCCAGTGTCGATCTTTGGCAGAAATTCAAAGGCATCTATCGGTCATATCCGGTTCGGGGTGTCCGCGACGGTGCGGTCGTGCTCCTGGAATACGGCAACCCGCGAGCGCGGACGGAACTTGGGCAGCCACCGTTCCTCGCGTCGCAGTTTTACGGTGCCGGACGCACGATCTTTATCGGTTCTGCGGAAACATGGCGACTGCGGGAGATTTCGTCTCAGGCCCACCAGCGATTCTGGACAAGTCTCATTCGCGAAGTTGGCCAGGGGCGACGCAGCCGAGGCAACGCGCGTGGTCTGTTGACGCTCGACCGCACCGAAGTTGGTCCCGGTCAGCCGGTGACGGTAAGGGCTCAGTTATACGACGCGCGTCTGCAACCGCTCCTTGCGGAATCCGTCCCATTGAAAATTGTGAATGCGGAAGGACGCACGCTGTCGATCCCGGATCGACTGAACGTGGACACGCGCGGAGCCGGAATGTACATCACCAGTTTTCGCCCCCCTGCTCCAGGAACGTGGCGACTTTCTGTGCCTGTGCCCGAATCGTCCGACGTGCTGCAGGCAACCATTGATGTGGTGCTGCCCAATCTGGAATCACAAAGTCCAACTCTCAACGAAGAGTTGCTGACGAATTTGACTCGCGACACGCAGGGCCGCTATCTGGCGTTGTCCGACCTGGCGACATTGCCGTCCCTGCTGCCCGATCAAAGCCAGCCGGTTGTCGTCGATGAACAACTGCGGACGCTGTGGGATCGCGGCTGGCTGATGTTCGCGATCGTTGCTTTGCTGGCCTTTGAATGGATCATGCGCCGCGTGTGGCGATTGTCATAGTTCGCCGTGTTGGTTCGAACACCGGAAATTGCCTTACTTCGACTGTCCCATGTTCGATGAAGGAAAGGGTCGGGAGTCTTTTTCGGAGAGTTGCATGGTGAAAAATGCTGAAGTTTCCGTCCGAAAAAGACTCCCAACCCTCTGCTCACAACGGGTGCGATCTGTCCAGTCCGGTATATTGTGGGGCATTTTGTTTGAGAGTATGATCAGAATGTCGTGGAGTTGACGGAATTGCGGTCGTTTGAGACATGAATTTGAGTGGCGACTTTGCGTTTTCGAATCTCGTGGTCCCCCACCGGCTTCACGCCGGTGGACACCAGGTTTGGCAACTACTGAAAGAACAAACTGACGCATTGGCTCCCCACTGGCTTCATGCCAGTGGAAGCAGGGTTTGACAACTTCGAGCAACGGTTGCCCGTAACTCGAACGTCTTGCGATTCCGAGTTGCCAAACCGGGCTTCCACCGACGCGAGGTCGGATGGGGAGCCGCTTCATCTGGTTTGGCGTCGTTAGTCGCCAAACCCTGGTCCGCTGGCGTAAAGCCAGCGGGGCCAAACACGAAGTCTGCCTGGACTCCGATCATTTTGATCGGCAAGAGTCCGAAAATCCCCGTATTTACTCCGGATTGGACAGATCGCACCCCTCACAATCAAACGACAATAGGGGACTGTCGAATTACAGAGTTCGCAATCGAGTTTGAGAATGCAGACGCTGGCTGTTGGTAATGTCGAGTCTTGTGAGCTTCCAATGGAATATTGTGGGCATTCCGCCGGTAAGCGATTCAGCGATGGGTTCAATCAGGAATATCGCCTCGAACTGATTTGTGCGTTCATGAATGTGGCCCCAGTGTTCAACGGTACCCGACACATTCCAGCGGCACAGACAGGAAAACGACTGCGCATTTGACCGCGACTGATCATCAGACGTTCTCGGCTGCAACTGTGAGTCGAGAAGTTCCACGTGCCGGACGCGCGCAACGGCTCCGCCCTGCTCTGCCATGCGGAGGCTCTCCTGAATCTGCAGGTACAGATCCTGAAGGACATCGCCCGAAGTACTGACCGCGAGGGCATCATAGACTTCGTCTTCGCCACGACCGCGAAATGACTGGTAGATGTTGGACAGCACCTGTCCGGCCACAATGCGCGCCTCGCCGCTTGAAATCGACGGAGCGATACCCCAGGGAATTTGCCAGCGTCCGACACCACTCCATGCGCTGGCAGTTGTGATCATTGCCGCAGCCAGGATTGCTGCTGAGAGTTTGATCCATCGGACATGCCGTTGCGTCTTGACCGGGTGGCCGGGGCTGGACTGAGCGAAGCGAAGGAAGCCCCGGGGTTTTGAGCTGTCGCTCTCCACCCCCGGCCACCCATTTCGGCTTGAGTTCCAGAGTGTTACTGCAACCATTGCGATTGCAAGAACGATCAGCGAAAGCACCGGGACGTCGATCATAGGCTGTAGTGGAAGGATTGCAGGAATCGGAGTCAATGGCTTCAGGCGATTCATGCTCGAATCATCCGGCGCAGTCCATTCAAGGACATTGTTTGCCCCGACCCGCGAGAGCGTTTTGCGGAACGACTGGTCTTCTGCAAACACAACGGTTGTCACCGCCCACAGCGATTTGTGGAATCGATCCCATGTGAGCTGAACATGTTTCGGCGCTGAGGAAAGCGGATAGACAAGAATGATGCCAACTCGGGCATTCGACATGGCTACCTGCTTCCGCTGAGACAGTTGAGCGAAATCGCGAAAGTCGATGCCGTAAAAATCACAGCGTTCGACGAACGGAGTCACATTGTTGCCATTCACCGTGATCGGATTGCCGGTGAGGAAGAAGTCTTCAATCAGAGGTTGAACCGAATCCTGTTCTGAAACAGTCAGGAAGTCTTTATGCTCGCGAGCAATTGGAACGCTTTGTTCCAGCGTCATCAGCGGGATCAGAATCTCGTGTCGGATTTCCTGAGGTTCAATGTACAGAAAAGAATACACCGAACTGTAGCTCGTGATGCCAAGGGCTTCTTCCTGTTGCTGCTGAGTCCAGCGGTCGCGTTCCAGTTGAGAAGCGTCGGCTGGTAACGGCGGATTTGTCCAGTCAAAGTGAATCGTTTCCGGGGTATTCGCAACAAGGGCTCTGCTGACAGTCTCGGCGGAGTTTTCCTGTTTCACCTGGAGCTGCATTTCAGACAGCAGCACGCCGTCGGGATCTGTAAACCGCTGCTGGAACGTGAGGAATTCCGGGGGTGACGCAAACGAGTACTGCATGTCAAACGTCAGTTTGTGCGCCATAAGTTGCGCCATGGGGACACCGGTTTCCGGAATGGTCGCGGTGACTCTGGGAGGCTGATCCAGTTCGTGAATTGCGCCTTCGGCGTCTTGAATGACGAACCGTGTGGCGACGAAATCCCTGTGCAATTCAATACCGCTTCGGATGGTCGGAGCATCCAGCGAATCCGTGGCATCAGGTTTCAGGTTGTGAAAGAGGACAAGGTCTTCAAGAAACACTTCGACCGTCACGTTGACTCGAGCTCGCGTGACGTAGACGAGCGTGCGAGTGACAGAAACCGGATGCGCGGCGCAGGCGTTTGTACTCGTGATGCAGGCGATCAGCAGGCCAATCCAGTGTAGAACAATTGTCCCAATTGTTTGTGGCGCGGTCTCCGCAATGGAGCAAGTCATCCTTGGCGCGGGCTTCGCCCGCAACCCAATCTGGGATGTTGAATGGAGATTCGTTCTGACAGATTGTTGAATGCGGCAATCGATCTGCGTTGAGCATTGAGTCAACCGAATGGGGTCAATCGAATATTTCATAACGCCCCATTCGGCTGACCCCATTCGGCTGACAACCCACACATAAAGATGACATGCTGTCAGCTCAAGACGCAGATATACCTCACGGTCGAAAAATCTTCTCAGCAATACAAGATCTCAAGCGTTTGCGGTACAGAGACAAGTTCGGATGTTTTGAATCGCGGCGAACCCCCTCATCCGGCCTGTCGGCCACCTTCTCCCCCTGTGAGGGGGAGAAGGGACGGAAGCAAACAGATGTGCGTGGCTTCATCGCACAGTGATCACGGCTTCGGACCATTCGCGGAAATCCATGCCGTCGCTTTTGATGTCGGCCGTCACCAGGCCAACCCCGCTTGTTGCCGAAACCGTAAGAGAGAATTTCACAGCACCCGACTGGCGCGGAGCCAACTTGATGGAGTCAATCGGCGGAGAAATTGCCCAGTCGGTAGGAACATGTGGCGTGACGGTAAATTCACGCTCGACGGACGAATGATTTGTGATTCGCATCTCGATCTTCATGGTCTCGCCGGCGGCAACAGTGGAACCGTATGGATAAAAGACGGCCCATTGTTCATCAACTCCATAGTTTGGATCGTCAAACGGAAACAGCTCACGTTGAATCGCGATGCGTTCGCGGTATCGCGTTTCGAGATAATCCAGTTCTTCGTTCGTGAACGAAAACACAAACGGAATGTGTTCGTTGACCAGCCAAAATGGCTCTTTGATGTCTCGCAGTTTTTTCAGGCACAGCAGGTAGCCGGAATCTTCGTGCAGCAGATTTCGGTTCTGCACGCAGTAATCGTCAAACCCGGATGGCGCGAAGGAATCGCCGATGAAGAAGATGGGCTTTTGGTCGGCTTTGCGGACGAAAACAGCGCCGTGGTACCACGCCTGACCGGGGTAAAAATAGAACGTCAGCTGGAACTCGTGCCATTTCATCTGATGACCGTCTTCAAGGATTTTGATGTCCTTGATGGGATTCGCGGTCATCGCCGGAAGATGATACGCCTCGGGTCGCGCAAGCAGGTCGGCATATTCTGACGTCGCGTAGACGGGACAGGCGAAGGCTTCAGAGGCCGCCTGCACCATGTCCGCGTGGTCGTCGTGATAATGCGTCACGAAGATGCCTTCGACTTTTTTGATGACGCCCTGTTCTATGAGTTTCTTCACATCGTCGATGACTCGCTGATAACCGCAGTCCAGGAGAAAGGCGTTGCCGGTGTCGGAAATCAGCAGCCGGCTGGTTACATCTTCAAAGACCCAGGCTGGTGTTTGTTCGTGATGCGAATACGGCATCAGTTGGATCTCGGCACCCTTGCCGAGAACCCGTTCTCCGCACAGTCTCATACGGTCTTCCTTGAAGTACCAGTGCAGCGCGTTGGTGGAAAGGTAGTTGCGATAGAGCGACTGGACTCGTTGCGTCAGCCGTTCGATGGCTCTCTGAGGATCTTGAATCACTGGCCCGCGCGCCGGAATGATCTGATCGGGTTTTTCGTCGGTAATCTTCTGCAAACTGGCGACCAGATCGGCCAGACGAGCCCCGTAGCCGTGATAGCCGCGAATTTGAGCGTCCGTGATGGCATCCTGAAAACTGTAGAGGTCCAGAATTTGGCCATCACCGTAAATCAAGTCGCCGGTGAAGGCGATTTTCTTACCGCCGATGTCCGCCACCCATGAGACGGAGCCATGCGTGTAACCGGGCGTTTCCAGGGCGCGAAAATTGAAGCCCTGCCATTCGACAACGTCACCGTCATTTACCCAACGATCAATCGGAATCGTGTCGGCGAGGATCTTTGTTGACTGCTGGCCGTAGTCGTGAAATCGCCCAGTGGCGAATTCTTTCCAGAACTCTGCGGGCTGTTCCAGAGCAAACTGCTCACGGTTCGGCGCGATAGCTTTCGCGCCGGCCTCAATCAAAGGTGTCGCTCTCCAGACGACGTCGCGGCGTCCGTGAGCCAGCAGGACATGATCGATGTTCGCGGCATCATCGGACTTCCAGCCGTAGATGGCGAGTCGATGTCCATTGACATCAAGCAAAACGCCGTTTACGGCTCCGGGATCGACGGTCAGCGTCACGTCGGCCTGAGTCGATGGCAGGATTCCGCAAGCGGCGACCAGCAGGAGGAATGTAAGGAGGGGCTTCATGATGGACCTCGTTTGTTCGATCGAATGAAATCGCGATTCAACTCGTTCCAGGGCTCCAGCCCTGGAACGCCGCGTCCGGAGGCTCCTGCCTCCCGAATCGCTGGAGGAGGCAGGAGCCTCCGGGCAGTGTGTTCCGAGGCTGGAGCCTCGGAACAAGGACATGTCGATCACGGCGTTGGCTGATAGGCGTTGCTCATCACAGCAAGAATCTTGTCGAGCAGTTCCTCCTCGCCAATTTCGCCGTTGTGTCGGAAGACAACTTTGCCACCGGGAGCGACGAGAATCGTATGCGGCTGCGGACCTTCCCAGTCCGGATCAAGAGCCTTAATCAGCGAATCCATACTGGGTTCCGTGTAGAGATAGTTGTTCGACGTGCGGCCTTCTTTACCGAGCGATGGTTTTAGTCGGGCGGGCAGCGCGGCACGGTTCTTGTCGAGGAGCGCGAGGGCTTGATCGTAGTCTTCCGGCAGATCAGTGCTGATCGTGATCAGTTCAAAATCTCTCAGGCCCATGCGGCGTGAGACTCGTATAAGGCCAGGAAATTCCTTCACACACGGCGCGCAGCTCGTGGACCAGACGTTGAACAGCCGGTATTTCGCGGTGTCGTTCTTCACCATCTTCGCGATGCCCGCTGCGGTGATGTTGTCGAGCGTGACGTCAGCCGTTTCCCACTGTTCCTGATCTCGTTTGACGTCCGGAATTTTTTCTCGCCATTTTGTCGAGCAGCCAAACGGTCTGGTTTCTGCGACCGCCACGGGCTTGCCATTCAACAATGCGAGGATGGCATCGCGAGCGTCGTGGCGCTTGACGGTTGCGGGATCCGGAAACCGTGAATCGTCGAGCCAGCCCTGGTAACGCAGTTTTCGATCCTGATCAAACACAAAAACATGCGGCGTTGCGAGACAGCCATACGCTTTGGCCACCGCCTGGGTCTCTCCATCGTAAAGATAAGGAAACGTAAAACCTTCGTCCTTCGCGTACAGCTGCATGTGTTCGAAGCTGTCATCGTATTTTGAGTAGCCCAGTTCATCAGGCCGCAGTCCGTCGCCCGAATTTGGGTTGATCGCCACAACCGCGACGCTCTTCCCTTCGAGTTCCTTCAGCAGCATTAGCAGGCGCGGATCCTGAGCGTGGCAGACGGGGCAATGGTTCGAGGTGAAATACACCACCAGTACCTGCGAGTCTTTGAAGTCGTCGAGGCTCCAGTCGCGGTCATCAATCCCCGTCAATTTGAATGGAGGAGCCGGACTGCCGATGTTCAGTCTTTGAAATCCCGGCGGATCTTCGATGGCAATTCCGCAGGGCAATGTACTCAAAAGACCCGCCAGCAGAATGAGAATCGTTTTCATCTGATAATTCCTCGTCCAGAGTTCGCATCGACGTGGCACCTTTCTCAAGTGCCGACGGGCAGCATTGCGGCTGCCATAGTGAAGCGAAACATCGGAGGAATTGGAAGTGTTCGGCGATGTATCAAGAATTCGCGGGTGCATTCAGGCTGCTGACTGAGCCTGATTCAACGACCCGGCACGGGCGTGTGGACATTTAGGATCGCTCGATGAATAAGTGAGCGGCAGGAAAGGATTTACATCGGCGAGTCATTGGTTCGAGCGGCCCGGTGCGACTGAACCACGCCAAAGGAAGCAGATCTGAGGACAGATCTGCCTACGTAGTCCGACCTCTCTCAAGTCGGATTCCCTGGGCGACGCGATATCCCTGGTAATCCTGCTGCTTCCGCAGTCGCGGCGGTTTCCTGCTCAGACAGACATGCGTTTTGAATATACGCTTGCAGGCGCTGGATTTCGTTGATCAGTTGCTCGTGTGCCTGCTCAACTTCCGCTGAATGACCAGGTCGGCTGATGACTTCCAGATGCTGTGCGGCCATAGATGCCGGGGCGGCAAAAAAATACCGGACGGTGCCTTTAATCGAGTGGGCCGCGTCACTAATCATCGCCCCGTTCCGACTTTTCATCGCGTTGCTCAGGGCAGCGATCTGTTTGGGCACTGTATCGAGAAAGACCTGAATCAGTTGCTGGAGGAACCCTGCATCACCATTCAGTTTTTTTAATGCTGCGGCGAGATCACAGGCAGGAATCAGATTGGAATGGTCTACGCCGTCTTTATCCGGGCGTGAATTTGATTGATTCCCGACCACGCGGTTGATGTCGTCCGCCACCAAGACACGAAGTTTCGCAGTGGGAGCAAGTTCTGTTTGCATGATTCACATTTCTCTCAGGTGTCGATCACAGGGTGGTTTCGCGGATATCGGTATCCGGCTGCTTTCTGAATCATGTGCAGGCAACGGCTTCAGCCAATTCCTCAACTGGTGCTTGCTCACTCCAGCTGGTCGGTTTTGCCCGCGATGCGGACGCATACTTCACGAGCGTAATCTGATTGCCGCGATCATTGTATTCAACGTGATCCATGAAACTGTTGATCAGCAGCAGACCGCGGCCTCCGATGCGGTCGAGATTGACATCCGCCGTTGGATCCCGGACTGTTGTTGTGTCGAATCCAGGGCCGCCATCCGTGATGACAAACCGCAGTTGGCTGCGCGAGAGCCGGGCGTCAACATGGACTTTTCGATCCACGTAAGGACGCATGCTTCGACGCTGTTCGGCGAGTTCGTAGTAGATTCGTTCATCAACCTGGCGCAGTTCGGAATCCAGTTCCAGATTTCCGTGATGAATCGCATTGGACATGGCTTCCTGCAGCGCGATACCCACCTGAATGCGTTCCCGTTCTGCAAGCAAATTCATCGTCATTGCCGTGTCCAGCAGATGACTGATCAGATGCGCAACGTCGGAAGAATCGTTTCCAAGCACGAAATGCAATTCCGAAGATGCGAGGTATTGCAGTGTTCGTCGACGGTTCCTTCTTCGCTCAGTGACGGCCAGCACATTTCTGATCGTCTTGATCAGATCGGATTCCAGATTACGCCGGGAAACGTAACTGGCGGCACCCGCCGCGAGTGCTTCAACGGCGATTTGTTCGGAACCGAAACTTGTCACCAGAATCACGGGAATAGTGAATTCGGAGGACTGGAGTTGTTTCACGAGTTCCAGACCGTTGATCACCGGCATCCGCAGGTCCGACAGAATCAGCGTTGGAGGTTGTTCTTTCACGGCCTTCAGCGCTTCAGCGCCGTCGTTGGCAAACGTGACTGTGAATTCCGGATACTCCGCAAGAAAACGACCGATGAAAAGGCGTTCAGCGGCGGAATCGTCTACGACTAAGATATGCGTATTCATGGATCGGGATAACCTGTTCTTAAACTGCGTTGTTTGCACGGACTGATACGATCGGCCAGCTTCCGGATGCGGCACAGTTCAACAATAGTTCAAAAACGACCGCGTCATTTCCGAATCGTGTGTTTCTCGATCACATCACATCCGGGAGATCTGCTGTGGAATGGGATTTCCGGGTCATACAGTTCCGGCACACATGTTGCAAAACGGCTACATAGTCTTGCCCAGGGGGAATCTCCCCGGTTTTCATGGTTTGGAAATGCGAGAAGAGGATTTCGGCGTCTGTTTGGCCTGAAGAACAACGAGCGAAGCAATAAAAAACGCGGCAACCTCGTTTCGAGTTTGCCGCGTTCATTCGGTCCGGGTTCTGGACGCTGTTGTCAGGCAGGGGTCGTCGTTTTGCTTTCGACTCCTGTCTGGAATTCAAATGGCCTTTCAGAGTTCGGGCTGGATTGCAGAACTGTGACATCCCACATTCCACACCGGCTGACGAAACCACCAGGAACCACAAGAACACTATCACAAAACAGAGACGCTTTGCCAAGGAATTCTTGCCTCATTTTCCGAACCAGAGCCGACTCAGAAAATTTTTCAAAATTCCACTTGAGAATCCGGGACTGCCCGAAGACATCCTGAAGACTCACTCATCGCCGCCAGTCGTAGGGGCCAGCACCTAACACCCTTAACGAGTAAACGTTCGGCGGAACCATGCATTCTTGCGACGTTCAACGTCCATCAATCGACCAAAAAATCCGCCCGATCGAGCGACGACTTCGGTGTGATTCAATTTTGCCGACGGGCGAACTTCCAGTGACTGCAGTGACTGTGTGGCATCGCCGGAGGAGATCTGCAACGGGGCTGTTTCAAATCCCATCGCGGATGAAGACAGTCCAATCATGGCGACAGTCGAAAGAGCAACAATCAAACGCATAACAAAAACCTTTCGCGAGAGAAGTGGGGCCCTTGGAACATCATTGACCCCTGATGCTTAGACCCTACACGGTGACGCAAAGTGATGCCGTGCGAAAATCTCGGCTTTCCTGTGATTTGCCTGGTCGTGCCGATATTTTTCCGGATCTGTCGATGATTCGGCGTCAGGTGGCGCGATCATGCGATTTGGAGTTTCTGATCAAGTCAGGGATATCTTACCTGACTTGTGCGATTGCTGCGGAAGGCTTTCAGGAGTAGCAGTGTCGTGAGGAACTTTCGAACAGGCAGAGAGAGGATCGCATTTTCGGGTTCTGCGCGAAATGAAGTGCACGGTTCAGACATCGCGGATATCATGGACTTGTGGATGTCATCGGGAAGTGTGGCCAACCACACAGGCCCACGAACTCTTGAAAGCCCACTGAAACACTGCGATTCGGCCCAACGGGCCACAACAGGTCAGCCTGGGGCAACGCCCCGGGTTTTGTCTTGTGGACTTGGTCAGACCATGAGTGAGCCGACGATTAACGAGCAGATTCAGGAGACGAATCGTCGCCGAGTTCATGGAAACCAGATCAGCACCGCACTAGACTGCTCGACTGACGAGGGTGATCTTTGGGAAACGCACTTCTAAGTTCCCGATCGTATTTGCACCCAGTTGGTGTGTGTCAGATTTTGTTTCATCGGGCGTGATTTACTCAGGAGTATTCCTAAATGAGTTCAGGCGATTCCCAGACCCCTGCCCCAAACGCGCAGCGTTTGTTATGGGCAGGTTTCATGGCCATTTTGGCCGCAGGTGTCGGTTTTTCCATTCGTGCTGGAATCCTCGGGCAGTGGGCTGAGCAATACGGCTTTACCATGACCGAACTCGGCAAGATTACCGGTGGCGGCTTGACTGGTTTTGGAATCATTATCCTCATGGGATCACTGATTGCCGACACCGTCGGGTACGGAAAACTGATGACGTTGGCTTTTTTTACGCACCTGGTTTCCGCAATCCTGACGCTTGCAGCGGGTGCTGCTTTTGCCAGTGGCGGAAAAGATGCCGCATTCCAATGCCTGTTCTGGGGGATGTTCTTGTTCGCTGTGGGCAACGGGATCTGTGAGGCTGTGGTCAATCCGCTGGTTGCCAGTTTGTTTCCAACCAACAAGACACACTATCTTAATATCCTGCATGCGGGCTGGCCGGGTGGGCTGATTGTGGGCGGCCTTGCTTCCTACTTTATGAATCCGGACGGCGCGAAAGCCGTCAGCTGGCAAATTCAGATCTCATTGTTCATGGTGCCGGTCGTGTTGTACGGACTGATGGTGCTGGGACAAAAATTCCCTCGTTCCGAAGCCAGTGCCGCAGGCATAAGCTATGGGCAAATGTTTGCCCAGATCTTTGCACCGCTCATGCTCGTCCTGCTTGTTGTCCATGCGCTTGTCGGCTATGTAGAGTTGGGCACCGACTCCTGGATCGGCGAGATTACGGGGGCCATCATGGCGTCCAAGCAAAGTGGCCTTCTGCTGTTCGTATACACTTCCGGACTGATGTTCGTGTTGAGGTTCTTTGCTGGTCCCATCGTGCATCGAATTTCCCCACTGGGTCTTCTGCTGGTCAGCTCCATTTTAGGATGTATCGGACTGCAGCTATTGAGTGCGGCGACCTCCGTTACGCTATGCGTGCTGGCGGCTACCGTGTATGCGTGTGGCAAGACATTTCTTTGGCCTACCATGCTTGGGGTTGTGTCCGAGCAATTTCCAAAAGGTGGCGCGATTACGATCGGTGCTATTGGAGGGATTGGAATGTTGTCCGCCGGGTTATTGGGAACTCCGGGAATTGGCTTTAAGCAGGACTTTAATGCTTCCGCCAACCTTAAGCAAAATGCACCAGAAGTTTACGAGCGATATAAAGCAGATAAAGAGAATTCGTTTCTGGGTTTTTCCGTTGTTGGGCTTGATGGCTCAAAAACAGCGGTGCTGAAAGATGATGGCAAAGAACTGGGGCGTGCAGTGGAAATCATTGAGGCTGAAGGCCGGGAAGTCAAAAGCACAGCCGATCTGAATGCGTGGTGGGCCGGAGCTCAAAAAACTGCTGCGGCAGACAAGAAGCCAGTAGAAGAAGCCGGATTGCATGGTGGGCGGCAGGCGCTAAGACTGACTTCGTTTGTGCCAGCAACTATGGCCGTGTTCTATCTTTTGCTTATTCTGTACTTCAAGGCAAAGGGTGGCTACAAAACCGTACATGTCTCTGGTTCAGATTCATAGAACAACTTGACTGCGACTCTCTCAAATTCACTGCAGGGCCAGCCCGGAATGGTCGGCCCTGTGTTGTTTGTTGTCGAGAGCTTTTATCAATCGTGTCCGGGACATTTGGGTGTGAGCAGAGGGTCGGGAGTCTTTTTCGGACGGAAACGTCAGCGTTTTTCACCATGCGACTCTCCGAAAAAGACTCCCGACCCTTTCATTCAGCGAACATGGGACAGTCGAACTAGTCATCGCTGGGATTTGACCTGCAAAATGAGCAGATTGCCGCGCGATTCGACCCGCACGCCGCCAGGCAGATTCAAAGCGGAAGGAGAACCGTTCGTCAGCATCGACGACATTCGAACCAGGTGATCACGATTCAAATTCCGGCGGGGCCAGTTCTGCTGAATCCACAAGACCGCTAATGCGTGGCGAATGATGGGTTCGGCGTGAGATCGCAGCTTAGTGACATCCAAACGGCACAAATCAGGAGTCCGCTCAAGAATTGCCGCTGACAGAAGTTCATCGGCCAGAGCGTCCAGTCCCTGCAGAAGTTCCTGCGATTGTTCGCCCAGTCGCACGAGCGAATCGGCGATCTGGATGTTGAATTCATCGCGCAGGAGCGGAATAAGCTGGTGACGAATGCGATTGCGGGTGAAATCGCTGTCAGCGTTGGTTTCGTCGGATACAAACGTGATCCCGCCCAGCTGAACATACTCCGCAATGACGTCGGCTTTGATGGTCAGCATGGGGCGAATCATCTCCACAGATTCCGTTTCCGTCAGTCGCCGCCGTTCCGGAATCCCCCTCAAACCGCGGAGACCCGTGCCTCGCAGGATATTATGCAGAACTGTCTCCGCCTGATCACCGGCATGATGGGCTGTCGCGATCAGGGGCAAGCTGTGCTCGCGGGCCACTTTTTCAAGAAATTCGTAGCGGGCGTTGCGCGCCGCCTCTTCCAGACTGCCTCGCGACGCTCTTGCAAGTTCCCCGGCTTTGCAGTCTAAAATCACGACGCGTACGTTCAGAGCGTCACAAGCAACACTAACAAGTTCCGCATCCCGCTGGCCGAATTCGCCCCGGAGGCCGTGATTCAGATGGGCGACAACGAGTTCCTGGATCTCCAGAGATTGTCTCAGGTGTACCACGCCGTGCAGCAGGGCCATGCTGTCACGACCGCCGGAAACCGCCAACAGGACGCTCCGCCCTGCCCCAGTAAGACGCTTCATGCCTGATGCCAGTTGTGTTTCAAACCCCGGTTGGTTTTCCGGACGATTTTTGGGCATGGGGGCAAATGAAATCCTGATAATGCCAGAGCCTGGGCATTCCAGAGTGCTCCGGCGGTTGATTCGCGGGACGGCTGTGATAGCATGTGCCGGTCCTTTTTTGAAGTCTCAGGAGAAACTCTGCGACTTTGGAAAGGGTGTTAACAGAATTGGTCTACCGGACCTGCTGTGAACCTGACTGTACGTTCGCGTGGTATCGGCCTGCCGATGCTAAGCCGCCTGAAATTGTCTTTGGACTGCATTACTGCACACATGGGACTTACTGGACTATTTTTGCTGGGGTTCTGCCTGATGGCCCTGACGGTGTTGATACCGCTCAGTTGCTTCCGGGCAGTTCCGTGCTGCGCGGGTTCTGGTCAGCTGAGTTGCTGTCCGTCGGAACCTGTCGATTTGAGCACGGTGCTTCGGCCAGTGCCGACTTCAACCAGCCCGCTGCTTTGGCAGTGGCCTGAAGTGCGGCACAAGTCCTGGAATTTCCCTGGCTCTTTCGCGCAGCTGCGACCATTTTTTCGGACTGCTTTGCCATCTGCAACTTTCGAGGCCACCGTTCTGATCACCGCTGAGTGATCATTCGCGAGCGTTATTGTCAGCACTTCACATCATCCCTTCGCGGATGCAGGGACCGTTTGTGAATTGAAGGACACTTTCATGAATAATCCAGTGATTGTTGGCGTGGTCGCCGCAATCGTGGGGCTTGTTGCCGGCTACTTTGTCGATCGTCTGAGCAAAGGTGGAGCTTACAAAACCCGTGATGAAATCATTCGCCAGGCGGAACGTGATGCAGAGAACATCCAGAAGGGTCAGGAGTTAAAGCTTAAGGAAGAAATGCTGCGGAGACGTGAGACGCTCGAATCCAAAATGGAGGAGACACGCGGCCAGCAGCGCGAACGTGAACGCGAACTTGACAAGCGCGAGGTCCAGCTGGAAGAGCAGCAGGAGTCGTTCCGCAAGAAAGAAAAAATGCTGCAGGGAACGCAGCAGAAACTGGCGGAACGTGTCAAATCCATGGAGGCCAAAGACGCGGAATTGAGTCGTTTGCTCAAAGAAGAGCAGGAAATGCTGTACAAGACGAGCGAGTTGACTCGTGAGCAGGCGACTGAACAGTTGCTCAAACGCCTGGATCGGGAACTCAGCGATCAGACTGGTGCCATGATTATGAAGCACGAGGCTGAAGTGAAGGTCGAGTGCGAACGCAAGGCGCGTGAAATTATCGGCATGGCGGTGCAGCGATATGCGTCGGCGCATACATCCGAATCGACAGTATCCACTGTCGATATTCCCAGTGATGAAGTGAAAGGACGCATCATCGGTCGCGAAGGACGCAATATCCGCGCGTTCGAGAAAGCCACCGGAGTGGACGTGATCGTTGACGACACACCGGGTGTTGTCATTGTCTCCGCGTTTGACAGTGTGCGACGGGAAATTGGCAAGTTGTCTCTGGCCAAGCTGATTCAGGACGGTCGGATCCATCCGTCTCGGATTGAAGAGATCGTGGCGGAAACGACAAAGGAAATGGAAGATCACATCCGCAAGCTGGGTATGCATGCGTGCGAAGAAGCCAGCGTGCGGGGGTTGCATCCAAAGCTCATGGATCTGATGGGGCGGCTGCATTTTCGCGTCAGTTACAGTCAAAATGTCCGGCAGCATTCGATTGAGGTGGCTCATTTGACGGGCATGATGGCCGAGCAACTGGGACTGGACGGTACTTTGGCTCGTCGATGCGGTTTTCTGCACGACATTGGCAAGGCGGCCGATCACGAAATGGAAGGTGGGCATCCGGCGGTCGGAGCGGAATTGCTCAAGCGCTACGGTGAAGGCCCCGAAGTCGTCCATGCCGCCGCCGGACACCACGACGACATTCGCCCCGAGTATATCTATACTGTGCTGGTCGCAGCGGCAGACGCAGTGTCCGCCGCACGTCCGGGAGCGAGACGCGAGACACTGGAAAAATATGTACGACGACTCGAAGAACTCGAATCGCTGGCATGTGGTTTTCCAGGCGTGGATCATGCGTTTGCCGTTCAGGCCGGACGAGAGATTCGAGTCATTGTTGATTCTTCGCGAGTGAATGATCGCCAGGCGGCAAGAATGAGTCGTGATATTGCCGGAGCCATTGAACAGACTTTGACTTATCCTGGCGAAATTCGTGTCACTGTTCTTAGGGAAACAAGAAATGTGGAATTCGCTCGGTAAGGCTCGAAAGATCTGATGGGCCAGAATTCGACGTGTTCTCCTGATTGATGTTCTTAGAATTGTTCTTACAGAATTCCAACGCGTGACCACCAAGAAATCTTCCGCCAAAAAGACTCCCGACGCGGTTGTTGATGCCGACGCTTTACGGGATCTGCTGGGATATTTGAACTTCTCTCAGGGAGTTGCCAGCCCAAGGTTTCGAATCGTCCTTAATAGTTTGTTTCGCGACGAACAACGGTCGATTTCTCCGGTGGTGCTGCGGGATTTTTTGCTGAGTGAACTGCTGCGCCTGTCGCAATCCGGGGACGCCGCCTGTTCAAACCCGGCTCAGGCTGAGGCCGTGATACGTCAGACGATCGATGAACTGTTGCCAGCGTACCGCCGACATCACGCGGATCTGCTGGGGCATCTGTCGGAAACTGATTTCTACGCCCCGCTGCTGCTGGCCAGAATGTTCGAAGCGGTGCTGACCGCCAGGGCTGAAGATCATGGCAGGCCTTCTGGCGCGGTCGTCGCTGCGGCTCTGAAGCAGCTTAACCATTTTGTCGGCTATCGTCCCGTGGCTGTCCTCGAAAACGGACGTCGTTCAGAGATTTACGCGAGCGAACGTTTTTGTCCCGTGCCACTGTTTTTTGCCGACGTTGGTGCGGCAGTTGGCCCGTATGAGCACTTGATCAATTCCACCATCGCCTTCATGCGCGATCTGCCGGATGACCTTGTCGGCAGCTCTCATTTTTCTCTGGACCGGATGTCTGAGCTGAGCCTCGATACGCGATCGCACGATCATTTGCACCCCGTCAACAAGCGCACAAATTATGTGTTCGGCGAATGGGATCCGGACGAAATTGACACGAAGGGTTTTTACCGGCGATTTGTCGTTCGTCGTTTGATCCTCGACTCTCTCATCGACTGGATTCATGGGGCGGGCGGGAAACCTGATCCGGAGCGATTGTTTGACGCATCGGCCGTCCTGGCTGGCACAATTCTGATGGCATCCGCCATCAGTGGCTCAGGTCCGCAGACTTACGATTCCAGCGTCTCATTGACTTCGCTGCTGCCAATCGTGGCCCGACAGCGAGACAATTTTTACCAGCGGCTGCTGGATTCCGCAAAAGGCGAACGAGCGAAACGGCTGAAGCGCCTGGCAAATGAATCACGCCAGCCATTTGGACATGTGCGGCACGAACTCAACATGTATCTTGCCAAGTATGGCGCGGATCAGGTGCAGCACCGCCACTTGTCCTGGATGTTTGCCCGGATGGGCTTTGAACAGGCAAGCTGCGAAGAAGCATCGGTAATCCCATGCCTGAGCGCGCGTTTCGAATCAGAAATTCAGTCGCGTCTGGTCATGGTGCCCCGCCTGGTCCGAAACGGAGAACTGGATACGTCGCGCCGCCTGATCACGGAAGTGATCGATCTGCTGCACCGAGGCATCGAATGCGGAGGGCTCGTCGATCCCTGGAACATACTTGCGTTTCAAGGTCTGTTTCCGCTGTTCTTTGCACGTGAAGATTCTATCCCGGATTCTCGCGTCGAAGTGCTGCTGGATATCATGGGACAGATTTTTGACGTCTTGACACTGACGATGAGTGAATCTGCGGCGGTCGGCCGGAAAGATCTGCACGACTCAGTGCTCCACGACTTTCGCGAACTCGCCGAACATTGGGATCGCTACGCCACGACGACTGTCAATGATCTGACGCATGTCGAAGGAATGAAATCGGTCGATGCGGCAACTCAGGTCGCTCGGGTGCTGGCAGAATGGCGCACCGCCGGTGAGGCGGCTGGAGACATTTCCTTCTGGCGAATGCATGTTGAAGACTTCGATGCCACCAGCAGCTTCGCGCAGGTTGTCACCGCACTTCTGGAACGCAGGGATCACGTCGCAGCGATGGGATTGCTCATGCAGTGGCTTAGCCGCGCTGAGGCAGTCCCGCTGGAAAACGGACCGCATTCCATACATCGGCTGCTGCATCGGCTGCTGCAATGCATCTGCGATCAGCCTGAACCAGACAAGGGCTGGAATAATCTGCGGCGGCTGTTTGCTTTCATGGAAGCCAACGCCGGCCTGTTCTGGGAAATTCCAAGCCTCGGCGAATTTGTTGAGCAACAAAAAAAGAATCGCAAGGGTGGCAAGCCGGATGCGGACGATCTGAATCTGGAACATTTGTTCGACTCCGATGAATCGGAAGACAATCTGTTCGACGCTGCTTATGAAGAAGTGACGTACAACGATTCTACAGACGATGGAAACGCGGCTGACACAATGGATGGTCCCGCTGGACCGGGAACGACTGAGTTCGAGATTCTGTACCGGCAAATCGAACCGCGGCTGAAATTTTTGCACACCGTTGGTTCACTGTGGGGCATTGCCGCTGTCTGGGTCTCACGGTCTGCGGCGACCTCGGCTGCGGAAGAAGATCAGAAGGAACACCTGCGTGAATGGCTGGCGTCGATTCGAGGACGCCTGCACGGATTGAGTGAACTGGTGCGTGAAGTGCGGGACTATGAAATCGCGGTGTATGGTTCCGGGCTGGAAGGCAATATCGAGTACGACATTCAGATGCAGTGTCGCCTGCTGCTGATGCAAAACGCGCTCTCCACAACCGTTGAATTCCTCATGGCCGAGCGTCTGATTGGTGCTGTCATTGGCGAAGAAACGGTCGGCACCAAAGAAAAGGACAAAGAGAAAGACAAGGACTCGTCGCTGGACCGCCAGTTGTCCCGCATGTTTACGGTTGTCTTTGCGAGGGATGTGGATGCGGCCAAAAAGGCGTTTCCGATGTTGTGTCGAGAACTGAAACGTCGCCCACTGTTGTATGTACCATTCGAAAACGGTGGTCAGCCGGCGGCGATTCTCAAAGCGAGGATGCTGCAGTCCGTGATCCGCGTTTTGCTGAGCCAACTGCCGCGTCTGGGAATGCTGGAGGAAACGTTTGAGTTGCTGCAGACCGCCTTGCAGATGGAACGAACTCTGCGACCTTCGGGACAGGCCGTGACCGAATTCGATCGACTGTTCCGGATCGGATTGAGCAGTTCTGTGGAATCCATTCTGCATTCGTCCAGCGGCTGGAAAGGCGACACTAAGAAACGCGTCGCGACATTGCTCAAACGGATTCAGCGACTACTGGATTCCTATTCGGACCTCTGGACGCGGCACAGTGGCTCGATGCGGCTGTCAATCGTCGAGGATCTGCATGATGATGATTTTGCCGAAGAAGTGAAGGATTTTATCGATAAGTACGGCGAAGATCTGTTTCACACGCGGATGCTGACGCTTGGAAATGCCCGTGCCATCCTGCATCACGGTGCGGAGACTCTGTTCACTGAACTGGAAGAAACCGTCGCGTTGACCCAAAACGTCAAGATCCTTGAAGATCTGGATGCTGATCTGATTGATCGCGAAGACGCCGCTGAACTGGCCGAATTTGTCTACGAAAGCGTCGTGGATAATTTCGATCGCTTCCTCGAATACAACACGACCACCACTCATTCGGACTATGGCAATCGGCTGTACTGTCTGCTGGACTTTCTGCGGCTGGAAGCTCTGTACGATCGATTTGAATGGAACACGATTCCGTGGCAGGTCGCCCATGAATCGATGGTGCGAAAAGGCGATATGGAATTGGCCGCCGGAGTGGAAGAATTCGTCAACGACGAATCCCGCGACATCGCGAATTCGTTTGTGGAAGAACTCGAACAGCTGGAGTCTCAGTACGGCGTGCGTTTGCCGGCTCTGCATGATCATGTCGGTGAACGTATTATCGGCGCGTTAGCGCAGAATCGTATGGCCGCCCTGGTTTCACGCAGTTGCCCTGGAATCTCTGGCCTGTCCCAGGCCGACGTTGAGGCCAATTTCGCGACGTTGCGACAGGAAATCGCGGACTTCATGGGCAAGCGAATTGGCTCCGGGATTGAACCGCCTGAATGGATGCAGCGTCTCGCCAGTGAACTCGACCGCGTCCAGGACGGCCGTCCCGGTGCCCTCTCCGATTCGCTCATGGACGGCGAATTCCTGCCCCTCAGCCAACGCGCCGTTGATCAGCAACTGACAGAAATCAACCGACTCAACGACGCTGCCGGATCCGGCTTGTAAGGCGAGCGTAAGAAACAGGATTACCAGAGATATCGCGTCGCCCAGGGAATCCGACCTGAGACAGGTCGGACTACGTAGGCAGATCTGTCCTCAGATCTGCTTCCTTCGGCGTGGTTCAGTCGCACGGGTCCGCTCGAACCAATGACTCGCCGTTGGTAAATTTTTCCCTGCCGCTCGCCGTAAGGCTCTGTTCTGCAGAACGCACTGTTGTAGAACAGTTGGCCCAACTGTTCCATGAGCAGATTTCTTTAGTTGTTAGACGTTCCACCATCAAATCGCAAACGCAAGCCACAGTTTCCGATTAGCGTTCCCAGGATCCCGGTAGGTCCTTTCTGCCGGAAAGGACTTTCGCCGCAAGGCGAACCGTTGTGCGTGAAATACAGGATTCGTGTGCAGAGCCCGTTACCTCCGACGGCCGTTGTTTGAATTGGTAAATTACAGGGTCGCAGGTCGCGGCGGGGGCCGCGAAGTCCTTTCCGGCAGAAAGGACCTACTTTACTTCTGCACGCCGCTCATCAATTCGACGTAGCGCTTGGTTTCAATTCGGACGTATTCGCAGTCATCGGGCACGTTGTCAGACAGGTCGTGCAGGCCGCCAAGGATGACGAAGGTGACTACGCCGTCGCGAAGCAGATGACGGACGATTTCCTGCTCTCGCTGCTCCGTGAGTTTCGGGTCGTCGATGCATGATCCATCGGATCGGAACGGGCTTGCCGCTTCGAAGGCGGCGCGGTCTTCGACAGGCAAAACACGGACAATTCCGTCCATCGAGAGCTGGCCTGCCGTTCCGGCCAGCAGTCGGTCCTGACGAATGGCTTCGGCGCGAAGCGGCTCCACATCCTGATCGTGTTTAGAATCGAATGCCGAACGAAGTTGCTGGAGCCGTCGATCGAAGTTCACTGCATCCTCGACGCACAAGCCTTCAAGGTGGACCGACTTGAGCTGCAATTCCTCGACAAGAAACAGCATCAGAGTGCGCTGTTCGGCCTGAACACTTTCGACTCGGTCTTCGTGCAGTTCAAAGCGCTGGAGGATCTCTTCATCGTGAACGCCATCGGCTTTCAGCACCGCCTCAAAGGATTCCCAGGGGATCAGGTGCCAGTTGCAGAGCTGAACGATTCTGCATCGTCGTTTGGCCGTGGCCGGAAACACCACCACGCGGTCCACTTCCGAGCGTTCGGCTACAGAGGACGGAAAGTCGTCCGAGACTTGCATACGGCACCTGTCACATTGTTGAAGAGCAACGCCATCATGCCGTAAAGGATGACAGTTTTGGGCTCTCAATGACACGCTGCCGGGCGAATTCGGAAGTGTCTCCAAACATTTCGTAGCCAGATTCGTCAGAATTCGGATGGCCTGGGTATTGCGACATGCGAAGTCTTTACGAGTTTCGTATGTGCTGAGTGCCAGAACTCTGACGACTGCTGCGATGCCTGATGGTCGGAACTCTCACGACTTCTGCAACAGTCTCATCGAACTTCGGGTTACATGGCCTCAATCGTTGTCACGTGCCCATTGTGCGTAAGGCACCGGGCTCAGGAAGGCCTGGTTTTCGAGGGGCGCGGCTTTACCAAGTTCACTAATGAAGGGTGTCAGGAACAGGAAGCCTGCATAGCCAGCGAGCAGAGGCAGCATGAGCAGTTTGAGTGACCAGCGATAGGGGAACCATGCCGGTTTGTCCTGCTTCATGCCATAATGATAGACTTGAGCGACCAGCACCCGCGCGGGGTATGTCAGGATGATGAAGAAAGGTGTCAGCACCAATAACGCATCGGCGGGCAGGAATTTAATTTTTGTCAGGTACAGTGGAAATGTCATCACGTACATGAGCACCGTCGTCAGCATCCAGCTCAGTGGTGCGTTTCGGATGACTTGTCGCGCGGCCCTCACGTTAAAGATCGCGCGGAAGCGACCTGTGACGGCCTGATGGACCTGCAGCTGCGGCAGCCATGCGGCAACCGGGATCATCAGCGCCGCGCCCAGGAAGGACAGCACGCCGAAGAGTGGCGCGGTGCGACCGGGAGCCGAATAGGAAACCAGCAACCCCGCCGGGATTAACAGCCACAGGACAGCCCCCAGGAACGCTTTGAGTCCGATCCAGAAGTGCTGCACTGGCTTCACCAGTTGCAGAACCTGCTCGGTGCCGACCGACATTTCTTCACGGCCTCGGCGGGTAAAAATCTTCCGCAGAAACCAGAAGACATTCTTAAAGGGTCGAAAAAAACAACCGACCGTGCCACCGCGTGCAATCGCCAGCATCAGGTGAATGGCCACGATCGTCTGCGTCACGTAGAGCAGCGTTTGCATCCGGATGACCCGAGGATGAGCTTCACCTAAAATGACGATGGCGTCACTGACACGAACTGCCTGAACTCGAATGAGCGCCAGCAGAATCACGGAGAAAAAAACGATCACTCCTAAGCGCGGGGCAAGCACCATGAGCGGAAATCCGTCCCGTAACCGGCCACTTTCCGCAACCCGTTTCTGAGGTTCAATCAGATAGCCCAGCGTCAGGATATTCAGGCCCGGGATTGCAGCCAGAATTGCCAGAATCAGCACCAGACAAACAGTTCCGATGGCCACGCGGATAAGCCAAAAGATAGATTGAAATGGTTGCCAGAACCCTGGAAACCTCCCTGGCCCCATCCGTTCTTCGATTGGAATGACGGTTAAGGATGGCACCGAAGCCGGAATGGGTGGAGAATCCTGTGTTTCCGGAGGCGTGAGCAGAGTTGTCATGAGCAGGATTCCTCGCGGGCGTTTTCAAGTTCTTGATGTCGGCAGCAACAATTCAAAGCAAGAACTCGTGCCAAATTCGACGAATCACTGTCCAAATTGGCAGTTAAGTTCCAGGTTTCCGCAACATGGCACGAAGTAGTTCCCGTAGAATGGACATTATCGTTCGTCGAAACAAGTGGAGATCGGCTGGAAGGAATTTGGTTACGTCCAGTTTGGACTGTTACTTATACTTCACGCGGTCAGAAATGATGGTGTGGATTTTCTTGCGATTGTCCCCTCTCCCCCGCAATTGATTTTCCAACTTGACACGTTTTCCACGGGGGGAGAGGGCTAGGGTGAGGGTGAGGGGGGAAGAATCAACTGTTTTCCGGTCTTGATACCAATCCGAAGCGCCGGCGAGGCAACAAGTTATGCTTCTCCTTCGGCGTGAAGTTTTTGCCTTGCTGGCGCTTCGGATTAGTAAAACGGACTAAATCGACAGCCCCCAAGCCGGATGGCGTCTTTGACACGAAACCTGGGACAGTCGGACAGGCTGGAATGACCATTTCGGTTTCGGGTGTGTCGAATTTACAGGATTTGAATTCCATGCGTGCCGTCGTCATTTTATTTGCCCTGCTGGTCGCAGGTCTGGTCTTTAAGGCCGTACAGGTCGCCGGACGTGTCGAGCAGCTCGCCGCACCGCCGACAGCGGTCGATGCAGATCAGCAGTTGACTCCCGCAGTCGCCAGGCTGAACGAACAGTTCCACAAGCAATGGGAAGCGGAAGGCGTTCAGGTCGTGCATTCAGTCGATGACCTCGCCGTACTGCGGCGGTTGTCATTGTCTCTCTTCGGAACAGTCCCTTCGCTTGAAGACATCCGCGTCTTTGAAGCTGACGGCCAGCCCGACAAAATCGATCGCTGGGTTGTGCGGATGCTGCAGGATTCACGTTACAGCGACTACTTTGCCGAACGTCTGGCACGCAGTCTGGTGGGCGTCGAAGGCGGCCCTTTTATCGTGTTTCGACGTGACCGGTTAGCGTCGTGGCTGGCAGGCCAGCTACACCGGGATACCTCGTGGTCACAGATGACAAAAGAACTGATTGCCGCTGAAGGTCTCTGGACGGACCGGCCAGCGACCAACTTCATTACCGTTGCCCGCATCGAAAACGAAGGCCTGGATGAGAACAAGCTGGCGGGACGTACGGTCCGCACTTTTCTTGGTCAGCGCATCGACTGTGCTCAGTGTCATGATCACCCGTTTGATCCGGCATGGAAGCAGAAGGATTTTGAAGGGCTCGCCGCGTTCTACTGTCAGGCCGAGATTACGGTGGGTGGCGTAACCGACTACAAGACAGATAAGGACAAGCAGCCGGTTGTGTACAAGGTGGTTGATCCGGGCGCGGAAGAAGGGAGGGTTGTTCCTCTCGCAGTTCCGTTTCACCCCGAATGGCTACCGGCAGAGGGCGGTTTACGCACTCGACTGGCGGAGTGGGTAACTCACAAGGACAATCGCCGCTTTGAGCGTGCGATCGCCAATCGGATCTGGGGCTTTATGCTGGGCAAGCCGCTGCATGAACCGGTGGATGATCTGCCGCATCCGATTGATAGCGAACGGGACGCTCTGGATATTCTGGGCCAGGAGTTTCGCGCCCGAGGGGATCGGTTGAGTGTGTTGATTCGCATGATCGCGCAATCGGAAGTATTTCGTCTGTCTTCGGAATCCAGCGCTGACGACGAAGATACTTATTCTGAACAGGTCCGGACATGGTCCGTGTTTCC
>Ga0154020_10001533_pt1 | contig 28450 bp, 21 predicted proteins | sample Klosneuvirus_201_FD_109709 | JGI IMG/M metagenome (GOLD analysis project Ga0154020, IMG submission 109709) | Active sludge microbial communities from wastewater, Klosterneuburg, Austria - Klosneuvirus_20160825_MG | ecosystem: Engineered > WWTP > Aerobic digester > Activated sludge | place...
ACATTAGCACATTAGCACATTAGCACATTAGCACATTAGCACATTAGCACATTAGCACATTAGCACATTAGCACATTAGCACATTAGCACATTAGCACATTAGCACATTAGCACGGGGCTACTGCAGATCCAGATCACTTCCTAGAACATCCGGTACACGATACTTGTGGGAGCCGAAGGCGGAGAACATCTGACTTACGTTGAAGATGAGGCCGGTGAAGCTCTTGGTGTCCATGTTGTAGGCGAAGTCGAAGCGGAATACGGCATCAGCGCCGGACGCTTTGAGATTATGAAAGCGGAAGCCGAGGCCAACGGCATTGTGGAAGCGTGTTTGCTGAAGTCCGGCCCCTTGATTCCAAACCGAGCCGGCATCGTAGAATGCCACAGCGCTGAAGCCGAAGATCCACGCCTTCCATCCGGGGAACCAGCGGACTTCCGTATTAGTAACGATTCGGTTGTCACCGCTCAAACCATTGGCGGCGTAACCACGAAGGCCAGATTCAAAGTCGAGCACGAGCTGACGGAAGGCAGCCCAGTTCCAAGCGGTCTGCGAGGTGATGCGCGATGTCAATAAAAAGTTTTCAGACAACCGCCAATGTCCTAGTCCGGCGATCTCGAGATATGTGTACAACGCTCTGCTTTCTCCGAAGCCTGTACCGGCAGCGATGCGACCAAATAGGTAGAGATCGGAAGCCGCATATCGCGATTGCTCTGCTTGACCTCCTATGTACCACATTGTCTGTCCACCATTGCCAAGAGAGAAGACCCGACCAAGAATAGCGGAACCCCATGCCCCCTCTTGAACATCTTCTGTTTCGTAGCCATTAAGGAACTGACTGCGTTGATATGTCTGAGCGATCGATGAGAAGGCCACAAGAAAATGTCCGGTGTTATCGAAGGCTTGTCGCGAAGCAGGAACAGCACGGTTCACATCACTGAGCCGAATACTTGCGCTCGTGAACAACCTGTCTCTCTCTCCCGAAGCTTGCGAGATCCATCCAACCACCTCGCGGTCGTGAAATGGCAGGAGCGATGGAGGAGCCGTACTGCCGTCGTAGAAAAAGTCACTCCCGAAGTTGTTCCAAAGACCAATTCCGCCAGCCCAAGGTGTTGACATCGTACGATACGGCTTCTCGAACTGCAACGTCTGATCTGTTCGGAATCGGTTAGCCTTGAGCGCGGCTATGAGGTTGACTTCGCTACGGAAGAGTCGGCGTTGTGTGATCTCTGCCATCCCTTCCCATCCAATATCATTCTCGGTCCGGTAGAGTCCGTAGACCATGGCCTGTGTAGCGGTACCAAAGAGATTGACGTCTTCGAGTTTTGCACCAATGTTCGTGATACCGCCGCCTGTTCCAAAGAGGATGGCCGGACGCAATGACCACCGATCCTGTGTGATGACCTCGATGTCTGCACTGTCCTGCCCAACATGACGATACCGCACACTCACATTGGAAAAGATCCCGATACGACGGAGGATGCGCTCTGTCTCCAGCAACGTTGTGGTATCGAGATCATCACCTTCTTCGAAGAGGAACTCATCTTCAACAACAAACGACCTCGTAGTTGTATGAAGGGCATTGAGAAGAGACGCGGCAAAGAACCAATCATCTCCCGACTCGTCAAAGATGTCCCGCCGATCGATCGTGATCGATCGAATGATACGCGGCAAGGTATCTGTCTCCTGAGCAACGCTGACACTACACGTCAACACGAATAGAATTACACCTGCGAACCACTTCATACGAGGCCATCGCCCCCATAATTCCACGGCTTTAATGAACCAAGCACAGCATAGACCTCAGTTGTAGTGGTGCACTCAGAAATGCGATGCACCAGATCCACACATTCTGCATGGGACACAGATCGTATGCGGTGTTTCAATTCCAAGAGGAGAGGGGGCGATACGCTCAGCTCATGAATGCCCATTCCCACAAGCATCTCTGTAGAAGCTGCATGGCCGGCCATTTCGCCGCATACACTCACCGTGATACCCGCATTACGCGCTGCATCTACGGTCATCGTAATGAGCCGAACAACCGCCGGATGCATTGCATCGAAGATATCTGCCACCAACTCATTCGTGCGGTCTGTTGCAAGTGTGTATTGGGCGAGGTCATTGGTTCCGATCGATAGGAAGTCAACACGCGCCGCATAGACCGACGCCATCAACGCAGCTGCCGGTGTTTCAACCATCACTCCAAGAGGCATGGCGTGGTCAAAGTCAACACCCTCATGGGCAAGTTTCGTTTTACAGTGTTCGATCATTGCCTTGGCTTGGTCCAACTCTTCCAAGGTTGAGATCATTGGAAGCATCAAACGAACGTTCCTGTGAACGGAGGCTCGAAGGATGGCGCAGATCTGATCTTCAAAGATGTCAGGACGATACAGCAAGAAACGTATACCTCGCAGTCCAAGCGCCGGGTTCTCTTCGTGATGCGGAATACCCTCTCGAAACTTGTCGCTGCCAACATCGAACGCACGGAAAGTAACGGAGAGCGGATAGGCACGTTGGGCGATATCGCCATACCATTCTGTTTGCTCATCAACGGCAGGGTATCTGCCACGTTGAACGAGCAACATCTCTGTGCGAACCAGGCCTACACCTTCGCAGCCGGCCATGATGGCCGCGTCAACCTGATCCGGCGTATCCACATTGGCCTTAAGGACAAGTGCCACACCATCCGTTGTAACCGTGGGCTTGTTCACAAGCCCGCCGAGTCGGTCTCTGTAGTCTTCAGCCTGACGATGTTTCTTGATGTATTCGTTAAGCGTTTCTGTATCCGGATCAACGATCACGATGCCGGCATACCCATCGACGATCACAATGTTATCCGATGTGATCACGTCCGTGGCATTACGAATTCCGATCACAGCCGGCACGCCGAAGTCTCTTGCCAGGATACATGAATGGGAATTGATGCCGCCAACTTCCGAGACATAGCCTAACGTTCTCAACTTCTTGAAGAACAGCATGTCCTGAGGTGTGATGGAACCGGCCACCACCACACTGTCACCGGCTTGATCATGCGCGAGCGTTCGATTTCGAAGCGCAGCGATGATCCGTTCCATCACATGTTCAAAGTCTTGGACCCGTTCACGAAGGAGCGGATCGCGAGCTCCATAGAGCACGGTCTTGTGGACATCGAACTCGTTCAAGACCGCGGTTTCGGCAGGAGTACCTGCCATGATACGATCAACGATCGACCCGGTCATGACCGGGTCACTCGCAATGAGCAGATAGGATTCAATGATGGACTTGACGGTGCTCGATTCTTGCCGTGCGAGCTCGATGGAATTCAGAAGCTCCACCGTGGTTGCTTCTTGTGCGGTCCGAAAACGAGCAACCTCGTGTGGTATCTCATGTTGTTCGAGAGTGTCCGGCTGTACGCTCGGACTTTCGATACTCAGGACGAACGCTTTACCAACTGCGATACCAGGGGATGCAGGAATTCCCTTGAGGATACGTGTGCCGGTTGGTGTGAAGGTAGTCATATCTGCTCACCAAATCCCCCAGCGAAGAGGTCTTCGATGGCCTTGGCGGCTTCTGACTCATCAGGACCCTCAACAAGCAGTCCGAGCTCGCACCCCTGTTCGGCAGCGAGAGTCATCACACCGATGATGCTTTTCGCATTGATATTGAACCCGTCACGAATGAGATACATTTCACTCTTGAACTGAGCCGCAAGTTTCACAAGCATCGCAGCTGGTCTTGTATGAAGTCCGGCTCTGTTCATCACTCGTACGGTAGTTGTGATCATGTCCCTGTATCCTGCTCATTACCATCGCCCGACGCCTTTCGAAGCCTGTTCATGAGAGCTTCGTTGCCGCGTACGGCCTCGTCACAAAGTACCACAATGCGTTCAACATGCAAATCGTCGGCCCTACGCAGTTCGGCATACAGATCATGCTCGGTCAAGGATCCAACGATCCTGCCGCTGAATGACGCATGAACTTCCGGACGGGTGAGGATCATAACATCACCCTCGCCCCCTGACAGATGATCAACCACATCTTCTTCGGACGAAACGATCAGTAAGATTGCATTCGGTGCATAGTGTCTGTATCGCGTGCCGGGGGATGCGATCAGCTCTGTATCACTGACGGAATGGTCCACCAGAAGTCCCGATCGTGTCTGCAGGTCTTGAGCGGTGACAACTCCAGGACGCAGGATCACGAGTCTATCAGGCAGAACCCTCACAACGGTGCTTTCGAGTCCTACACGGCACGGACCGCCGTTGACGATCAGCACATCATGGCCAAGATCCGACTCCACATGCTCTGCCGTAGTTGGGCTGGGCCGTCCGGATCGATTTGCACTTGGAGCCGCAAGGGGGCTTCCACAGAGCTCAATGATCATTCGCGCGATGGGGTGCTCTGGCATACGAACTGCCACGGTCTGAAGTCCACCAGTTACGATCGGTGAAACGCCATCGGCTTTGGGAAGAACTAGAGTAAGGGGACCGGGCCAGAACAGCTGAGCCAGGTGCACCAATTGCTCATGCGCCGATGGGTGAACCACGACCATCGCCTCTAACGTGGACGAAACATGGACGATAAGCGGATTATCGGCCGGACGCCCCTTGAGGCTGAAGATCGACCCCAGAGCAAGATCGTTATCGATCCTGCCGGCCAGACCGTAGACCGTTTCCGTTGGAATAGCAACTACACCTCCCATGCGCAGAACGTCTGCAGCACGGGCAAGATTTTCCGTAGTCGGAGAAAGGATCATCAGGCAAGTATAGTGTACGGACGCCAGACCCTACCTTTGCAGTTCACATCTACATCACGACCATTTCCCTATCCATGCGTCCAGTTTCAACCTTTGTTGTGTCTCCGTCGATCCCGAACGAGCTTCTCCCACTGAAGGAGCTTGCCTATAACTACTGGTGGTGTTGGAGTTCGGAGGCTACGGAGCTATTCCGCAGGCTCGACACGCAACTCTGGGACGAGGTGCGTCATAATCCGGTCCAGATGCTCGGTCAGCTCTCCCAGGAACGCCTTCAGCACCTTGCCAAACGTCCGGAGTACGTGAACGCTGCCGCATCAGTGCTAGCGAGTTTCCGTTCCTACATGGACTCTCCCGGTTGGTATTCCACTCTTGAAACACATCCCGCCTCTTACATCGCTTATTTCTGTGCTGAGTTTGGCATCCACGAGAGTTTCTCATCTTATTCAGGTGGCCTTGGAGTCCTTGCCGGTGACCACTTGAAGAGTGCCAGCGATCTTGGGCTTCCCCTCGTAGCAGTGGGACTGTTGTACCAAGAAGGGTACTTCCGCCAATACCTCACCGAGAATGGTTGGCAGAATGAGCAGTATCAGGAAGTGGACTTCTTCTCGTTGCCACTTACCCACGTCTCGAATGCGGATGGATCGCCCCTTTTGATCAGCGTGGACATGCCTCTCGGAACGTGTTTTGCACAGATCTGGAAGGTGAACGTTGGTCGAATCCCGTTGTATCTGCTCGATACAAACGTTCCACAGAACACGGACCCCGCACTCCGCGATGTAACCGACCGACTCTACGGCGGCAGCATCAACACGCGGATCATGCAGGAGATGATGCTTGGCATCGGCGGTATGCGTGCCTTACAAGCACTGGGCATCGATCCGAGTGTCTGCCACGTGAATGAAGGCCATGCTGCCTTCTTCATGTTAGAGCGGACCCACCAATTCATGAACCGTTTTGGCATCAATTTCCGTGAAGCCTGGCGGATGACACAGACCAGTAGCGTCTTCACCACACATACGCCAGTGCCGGCTGGCAATGAAGTGTTTGAACACTCAATACTTGAACCATACTTCCGCAACTACGTTGAAGGTATGGGGCTGCCGTGGGCAGACTTCCTTGATCTTGGATCCATGGGTAAGGGGCGAGCAGAAACCGGTTTTTCGATGACCGTTCTTGGTCTGCGTGGCTCGTCGTATCGCAATGGCGTAAGTGCTCTTCACGGTGTGGTGGCGCGCGAGATGTGGCACGGTGTATGGGAGCAATTCTCCCTTGACGAAGTTCCGATCCAAGGTCTCGTCAACGGCGTGCACACAACAACATGGGTGGCACCGGAACTTGGAGAGATCTACGATAGATACCTCGGATCTGACTGGCGCACTGAGCCGTGGAAGGAGAGTTCATGGGCCGAAGTTGATTCCATCCCAAGTATTGAGCTCTGGCGGATCCATCAACGCCGTCGGGACAGACTCGTGCTTGGTGCCCGGGAGCATATCCTCAGCAAACACCATGCATCGCTTACGCAGGAACAAGTATCAACGATCAATGAATGTCTTGATCCTGATATCCTCACCATCGGCTTTGCCCGCAGGTTCGCATCGTATAAACGAGCAGATCTGCTCATGCGAGACATGGAGCGTCTTAGCAAGATCATCCTGAATGCCGACCGACCGGTGCAGTTCATTCTTGCAGGTAAGGCCCATCCTAAAGACACTCTCGGCAAGGAACTCATTCAGAATGTTCATGAAATGATCAAGGAATTCCATCTTCAGAAGAGGATCGTCTTCCTTGAAGATTACGACATGGACACTGCACGATTAATGGTCCGTGGATGTGATGTGTGGCTCAACACCCCTCGCAGACCTCATGAAGCCTCTGGTACATCCGGAATGAAAGCTGCCATCAATGGCGTTCTGCATTGCTCCATCTTGGACGGATGGTGGGCAGAAGGGTATGACGGGAAGAACGGTTGGGCTATCGGTAGGGGCGAAGTTTTCGAGCCGGAAGAACAGGATCAGGCAGACAGCATCACGTTGTACGATGTGCTCGAACATGGCATCATCCCGCTGTTCTATGACGTTGCCGGAAGCCGGGTGCCGGAACGTTGGGTTGCGATGATGAAGCATAACATAAAGACCAATGCATGGAAGTTCGCAGCTCAGCGAATGGTGCGAGATTATACACTTACGGCATATCTCCCAGCCATGGCAGGATATGCAGCCATTACAGCCAACAATGGTCAGCAGGCCAAGGAAATGGTATCATTCTTCGATGGGATTGATGCAAACTGGCAGTCCGTTAAAGTCTCGGACGTTACCGTACATGGCGCATCTCATGCCAATGTTGGCAAGCGTATCCATGTAACGGCTCGGGTCGATCTCGGCTCGATACCTTCCGATGCCGTGATCGTCCAGATCGTGTTCGGTTCTGTTGACTCTAAGGGAGAGATCAAACCTGCAGAAACAAAATCAATGACACTTCTTCGAAACGAAGGTCATAGTTCTATTTTCGAGGGCGATTACGAGTGTGAACGAACCGGAATGAATGGCTGCACGGTGCGTGTGATCCCCGTTCACCCTGCTCTTCACTCAATTGCAGACGCTCACCACGTGGCGTATCCACCAGTTCAGATTTGAAACTAATTGACGCAAATCAGCTTTTTACCTTGAAGACCTTTCACGTTAGTCGAATTCCCGGAGCTTTCATGTCGGCCCGTTTCATTGCCCTCCTGTCAGTACTCGTTCTTGGATGTATTCCAGGAGCAGCCCAACTTTCATTGATCACCTTCCTGAATAACAGCCCGGACCCGCAGCTGCGGACCGCCGATCTCTATGTTACCCAGGCTGGGACGACTACGAAGATCGATGACATCGCATTCCAAGCTGCAGACAATCTCAATTCCGTTGCCATCTTCGGCGACATCGAGGTAACGTTTGCCGTGGCCCCTGGAAGCAGCATAAATGTCGGTGAGGCCATCATCGACTTTACGTTCACGCCCGGCGCTGACAAGGGCTACATGGCAATGGTTAACGGCCTGAAGAACACCGCAGGATATGTTGCGAACCCGAATGGGAAGAACATTGGCCTCTCGATCATGGCATTTGAAGTTCAGGCATCGGTTGCTGACCCTAACAAGACGGGTGTGTACTTCGTCCACGGCGCTACTGATCTCGAAACCGGCGACCTGTACATTCGCGGTGCAAGTAAGGCCACGATCGCAGGCTTTGGGTACACAGATAAGAGCTCCACTCCAACGGTTGTGGACCGTAAGTCTACAACGATCGACTTCACAAAGAGTGGCGACAAAACAAAGGTGCTTGCTTCATTTGGTGTTGACTTCTCTTCCCTCGCAAGTGCAGTGGTGGTCTCCGTCATCAGTGCATTTAGAACTCCTGAAGACAACGCCGGGAGCACTGATACACTCGCTCTTCTGTCTGTCCTCGAGGACGGACGTGTTGTGAAGTCGCCCCTTATCGCCGGCCCTCAAACGAGTCGCATTCAGATCATCCATAATGCTCCAGACCCAACACTCCAGGTTGTTGACATCTATGTGAATGGTGTAAAGACTCTCGACAACTTCAACTTCCGCAAGGCCAGTCCATTCCAGACCCTTCCTGCGAACACACCGGTTGTGATCGGATTTGCGCCGTTTTCGTCAACTGCATACAAGGACACGATCAAGACCGTCACGCTTGATCCACTTCGTCCGGGACGCAGCTACCATCTCATTGCTACCGGTGTGGTGGACACATCTAAGTACCAACACAACCCGGACGGTCGCCCGTTCGCCCTCACCGTCAGCGTTCTCGAAGGCGCTCTTGAGACATCAAGCGAAACCGGGAAGACAGCCGTTCGTGTAGGTCATTATTCCTCAGACAGCCCTCAGATCACGGTAAAGAACGCTTCGGTGACGCTTGGATCCAACCTCGGGTATGGCGATGCGTCTCCCCAATACGCCCTGGTTACTCCGGCCATTGATACTGCATGGATCTATGATCTCGACAACAAGAAGGTTCGTGGTTACGTTTGTGACTTTCGCGGGAACAACAAGGCCGTCCTTCTTCTAGCTTCCGGTTTTGCCAAGCCAGACTCAAACCAAAACGGTCCCTCGTTCAAGCTCATATTGGTTGATGTCGGTGGTGGCGTCAACACTAATCTCGCTGAGGTTGAGCCCGGAACGGTGTCTGTGGACGATGAGAACGGCCTAACATCAACGTGGACCATCGGCCCTAATCCGTCCTCGGACTTCCTTACCGTCAATGTCCCATTGGCACCTGGAATTGCGCCCGATGACTGTTCCGCAGAGCTCATCAGTGCCTCCGGAAGCATCGTCTACAAGGGTGCGATGACTCTGAATGGAACGATGCTAACGGCATCCATCTCCGTAAGCCCATTGTCCATTGGGACATACCAGCTTCGCGTGATCTCAGCCTCCGGAACAATCATTGGATCAAAGGGGCTGGTCGTAACAAGATGATTCGTATATTTGCGGTTCTCCGAGAACTGCAATGTTTGAATCCCTAAGCGATAAACTCGACTACGCCCTCAAGGCCATTCGCGGTCAGAACAAACTGACTGAAGACAACGTGAATGAAGCCTTGGCAGAAGTGCGCCGTGCCTTGCTCGACGCCGATGTCAACTTCAACGTCACGAAGAAGTTCATCGACGATGTCAAGGAGAAGTCCCTTGGCCTTGAGGTCAAGGGCAACCTTCTGCCTGGCCAGCTCATGATCAAGCTCATCCACGATGAGCTCGTAGCCCTCATGGGTGCGTCGAAGTCTGATCTTGTCATGGCACCTCAAGCGCCAACGATCATCATGGTCGCTGGTCTTCAAGGTTCAGGCAAGACCACGTTCTGCGGCAAACTTGCAAACAGCCTCAAGAAGAAAGGCCGCCAGCCCCTTCTCGTGGCTTGCGACATCTACCGTCCGGCCGCTATCGATCAGCTCCGCTCTCTCGGCTCACAGATCTCGCTTCCGGTCTTCTCAAAGGAAGATGCGAAGCCTGCAGAGATCGCTGCAGATGCTCTGGTTTATGCAAAGAAGTATGGTCGCGACGTTGTTATTGTTGACACGGCCGGTCGCCTGACGATCGACGAAGAGATGATGCAAGAAGTAGCAGACCTCAAAGCGCTTCTCAAACCGCACGAGATCCTCTTTGTCTGTGATGCCATGACGGGTCAAGATGCCGTAAACACGGCTCAGGCCTTCCATGAGCGCCTTGAACTCACAGGTGTTGTGCTCACGAAGCTTGATGGTGATACTCGCGGCGGCGCCGCACTCTCTATCCGCTCCGTTGTTGGCAAGCCGATCAAGTTCGTTGGCGTTGGCGAGAAGATCGATGCTCTGGAGCCGTTCTATCCTGAGCGTATCGCTTCGCGCATTCTTGGAATGGGCGACATCGTAACGCTCGTAGAAAAAGCACAGGCACAGATCGACGATAAAGAAGCAGAACGACTCGAAGAGAAGCTCAAGAAGAATCAGTTCACGTTCGAAGATTTCCTCGATCAAATGAAACTCATCAAGAAGATGGGTTCATTGCGCGACCTGCTAGGCATGATCCCTGGAGTGGACAAGGCCATGCGCGACGTGCAGATCGATGACAAGGCCTTTGGACGAGTTGAGGCGATCATCCTTTCGATGACGAAGGACGAACGCGTGAATCCAAGAGTACTCAATGGCAGCCGCCGCAAGCGCATCGCCGCAGGCAGTGGAACTTCCATTCAGGACGTGAACAGACTCATCAAGCAATTCGAAGACATGCAGAAAATGATGCGGAACATGACGAAGGGTAAGATGGCCAACATGATGGGCAACCGTCAGCAGCAGTCTCCCCTCGGCATGCGTCGCGGTTGACATTGATCCAATTTCTTTTTTTTCACACCACTACGTCCCCTAAGGAGACATCATGGTAAAACTCCGCTTGCGTCGCCGCGGTCGTAAGAAGCACCCCTTCTATGACATCGTTGCGATCGACGGACGCGCTCGTCGAGACGGCGCTTCGATCGAACGGGTCGGCTATATCGACCCAATGACAAACCCAAAGAACGTTGTTCTTGATGCATCACGTGCGCTCTATTGGCTCAACGTGGGTGCTCAGCCAACAGACATCGTTCATCAGATCCTCAGCCGCGAAGGAGTTCTCCTCCGCCGTCACCTTGGTTTCAAGGGCAAGACGGAAGAAGAGATCGAAGCCGCCGTTGCACAACATAAGGCTGTTGCGCAGTCTCGCTACGACCGCCTTAAGAAGCGTCGTGCAGACCGCGATAAGGCACGCGCAGAAGCTGCCAAGGCACCTGTTGTTGAAGCAGCTCCTGAAGTAGCGCCTGTTGTTGAAGCAGCTCCTGAAGTAGCTCCTGTTGCAGAAGCAGCTCCTGAAGTAGCCCCTGTTGCAGAAGCAGCTCCTGAAGCAGCTCCTGAAGTAGCTCCTGTTGCAGAAGCAGCTCCTGAAGCAGCTCCTGAAGCTCCAGCCGCAGAATAACTCTTCATTCAGATACTCAACCAAGAGCGCGTTCATCACCCGATGGACGCGCTCTTTCTTTAAATTCCCTCATGCTGCATCCAACGATATCAGAACGCTACGTGCAACACCGCCGGGTTTATGCTCGCTTGTTGCGTCTCGCTTTTACGCTGGCAGGCCTCTATTGGTTTGTGATCTATACGCTGCCTCTTGAGCAGCATATGTCACTTCGGGCCGGTCAGTCGATGATCTACTTCATTCTGATGACGCTCTGGGGTTTGGATTATATGCGCGAGCAACGCAGGCTCACGGTGATCATTGAAGCAGCAAATGGGAAGGGGCTTCCCCCTGATCAGGTCACGTTTTCTGACGTGGCCAGGTACGAATCGCTCTTTTCAATGTTCGTTCCTCGCAGGGGTTTCTGGGGAACTGTTGTTCCAATGATCTTCACGCTCGGACTCCCCGCAGCTCTCATTCTAGTGGTGCTCCAATACGTGCGAGTTTTCGCAGCCTTCTAGGGTCGCACGCGTTCCAACGAAGGGCCGTACACGCTATCTTTCGGCTTCCCTTTCCGGAGATAGAACGATGCTGCGCAGCCCCCTTTCAACTGCTATTGCGTTTCTCATAGCGGTGCTTACTGTTGATGCTTCGGCACGGCTTGATACAGTACGACTCGACAACGGGACGGCAGGGTCAGCGAATTCGGTTCGTGCCCAGTGGGAAGAGTCTGTTATCCTCAGTCCCGAACGTCCATGCCACGTCAAGAAGATCCTCGTTTACTACGGCGCAGGCACCGGAAGCGATGAGATCCGCATCACCGGCGACGCATCTGAAGGCACGATCCCACCCTCACAGTATTGCTTCTCGTACAACACCCTCGTTGCTCAGACGGTAAACGTCACAAAGACAGGATGGGTTGAGGTTGATGTGAGCGCGCACGGACTCGTCATCGGTGGATACGATCGCATTGTCGTGCAGCACCTACTTCGAACAGGTGGTCCGGTCTGGGCTCAGGACAACAACGGGATGACGGCCGTTACCTCGTTTCTCTACGACCCGATCTCCCCGAATCCGAATTTCTATAACATCCCGGGTATCTACTACCGTGCCACCGGCGACTACATGGTTCGGCTCGTTGTTGAGGACGTTCATGAGTTCCGTCCTGCTCCCCAATTCAGTGATGTCTCGGCAGAAATGGGGCTCACCAATACCGACGGATCAGCTATCCGATCGGATCAGGCCACCGTGGTCGACTGGGATAACGACGGATTCGACGACGTATGCCTCGGAGCGTTTTACTTCCACAACGACAGCGGTGTTCGATTCACGCGGGTAACACTTCCGATGGCGGGCGGCCCAACATCGTGGGGAGACGTGGATAACGATGGAGACATGGACTGTTTTGTAGCCGCAGGTAACTTATCCGACCAACTATGGCGCAATGATGGCAACGGGGTCTTTGTTGACGTCACATCTGCATCGTTTGTCACGAATGACGCACCAACTGTAACAGCGCTTTGGTTTGATATGGATCACGATGGAGATCTCGATCTTTTTCTCGCAAACGGCCGTAGAGAAGTGAACGGTCAGGAAACCTACTTCCAAGACAAGCTCTTGCGCAATAATGGCGCTATGCAATTCTCCGACGTCACAACATCATCCCAACTAGCATTGGGAGAACCAAGCCCGTTCTATGATACATGGGGCGCATCATTGTGTGACTTCAATAGCGATGGATGGACCGACATCTTCGTTGCGACATATCGGTTAGCGCCTGATCGCTTATATCGCAACAACATGAATGGAACGTTCACCGAGGTCTCGCAACAGACAGGTGCTATTGGCATCGCTACAACCCAGCCACAGTACTTCGGACATGGCATGGGCAGTGATTGGGCAGATATCGACAACGATGGAGACCTTGACCTAGCCGTTGGCAACCTTGGTCACCCCGATTCACGCGCTCAGTACTCAAACCCATCACTTATTCTCCGCAATACCGGTAGCAACGCGTCACCATCCTTCACAAATTGGTACGGAACAGATGCCCAAGGCATCCTGCGCTGGCATGGTGTGAAGTTCCGTGAAATGAATGCCGGGATGTGTTTTGGAGACCTTGACCACGATGGCAGTTCGGATCTCTGGCACGGTCAGATATCGTATGAAGCCTTTGGTGCCGGCGCGAACCGTCCCGCCCACCTCTACTATGGTTCAACAACCCCCAACACGCCCTTTGTTGACCGCGCATGGGAGCAAGGGCTCTTTATCCATGGTGCATGGACCGCTGTACGTTTCGATGTCGATCGCGATGGAGATCTCGACCTTCTTTGCGCCAGCGGCACAGAGAACATTAAACTCTTCCGCAATGACGTTGCGAAACTCGGCAACAGCATCACCCTCCGTCTTCGTGATGCCTCTGCATCCTCACATCGCGACGCATACGGTGCCCATGCAACGATCTATGCAGGGGGCAAGCAATACCATCGATGGATGCCCGGCACGGTATCCGGTGGACGCATGTCGCAAATGTCACAAGACCTCCACGTTGGCATTGGACGGAGCACGATCGACAGCGTCGTTGTTGTGTGGCCGAATGGCTCGCGTACATCGTACACAACAGCTACCGAGAATGGTGCGTGGATCGTGGCAAAGAACGGATCAGTGTCGCCTCTCACGCAACCACGCGCACTACAACTGGCACCAGCTACCGGATCGATCGATCACGCTTCGCCCGTCATCTTGCAGTGGACCGGTCCTCGGGGTTCCATCTACGATGTTGTGATCGGGCTCAAGCCGGACTTCAATCAGCCACTGCGCGATGTAATGGGAGCTGCAAGCGATACGATCATCTTCAATAACGGCACACCCGGAACTACATACTTCTGGCGGGTACGTCTGAGTGGTCAAAAGTGGTCGCCAACATGGAACTTCACCATCGGTCGTCCGGCAGCTCTCCCTGTACAACTCGAGACCCCTGCTCACCAAGCCATCAACGTGCCCACCATCGCACCACTCGTTTGGCATAAGGCAACCTATGCGGGTAGCCTGTCGCTTCCATTGACCTACACCGTAGAGCTTGCATCAGATCCAAACTTCTCGGAGAACCTACAACGACTTGTTGGCGTAGTAGACACAACGGTAACTGCCACCGGAATCGGCACCGCCTCTGTCCAGTATTGGCGTGTGCGTGCTGACAACCAATGGCAGAACGGCATTTGGTCCAACGTTCGAAAGTTCACCACGTATGATGTACCCGGAAGCATCGAACTCGTTTTCCCGGCGAACAATGCAACGAATGTCACTACCCGTCCGCGATTCACCTGGAACCGCAATGCCTTCGTTGATCGCGGATATGAAGTTGAGGTAGACACAGTAGAGACGTTTGCAACCGCTGTAAAACGCAAGGCAGGAGACACCTCACTGGCCATCACGCCCCCTCTCAAACCTTCCAAGACCTACTATTGGCATGTACGAGGAACGAACACAGCAGGAAGCGGAGAGTTCAGCAGCACCTACACGTTCAACACCGCATCAACAACGTCAGTGGATGAGGGGGCGATGGAGATCAACACCACGATACAGACGATAGAGCTCTACGATGTACTCGGAAGACTGATAACATCAGGTTCTATCGAAGACAGACCAGAGATGCTCGGACGCAGCCACGGTCTTGTCTTGTGTGTTGAACGTTCGGCATCTGGGAGCGTCATCAGGTCCTATACAACGTTCCGGTAACTGAACAACTGCGTAACTTCGCGGTCATGTTCAACGCAATAACAGCAGCCCGTCAGATCATTCGTCCGCTCCTGAGGCGTGATGCTCCCGAATACGCATCGATGATCTCTCTCATCGTTTGTATTGTGATGGCCGCTGTTTCACTTGTGATCGGCCTCGTTCAGCGGTCCTTGATCGTGCAAACGAACGGATACATCACACTGATCGACATCGGGAACTCGCTGCTGTTCCTTGCGGCCGTTCAACGCTCCATGCGCGATCCGGACATGACCTTCAACTACGGATACGGCAAGTATGAAAGCCTAGCGATCCTTGTAAGTGCGAATCTCCTCATCGTCCTCACGATCTTCACGATCAGCGAGGCTGTGCTGATTTTCCAAACGCCACCGGTTGACCAGAACTCCTATCTCTTGCTAACATGGAGCGCTGCATCATTCTTTGTGATGCGTTTCACCGGCAGACTTCTGAATACGTATGCGAATCGTTTTCACATGCCCATGCTCAAGTACGATGCAGAGCTGTGGCGTGTTGATTCATGGATCGAGATCGGCGTGTTTGCCAGCCTCATCGTAAGTGGCGTACTCCAGTACCTCGGACAATATTCCATTGGTGCGGTGCTTGACGGCATCGTCTCCATTGGAATGCTCATCGTTGCCATCCAAGTTCCGCTGAAACACGGGAGCGAGGCATTCCGTCAGTTACTTGACAGAACGCTGCCGGACGAGATGCAGTACGAGATCCTCGCTGTGATCGCTGAGAATCACGACCGAATGTGCGAGTTCAAAAGTGTTCACACACGCCAGTCCGGCAAGGACATCTTCATAGAGATCGATCTTGTGATGCCGTTTGACTATACACTCGAGCATCTATATCAGCTAGAAGCGGATATTCTCAAGGGGCTTCATCAGAAGTTTCCAACGGCTATCCCGCGTGTATACGTTACGCCGTGCGATCACCAGTGTGAACACGCGGGCACAACTACGTGTCCGGTGAAGAAAGCCATTCAGCCCCCTACTTACCTCGCTTGACCTCGATCTGTACTGTACGGCTGAGGAAACGTTCTTCCGGTGTAGCGTAGGATTCAATACCTGGTGGGAATCGGTCCGTACGGATCTCATTACACGCCAGATCCACACGCTTCTTGAGGTGTTTCTTGATCGTGGAACAGACGGCATCGGCGCGCTTCTGGGAAAGCTTCTTATTGAACTCCGCGTTCCCAAGCATGTCGGCATACCCACGAACTACCACCGTTGAACCAGCAGGGACGTTCTCGATAAACGTCTTGATCTGTTCTTCTGCGATCGGCGTGATCTCATCGCTGGCCACATCAAAGAGCGTTAGTGTAAGGCGCTCCAACTCGATCTTTGTTGTGTCCTTCTTAACGGCGAGCTTAGTGACAGCCGTTGCAGACACTCCACGGATCGCATTCACCTTCAGCTTCACATCCACCGGTTTGCCATCCTGCATTAGGTCGGCTGTTGCCGGCGTAAGGACCTGTGTGACTTGTCCGGGCACGCCCTTGCCGGACTGTGAGAACACCACCGTGGACCCCGATGTTGCTTCAAGTGTCCAATCTGTGAGGTACTGCTGACTCGTTCCAAACGGATCGAACATGATCTTCGGCGGATCCACTGTTTGTGCTTCATTGAATCTGCGTTTGGCTACAGAACTGAGCAAGGCAAGATCATTGGTCAGGATCTCAACGCGACGATTCTCCGAGTACCCTTCTTCTGACTGTTGTCGAGTTGCACGTTCAGGAGCGCACGAGCCACTTGCCGTTTCAACCGAGATCCGATCTCCGCTCACGCCCCAGACACGAACAAGGTAGTCCTTCACAGCTGTTGCACGTTTTTTCGCAAGATCACAATCAGCTCCTTCCGTGGTAGGGTCTGATGTTCCGCGCAACCTGATCGTGGCATTTGGCATGTTCTTCATCCGCTCGCCAACGATGTTCAGGATCTCGCGGTGCACGGCTGTAGTTCGAGGCGCAACTGCCGACGCATCGTATTCCTTAGGATCCGCCACTTGATGATAGCGGAAGGACAACGAAATGGATTGGGCCTCGAAGAACACAACGGGGAGAATAGGAAGAGCTTCTGTGATGAATTGCGTTGAGACATTGATCGTAAAGATGTCCTTCAGTGCACCTGACGCTTCAACGGCCTTGGCAGCGATCTTGGCATAGATGATCGGAGGGGGCGGACTGAACACTGTATCTGTGCGATAGGCCCGATCGGTGATCGTAACCAAGTCTGTAGCAACCACGGTATCCGTGACGATTCGTTCTTGCCCCGGTACTCGGCGACGTTCAGCATCTGGTGCGATGTCTACGATCACGGAGTCCACAAACTCTTCACGTCTGCGCTCCACCGGCGTTGGAGGCTCTGGTGCGTTAAGAGACATCGCGATGCTAGCGCCAACGCGCAGCATGTTCGCTTTCCAGTCCTGACCCTCTACGATATCACTAAGGCCGATGGTATAGAGGATCTCCGGCGTAAGGACAACGGAGTGGTTCTCTGTGAGGGGGATATCATACCCGAGGCCCACGACTGCACCGAGCTGTGGCGATGACAGTCCCGTGATGTCGGCATTAACTGTTTCATTCCGCACGCGGCGTCCATTCTCAAACGTGCCGGTACCAGGAACGATAAGAGTTTCTTCTTGAGTGAACGTTGGTTGGGACATGATCCCGGCCGATGCACCAAGCATAAGACGCAGCGGGTCGAACACGCGAATGTCCACGAGGAACTCACCGCCGAGCCACGACATGCGTGCATCAAGGGAATGGCGCGTTACGCCCTCCGTGGCACCTGAAACAAAGATGTTTTCATCTGTCTCAAACGTTCCGTTGTAGGACGCAAAGGTTCCGCGCAATGTGAGTCGAAATGTCTTCGTAACCTCTTGACGAATGAACGCAGAAATGGCCGGACCAAAACTCTGCGCGGACGTGTATCCTACGCAACAGGTAGGTGCCTGCGGAAGAACAAAATCGCCGCTGTGCATCACCATGTTGAGATCGGCGCTCATACCGATCTGGAACAGCCACACATCCTCCGGACGAGTGACCTTCCACCATTGTGCGGAAGCGATGAGTGGAACAAAAAAGAAGCAAAGGGCAAGAAGAAGCCGACGGCATAGTGGGTGCTTCATCGTGCACCCTCCATAACAACAGCACTCGTGCTTTGTGTAGAGGTGGTCACACTCAGGATAGCAATGCCGCTGACAACGTCGAATGGAATGATCCGATCTACCTGTCGAGCAAGTTCCTCTGACGCAGTAGCGGTTCCCCGCCACACACAGCCCCCTTGCAGATCATACAGGGCGAGATCCGTTGGACCGGACTCAGCGAGAAGGACGCGGAAATGTATTCCCTCCGCGGCAGGGATCGATTGGATCTCTAGGGCAGTGCCAACGGATGAAAACAACCGAGGTCCCGAACCCTCTCTACATATCCCTTGCACAAGGATGGGTTCGGCCCGCGATTCAACACGCATACCCGGTCCGGTGCCTATTTGATCGACGCGTGTGACGGAGAGAGCCGAGATGCTATCCTGACCTAACGTTCCTTGGAATGAAACCGTAAAGAGCGGAGCGTCAGATGTTGGCAAGGGCAGTGTCACTTCAAAGTACTGTCTGCTCCGGCGTATACCATTGGAGTCCGTAATCACATCTTCAAAACTGTTTTCGAGCGGTACTGATGATCCGATTCGGAACAACATGGATGGATCGAAGACCATGTGCAAACGCACACTGTCGATCTGTGCAAGATCAAGGAATTGAGCGCCTTCCAATGCAACGGTGATCGTGGTGTTCTCACGGATCTGGATCGTATCACCTGTGGATGTGAACCGAGCGAATGCCGGTGGCGGTGGAGCGATGGTGAACGTACCGCTGGTATCGGATTGGAGGACGATCTCACGGACCTGCCACACACGGGCTGTTCCATCGCGAGATGTTGTTAGGAGTCGGTCACCGGACTCATTCCATCGAACAACACTCACATCGTCATTATGCTGAAGGTTGCGAAGTGTAGTGTTCGTTGACAGCTGATGGATCCGTGCGAAGTTGTCGTCCGATGCGCCCGCCAGCAGCGTACCGTCAGACGTAAACGCAACCATGCGTACAGCACCAGTATATCCAGCAAACGTCGTGCGGCGCTGGCCTGTTGCCACGTCCCAGACAGTGATGGTTGAATCTGCCATTCCCACGGCAACAAGTGATCCGTCCGGAGAGAAGGCAGCACAACGAACACCTTCCTTCGGGTCGTTGACGTTCCATGCTTCAACACCTGTGGTGGCACTCCATAGTCGGATAGTTGCATCGCCCCCTACCGTACAGATCTTTGTTCCATCCGGACTCCATGCACCGGAGATCACACCAACGTCGTGACCGGTAAAGGCCAGAGGGAGTCCAACCGCTCTGCCATAGACCCTAGCTTCATTAGCACAAAGAAGAACTCGAAGCCCCTGCGCGTTGAGTACCATGTCTTCAAGGGTCGAACCGGCTGAATGTGTTGCACGGGCAACACCATTTGGAAGATTATACACACGGACACGATTGTCATCTGCCTTCGTAAAGAGCCACTGTCCGGTTGAGTCGAGCTCAACCTTCGTAACAACATCAGGATGAGTTATCGATTGGGCAACAGTATTCGATGGGACGTCGATAACAACAGCTTTGTTATCATCGGATCCAGTAACGATCTTCATACTGTCGAGGCTCCAGCGCACACTATAGTATGTGGCCCTAGGTACGGGCAAGGTTACGAGTGGCGAAGATGAGCTTTGTTGAGCGTCCCAGATATGCGCTTCAGCTGCAACGCTCACAACACGGTCAAACGAGGGAGACCACCAGGCATCGGACACCGGACTGCTGTGTCCGCTATAGATCACGTTATCCTGCGCTCCCGGCGGGCGTAGCTGCGAGACGCGCATGCGGTAGGAAGCTGACGGACTGATGCCCTTGATGTTCCAGACAAACAAGCCACCCTTGGCACTGTCGGCGATCACTTTCCAAATACGTCCATTGTCCACGGTATAGTCAAGCCGGACACTGATGGTATCATCGACACCGCTCCACCTGATATCCACGGTGGTATCTCGTGTTGTGTAGAAGATCTCGCCCCCTAGAGGAGCGATCAACGTCAATGTTGTGTCCTGCGCGCTGACGTTTGTCAGCGATCCAATGACCGTAAGGACGATCCCCATCGCCCAGACGTACGAATTCCTCACAATACGCTCCCCTTTTGTGTTCTGGAGTAATCTACGACCTAGGCGGCCAAACCACAACGCGGTCAGAACGGTGATTCTCCCGGAGGGAGCATTCCTGTCTCTGGCGAGACATCAAAAGCATCCCGGTGGAAGGTAAGATCGTGGAATGCGGCCAACTCCTTTTGGTAGAAGAGGCGCACATCACCGGTTGGTCCATTCCGCTGTTTGCCGATGATGATCTCGGCCACGTTCTCCGTTGAACGGCCATCTTCAAACGTCGCGATCTTGTAGTATTCGGGCCGGTGAATGAACATTACCACGTCAGCATCCTGTTCGATCGAGCCGGATTCCCGGAGATCTGAAAGCATCGGGCGCTTATCTGCTCGGGCCTCAAGAGTACGATTCAGCTGCGAAAGGGCAATGATCGGAATCTGGAGCTCTTTTGCCACGGCCTTGAGCGTGTGGGAGATCATAGAGATCTCCCGCTCCCGGCTCTCGGCCTTTGGAGCATGCATCAGCTGTAGGTAGTCCACGATCACAACATCGATCTTATGTTCGATCTTCATTCGGCGACACTTTGCCCGAAACTCGACCGGGGTAAGGCCTGCAGAATCATCGATATAGATCTGGGCATTCATGAGACTATCCACCCTGGTGACGATCTCATGCATCTCTGTGGTCGACAAACGGCCGCTGCGCAAGGCCTGAAGTCCTACTTGTGCGTCGGCCGAGATCAGACGCAGCACAAGTTGTTGGGCCGACATTTCAAGAGAGAAGATCCCTACGGATTTGCCCCTTCTCGAAGCCTCGCGCGCAACGGAGAGAGCAAAGGCCGTCTTCCCCATCGAAGGGCGTGCAGCTACGATGATCAGATCCGACGGTTGGAGTCCGCTCAACAACTGGTCGAGCTGCGTGAAGCCTGTTGGCACACCAGTGACGCCATCCCCCTCACCTGAAGCGATCGAGAAGATCTTCTCAATGGCCTCCTTGGTAAGCTTCTTCATTCCTGAATACGAACGGCGGAGTCTCTTTTCAGCTACCTCAAAGATCCGTTGTTCCGCCCGGTCTACCTCATCAAGTGCGTCCGTGGTGTCATCGTAACAGTCGCCAATGATGTCTCCTGCCACCTTGATAAGCTGACGCTTGAGGTATCGTTCGAGGACGATGCGTGCATGGTGTTCAACGTTCGCAGCCGATACTGTTCGGACATTGATCTCGGTTAGAGCGAACATCCCGCCCACTCTGTCCAACGTTCCATCGCGCTGAAGCTGGTCCGTGAGCGACACCAGATCGATCGTTACACCACGTTCGAACATCGCCAACATGGCCTTGAAGATCAGAACGTGTTTGTCATGATAGAAACACTCAGCATCGAGCACCTCCACAACCTTCGGTACCGCATCTTTATCAATGAGCATTGCACCAAGCACGGCAACTTCCGCATCAGTGGAATGGGGCGGGATATTTCCGATCACATCATCGATCGGTATCACCTGGGTACGGGGCTGTCGGGAGCGTTGCTCCCGCTGGGGGGTTGAAGACATTCGCGCAATCTAGGAAACAGCGAAGAGCTGTTTTCCCACCGTTATCCCCATGTTAATGTGCTAATGTGCTAATGTGCTAATTAGCTAACTAGCTAATTGAATTAGCACACTAGCACATTAGCATATTAGCACATTAGCATACTAGCACATTAGCACTAAGGGATGACGATCTCTCGTTTGAGTTCGGCACTGGCGTAGAGCGCCTCTACGACCTTCATACGCTCGAGGGCTTCGTCGATCGTAGAGATCATGGGGACGAGGCCGCGGACAGCGTTCACAAAGTGCTTGAGCTCCGATTCGTAGCTCTTCTTGTAGATCTCTAGCTGGGTCTTCTTTTGAGGAGTAGAGGTGCTCGAGATACTGGTTCCTGTTTTTCGAACAAGGCGGTACGGATTGATGTAGGCACTGCCCTTTTTGCCGAACACGTTGCAGTAGTATAGGTCTTCGGCCCGAACGAGCGACCAGCTTGTTTCGATGGTGGCAACTGCCCCATTCTCAAACTGGAGCATGGCCACAACAACATCTTCCACGGTCTTTGTCTCGTGGTGGAAGGTAGATGCCGTAACGCTGCGAACTCTTCCGAAATCAAAGACGTGCAGGATCATGTCGAGAACTGCGATCCCAAGGTCGACCAGGACGCCCCCTCCCGACATATCAGCATTGGCAAGCCAACGAGCATCTGTGGAACGTTGCTTCACCCAACCTGCTTTGACATAATACACGTTACCGATCTCGCCCCGGTCAACGGCGTTCTTCATGTTCACCACGTCAGGACGGAATCGGTGGTTCATACCCACCATTACATGTACGCCGTGTTCCTGAGCCAGTGTCTTGATCTCCATCGTCTCTTGCAGCGTGCGAGCTGCGGGACGCTCAACAAAGACGTGTTTCCCTGCTGCGATAGCCTGCATTGCTACAGCCGCATGGGCGTCGGTACTGGTTGTAACGAACACAGCATCCACGTCCGGGAGGCTAAGTGCCTCCTCAAGCGTTCGGAATGCATAAGGCACCTGATACTTTTCAGCAAGGATGCGGGCCTTGGAGATCTGTCGATCACAGATGGCCACGATACGGACCCCGCTTGCTGCTGTGAGAAGCGGGAGATGAATGCCTTGGGCAATGTTGCCGGCGCCGACGAGTACGATTCCGATCATCTGATTTCCCAAGCAACAATCGTGCCGTCAGATAAGTTCGCTCAAGGCTGACATAACTCTCTCTACGGAGATCCCGACCATACAGGCAAAGTGTCCCTTTGGACATGTTGCCCTTCCGATGTGCGAGCACGGCCTGCACGCTACATCGTGTTCTACGATGCGCGATGGTACGGCATACGGCGCAAATCCCAGCTCTTTCACAGTAGACCCGAAGATCGCTATGATCGGGATCTGTCTTGCAGAAGCCAGGTGCATAACACCCGAATCATTCGTGACAATTGCCTGACACGTGTCGAGTATCCGTACCGTGGCCTCAATGGATGTGGATCCATCGGCCCGGACGACACCGACTCCGGATGCCTCTGCGACAGCTGAGCAGATATCTACATCAGCGGGTCCGCCTACGAGGACGATCTCCTTGCCATGACCACACGAGAGTTCTTGTGCAAGCTGCGCAAATCGGGCAACGGGCCAACGTTTGGTAGCATGATGTGCACCCGGTGCCATGGCGATCCGCTGCGAGGTACCGCGTGACGGTTGGGCGCTGAGGTATACACCCTGCTCTCGTTCCTCCGAGAGCCACACCTCACAGCCTTCCGTGTCCCAAACGAGAGGGTGATGTTCTAAGGGGCTCCTGTATCTCGCAACGATGGGCGTGATCACAGACGGACGTTTCTTGAGCCAAACCAAGGCGAGCTTTTCAAGTCGGTGCTTCGGTGCGCAGACAACAACATCACCAAGTCCGTGTCGCAAAGAGGCCGAACGAAGATTGCGTTGCAGATCAACGATCAGATCATACGATCCGTCAAGATCCGCCAACGACTCGAGCATTTCGATCTTTATCTCATCATTCTCCGGCTCGGCCGAGGCCGTGGTTGCGATCGGCCATACATGCCGGACTCGCGGATTGTTCTTCCACACGCCTGCGAATCTCTCTGCAACAGCAACATCGATCCGAGCATGCGGATACGTTCGCTGAAGCTGCCGCACCAGTGGGGTGGCAAGGATACAATCACCGAGTGACGAGAGGCGGATGACAAGGATGGAACGCATTGGCGTGAAGTTTACGATCTTTGTGTCATCAACAATCACTCTGCCTCAAGAACATGCGCTTTTCAGTAGAACAAGACGACGAACTGGTTGTCTTCACGATAAAAGAACCGATGCTCGACGGGACAAATGCCCCTGAGGTAAAGAGCGAGCTCCTCATTCTCTGCCAACCGTCTGTGAAGGCACTTGTTGTAGACCTTTCAATGGTCCACTTCTGTGATTCCCAAGGCCTTTCATCGCTCCTTCTTGCCCATCGGCAAATGAAGGATCACGAAGGATTTGTCATCCTCGTTGGTGTACAGGACCAAGTGCGAAACCTCTTCCGTATCTCCCAGATCGAATACCTCTTTGAGTTTCAGGCAACTGTTGCAGACGCCATCGCCTGGCTTCAGTCTTAGTCTTTTTCCGGCAGCGGAAGTGAACCGGGGATCCCCATCAGCGGGAAGTCCTTACGGAGCGGGTAGAGTTGCGTGCCGGTATCGTCCATGAAATCTTCCGGCATATAGAATCTGCGCAGATCAGGGTGTCCATCAAAGATGATCCCGTACATGTCGTAGGTCTCGCGCTCATACCAATTGGCCGACTCATACACGTCAACTGCAGTTGGCACATGGGGCGCATCCTCGCGTACGCCCACCTTGAGGCGCAGGCGGGTCTTGTATCGGATGGAATAGAGGAAATAGACCACTTCAAAACGTTCTCCCGCACGAGCCCAATCGATAGCCGTGACGTCCACAAGCTGATCGAAAGCCATGCTCGGATTCTCCTTGAGCTCGTGCAAAACATCGAGGAGGTCTGCTGCCTTCAGGACGAGAGTAACGTCTCCGTGATGCTCAATGGTCTGCACATCTGCAGCCACGGCCTTCACCACGTTCACGATCTCTGATGTTGCCAGTGCCATAGTAATGTTCCTCAGGATTTCGGTGTGGACGCTGGGGCCTTGCCGCGTCGGCGCGCCCATTCCGGAACCGTGTTGAAGACGTAGTCCCAAAGTGGATTGCTCACGCCGTACGCCGTGTGCTCGTCCACATAATGGTGCTTCATGTGATATTCTTTTAAGAACCGCCCAAAGCGGTTGGTCATCGGGAAGTGGTGCGTTGCATAATGAATGCTGTCGTATGCAACATATCCGAACAGGAAGCCTGCATACAGGGCATGATGGTGGGGAGAGAACGCTCCCTTGAATGCCCAGAAGAAGACAACAGCCAACGGCACACTTACGAGAAGTGGCATCACCAAGCGTGTTGAATCACGAGGATAGTCGTGATGGATGCCGTGCACAAGGAAGTGCATTTTCTTGCCAAGGTTCGATGTTGGATGGATATGGAAGGCAAATCGGTGGATGGTGTACTCCGTGAGTGTCCACGCCAGAACGCCGGCAAGGAAGAATACCCCAGTTGACCAAAGCGCAACTTCTCCGAAACTGAGAACCATCATCCACACGATCACCGGCACGAATACCACAACCGGAGTGATCGGATGGATATGCGAGAAATATTCAAGAATGGGGTTCTTGAAGAGTGGGATCGTCTCGTCTTTGTTCGACACGAACATTGCGCACATGATGGGGGTACCCTTTGAGATCGTTCAGCTACAAAAATACGCCAAGCAGGTCATTCTAGACCTAGTGCCCTGTGCATATCGTCGCCATAATCGGTGAGGATCTCCTCGCCCGGTTTAATGCGCTTGGTGGCCACGATCCAGATCCGACCGCCAAAATTGATGTATTCGGCATTCGGTTTCTTGCCTGACCCGTGATAGTCACAGGCGTAGCGTGCCACACCGCTGCTTGTCTTACGGGCGTCGATGACGTATTTCTCCGACAACTGGATGCCATATGAGCCCATGTTGTCTTTGTCATACCTGCGATCGTACTGATCCGTGGTGAGTTTCTCACCGGAATACTCTACGATGCGCTCATCAGCTACAAATGTCCGCATAGCGAACATTCCAAGGCCAGCCTTAGGGATGTTGCTCTTTTGGATCGTGATGCCGAGATGCTCTCGAGTGTGCGGTCCGCAGAACGGATGGGTGATCGTGGTCATGCGTTTGCAACGCCCCTTATCACCTACATGTGCACAACGGCGCGTTACGTTCACTGAGTGTCGTTTCATAGGGTGCGAATATAGCCGTTCTGAGTGGTGCTGTCTCTATGTTCATAGGCGAATGTCCAGCATGACAACAAAATTCCGCGTTGCTTGGACGAAAAAGGTGGGGACAAGACTGCCGCCAAGGGTCTTTGAACCGCCACTTGTTACGACAAATGCATCGAAGAGATTGTTGGCCATCACACCAAGGCGATGTTGTCCGGCAAAGGTCCACCAAACCCGTGCATCGATCTGTGTGAAGGAAGGGATCACTACGGAGGGGGCGTTTGTGAGGTCGGTGAAAGACTCCGCTACATACCGCGCCGCAAATTGAACCTCGAGAGGTGCCACGGGACGATACCGAAGGGTGGCATTGGCTTGGAGCTCGGGCGTAAGAACGGGACGAACGTTGGTATAGACGGTATCGGTGCCGGTATTTTCCGGACGGTACTCATCAACATTGGCCGTCATCCAGGTTCCGTTGAGGTCGAACCAGAGTCCGGTTGTGATGAGAAGCGAACTCTCGAGCTCTATTCCAAGGCGTTGACTTGTGGGGACGTTCTTCCTCAGCTGAACAAACTGCTGCTCAATGTAGGGTCCGATGGGAGCGATCTCGTCTGTGAAGAACATCGCGAAACCGGTGAGATCCACGTAGCCAAACGGCTTCTGCACCTTGACGCCTACTTCGAAGTCATTCACGAACTCCGGACGAACTGTTCCGGGGTTTTGGATCACCGCAATGTTAGCTTCATTGATCTGTGTGGATCCGAGGAGATCGAAGCGTGTGGGCTCTCTGCCGGTTCGCCCGAATGAGGCATAGATCGTTGCGGCATCCGGAACATCATAACGGAATCCAACGCGCGGATTAACGAAGAACCATGTGTTATCGGGGATCTGTGTACCGACTCCTACCGTTCGTTCGTCGGGTGTGAAGGCCATCGAGACCGACCGCACTTGAACGTCGGCAAAGGCCTCCCAGGCATCACCGTGGTAGCGAGCACGCACAGTTCCGCTCACTTCGTTTTTCGTTGTTCGATCATCATAGTACGGCCGGGCAGACTCCGGGCTTACATACTCCCAGTTACGCCGCTGGAAGGTGTAGGCGTGGATGCCAATGGATCCGTCGAGTCCGGGGAGAATGTCTTTTGCATCAAGACTCGACATCACCCCGAGGTGCTTGTTCTCGAGTGGGTAGTTGATCTGGATGAGCGATCCATTCTCATCGCGATACCCCGAAAAGAAGTCGCCCCCTGCCCTGCCATAATACGCCGATGACGTGAGTGTCGTGGTCGGCGAGAATGCGTGACTATGCTGGAGTTGGATCAGTTGCTGACCAAAATCATCCGCATCCGTGCTGTCATTGAGATTCGTTCGTGGGTCGACGTCGGTAAGGGGCTTCTCAACCGGATAATACCCAAGCTCATTCTGCGACGAGCCCCAGACATACGAGAGCTTGATCACATCGTTCACTCCGAACCATGCTGCAGAGGCATAGAGAGAGTTGGTTGTTGACCCCGTGTGATACCGATATCCGTCCGTGCGCAGCGTAGTGAACCGTGCATAGACGCTTACATCATTGGCCATCCGTCCGGTTGAAACCGCAGCACTTCCCCGCAGGAGATCGAACGACCCGGCAGAGAGCTGGATCTCGGCGGAGGGATCGGGACTGGTTAGTCTTGCCCCATCAAAGTTCACGGATCCTGCATATGATGCCGTACCATTGGTACTCATGCCCGTGCCCCGTTGCACCTGAATAGAACGCATACCATTGGAAAGATCACTCATGTTCGAGAAGAACACGCCTTGGTCGATCATATCGTTAAGGGGCGTTCCATCCAGCGTAACATTCACCCGTGTCTGATCGATGCCGCGGATCCGAAACGTTCCGTAGTTGGCAACGGCGGTGCCGGATTCGGAATAGGAGATCACGGAGGGGACGGTGCGTTCAAGAATGTACTGTGGATCCTGACCGATGTAGAGTTGGTCCATTGTTTCCCGTGTGACGGTTGTTTGCGTAACGGGATCCTGCTGGCCCGCTCGGAAACTCGTCACAACGATGCCCTGTGAGAGCACGGACGACTCCTCCATGACAATGGAGAACTCCAGCGCGGAGTCCTTGGCAACGAACATGCGCTGTTGCGGCTCGTAGCCAACACACGTGATGGCGAGGCGAGCTGTATCGCCCCCTGGGACATCAAGTCGGAACCAACCGCGGGCATCGGTGTACGCCCCTCGCTGGGTTCCCAGAAGTTGGATCGTTGCTCGCACGATGGGCTGCGATCGAGTGTCTCGCACCGTTCCCGAAACCGTTACGGATCGCTGGGCCATGATGGGCCCCGACGTGGCCAGACACAGCAGTGTCAGGCAAAAGGAAGAAATGAACGTCTGCACAGACGCACCTCATGTTGGTAGAACATAAAGAGACGTCCGTTGGAGGAGAGAACCGTTTTCCTGCGCCGGCATTATCCGGATCAGGTTCCAA
>Ga0154020_10001534_pt1 | contig 28447 bp, 21 predicted proteins | sample Klosneuvirus_201_FD_109709 | JGI IMG/M metagenome (GOLD analysis project Ga0154020, IMG submission 109709) | Active sludge microbial communities from wastewater, Klosterneuburg, Austria - Klosneuvirus_20160825_MG | ecosystem: Engineered > WWTP > Aerobic digester > Activated sludge | place...
GGGCGCATGAATTGAGACACACGACACGTCGAATTCCCGCCCCATCGGGGCGCATGAATTGAGACACACGACACGTCGAATTCCCGCCCCATCGGGGCGCATGAATTGAGGAACATGGAATGGCGAAAACCACCGGCAAATCCGTCGAGACGTTGACGCACGACGAAAATAAACGCCGCAATATCCCCACCGCGGAGTACCAATCCGTGCTCGACAAGGAGCAGCAGGATCCGGTGCGCGTGGCCTACGAGCGACGCAATCGCGACCTGGACCCGCAACTGGTCTGGCGCGGCAAGGACGCGCAGGATTGGAGCGATCTGGTCGTCCACGCGCCGCCGCTCTACATCCAGGAGAAGGTGCATCCGAAGGTGCTGGTGGACGACCTGCTGCGCCAGAGCGCGCTGGCGCGGGCGCAGACGCCGGACACGCAACTTGACCTCTTTGGTGACTTCAACGGCCTGCCCAGCGAGGAGGCCAAGACCGAGTTCTACCAGCACGACCAGAACTGGTCCAACCGCATGATCCTGGGCGACAGCCTGCAGGTGATGGCGAGCCTGGCCGAGCGCGAGGGGCTGGCTGGCAAGGTGCAGTGCATCTACCTCGACCCGCCCTATGGCATCAAGTTCAACAGCAACTTCCAGTGGAGCACCACCAGCCGCGACGTGAAGGACGGCAACGCCAGCCACATCACGCGCGAGCCGGAGCAGGTCAAAGCCTTCCGCGACACCTGGCGCGACGGCATCCACAGCTACCTCACCTACCTGCGCGACCGGCTGACCGTGGCGCGCGACCTGCTGACGGAGTCGGGGTCGATCTTCGTGCAGATCGGCGATGAGAATGTGCATCGCGTGCGGGCGGTGATGGATGAGGTGTTTGGGGATGCAAACTGTATTAGCGAAATCGTCCTCAAAACCACAAGCGGGGCGGGGAGCCCCACTGGCGGAACCGTCACACTTGCGGGTGTGCATGATTACGTACTGTGGTTCGCGAAAAACAAACAGGCGATAAAATATCGCCAACTTTACTTTGACAAGAGTGAAATGCAGACAGCAGACCTTTACAGGCGTGTTCTGTTTTTGACTGGTGAAGATCGCAATGCGACCACAGAGGAACTAAATGGTGCAGATCCTCTTCCGCCCGAAGCGAGCTTGTTTCGCCCGGATAACCTAACCAGCCAGAGCTCTCCTGAAAGCGCTACTTTTGAGGTTGAGTATCGCGATCTCCAGATCACACCAGGCAAGGGTGGGTGGAAAACTAATCCTACAGGAATGGGTAGAGTTCGCAGTGCAGGACGACTCTACCTGACAAGGAATGCCTCACTCCAGTATATCCGTAAATGGGATGACTTTAATGCAGCGCCAATAAATGATGTTTGGACAGATGTAGGAACCGGTTCATTCACAACAGAAAAAGTTTATGTCGTGCAAACAAATGCCAAAATTGTTGCTCGCTGCTTGTTGATGGCCACCGACCCCGGCGACCTTGTCCTCGACCCCACCTGCGGTTCCGGCACCACCGCCTATGTCGCCGAGCAGTGGGGTCGCCGCTGGATTACCATCGACACCAGCCGCGTCGCCCTGGCCCTGGCGCGCGCCCGGCTGATGGGCGCCCGCTACCCCTACTTCCTGCTGGCCGACTCGCGTGAGGGGCAACTCAAGGAGGCCGAAGTCACCCGCAGCGCGCCCTCCAGCCAGCCAACGCACGGCAATATCCGCCACGGCTTTGTCTACGAACGCGTGCCGCACATCACGCTCAAATCCATCGCCAACAACGCCGAGATCGACGTGATCTGGGAGGAATGGCAGGCGAAGCTGGAGCCGCTGGCTGCCAGCCTCAACGCCGCGCGCGGGCAGCAGTGGGAAGAGTGGGAGATTCCGCGCCATGCCGAAGGACCCTGGCCGCCCGCCGCCGCGCGGCTGCTTGACCAACTCCAGGCGGAGCAAGTGCGCGGCGACGACGCCAATGCCCGCAAGCTCGCCATGTGGCTGCAAGAGCTCAACCACACGCTCACGCGCGCCTACACGCTGGCCGACCTGCCGGATCGCGCCGCGGAGCCGTGGCCGGAGGACGCGGCGCAGCTTCACGCGGCGTGGTGGCAAGCCCGCATCGCCCGCCAGCAGGCGATCGACGCCTCGATCGCGGCCAAGGCCGAATTTGAATATCTCTACGACAAGCCCTACGAGGACAAGAAGCGGGTGCGCGTGGCCGGGCCGTTCACGGTGGAGAGCTTGTCGCCGCACCGTGTGCTCGGCGTCGATGAGAACGATGAGTTGATCGACCCGCTCAAAGAGGGTGGGGTCGCGTACGGCGAGGAGCAGGACTTCACGCAGATGATCCTGGAGACGCTCAGGGTGGCCGGCGTGCAGCAGGCGCACAAGGAGGACAAGATCGACTTCACCAGCCTTGTCCCCTGGCCGGGCGATCTGGTCTGCGCGGAGGGGAGATTTGTGGCTGGTGGTCAGGGGGTGGTAGTGGCTGGTGGACTGCAAAGCACCAGCCACCAGCCACCAGCCACTAGCACTGAATTGCGCGCCGCCATCTTCATCGGGCCGGAGTTTGGCACCGTCACCCGCCCCGACCTGGTGCAGGCCGCGCGCGAGGCGGGCGACGCCGGTTTCGACGTGCTGGTCGCCTGCGCCTTCAATTACGAGGCGCACACGACCGAGTTCAACAAGCTGGGGCGCATCCCCGTGCTCAAGGCGCGCATGAACGCCGACCTGCACATGGCCGGCGATCTCAAGAACACGGGCAAGGGCAATCTCTTTGTCATCTTCGGCGAGCCGGATATTGATGTGCTGCCTGTGACAGACAACCAGGTGCGGGTCAGGATCAACGGCGTAGATGTTTTTCATCCCAACACCGGCGAAGTGCGCAGCGACGGGCCGGAGGGCATCGCGTGCTGGTTCATCGACACCGACTACAATGAGGAGAGTTTCTTCGTGCGTCATGCCTACTTCCTGGGCGCTAACGATCCCTATAAGGCGCTCAAGACCACGCTCAAGGCGGAGATCGACGAGGAAGCGTGGGCCACGCTCAACAGCGATACGTCGCGGCCCTTTGCCAAACCGGCGTCAGGCCGCATCGCCGTCAAGGTGATCAACCACCTGGGCGACGAGGTGATGAAGGTATTCCGCGTGTAAGGTCATGCGCCCCGATGGGGCGAGAATCCCTCGCCCCATCGGGGCGCATGACCTTATGGGCGCACGCCCGGTTGAGCAGCGAGGAGCAAAAGACCGCCAAGACCACCGCCTTCGACCTCCAACTTAACCCGGCCAACCCTGGCATGAGCTTCCACAAACTCGACCGCGCCCGCGACAAGAAAACGGATGAGGCGGATTCTCACGGATTTCATCCGAAAATCATCCGGTTTCTTCCGTCAAATCCGTCTCATCCGTGGCCTATGGAAATGTGGCCTATCGAAATTAAGAATCGCCGGCCATGAATGACCGGCCTATAGATGGACGTAAATGGAGCAAGGATAGTCGTAGGTCAGGCTACCAGCCCGAAGTGTTGCATCAACGAGCCAAATCAGTAGCGCGCGAGTGAGCGCGCCGCATCGTAAATCTTCGCGGCATTGGGTCGATACGCATCTTCCAGCGGCGGGCTGAAGGGGACGGGCGTGTCCAGCCCGCCGAGGCGCTGCACCGGCGCGTCGAGCCACTCGAAGGCTTGCGCGGCCACCAGCGCGGCCACTTCCGCGCCGACGCCGGCCAGTTGGTTGGCGGCGTGGACGACCAGCACCTTGCCCGTCTTGCGCGCGGTCGCCAGGATCGCCTCCGTGTCCAGCGGCTTGAGCGTGCGCAGGTCGAGCACGTCAGCGGTGATGCCTTCCTGTGCCAGCTTGTCCGTCGCTGCCAGCGCCTGTTGCAGCATCGCGCCGTAGGTGATGATCGACAGGTCGCCGCCCGCGCGGGCGAGCTGCGCCTGACCCAGCGGTACGACGTACTCGCCCGGCGGCACGTAGCCTTTGAGCGAGCGGTAGAGCGGCTTGCTCTCGAAGTAGATCACCGGGTTGTTGTCGCGGATGGCGGCGATCAGCAGCCCCTTAGCGTCGGCGGGCGTGCCGGGCGCCACCACTTTCAGACCGGGCGTGTGCACGAACCACGCCTCCGGGTTCTGGCTGTGGAAGGGGCCGGAGCGGATGCCGCCGTCCGACGGCGCGCGGATGACCCAGGGGACCGCGCCGCCCCAGCGGTAGTGCGTGGTGGCGGCAAACTGCACGATGCTGTCGAAGGCAGACGAGATGAAGTCGCCAAACTGCATCTCGATCACCGGTCGCAGCCCCATCAACGCCATGCCCGTGGCCGCGCCGACAAAGCCCAGCTCGGCAAGGGGCGTGTTGAGCACGCGGCGCGCGCCGAACTCCGCCTCAAAGCCTTTGGTGACCTTGAACGCGCCGCCAAAGTCGCCGGCAATGTCCTCACCCATCACCAGCACATTGGGATCGCGGCGCATTTCCTCGCGCAAGGCTTCGCTGATCGCGGCGATGTAGGTCAGCTCGCGGCCAGGATCGGCGACGGCTTCTTGTCCGTAAAACCCAAAGGGACTTGCAGTGCTCATCATCGTTAATTGTTTCTACTCGACCAGATCGCAACAGGCTTTGTTACTTTGCTTCGTCACAGCGCGGAGGCGCGTCCAAACCGTGCAGTAGACTCCAGCCGCTACGCCGCATAGACGCCGTGCGTCACCGAGGCCGGCTCCGGCAGCGGGCTGGCCTCGGCGTGCTCGACTGCGTCAGCCACTTCGACCGTGGCGCGTTGGACGATCTCATCGAGTTCCTCCGCGTCGGCGACGCCGGCGGACAGCAGTTTCTCCCGGTAACGGTGCAGCGGGTCGCGCGCCTCCCATTCCGCCAGCAGCGCCGGCGGCACATATTCGGCGCCGTCGTGAATGGCATGGCCCAACATGCGCATGGTCTTGGCCTCGATCAAGGTCGGCCCATCGCCGCGGCGCGCCCGTTCCACCGCGTCAAGCGTCACCGCATAGACGGCTTCGACATCGTTGCCATCCACCGTGACGCCGGGCATGGCGTAGGCCGCGGCGCGTTCGACAAGGTTAGGCGACTTCATCTGCTGGTCAAGCGGCGTGGAATAGGCGTACTGGTTGTTCTCGACGATCACGACCAGCGGTGCATTCCAGACCGCGGCCAGGTTGAGCGTCTCGTGAAAGAGGCCGGCGCTGCTGGCGCCGTCGCCGGTGAAGGTGAGGGCGACGCGCGGCTCGCGGCGGTAGACAAAACTCATCGCCGCGCCCAGCGCCACCGGCAGCGAATGCGGCAGGTGACTGATGAAGCCAATGGTGTTCAGCGCCAAATCGCCCATGCCGTGAAAATTGGCGTCGCGCCCGCCCGAAACGCCATCGGCGCGGCCGAGCAAATTGCCGAAGATGCGGCGCGGCGTCATGCCCCGCAACAGATACGCACCGAGGTCGCGGTGCATCGGCGCGATCACGTCGTCCGGCGCGAGGGCGAAACTGGCGCCGACGCTGATCGCCTCGTGCCCGCGTTGGCTGAAAGCGCCGCCCAGCCCACGCCCCTGCTTCCACAGCGCGACTACATTCTCATCGAAGACGCGCGTCAACATCATCCAGTAAAAGAGTTCCAGATGCTGCGCGTTGGTTAGCAAGGCTTCACTCACCCACTCCACCCCCTTTATGGGGACCGAGAAAGTTCTCTCCGTTATAGTGAATCAGATGCTCTGGATGATCGGCCACCCACACTTCAGTTTCCCAACTGATTTCAGAGGCATACCGGCCTAGCGAGCGACGATCGGGGAAGGCGGTCACGAACACCAACCCAGCGGTCGAGTCTGCAAATAAATCAGCAAGTTCAAGATGACGTTCGCTGTCAACTGGGCCATGGCTTGTCACCGCTTCGATCAGATAGAGCCAGTTCATTGCGCGGTGAAATAAAACAACGTCTGGAAACTTGCCGTGAACGTCAAAACTCAAACCTAAAGATGCCATTGTATCAACATCGAGGTGAATCGTTTTTGCGCCAGTGTCACCGATGTAGAGCACCTCTGCACCAGGCGCAAACCGTGGGCCAAATTCGTAAATGATCTTCGCAATCAATTCACTATTTGCACCGGGCGACAGCGTAAATGCTTTGCCGTGGATTGTCAATGGGATTTTTGACATTTCGCGGGCACGAGCATAGCGTTCTGCCAAAGAGCCATGCTCTTTCAAATGCGATTCAACCTTTGTGCGCCAATCAGCGCGCTGAAAGCTTCGAACCAGACCAAGAACTTCTGATGTTACCTGATAGACCCATTTAGGACTATTCACTGGACGATCAGGTTCGTCAGGGTTCATCACTGCAATCCCCGCCTGCACGAATTGGTGCATTGTTTGGCGCCGAAACGTCTCACGGGTGTTCGGTGCATAAGTCTTGGCGTAGTAATCACGGACAAAATCCATAATTGGCGTAATGCCCATGAGGGGAGCGGACGCTTTCTCCCACTTGTCGCCCGGCTTAAGTGCAAATAGTGCAAGTAAAGTCAGCGCAGAACGCTCGTTCCGCTGCGCCTTAGGCATACCTAACTCATCCAGAATGACGAGAGCTTCTTCAATCTTGCGTTGAGCATCCACTGGATCAGTAGTGCTATAAGTTACACCCATTGTTGAAATCTCGGCTTCCAGTAATGCATCGATTGTTTGTTGGTTGGGAAACGCATCCTTGAACAGACTGCCCCACCGGGTCAGTGTTGCTTCATTTGGATACTGTAACGTGCGGAGATCATTGGCGTTGACCTGAGTGTGACCGGAAAACTGGCGGAAATGCAGATCAATCAATGTCGAATTCAGATAAAGGGCAAGACCCCGCGCCAGTTCAGGCGACAGGCCGCTCCCTTTGCGATGAAGTACATTCAAATGGTTCTCGAAACCCACCATTTTCCCCGGCACGCGGCCTGGATCATAAACGCTTGCCACGATCCTACGCTTTTCTTCTTTTGCGCTGAAACGACGAATCAACACGTACCATTCATTTGGCATCAACCAGGGCTGCGTCTTCACAGACGCGGCAATTGCATTCGGTTTCGAGCCATCAAGTTTCGGCCAATGCACGGCATGATGGCGTAAGTGACCAGGGTAGATTAGAGGAAACGTATCCTGGGTAGGGTTTTGACGAAGATCACTGCGTAGCCGGAAATCTACAACCGGCCCTGTGCTGACCGTTACGCCAAGCTCAGCCAGCGTGGATGTGAACACGCTCAACCGCTCGATCACCAGCCTATCCGCCTTGCTGACTGCAATGTTGATGAACAAATTGCTATCGCCTGGCTTGACCACTTCCGCGTATGGCGCCTCACGCTGCGTCAGGTCGTCTAGCTCGGCGCGTACACTGGAAGTAATGACAACCGGTAGGCGGTGCTGATTCTTGACGGCGTGAATGATAATATTTTCCTGCAAAACCTCGTTGTCCCTGAACGCCTGGTCGCGCGTTTCAAAGACATGGATATGACGGAAACTCATTTCGTGAAGGAAAAAGGTGCGGAACGAACGGAAGTAAACGCCGTTACAAAAACTGCGTGGCACAATTGCCACCAACTCACCGTCTGCCGTTAATAAGTGGCTGGCCACCGCTAAAAACCCTGTATATAAGTTCGATGTCTCGATGCCAATCTGCTGGAGCTGTATGCGGGTGTTTGAATGGCTGTTGATCTTGCGATAAGGAGGGTTCATGATGCAATGCGTGAAGCGCTGTGGCGGCGCCCCAAATAAAGTGTGTTCATTGCGCACCAATGCGACGCCTGCCTCGATAAAATCTTCGTCGTAAATTTGCCAGCGAAACTTGATGCCGCCCTGTGCGCAGAATGCGTGACACTCTTGCAGGGTGGCCTCAAGGCGCCGGCGCATCACAGGATCGATCTCATACGCATGAACGGTGATCGATCGTAAGCCCGTCTGAAGCAGAGCCTGTTCGACAAATGCTGAGGTCAGCATCCCAATGCCGGCGCCTGGATCAAGTAAGACGATCTCACCGGATGGGGGGGCGAACAACGACGCCATGAACCGAGCAATTGGGGCAGGAGTCATGAACTGCCCCAGCTTCTCGCGCGTCAAGGGCGAAAGCTCTCGATCTACACTCATCCGTCGCTGATCGACGCCGTCCAGCATAGCTACAGTTGCCCCAGGGTTGCCCACAGCGCATCGAGCGCCCGCACCAGCGTGGCGTCGGCGCTTTGCCCGGTGTTGTCGATGCGCACGGCGTCTGCGGCCGGACGCAGCGGCGCCAGGGCGCGCTCGCTGTCGAGGCGGTCGCGGCGCATCATGTCGGCCAGCACCTGCTCGGAGGAGATAGTCTTGCCTTGTTGGTGCAGCTCGTGATGGCGCCGGCGGGCGCGCTCCTCCGGGGTGGCGTCCACATACAACTTCAGGGCCGCGTCAGGCACCACGACGGTGCCGATGTCACGGCCCACCAGCACGATGCCGGGGCGGTCGGCGTCGCCGCGGCCATAGCGCTGCGCGATCTGCCGCTGCTTGGCCGTCATCGCGCGGCGCACCTCGCAATAGGCGGACACCGCGGAAACGTTGCGATCCACCTCAGGCGCACGGATCAGCCAGGTGACATCCTGGCCGTCCACCCGCACCGTGGCGTGACGGCCATCCTGCTGTGCGGGCTGGGGCGAGCAGAGATCGATCTCCAGCGCGTGCGCCAGGTCGCCCACGGCCGGCTCATCCTCAATGGCGACCCCGCGCGCCAGCGCCGCCCAGGTGACCGCGCGATACATGACGCCGGTGTCAAAGAAGAGATAGTCGAGCGCCTTTGCCAGTCTGTAGCCAACTGTGCTCTTGCCCGACGCGGCCGGGCCATCGATGGCGATGATGGCAGGACGCACCTGTTCGCCCAACGCACGCACCGAGCTTTCAATCTGGCTGCTTTCAAGTAGGCTCATCGACGATTTTCCCAAGATGGCGTGGCAACGGTCGTTGTGTCAGCGTGGGCGCGGCGGGCGTCGTTTATCGAAGCCACGCGCCGGCGCTTTTGCGCGTGGTGAGCGTGCGCCGTACGCGGAACGCGTACTCGTACGCGTCGATGGAGATGGCTTTGACGGTTTAGGACGCGGCGTCGCGGTTTCCAGCCCGACCGCATGGCGCAAGGTGCGCACCTCGGTCGGCGTCAGCGCTTTGCATTGCCCAAGCTCCACATCCCCCAACAGCAGCGGGCCAATGGCCCACCGCACCAGACGCAGCGTAGGATAGCCGACCGCGCCGGTCATCTGCCGGATCTGCCGTTTCTTGCCCTCGCGCAGCACAATGCGCAGCCAGACGCCCTCCACCGGCCCGCGACTCAATTTCAAGGCGTCCGGCACGCCGTAAACCACCTCGACTTCCGCCGGAGCCGTGCGACCTTCCGGCAGATCGACGCCGTGACGCAATGTCAACAGTGCTGGCGTCGTCGGCATGGCTTCCACCAGGACGTAGTAGACCTTGGGATGCTCGTAGCGCGGATGGGTGAGCCGGTGGGCGAGTTCGCCGTCATCGGTCAGCAGCACCAGCCCTTCGCTGTGCAGATCGAGCCTTCCAACGGGAAAGAGACGCCCCGCATCGGGAGGCGCCAGATCCAGCACATTGCGCCGCTCTCCGACGTCGCCGCCCGCATCGCTGAGCACGCCGCGCGGTTTGTGCACCTTGTAATATTGATGCGTCGGCGCAACTTGCAGCAGCTTGCCGTCGACCAGAATACGGTCACGCGCCGGGTCAGCTTTGACGCCCAGCGTCTGCACCACCTTGCCGTTGACCTGGACGCGGCCCGCGGTGATCAATTCTTCACACTTGCGCCTGCTGCCGATGCCGGCGGCGGCCATCACTTTTTGCAATCGTTCAGGAGCCATAGAACCTCGATTGTAGCCGCGTTGGAGAGAAGCGTCAATGCAAATGCAACGTTTTACGCTTCCACCGAACCGGCAAGGTCAAAGTACTCACGCCATGAGAGGATCTTGCCATCCACCAGGTCGACAATGATGGCGTCGGCGGTCACACCACGCACGCCATCGCGGCGGCGCGTCACGCTCCACAGCCATTCGATGGCGACCTTTGTCCCATCTGGCGACGCAAAGAGGTTCGTGATCGCGATCTCCAGGTCCGCAAAGCCGGCATGAAACTCATCCATGGTCGCCCGCAAGATGGAAGCGGGGAACTCGCCGCCGGGCGAGGTCAAAACGCCGTGCGGCAGCCAATCGCCCGCGGCCAGGTCGAAGTCGTTGCGTCGCCAAGCCTCGGCCTGCCGTTCCACTAATGATCGAATCGATTCTAACAAAGGTGCGTCGCTCGCATTGCTTGTCATGAGAATGCTCCTTTCGGACGTTGGTTTTTGATCATGTTGCGACAAGCTTAGGTGATTTTAGTGAGATTGACAAAGACATGCACGTGCGATACCATCCCTCCCTGTTATCTTAAAAACTGAACACTGTGCTGTCGGCGCCTCTCCTCAAACTTATCTTCAGATGTTTGTCTGTGAATTCTGTCAAAATCTGCTCCCCATCCATCGCTCTGGTTCTGTAACTACTGACGTTTTCAATTTGTACGCAAGAAGGAGGAAGCTGGTTATGTCACGCTATCGTCAAGTCCTATCTGTGCTTGCCTTGCTGAGTTTTTTGCTGATGTTGTCTGCCTGCACCGCACCTACCACACTGAGTGAGCCGGCGTCGAGCTCATCGGACGCAACCGTGCCTGTCGTTACCTGGTATTACTACGACCAGGATAATACGGATCCCGAAGCAAACGAGCGCGTGGGCAACTTTTATCTTGCCGAGACGATTCCCCAATTCGATGAAGAGTTTGCCGGCCAGTATCGCTGGGTGAATGTCCCACGCGACTACAATCTCGTTCTGGATTTGGTGGCGGCAGTTCAGAACAACGGGGACGTGCCTGATATTATGCGCACCGGCACGGCGGATATTCCAACTTTCCTGTTGAACAACACGGTGCAGGACATCACCGACTATGTCACCAGTGCGCCTTGGTATGCCGATTTGGATCCAAAGGCAGTGGAGGCATGTACGGGGCCGGACGGGAAAATTTACTGTGTCCCAGTGTCGGAATCTCCTTACTTGGTTTACTTCTGGACTGACCTGTATCCAGAGGGATTCCCTAAGACCACGGATGCGTTCCTAGCCCAAGCGGACGAACTCAAAGCTGACGAAAATTTTGCGTTGACCTACTGGGGTTCAACCGCATTCGATGGAGAAGGCGCCGGGCGCTATTACTATCAAGTGATCAGTTCGTTTGGCGGAAGCTATGATGACGGTCAGGGAAATATGCGGCTGAATACGCCGGAAAACGTTGCGGCCGTGGAGTTCATGCGAGAAATTGTGGCGAATGGTTATTCCCCCGAAGCAGCGTTTGTCGGTAACTTTGAGGAGGAGGCGTCGTTCAAGGATGGATTGGCCGGCGCATTCCCGACCGGCTTCTACATCGGCTATCAGTACCTTAACCCGCTGAAGTCGCCAACCGGCCAGGAGTTCAACACGATTTCAGCGCAAGACATGGAAGACGCAGTAAACGCTGGCGTGATGGGGCTGGCGCCCATTTTTGCGCCGGAGGGCGCCACGCCAGGCTGCCACATGGATGTCTTTGGCTTCGTCATTCCCACTGGCGCCAAGAATGTAGAAGGGGCCAAGGCGTACATCGACTGGATTATGCAGCAAGAACGCGCGGTGCAATGGGTGCTGCGTGCAGGCGGCGGTGTGCCGGTGGCAAGCAGCGTGCGCGAGGATGCGGCCTTCCAGACCGAAATTTTCAAGCAAGGGGCGGCTGCGTTGGAAGCCAGCGACTGCAAACCGTGGTACGGCTCGCTCACGCGCATAGCGGAGGCCAAGAAGCTCATCACGGAAACGATGTTCGACCTGCTCAAGGGCAACCCCGACGCTGATATTGCTGCCGCGTTGGCCGCCACCGAAGCAGAGTACAACAGCAACAATTAGCTGTTTGCCTTTGGAGAGCAGAGGGCGATGCTGAAACCCTCTGCTCTCTCCTCACGCAACGTTGTCAAAAGAGCAACTTTTCCAAAGAACACCTATGGATTGGATACGCAAACGCCTACGTTTATCGGCGCGAGGATGGCTGCCCTTCTGGGTCATCCTGCCCGCCCTGCTCGTGATCGCCGCGATCCAGCTTTACCCGACGATTTACACGGTCATTTTAAGTCTTCAGCAGATTGAACCTGGCACAGGACAATTTATTTTCGTCGGAGCACGGAACTTTGAGCGGCTTTTCGGCAGCATTGCCTTCATGCGCAGTCTGGTGCACACTGTCGTCTTTCTGCTCGGATATGTGACGCTAACCTTGGGCGCTTCCTTTGCCATTGCATTGCTGTTGCGGCAACGTCTGCGCTTGACGCCGCTTTATATTACGTTGATCTTTGTGCCCTGGATCATTTCTGACATAGTTGCCGGCGCCGTGTGGCGTCTGTTTGTGGTGCCGGATTATGGCTTGTTTTCGCCCTTTTTTGCCAATCCCGCGCTGTTCGGCGAGCCAAACGGCATCTCAATCTTGACCAGCGTGCCGCCCAACCAACTTGGCCCGCGCATGCCGTTGCCGCCTGCGCCTGCGCTGCTTTTTCTCATCGTAGCGTCTACGTGGAAAATCTTACCGTTTACGACGCTGCTGATATTAGGGGCGCTGCAAACCGTTTCACCAGAAGTGCAGGAGAGCGCCAAGATCGATGGCGCGTCAAACTGGCAGTTGTTGCTGCGTATTATTCTACCGTTGATCAAGCCCATGCTGGCGGTGACGCTTTTCTACTTGATTCTGGGGGGCATCAACGGCGTCGGCATGGTTTTCAGCCTGACGGGCGGCGGGCCAGGCACCTCCACAGAAGTGATCAGTTATCTTCTCTATTCGATCGGATTCTCCAAGCTCGACTTCGGATTGGCTGGCGCGCTATCGGTCTTTATCGCCGTGCTGAATTTCGGATTGATCGCGCTCACGCTAAAGCTATCGGCCGCTTATGAAGAACACTAAACAACTGCGTTCATGGCTATTCAATGGTGTGCTGATTGGCATCTGCTTTGTCGTTTTCTTTCCGATTCTCAGCACGTTACTGCTATCGATCAAAGAGCCGGAGGACGTTCGCCGTAAGCCGCCTATTCTGCTGCCCTGTGATACGGAAAGCCGTGCGATTGACTTGCGCAACTGTCGTTTTTCACTAGATGGCTACAGCCGAGTGTTGCTGCTTCGACCAAATCCAGACAGCCTCTTCGGCCAATCGGTGACAGGTCGTCTGTTTACACAATATCTGCCGAATACCTTGTTTTACGCCACCTTTGCCGCCTTCATTACTACGCTGCTGGCTGGATTGGCAGCGTACGGTCTGTCGCGCTTCCGCTTCCAGGGCAGGCGTCTCCTGCTCACGTTGTTGCTGGCGCTCTCCGGCGTCCCTTTGCTGACTATGCTGCTCGCGTTATACCAGATGAATGTGCGGATGCGCCAGTTGATTCCTGGCTATGAAGAGCGGCTGTTTATGGTGGTCGTTTATGTCGGGTTTGAACTGCCCTTTGCGATTTGGGTTGTCAAGGGCTTCTTTGACGCCATCCCGGTCGAACTGGAAGAGGCAGCCAAAATCGATGGGGCGTCACCGCTAAATGCCCTTGTTCGCATTGTAGCGCCGCTCGCCGCGCCGGGGCTGGTTTCGATCTTTCTTCTGACTTATGTCAATGTATGGAACGAATTTATCGCCAATTATCTGCTTTTGGGCCGAAGCGAACTGCGCGGGGCCATGTATGGCATCTATGAGTATATTTCTCAATCTCTTTCCGCCTACAATGCGTTGGCCGCCGCCTGCATTTTGGTGATTCTACCCGTTATTGTCATTTTTCTCTTCACGCGTCAAGCATTCTTCCGCTCGATGCTGGAAGGCGCCATCAAAGGCTGAAAGCAGCGATAAATGGACAGGATGGGAGGGACGTTCCCGCCCCAAAGTTTCATCTTTGACAATTTACCAATTGAGCGCCAAGGGTAAAGCTTTGGTGCGGTCAGTATGAAGTGAACACAGATAGACGCAGATAAACGCAGATGAGCACGGATGTCTGGCTGCTTTGAGCTTATCCGTGTTGACCTGATGCTATCTGCGCCTATCTGCGTTTTCTCGTTGCCACTTTACCCACCGCTTGGCGCTTCCATCCTTTAGGGGCGAATCAATACTTTAAGCACGCCCTTCTCGCCGGCGCACGCGAGCGCCTCGGCTGCGTCATCCAGGCCATATTCGGCGTGAATGAGCGGGCGCGGGTCGATGCGACCCTGCGCAAGCGCTGCCAGGGCAGGGGCAAAGGGGCCGCAGCGGCTCCCCAGGATCGTCACTTCATCTACAACCAGGCGGCTCAGGTCGAAACCGTCGAGCCGGTCGGCAAAGGTGCTTTTGAGCACCAGCACGCCCAGCGGGCGCAGCAGGGACAGCGCGTCGAAAAAGCCTTCCTTCGCCCCCGTGGCCTCCACTACGATGTCCGCCGGCGCGGCGGCAAGCTCGCGCAGCGTAGCGGGCGTCGCCAGCCGCGTGTGGACGCCCGCGCCGGCAAGCAGGGCGAGCTTGTTCGGGTGACGACCCACGACGGTCAGGTCACATCCTGTCCGCGCCAGCACAAAGGCGCTCAACAGGCCGAGCCGCCCGTCGCCCAGAATAATGACGCGCTGCTCTGGGCCGATTGTGACCTGTTCCAGGATTTCAAACGCCGCGGCCAGCGGTTCGGTGAAGACCGCCGCGGCGTCGGTCACGTTGTCTGGCACTGGGTGCAGGTTTGCCAGGGGGAGCAGGGTGTAATCCGCAAAAACGCCGTCGCGCCCAATGATGCCGAGCGATGTACGCTGCCGGCAATGCTTGGCCAGGCCGCGCCGGCACAGCGCGCACACGCCGCAGCCGACGTTGATCTCGCCGACGACGCGGCGACCTTCCCAGCCAGGGTCAGCCGGTGCGCGCACCACTTCCCCGACAAATTCATGGCCGAGCACGCCACGGAAGCCACCCTTGTAGCCGCGCAGCAGTTCGATGTCGGTCGCACAGACGCCTGCCAGCCGCACGCGGATCAGCGCTTCTTCGCCGTGGGGCGTAGGCAGCGGGTAATCCTGGCGAACGGTGAGTCTATCCTCTTGAATTAACGCAGCGCGCATCGTGGCTAAATCCGTTGTAGTGTAAGGAATTTTTCAAATAGCTTCTAAACAAGAAACGGCGAAGCGCATCAGGGCTTCGCCGTTTTGATCTAAATGTAACGCCGGACGATGTTGACGTGGTGCGTCGTCATCGCTCGACAACGTGGTCGATCCTACGCGGGGGCCGTGGCGCCGTGGTTGGACGTTTTTCTGGCGCCGCCGCGATGAAACAGGGAGCGTTCGTCCCACGCCGCCAGAATCTGGGTGGCGTTGAAGATCGAGCTGTACATCCCGGAGACGAAGCCGACGAGCATGGTGGCGACGAACTGCTGCAGTGTGGCGCCGCCCAGCACAAGGATGGCGACGAGGATCAGCAGCACAGTGATCTGCGTGCCGATCGAGCGCGTCCCGGTCTCGATGATGCTGCGATTTGCCACCACCGAGAAACTCTCGCCGCGATAGCGATGGATGTTCTCGCGCAGACGGTCAAAAATGACCACGGTGTCGTTGACGCTGTACCCGATCACAGTCAGGAGCGCCGTTAAAGTGAGTGAGTCGAGCTCCCAGCCGGCGATCAAATTCATGATGTACAGGAACGAAAGCGTGACCAGTACGTCATGAACAAGCGCAATGACAGCGGCAACGCCATAACGGAAGGGATGCGGCACGCTGCGAAACGCCCAGGCGATGTAGAGCAAAATCAGCAAAGAGGCCGCGGCGACGGCGACGACCGCGGCCTGGCTTACTTCGCGCCCGATGGTGGGTCCGAGGCTGCGATAATTGTTTTCCACCAAGGGACCAAACTGTGCTTCGAGTGACTCGCGCAGCGCCTCTTTTTGGCCGATGTCCACGGGTTTGAATTTAATCTGCACCGTCGAGTCATTGTTGACGGTGAAGACAGTCGTATCGCTGTAGCCAGCATCCATAAAGACCTGACGTACGTCCGCGGGTTGCACGGCCTGGTCAAAACTCACTTCCCAGACAGTGCCGCCGGTGTAATCGATGCTCAACGGCAGGAGCTGCCCTTTTGTCACGCCCGACCAGAGCATGAAAAGCAGGGAAGGCAAAACCAGAATGGCCGAAATTGTAAACCAGATATTACGTTTTTCAACGATGTGATACATCGCGCGTTCCCCCAGTCAACTTTGCTAAAATTTCTTCAATCCGGTGCACTTAGCGTCTAGCCGGAAACTTCTGCGGAGCATCTGGCAATATCTAGTCGTGTCAAGAAGTTACAAGACGCCGCACCCAAATTTTCGGATGAAAACTTAATAGCCGACGATGGTCTGTGCGACTTTGTCCTGCTGCGAGCGGCTGCTGAGCAGCGCCCGCATAAAGGTGCGCGTCACCACAATGGCCGTAAACATCGACAGCAGCACACCCATGCCCAGCGTCAGCGCGTAGCCCTTGACGATGCTGGCGCCAAACTGGTTGCCAAAAACATAGAGCACGGCGCAACTGATGAGTGTGGTCAGGTTGCTGTCGAAAATCGCCGGCCAGGCGCGGCTGAATCCCGCCTCAACGGCCAGACGCGGGGAGCGCCCCGCACGCAGTTCTTCTTTCAAGCGCTCGAAGATCAGGATGTTGGCGTCGACCGCCATACCGACCGAGAGCCAGAAGCCCGTGATGCCCGCCAGCGTCAACGTCACCGGAATGAGTTTGTAGATCGCCAGGTTAAAAAAGACGTAGATGATCAACGCCACGTTCGCCAACAAGCCCGGCACGCGATACATCAACACCATGAACACAAAGACCGCACCCATGCCGATCAGGCCGGCAATGACGCTGCTGCGCACTGAATCCGCACCCAACGTCGCGCTGATGGAGCGCACATCCACCACCTTGAGCGGCACCGGCAGCGCGCCGTAGCGCATCTGGATCGCCAGCGAACCCGCCTCTTGGTCAGTAAACTGACCGCTGATCACGCCCTGGTCGCGGATAGCGGCGTTGATGACCGGCGCCGATAGCACGACGCCATCTAACACGATCGCCATCTGCTGACCGATGTGGGAACTCGTGTAATTGTAAAACTGATCGGCGCCATCGCCGGTCAGTTCAAAGCCGATCTCCCACTGTCCATATTGATCCTGACGCGAAAGTGCTGTGCGCAACACATCACCGGTCATGGCTGTCGTAAAGAGCTGCTCCCCGTACGGCGTCATGGCAGGATCGGCATTCGGCCCGGCCACGAAGTTCTGCACCGCGGTGGGCTTGTTGGTGGTGTTGATGATCATGCCCTGCCGGAGGTTTGCGCCCTGCGGGTCGACAAATTCGAGCTGACCCGTAGAGCGAATCGTCTCGATCGCCTGGTCAGGGTTGTTGACGCCGGGCAGTTCAGCCGTGATGCGGGTCTCGCCCTGGCTCTGCACGACCGCTTCCGAGACGCCCAGGCCATTGACGCGGCGCTCGACGATATTCTTGGCGGTGTCCATCGCGCCGGCCTGCAATTCGCGGCCTTCCGGCACATCGGCTTCCAGCATCACTTGCGTGCCGCCTTGAAGGTCCAACCCCAACTTCAGCTCCAGCGGCGTAGGCTTGCCCGATTGATCGGAGCGCACCAGCCAGTCCGGATGGGGAACCGGCAGCACGATATAAACAGCAAGTGCTGTCAACAATGCAATGAAAATCAATGAAATGGTCGTATTACGCATGCGAAGACTCCACTCCAAAAAGCGACAAGCGCTCCACCTATTGCACAAACAAAAACAACGGATGTCTTTTGATCGGTTCTCTATCGTTGAGGATAGTCAGACTGTAACTTTGCCATTATACGCAAGGTGATAAGCGTGAGGCAAATCGCCGGGCATGATAAGGTCTTTAATATCCTGTGCTTCTACTTCCCATCACCTCGCCAATCTAGTACAATACTGGCAGCGGGCAGCGATGTCGCGTGCTCCAAACACCCAGTAAGTTTCACAAAGGAGTGACTTATGGCTAAGCAGAAAAGTTCGTTGACGGTCGATCAAGCTGGTGAGAACACGCTCGCGCAAAATGGCGCCGACGCTTTCGATCTCCCCTCATCCGCACCCATGCTGGATACAGCCGATGCTTCCGAGCAGGCTGGCGATCCCGACGAAGAAAATCCCACTGGTGAAACTCCCTATGATCCGCCGCCTGCACCCAGGCGCGTGAGCGCCTACGCGGTGGCGCTTGGGCAGTTGGAACGCGTTTCCAACTATATGAATCTCGAAGAAGACATGCGCCTTTATCTGCGCACCTGCCAACGTGAGTTGATCGTGCACTTCCCGGTGCAGATGGATGACGGCGGCATTCGCATGTTCACTGGCTTCCGCGTCCACCACAACATGACCAAAGGCCCGACCAAAGGCGGCATCCGCTATCATCCGGATGTGACATTGGACGAATGCCGGGCGCTGGCCATGTGGATGACCTGGAAGTGCGCGCTGATGAACCTCCCTTACGGCGGCGCAAAAGGCGGTGTGATCGTCGATCCCGCCAAACTGAGCATGCGCGAATTGGAAAAAATGACGCGGCGCTATGCCACCGAGATCGGCCCCTTCATCGGGCCGGAACGCGATATCCCAGCGCCCGATATTGGCACCAACGCGCAGGTTATGGCGTGGATCATGGACACCTACTCGATGCATCGCGGTTACTCGATCCCGGCGGTGATCACGGGAAAACCTGTCGCGATCGGCGGCACGTTGGGGCGCGAATCCGCGACCGGGCTGGGCGTCACCTACATCACGCGCTCGATTATGAAGCAACGCTTTGGCCGCAGTTTGGACGACGCATCGGTCGCCGTCCAGGGCTTTGGCAACGTTGGCGGCTGGACCGCGCGCACCATGCACGAGCGTGGCGCCCGCATCGTGGCGATCAGCGACATATTCGGCGGCATCTACAACCCCAAGGGGATCGATCTGCGCCAGCTTCAGCATCACGTGCAAGAAACGGGCAGCGTGTTGGGCTACAACGGTGCGGACACAGTCACCAACAGCGAGTTGCTGGAGCTCGACGTCGACGTGTTGGTGCCGGCTGCGCTCGAAGGACAAATCACCAAACACAACGCCCCCAAAGTGCGCGCCACCATCGTCGCCGAGGGCGCCAACGGCCCGACAACGCCCGACGCCGACGAAATTCTGGCTGACAAGGGCGTCCTGGTTATACCGGATGTGATTTGCAACGCAGGCGGCGTCGTCGTCAGCTACTTTGAGTGGGTGCAGGGTCTGCAATCGTTCTTCTGGAACGAAGGCGAAGTGCGCCGGCAGATGGAGCGCACCTTGCTCGACAACCTCGATGTCGTCATCGGCACGACCACGCGCCGCAAATGCGACCTACGCACCGCCGCGTATATTATCTCCATCGAACGCATCCAAGAAGCGATGCGTCTGCGCGGCTTCTATCCGTAAATGAGAGGGGGAGAAGGGGAGAGAGGGAGATTAAGAGATTAAGAGATTGGAGATTGCAATAGTCTCCCTGTCTCCCTGTCTCCCTGTCGCTAAATAACTAAATCCCCTCTCCCCCATTCTTCGCCCCTCACCCCTCGCCCCTGGTATAATACTCAGCTATGAGCCGAGACCTGCGTCGCAAGTTGATTCTATCGATGGGAGGGGCGCTGATCCTCTACATCGTGCTCGTGCTGTGGAGCGATATTCGCGCGGTGCAGAGCGCGTTGCAGGCGTTTCCCTGGCAATGGCTGCCGTTGGTTTTGGGGCTGGCGCTGATCAACTATGGCGTGCGTGTGTTGCGCTGGCACTGGTGGTTGACGCTGGTGGGCGTACAGATCTCCCGTTGGGACAGCGCTCGCGTCTTTGGCGTGGGCAGCTTGATGGTGATGACGCCCGGTAAAGTCGGCGAACTGCTCAAAGCCTACATGGTCAAGAACATCAACGGCGCGCCGATGAGCGTCACCGCGCCCATCATCGTCGCCGAGCGCATCATCGATGGCATTGCCATGTTGATCCTGGCCAGCATCGGGCTGATTGCCTTTCCCGAATCGCGCGCTCAACTGGTGTCGGTGACGCTGCTGATTGCCTTTGTGGCGGGCATCATCGTCATCCAAATCCGGCCGCTGGCGCTGCGCGTGTTGGCGATTACGCATCGCATCCCCTTGATCCGCAAATTCTCCGATCAGCTTTACACGATCTACGACAGCAGCTATCTGCTCTTCCGCCCTGGGCCGCTCACCTGGGCGCTTTTATGTGGTCTTGTCGCGTGGGGAACTTCGGGGTTGGCGTTTGGCGTCGTGTTGGTCGGTTTCGGCGCGCCGCTAAATTGGCAAAGCTTTTTCATGGCCGTCTTTATCTTCAACATCAGCACCGTGATCGGCGCCGTCGTTGCGTTGCCAGGAGGGCTAGGCGGCTTTGAAGGCAGCGCCGTCTTCTGGGTAGTGCGGCTCTTTGGCATGAGCACCGCTACAGCCACCGCCGCCGCGCTGATCATTCGCTTCTGCACCTTGTGGCTGGGCGTCGGGATCGGCTTTGTCAGTTTCCTGCTTTGGCACGACTTGCTGTCAGGCGCCGAAACGGTGGATCGCAAGACCGCGCTGAATGACCCGCGCTGACCTGTCAGCAAACCGCCTGCCATGTTGGCGCACGCGGTGAAATGCCCTGCCTCTCCTGTGAAAATCTGTCATCCACCTTGCTAGTGCACACGGGCTAAAATACCTCATTGGTTGCCTGGTAGGGGCGCGCACCCCGTGTGCGCCCGGAAGCTGGACAGGCACGGGGGCCTGTCCCTACCAAATTTGCTGGCAGAATTACGCCCACTTGTACTAGAGTTGCAAGCCGGCGACCATCGCGCGAAACGCCTGGAAGACGCTGCGATTAACTTCCATCGAGGTTTCGATTTCTAGCAAGGCAGGGCTGCCAGAGTGAGCGAAGAGAGTGGCTAGCCCCGACTCCACCTCTTCCTCATTCACGGCGTGGGAATAGCGTAGCCCGTGGTCGAGGGCGGTGCGGCGCGCCAAGAGGGGCTGCGGCGTCAAAAAATAGGTGGTGCGCGTCTCAGCGTCCAGGCTATGCGGGCCTTCGATAATATCGAAAATTCCGCCGCCATGGTTGTTGAGCAACACGATGCGCAAGTTGGGCGGCAGGTTGCGCTGCCACAGGCCATTGCGATCATAGAAAAAGGCCAGGTCCCCCACAACGAGCGTCGTCAGCGTGGAGGTAGCCAACGCCGCGCCGACCGCCGTGCTGACGCAGCCGTCGATGCCGCTGACGCCGCGGTTGGCGTTGATCTGCGCGGGAACGTGGTCGCGGCTGACGCCCACGAAATTCGCATAGCGAATCGGCATGCTGTTGCCGATCTGCAAATGGCTGCGGTCGGGCAGCGCGGCGAGCACTTGTTGCAGCGCGCGGAACTCGCCAAAAGGGGCGTCGAGCAACAGGTGAAAAAGCTGTTGGCGCGCCAGGACGTCGAGTGCGCGCCAGCTTTGCGTGTAGTCGCAGTCAGATAAAAGCTCGGTGCGGGCCGCGAGCGCGGTCAAGAAGTCAGCAGGCGCCATGTGCACCAGCGCGGTGGTCGCTTGATAGGTATCGGGCGCAGACCCCGCGGGCTGGACGCGCCAAAGCGCCTGCGGTGGGCGCGCACGCAGCAGTGATTTTAGGTATTTTGAAGTTACCTGGCCCCCGATGTAGATCATCAGGTCGGGCGCCAGCGCCGCCAGTGTGGTGTTGTCGCGCGTGCCCAGCGCCACATCGGCGTGCACCAGCGGGGCAACGTGTGGCCAGCAGTTGGCGGTGATGTCGGCAAAGACGGCCACCGACGGATCGGCCTGCAGGCGTTGCAGCGCCGCGTGCAACGCCGCGTCCGGCGCCATCATGCCGACCACGATCAATTTGCGGCGAGCGCTGCGCCACTGTGCGAGTAGCGGCAGCCATGCTCTTTCGCTCAACGCCGGCAAAGAAGCTATCGTCTGCGGGATTTGGCGTGCGCGCTGAAAATCGTGCTGATAGGCCGGCGGCGGATAGAGCGGTTCGCGCAGCGGGATGTTGATATGCACCGGCCCCGGTTGCAGTCCTTGCGCGGCATCCAACGCCTCGGTCATCAACCGCACACTATGCCAGCGCGTGTCCGCATAATCGTCGCTCGGCAGCACACCGGCGTAGCGCACGTGCGGCGCATAGAGTCCGGTTTGATGGATAGCCTGATTGTCCTGTTGGTCGATCCATTCAGGCGGGCGGTCGGCCGTGAGGACGAGCAGTGGAATCTGCTGATAAAACGCCTCGACAACCGCTGGGCCAAAGTTTACTGCCGCGGTGCCCGACGTACAGACCAGCCCGACCGGACGGCGCAGTTGCTGCGCCATGCCCAACGCCACATAGCCCGCCGCGCGTTCATCGTAGACAACGCGTAGGGTAATCTCTGGGTGATGCGCCAGGGCGATGGTCAACGGCGCCGAGCGTGAGCCTGGCGCGACGACAAACTCGCGCACCCCTCTGGCAATGCAGACCTGAATGGCAAGTTCAACGAGCGGAAAAACACCCTCTGTCATCGTGATTCCAACCGGATTGTCGGCTATGGTTGTGTGGCCTGGGGTTCGGATGCGAGCACATCCACCATTGTTTCTGCCTTGAGCGCTGTCTCGCGCCATTCCGCCGCAGGGTCGGAATCAGCCGTGATGCCCGCGCCTACATAGAGATGGGCAGACTCCCCGTCAAGTTGCATACAGCGCAGATTCACATAGAGGCTGGATGCGCCTTGAATATGAACGGGACCAAGGAACCCGCTGTAGAAGCTGCGGTCATACCCTTCGTGCGCCAGGATAAAGGCAAGCGCCTGATGCTTTGGCATCCCGCAGACCGCGGAGGTGGGATGCAGCTCGTTGAGCACACGGTTGGCGAGCATCAGGCGTGCTTCTTCCGGCAAATCCGCGCGGAACAGCGTCTGAAGATGCACGACCGGCCCGGCCGCGATGGTCTGCGGGCCGTGCTCCTGCACATCGGCCACGCCTGCGCTTGCAAAGAAGCCGCGAATATAAGCGCCGACCATTTCTTGCTCGACAATTTCCTTGCGCCCCCATTGGACTGTGTCCAGCGGCTGGTGGAGCGGGCGACGTTGTGTGCCGGCCAGCGCCATGGTGGTCAGGCCGGCATCGTCCAGCGTAAGCAACACTTCGGGCGTGGCGCCGAGCCATGTGCCTACGCCAGGAATCGCCACCAACGAGACAAAGGCATCGGGATAACGTTCGCACAACATGGCAAAAGCCGTCGCGGGGGTAAAACTGGCCGGCAACGGCAGCGCGGCGGTGCGTGAGACGACCACCTTGGCAATCCCGGTGCTACGGATAAAATCGATGGCGTTGCCCACGAGTGCGGTGAACTCGCGCTCGGTGGCTGCATGGTTGCGGAGCGTCTCCGCTTGATACCAGGCGCGCGGGCTTGACGCGGGCGCGTCGTCGAGCATGGCAAAGAAACGTGCGCCGCGTCGTGCGCGGTCGTGCGAACCGTTCCCATGGTGCGTATGCAATGTCTGGCCGTCGAACCACAGATCCGCGTGCAACTGGAGCGCAGCCCCAGCCGGGTGCGAGACAAACGGAGCAAAAACAAAGGCCGGCTGGCGTGCAGCAAAATTGATAGGCGCCAGGGTTGGCGTCGCACTCAAGTCGATCACGGCTTGCGGGTGCGCCATGCCTGGCCGCTGCCACACGGCGATCGCCGCGCCAGCTTCTACAGCGGCAGCATAGATCGCGTCGACCTGCCTGTTGAGTTCCATAGCGCCGAGCCGCCCATTCCGTTCCTGCCACGCCATCCTGTTCGTCCTTACCGCAACTACCCTTTGTGGGCAATCATTTTAGTGTTCGTTTTATAGTACACGAGGCGCCCCCTAAGCTACGTGACGCGGCGTACCTTCGTTGTATTTTTCACAATAGAGTACGAATATCATAACGACTGGTTGCTGTCAAAAGGTTCGCCACTTTTAAGACTATCTATGGCGCTTTTCTGGTGACAGTCACTTTCGAAAGTGACTGTCATCTTTAGACAAGCATCTCGACAAAAACGTCCCCGGCGCTGGTCAGGGATAGCCCGACTTGCTCAGGGCTTCGTGACCAGCGCCGGGGACGTGGCAATCTTTTGGGGCGCGCTCGGCGTTCTGGCGTCCCATCAAGCAACAACGAGAGATGGCTATTCTGTCGCGTGCATCTCTATCTCGTGCAGCAGGTCATGCAGTTCGGCCGCCAGCGGACCAGCCGCGGCCATATCATCGCCCTCGATCGCGCCGCGCAGCATCTCAGCCTTCATTTTCATTGTGCCGATGCTTTCTTCCAACTCTACGGGCCAACTGACGCCGTTGACCTGTTCCATCAGGGCGTCGAGCGTGGTCAGAGCCACCGCAGGGTCGAGGGTTCCTCCCGCGTTCAACGCCTCGTTGATGCTGTACACATCGTCGAGGGGCAGCCCGTTGATCGCCGCTTTGGTTTCAGGCGACAACATCAAGTCGCTTGGCGCCATGTCACCGTGTTCGGCCATGTCGCCGGCTGCAGCCGGCTTTTCCATGTTCATCGGCATGTTCATCTGCATGTCGAGCACGGGCACGGTCAGTTCCATCGAGTCACCGTTGTCGAAATTCACTGTCAGGTTGACCTCATCGCCCGGTTCGAGCGACTTGACGATGTCGATGAGCATGATGTGCTTGCCACCGGGCTTGAGCACGAGTGCTTCGCCGGCTGGGATGGGATAACCGTCGAGTTGCGGGATCATCTTCATGACGCCATTCTCGGCGATCGTCTCATGCGTTTCGACCACGTTGGCGGCCGGGCTTGCCGCGGAGACGAGTTGCACCGCAGTGTCGAGGCCATTGAGCACTGTGAAATAGACGGCGCCGGTGCCGCCCACCAATGGGGCAGGACGCGCGCGCACATCCACGATAGTCAGTTTGCCTGGCTCCGGTTCGGGCAGGGGCGCTTCGGTTGCCATTGCGTCCGCGCCGGCCATCTCGCTCATACCGGTTGTTGAGCCTGCAGGTTGCATGGGCGCGACCGTGCAGCCGGCCAGCCCCGCCACCAAGAACACAAGGAGAAGGGTCAAAAGTTGTTTACGCATCATTCTTCACTTTCCTGAAGTAGTCAATTGATCTGGATATAGGTGATCTAACACAAGGACTGCTGTGGAAAGTGAGTCAGCGTGGAGGTGGGGTGTCGATGGCGAGCGATGGCGTAAAGAGGTGGAGGGCAATCGGACGCCGTGCAAACCCTCCGTCATCGCGCCGCGCGGGCAATATTTTTGTCTCAAACAAAGTGAGCAGCAACAGCGTGACCGCCAGCACCAGCGGGGTGGATTTGCCGACCGGCGTCATGGGCGACGTTGCGCCGGATGGCGCTGATGGCGTGGTGCACAACTCGTGTTGACCGATCGTCTTGGCGGACGAAGCGGCGGCCAAAACGTCGTGGGCATTGCGCCCGGCCCACAGCGATTGGTGCTGGTTGACCACCGGCGGCGCCAGAAAGACAAGGTGTGCGCGCCCATGGGGATGTCCCGGCGTCGCTTCGGCCCCCCAGCAGACAAAGGGCATGACGAGGCCGAAGATGCCCGCCAAGGCATAGTTCACCAATCGAAGCCATCGAACCTGCGCGGTGCGCTGCCGGGTTGCGTAATGCTGCATGGGGCTAAAATAGCAAAATCGCTCTCTTTGCGCAAATGACACAGATGGTTTGGCACTGTTATTCTGGGTCTCCCCCGATCTTCCTCTTTGCGATTGACCTTATGCAAGTGGATAGGGTATGGTTTATGCAAACACTTTTTCTGCGGCGTTTTGTCCGCGCTTTGTGCATTGGGGGGCCTTGATGACAACGCAAACATCTGCTAGTTCCAACGCTGGCTTTATCGCCATCGATGCGGCCGATTCGAGCCTGTACGCCGTGCAAACCTGCGCCCCTGGCCCCGCCGGCAGCCTGCCGTTAGACGATGACTTCCTGCGCACCGCGCCGAGCGGCCACATCTTTGGTTTGACGCAGGACGCGGGCATGGGGTGGGAGCCGGCCCTGCTGCGCCGGAAAGAGTTCCTGATCCTGAGCACGCAAGGCGGCATCCGCAATCCTGACGGCAGCCCCGTGGCGCTCGGCTATCATACCGGCCATTGGGAAGTTGGCCTGCTGATGCAGGCGGCCGCCGAGGAATTCGGGCGGTTGGGTGCGATTCCCTTCGCCGGCTTTGTCACCGACCCCTGCGATGGGCGTACGCAGGGCACGCCGGGCATGATGGACAGCCTGCCCTATCGCAACGACGCCGCGATTGTGCTGCGCCGGCTGATGCGCTCGCTGCCCACGCGCCGCGGCGTGATGGGCGTGGCAACCTGCGACAAGGGGCTGCCGGCGATGCTGTTGGCGCTGGCCGGTCAACACGATCTACCTTCGATTCTTGTGCCGGGCGGCGTGACCTTACCCCCAACCGCAGGCGAAGATGCGGGCAAGGTGCAGACGCTGGGCGTGCGCTTTGCGCAGGGCGAGATTACGCTGGCGGAAGCCGCCGATCTGGGCTGCCATGCGTGCGGTAGTCCGGGCGGCGGCTGCCAGTTTCTCGGCACCGCGGCGACCAGCCAAGTCGTCGCCGAGGCGCTGGGGCTGTCGTTGCTGCACAGTGCGCTGACGCCCTCCGGCCAGCCGCTCTGGTTGGAGATGGCGCGGCGCTCCGCGCAGGCATTGGCGCTGCTGGAAGCCAATCACCTGACGACCGCCGATATTTTGACGGAAGACGCGCTGCACAATGCGATGGTCGTCCACGCCGCGTTTGGCGGCAGCACGAACTTGCTGCTGCATATCCCGGCCATCGCTCATGCCGCCGGACTATCGCTGCCCACCGTCGCCGACTGGAGCCGCATCAACGCGGCAACGCCGCGTCTGGTGGATGTGCTGCCCAATGGGCCGGTGGGTCATCCCACCGTGCGCGTCTTCTTGGCTGGCGGCGTGCCTGAAGTGATGCTGCACTTGCGCGATCTGGGCCTGCTGCGGCTTGACGCGCTGACCGTGCACGGCTGTTCGCTCGGTGTGATGCTGAATGCCTGGCAGAGCAGCGCGCGCCGCCAGCGTCTGCGCGACCATCTGCGCGCCGCCGACGGCATCGACCCGGACGACGTGATCATGGCGCCGCAGCAGGCGCGGGCGCGCGGCCTCACCAGCACAGTGACCTTTCCCCAGGGCAACCTGGCGCCGGAAGGGTCGGTCGTCAAGAGCACCGCCATCGATCCCAGCGTGCTCGACGCGGATGGCGTCTATCGCAAAGTGGGGCCGGCGCGCGTCTTCACCAGCGAAGAGGCTGCCATCGCTGCGATCAAGGGGCAAACCGCCGCGCCCGTGCGTCCCGATCCATTGGATCGCGGACGTCCTCGTCCGCTCCCAGACGAGCAGCAAAACACTGAGCCTGTGCGTCCCGGCGACATCATTGTGCTGATGGGGCGCGGGCCGCTCGGCTGCGGCATGGAGGAGACCTACCAGATCACGTCGGCGCTCAAGTATCTGCCGTGGGGCAAAGAGGTGGCGCTGATCACCGATGCGCGCTTTAGCGGCGTAAGTACGGGCGCGTGCATCGGCCATGTGGGGCCGGAGGCGCTGGCCGGCGGTCCGCTCGGCCGCGTGCGCGAAGGAGACGTAATCCAGATCGAGGTCGATACTGTGCGGCTGACGGGGCGCGTCGATCTGGTGGGTCACGACGGTCAGCGCTACAGCCCCGCAGAAGGCGCCACTGTGCTGGCCAGCCGTGCGCCCCACCCGGAACTCGCGCCCGACCCCGGCCTCCCCGACGATACTCGCTTGTGGGCCGCGCTCCAGCAGGCCAGCGGCGGCATCTGGCGTGGCTGCGTCTATGACGTGGATCGTATTGTGCGGTTGCTGGAAGCGGGGCGTTGCGCGTTGGGCGAGGAAGGGGAGACTCCGTAGCACGCAGTGTCGATCCCGGCGTAGGCAAACATGCGCAGTGCGAAAAAACCGATCCTCGTCTAATGCGCATCCTCAGATGCGCACTAGACCCCAGTACGAGCGTCGGTTCTTCGATCGAGACATGCGCTTGTTCGGCGGCTATTGGGTAGCCTCTGCTCTGGCCTTAAGCGCTCTATCCATTGCTTCAAAACCCTGCTTTGAGTTGGTATCAATGTCTTTGGCTTGCGCTGAAACAAGCAAGCCATTGAAGATTTCTCGGTTTATGAAGCGAACCTTGGTACGCTCGACCTGCTCGATAATAAAACTATGTTCGCCTTGAAAGAGGAGGGGAAGGATAACGTGATATTTCCAGCGTAATTCTTTATGTGGCTCTACCTTGACAACGGTGCAATGTAACGTCATCTCTTTTGACAATACCTTCGCCAAAAAAGGGGAAAGATAGAGCGGTCGTGTAGGATAGGCTTATCACCGACAAAAGTGGAATTCCTATCAGACAGAACCGCTCATGATCGAGATTATCGCACTGCTTCA
>Ga0154020_10001535_pt1 | contig 28430 bp, 35 predicted proteins | sample Klosneuvirus_201_FD_109709 | JGI IMG/M metagenome (GOLD analysis project Ga0154020, IMG submission 109709) | Active sludge microbial communities from wastewater, Klosterneuburg, Austria - Klosneuvirus_20160825_MG | ecosystem: Engineered > WWTP > Aerobic digester > Activated sludge | place...
TATTAATTGTGACTATTTGGTGGATTATCTTAAGTCTCTAATAAGAACTAAGATAATCCACCAAATACAATTAAATAACCAGATATCAAAGACCTACACTACTTCATTTAGTATAGCATAATACAACACTTTTGTCAATATCTTGCTAACCCTGGTCGAAGCGTTCATTTATCCTGAGCTTGCCGAAGGAGAACTCTCAACTGGTTTCAAATTAAAAGAGATATAGAGTTTTCTAAGATTTTTGAGGAAGTTTATTTTTCAAGCAACAACTTTAAGACCGCAAGGTTTTGAATAGGTGTTCCAGTAGAGCGGTATACAGTATATTGTTTGTTGTTATCTATTGTTTGTTTATTAAGTAAATCTTGTAAATACATTGGTTCAATAAATAATCCTTTTTCTTGTGCTCTTTGCAAATCTTTTGCCCCCAAAATTGTTTTATCCCAGTCAGTAATAATATTAGCTCTTGTTTCATCATATATTTCCTCTGCAAATTCTCCATGCTCCGTTGAAGATATAAATGAAGTTAGTATTGCACCGTGTTTTATATTTTGAATATTCTTTTCAGAAATCAGGGGTTTCTCAGTCTTAGTATGACAAATAATTAAGTCATACCCAGATAGATTATCAACGTTGCCAGATTTAATGGAAACATTCTTTATTGAATTAGTAAGTTTAGTTAAATCTCCACTTTTACTAATAACGTCAATTTCTTTGAGTGAAAATTCTGAAGCAAGTATTTTAACTGCTTCAGTTGCAATTTTTCCAGATCCAAAAATTAATACCTTCTTTTTAGAAAGATCGTTAATACCAAGAACTTTCAACAGAACTGCGTTCATGGCAGCTGTTCGCATTGAGACATACCTATCAAATTCTATATTTAGTAATTGCTCGCCATTTTCAAATACAACAGCGTAGTGAGGAGACTTGTTGCTAATGACATCAAATGGACTGAATGTGTGGTAGAAGCGCGGTGGTTTTTCACCAAGAGGTTCCACAGCAATTTGATTAAAATAATCACCTAAAAAATTACCATCTTTTATAAATTCCGGTACATGCTTATCAAAAAAGTAGTCTGCTTGTTTAAGAAAAACCTCCTGTAATTTATTAATTAATTTTGAATATTCCATAATTTAATACTAACATTTTTGAAAAAAGTTCTGAACGGTAGCAATGTATCGAAAAATCACTTTGATTTACAAAGTGATTTTAAGGGATCCGAACTTGGGACGATGTTCGCATGGTAATAATAAAAGGCTGATCGCGATGCGAACAGCCTTTTCTGGTTTTAATTTAGTCTTTTTCAATTGTTACGGAAACTCCAGGAAAATCTTTCTCTAGTAACCTTTTTGTTTCCTCATGATTTGCACGCCCATATTGAGTACTATAATCAGTTAAGACAAAACCTTTTTCTTCTCCATAGAAATACATACTTCCTCCGCCGATAACTTTTGCATTGTATACATTAAGTATGTAGTTATTAAATTTTTCAAACAAATCCTTGTGTTTTTTACAATATGAACTTGCTACAAAGAATAATCCTTTCTCGTTTTGACATAAAAGATATTTAGAACCAAATGGCCTTCGAATATTGTTTCCAGGGAAGCTAAAATCGAAGGTTAAAATTACATTTTCATTTTTCATATTTTATTTTCATATTTAATTGGTTATCAAAAACCCCAATAAAGAATCTCTGAGAACCAATCAAATACAATGTGAAAGAGCAGGATTGTTATTACAATATCATAATATATTTAGTTGTCAAATTTGCTCCAACTAGTGGACGAGTTCAGAACTCGTAAAAGAAAAAATCCACCGTGCAGTAGATTTTTTCTACCACGCAGTGGATTAGTTTGGTTATACAACCTTTTCTTCTGTACGGTTAAAGAAGAATGTTCTGTCTGTATCACTTGCAAACGCATTTTCAATGGCAACGATTTTACATGAAAGCATATCTATTTCTTGGGGTTCCTTAACAATGTTGTGAAAAAAGTTAAGTCCATCATACTTCCATGTACTATCATGGTTTGCTGTTATTGAAAAATCATCGTCAGAAATGTCTTCTAAATGAGTATCGAAGTTGTAGGCGACAAGCATGCAGTTATTTGGGCGCCAGAATACAACTTTTACATGCTGAAATCTGTTATTTTGATAAATCATTTTTAAGAAGATTTCAAGCATTTTGTTTTGCCCAGAAGATGGTGGCAGCATAGCATCAGCAACTGATGACAATGCATTTTTGAGTGAAATATTGAAGTTCATTTTTGTTTATTTAATTGTTAGAAATTATTGAGCTTTCTCTAATCCCATAAGGAGCAGGGAAGACCCAATAAAATCAACGGTAAATAATCAAATATATTAAAGAACTCTTACTCTTTAATAATAGCATAAAAGTATATAAAAGTCAAGTAATGCCAGCTCCGAACTTGGAACGATGTTCGGAAAATATTTACAAATGTCCAATTATGACGTAAGATAATGAAAAACTGAAATAATGAAAAAGCTCTATCAAAAAACCGAAACAGCACTCCTTGTAATTACAAGTGTACTTATTTTGATGACGGGGGTGTTAAGCCTATTCTCGAGAGGATCTTCGTGGATATCTGTCGGGATCCTCGCAACTGCAAACATGTCTGCAATATGGGTACTACTTGTTTTTATTAAGAAGTATCACATCCATGATTCATGTTCTGGGTGGAAAAGAGATGAGAAAGTTGCTAATACGAAAATGTTGTTCCTTACATCCTTGCTTATGACGTTAGGTGCAAGTTTATATCATTTTTGTCCAGCTATTGATGCAACTCGTCATCAAAATCCTGACACATTGATGTATCTAACCAGCGCGTTGTTTTTCAGTGTTCTGTCTTTTGTCTCAGGATGGCTTTCGATAAAGGTATTTTGGCAGAAAGATAAGTATAACCCGACCGTGTATCTAAAAAACGAGTTCGGAAGCACTGTTTGCTTTCAAGCTTCGTAATGCTCTAAGTAATGTATTTTTTTTGTGAATTGGGGGTATTTCCTTTGGAAGTACCCTTTTTCTTTTTCTCCGCCTCGTTGAAGGTATTAGAACGTATTGGATGGGGGAATAAAAAAAGACGCGTGTGGTTCGCGTCCTTTATTAAGAAAAGTTTATTTTCAGTGTAGCACTATATAATTTTTGTCCCGTAAGGAAATAAAACAAATGATAGTCCATTTCAAGAATGGGTGAATAAGAAGAAGACAGGCAAATATAACTACAAAGGGATTTTTATTGTTTTCTACCAAAATGGTGCCAACAATAATTGTAATGGCTATGCTTAAGCAAATAAGCATAGTCTCATTCTTTTTTGTTATATTGTAGATTAGTTTTCGTGAAGTAAAACTAAGGGACTTTGAGTTTTTCATTTGATTTAATTTTGAAATTTATTTATTGTAACGTTACATCCTAAGGTGAGATTTGTCAATTTAGGTTCGAACATACTAAGTACGATAAAAAAACACCCAATAAAATTAGGTGTTTTTTGTCGGCTCCGAACTTGGGATGATGTTCGAAACATTATTTCAGTGGAAAAGTAAAAATGCTTGCAAGATGACAATTCTTGCAAGCATTTTAAATTTCTGTTTTAACTGAATGTAACCTGGCCTTTTTTATTTGTATCGAATGGGCACATGATGCAAATAAATCCTACTGTTGCTATTAAGGATAATACCAAAATTGACATTACGTTCTCTACTTTCATGGGATCTATATTCCCAAACTTGAAAATACAGATGGACAAAATAAGAAGAAAACTTCCGATTACTCTAACATATTTAGATTTCATATCGCTTTGTTTAATTGGTTCCCATAAAGGCATTAAGCCACTATGGGAGCCAATTAAACTAAGTAATTTTAAGAGCAGTGTACATATTAATAGTAGCATGTAATATTGTAAAAGTCAAATAGTGCTCCCCCTAGTCGACGCGTTCGTTTATCCTGAGCTTGCCGAAGGAGAACTCTCAACTGGGTTCAGATTAGAAGGGAAGTAATATTTTTTGAGAATCTGGAAAATACTATGGTTTTCTTGCCACAATAAAGTATGTCCATTTATCATAAGCAATATTGTTATAAAATTTAATGTCTACAAAACCTGCTTTAGTTATCAATTCAGACATTTTTCTATCATCAATGTTCCTATTGTCTATATTGTTAGCATTTACAACACTGGTCTCTAGAAGAGAGTCCCATTCTTTCTGGTATTTGGGTAGTATTTTACTGTCTAAAAATTTCTTCTCAACAACAGTTCTTAAATCCCAACCGTCTTCGACTTTTTGATTTGGTCTCCACATTGAAATTGACATAATTCCATCTGAATCAAGTACGCGAAAAACCTCCGAAATATGACTATTAATATCTTCAATAAATGGCAATAAGAACATTGACACTACACCATCAAAATAGGCATCCTTGAAAGGCAATTTTGAGGCATCTGTTCTGATAATCTTAATTCTTCTACTGGGATCTTTTTCTTTAAGTTGATTTAGGGCGTACTCCTCACTATCAACAGCGGTAACTTCTCTATCGGGAACGCTCAAGAGCTCAATTGTTAAATTTCCAGAACCTGCTCCAACATCTAAAACTTTTTTCTTTCCCCTCATTTGCTCAAGGTGAAATTCAATCGTCTTTTTATACCAATCAAGTTTGTTTTGAAAAAAATCGTAGTGCTTATAGTGTTTTTCCCAAAAAGATTTACTCTTCATGGAAATTATTATACCAAAGTTCTGAACCCTATTTAGGTCATACAAAAAAGACCTTGCATGACAAGGTCTTTTTGATTTCTCCGAACTTGGGACGATGTTCGAATGGCAATTTTAGAATAATAAAAAGGCTGATCGCGATGCGAACAGCCTTATAAAAACTTTTTATCATTTGCTACACAGCAACCATTTCCTTAAAAAGAATCGATTTTTCGAATTGACCTTCAAATGGACTGCGGTTTTCCCAGGTACTAGTAGGTGACTTCATGAAGTATTGATAGAACAGACTTCCATATATTGATCGAGTACCAAACTCAACAATATCATCGTCATCATTCTGTTCGTAATTCTGATCGTCATGCATCTTTTTTAGTTCCGCATAAAGTTCTGGATACTTTGCCTTTGCATATGTTTCCCGTACCTTAAGAGCACGTTTTCGTAACTCTTCGTTGCTACGAGGGTACATTGCGTGAATCTTGCTGCCTAAGTCATTAATCTCATTCATTGTTTTTACCAAATCAGAGATAGCTAAGGTTTCAAGTTTTTCCATAGCTTCTTCAATAACCAAAACCTGTTTTTCAAGTAAGGGTTGAATTTCAGTAATTACAGCATTGTTTACCTGATGACCATGCTGAAGCGATTCCTTTTTGGCATGTGTTTCCAATTTTTCAATGTCTTTCGGTGTTAATCCATTGCGTCTTGAGATTGAATCTGAATTATCATCTTTTTTCATAAAACTTGCATCAGTTTCTATCCCATTTCCTGTCATACATTTTAATGTAGCATCGTCGTCAACTTTGTATAGTTTCCAACGCTGAGATATTTCAACCCAGTTTGTACGACTGCCAAACACATCAAGTGTTTGAAGGAATAAAAACTCAATACCTTTGTTCTCAAAGGTGAACCCTCTGAAGATCCAAAGACTCAGACGAGTGTCAAAATACGGTGTGGTTATCTGCGAGATAGTGTGTATCATTTTTATTATTTATTTGTTTTGCATTATTGCTCTATAGAAACCAATAAATGACGTCCAGAGAGCAATACGCAAAAACCAAATATATCAAAGAAACTATGTCTGTATTTAGCATAACATATTCAATGGTATTTGTCAAATGCTCGCGGTGCAGAACGACCTTAGAACGATCGATTGGGTGAATGAGTATTAATTCCCGATAACGACACTCAATGAAATTAAGAGCTTATTGGTTTAAGGAATTGAAAAAGTTGAATTATGCTATAGTGCTACAAAAGCACCTACCATGGAAAATAACCTTAATATCCTTATTGTTGATGATCTTGAACTTGTGCACGAACCAATCGAAAAATTTCTGAAAGACTTTGTTTTTATAAACCAGAACTGTATCGTTACTAGTGCTTACAACCTCACACAAGCTAAGCGTCTCCTTTTGGATAAAAAGTTTGACCTTGTTATGCTCGATGGCGATGCTGGCGATGGCTGGGGGTATGAAATTATTGCAGATATCCTAAACCACAACAGCACTGTAAAAATTGTTTCAAGTTCAAATGATGACGATTTTAACAGTAAAAATGTCGAAATGGGTTCGCATGCATCTGTAAATAAAATTTGGCTTTATCCTTGGCTTGATGAAAAAAATGAATATAAAATCGAGAAGGGGAAATTGATCAGAGATTTATTTGCAATGGAATAATCTAAAATAAAGGCACTTATCCGAGTGCCTTTTTCATTTGTTGATATTTACTTACCTTGAATATGTATAAAGTTCGACTGAAAATTCGGAACTATCAATTGGGTTCAAATTAAAAGAGATATTGAGTTTGGCAGGATTTTTGAGATGGTTCCAATGGTGGCACTTCAGAACTTGTAAAAGAAAATCCGCTTCAGTACATGAAGGGATTTCCCCTCCACTGAAGCGGATTGATGTTATACTTTGCAAGAAGAAAGTTTGTAAACATTGGCAAATCCTAGATCGCCACTGCTATTGTTAAAAACCATCCTCCACGCAGTACTATTATACTTTTCATAAATTTTATAGTAAGAAATAAGTCCAGCCTCTTTCATTAAAGCAAAGTACTTATCTATACCTTCTTCTGCATCAACAGATAATTGCTTGGTCGTTGTTGGTGATATACTTTCAAATAAAATTGCATAAGTATATTTTTCTTCCGCAAACATTTCGTCAAGTCTTTCTTGGGCAATATTTTTATGATCTCCCATAATCTTGATTTAATTGTTAGTTATTTAGTGAATTATCTAAACTCTCTAGTAAGAGCAAAGATAATCCACTAAATACAATTAAATAAATCAAAATATCAAAGAACCATATTACTTTGTACAATATAGCATATTAGAGCCTATTTGTCAATATTAGCTCCCCATAGTGGACGAGTTCAGAACTTTGAATTGGGTGAGTATTGAGAAAGAGTTAAATTCTATTGGAGATATCTTTTTAGACCCGCTGGAACAACTGGTGTAAAATCTTTTTTTATAACTTCTCTAATCGCCTCTTTTACCTTCTCATCTTGAGCAAGGGCAAGGTATTCTTCTGCAGAAAGTTCTCCAACATATTCGTCACCGAGAAATTCATATTCTGGAATCATTTCCCAATCATATGATTCTATTATCTCAATAACATCAACTGGTTTTACTTCTTTGTCTGTAATCCATTCTGTAGATTTGATCCACTTTCCTATTTCAAAATCTTCCCTTGCAACTTCATAAAAGTCTTTTCCTGACAGAACATAGATATATCCTTTTAATTTTGCCCCAAGAAGTATCTTATGGTTGCCGTTAATAAGTCTATGGTATACAGAGGTTCCGTATTTTTCTTTTGTTTGTTGATATAACTCTGTTGGCTCATAACAAAAAGCATTTGATGGTTTATCCGAAGCATAAATAACTGGTATTCCGTATTCGTGAACACCATATGCTCCCAAAACACGGTTATGTTGAGGATTTAGACTTTCCAATTTCTTTCCACTTGAATGAAAAAGAAATTCTTTTTGACACTGAACAACGCTGGATATCTTAAACTCCTCTTCACTGTATGACTTTATTGGTATTGGAAAATGTGACATACCTTCAAGTATAACAAATAGTTCTAAACCCTGTCTGGGTATCAAAAAATACGTTGCAAAATAAAGCTTAAAAAAGGGCTCCGGAGATAGGGATCGAACCTATGACCTTACGATTAACAGTCGTTTGCTCTACCGCTGAGCTACTCCGGAAAATATTCGTTATTTACGAATAGAATCATACTAGCAAAAAAATGATAATATGAAAAGACTTATGGGCTATATAAAAGTAAAGGCATGGCCGGGGTTTTCCAAGGAAAAAATTAGCCGTCTAGCAGAAGATCGATTTGAAATATGGATGAGGGAGGAGGCTCATATGGGGCAGGCGAATGCTCGGTTACTTGTTATTTTGGCAAAAGAATTGAATGTTCCAAAAAGCCAGATTAGGATGATAAATGGGCATAAAAAACAATCGAAATTATTTTATGTCAATGAGAGCGAGAAAAAATGAAAGTGATATAATTAACATATGAACTTACAAATAAAAGGTACAGGGATTGAACTAACTCCAGAAATTAAAAATTATATTACTAACAAGCTAGAAACAGCTGGTCGTATGATGGACAAACCTGAATCAGAATCTTTGTTTCAGGTAGAAGTTGGAATGGACACAAAGCGTCATAAGAATGGAGAAATATATCGAGCTGAATGTAATGCAAGATCTGCGGATAAAAAAATAAGATCTGTTTCTCAAAAAGACGACATGTACGCAGCCATTGATGACATGAAAGATGACGTGGAGAGACAATTGAAAGAATTGAAAGATAGAAAAGAGGGGCTATTTAGAAGAGGCGCAAGAAGTGTAAAGAAAATGCTTAAAGGTTTATCTAGTAGAAATCCATTTACTTCAAAGTACTAGATCTAAAATTGACATTTTGTGTTTTTGTAATATAATTTCAAAAAATTAAAACAAAATATAAATGATGAGAAGTAAAAATAATATTGGAAGCATTGTTGGGTCTAGAAATCCAGATGCAATACTTGATACCGATATTAATCTACTATCGGTCAAATTTTTAAAGCGTATAGAGAATTGCGGAATATCCTACGATGAAGTCAAAGATTTTTTCGAAAGAAGCTGGGGATCGAATGCCTTGGTTTTGATTTGGAACACAAGAGAGCCAGGTTTTAAAATGAATGAAGAAACCTTTATCAAGTATAGTAGAATTGCGGAAGCTAGTGGGAGAAGTGTTCCATACAATTTAAATAAGGCGATTAACCCAAAGAATCATTTCAAGGTTTACTTAAATTTCAAAAGTGTACCAGAAAAAAATAAACCAATCTCTCGTGTGGTTCAATTGGTTGTTGAAATGGAGCCTAAAAGCAATCATCCACAATATAAAATCCCAGAAGATGTAACTGGGATGGAATATATTGAGGTGCGAGGTAAAGGATTTACCGCTTTTGATAAAATAAAATTAGGTACATTTCTCGCTTCGTTTGAAAAAAATAGTGCTATTAAAAATTTGTTAAAAGAGCATCTTGTTATTTTTTAGTTAGTTAAATTTAAAAGCGTAACCAATGGTTATGCTTTTTATTTTTTGTATTCAATTTCTTTTCCACCCTCAGGTATAACTTTTTTGATTATGAATTTTCCATCTACAAATTCTGCGTCGGTGACCTTAAATCTCTTTGCGGATTCATTAAAGAAATATACCCCCGGATATCCAAGATATGCGCGGTATTTTCTCCAACACTCGTCGTCTTTTGATAAATCAAGCTCACCGTCTTCTTTTTTTATTTTCTTTGTATATGTTGCCACGTTGTGATCTTGTTCTGTCGGTTTTATTTCTTGATTTAGTATTTGTTCTAAGTTATCTACTAACAAATCTGCGCCGTGCTCAAAAAGAATACCCCCTAAGTCTATTTTTCGCATATCAGGATGTATCTCAAACTCATCTTGAATTAGTATTGGACCGTGATCCATTTCTTCATCTAGTATCATAAGCGTTACTCCGGTGACAGAGTCATTGTTTAGAAAAGGATACTCAAGTGGAGCTGTTCCTCTGTATTTAGGTAAAAGAGATGGGTGAATATTTATTGTTCCAAAAGAGGGAATTGATAAAACTTCTTTTGGTAGTATTTTTCCGTAAGACACAATTAAAAATAAATCAGGTTTTTCTTTTAATAACTCGCCAATAAACAGCGCGTCTAATTTATCAGGTTTAAGTGTTTTTATGTTTGAGCTCTTTGCCGTAGTGGCTACTACATTTTCTTTTAGAATTTGCCCTCGTCCTGAAGGTGCATCATTTTTTGTTACAACAATATCAACAACAAGACCTCTATCTAGAAGTCTTTTTAATGCAATATTTCCATATGGCCCAGAGCCAAAAAATACGATATTAGTTTTTGTCATTTTTTTCTGGTAGCATTTCGCGAATATTTTCCGCCGTGTCGATAAAAAGTATTCCATTTAGGTGATCTGTTTCGTGTTGAAAAATTTGAGCCATAAGACCAGTTCCTGTTTCAATAAATTTTTCACCAAGTTCATTCTGGGCTTCAACTGTTACGCGAGAGGATCTTTTTACAGTTCCGTATAGCCACCTAACAGAAAGACACCCTTCTTCCATTTTCTTTTTGTCTTTTGATTTGAATGTTATTGTTGGATTAATAAAAACTTTATCTTCTTGGTTTTTTCCTTCAGGTAAAACTTTTCTAGAAACAATATAAATTCTTTTTGAAATTCCGATTTGAGGTGCCGCAATAGCGACTCCATCATGTTGAGAGTCTAAAGATTCTTTCATGTCAGAAATTATTTTATTTAACTCTTTTTGATTGAATTCTTTTTGAGAAACCTCTTCAGCTTTTTTCGTAGAACAGAATTTTCGTTTTGTACTATTTCCGCCATAAAAATTTTACAAGTTCTTTATGTATTCAGCCAAATCTTCAAGCTTTACTGTTTCTTGAGAGAATTTTTTCATATCTTTAACAATAACAGTTTTGTCGATTGATTCTTTTTGTCCAAATATAATTGTGTAAGGAATACCAAGTTTTTCGGCAACACCAAGTTGTGAAGCAAGAGAATCTTTTGAAAGAGATTGTTGTATCGGTATGTGAGCTTTTCGAAGTATTTCGATTACATTTAAACTTTTTAGTTTTGCATCCATTCCAAGTTGAACAAAATAAACTTTTGGTTTTTTGATAATTCTTGGCATTGGTTTTTTGTACCACTCTTGTTCGATTATTCTGTCTACGCCGATAGATCCACCAACTGAAAAAATATCTTTTTTATTTCCAAGTTCTTTTGCTAGGTAGTCGTATCTTCCACCTCCTGCAAGTGTTAGTGGTGCTGAACCATCTTCTTTTGATTCTTCCATTATTTCAAAAACAGTGTGAGTGTAATATGAAAGTCCACGAACTAAACATTTGTTCATTCGGTAAGGTATGCCCATTTCTTCTAGGTACTCGAGTACTTCTTTTAAGTGTTTTTTTGCTTCAGGAGTTAGAAATGAAACTGGATCTGGGGCCATTTGATTTATCTCGATCGTTTTTGGTTCTTTTGAATCCAAAATTCTCATCGGGTTTGTTTTTAGTCTTTCTCTGTCGATCGGTGGTAGATCTGAAAGGTGCTTTTTGTAGAAATTTGTAAGTTCTTTTACATAAGCTGGTCTTGAGTTTTTGTCACCAACCGAATTTATATCTACAACCAAATTCTTAGAGCCACATTCTTCAAGAATAGTCATTAGAACTTTAATTATCAATGCGTCGATAATACTTTTGTCACTTCCAAGAGCGTCGACGTCAAATTGCCAGAATTGGCGGTAACGTCCACGTTGTGGATTGTCGTGTCTGAAGACTGGACCTGAGTGATATTTCATAACAGGTTGTGGAAGAGACTGCCATCCATTTTCTATATAAGCACGCATAATTCCAGCGGTAAGTTCAGGTCGAAGAGCAAGGTCGTCTTTGCCTTTTGATTTAATTTTGTACATTTCTTTCTCGATAATGTCAGTACCTGCACCAATTGAAGATGTGTAGATTTCACTATTTTCAATCATCGGTGTCTCTACAGGTGAGAATCCATAGTAGATTGCTATTTCTTGAGCTTTTTCAAAAAAACCTTGATACAGATAATATTGTTCATTTTCAATATCTCGAGTTCCCTTGGGTTTTAGGGGAGTTTCTTTCTTTGCTACTTTTTTTATTTCTTTTTTCATAATTTAAATTTCTTTGTAATCGTATTCTCCTGGTTTTAATTTTATTTCTTGAACAGGTAGAAGTCTTATAAAAGCACGGCCTACAATTGCGTTTTCGTCTAGTGTACCCCAAGCTCTTGAATCAGAACTTTCTGTTCGATTGTCTCCCATAACAAAATAATCGTCTGGGCCAAGCTCCCAAGTTTTGTCAGTGTCGGCAGATTTTTTCGCTATATATGGTTCATCAAGAACTATTCCATCAGCATTATCTTTTGGAAATATTGTAACTGTTCCGTTGTTTACCTCGATTTTTTCTCCAGGTAAACCAATGATTCTTTTAATGTAAAATTTACTTTTGTCTGTTGGGGGTCTGAAAACAATAATATCGCCTCGATGGGGTTCTTGAAATCTATAAGTTAATTCGTCGACTATTAAATATTCGCCATCAGAAAATGTCGGATCCATAGAGTGGCCTGAGACAATAAAAGGCTGGGCAACAAAGGCTCTGATAGGGATGACTACAACTAAGACAACTAGTATAAATCTTATAAGTTCCATATATAGACGCCATTTTACCACATAAGTTGTCAAGTCACCAAGTCTGGGGTTTTTCCATACCTTTTTGTTGTTCTGGTGATATAATTTCTAAATGTTTTATTTTTTCGGATTGGGAAACCCAGGAGAGGAATATGAGAATACTCGCCACAATGCCGGACGGATGGCGCTTTTGACTATTGCTAAGAAAAATAAATTTTCTGATTGGAAAAGTGACAAGATAATAAAAGCACTAATTTCAAAAGGAGAAATTACTGGAAAGAAGGTAACTTTTGTGTTGCCTGAAACTTTTATGAATAATTCTGGAAATTCTGCCGTGCCTATTATAAAAAGTAAAAATGATTTGAAAAAACTCGTTGTTGTTTATGACGAAATGGATATGCCACTTAGTAAAATAAAATTGGCGTTCGACAGAAGCTCGGGTGGACACAATGGACTCGAATCAATAATAAAAAAAGTTAAGAGTCGAGAATTCTTGCGAATTAGAATTGGTGTTTCTAAAATGACAGCAAAGGGTTTGGCCAAAAAACCAAGTGGAGAAGAAGCAGTCATAAAACATCTTATGAAAAAATTCTCTGCTGACGAAATGGATGCACTAAAAAAGGTTTTCAAAAGAGTAGAGAGTGCTATGGAAATTTTTGTAACAGAAGGGAAGGACAAGGCGATGAGTATCGCGAATCAATAAAAAAAGTCGCTCATATACGAGCGACTTTTTAATGATTAGATGATTGTTATTTGATAAAGAAATATTCCTGAAGTGGTAAGCTGTTTCTCAGCTTTTCGAAATCTGCACCACCTTTGGTATAGTCATTTAATGCAATCAGTTGTGTTTTCTTAATATTCCAAGGGGAACCGTTGTGTAAGCCATCTCCTCTATATTTAATAAATGCTCGGAGTATTCCTAAGAAGGATAATACAAACGAGCATACAAGAGTCATATAATGTATTTCTATTAGTAAATAGAAAATCAATAGAGGTATAGGAAGTAAGATTATAACTAAGTTTGCTGCAAAATATACCATTCTGCGACGGTATTTTTGCTGTATGAGGCTAATCATAAAGATGTTTTCGTGTAGAGTCATGAGATGATTTTTTTAAGGTTGATTTAATTATTACATAATAATATGTTTATGTCAATACAATAAAAAAGCCTCTTATATAAGAGGCTTTTTTTGTTTTACAAAAAGTTCACTGCAAAATTTCTTTAAAAATTCATCAACATTAACACCTTCCCAGTTATTAAATAAATCAGCCTGAAGTGCTGCGCTTTTTTTCTTTGTAGCAATTAATTTTAGTAGATTAGAGAGCAAAAGAATACCATAGAGAATTGATGCAGAGAATAATGGCCAAAATATTATATATATTGGAAGTTTGCTTATATAATTGAATAGAACGGTTAATGTGGATAATACAATAAGCAAACTAATATATATTAAATTTTTTATAACCCCGTGTCTTAGCTTGTTTAGTGTTGGTTCGTGATACTGGGTGATTAGATTTCTAGTTTCGAAGTATTCTTTTTGTGTCATGATGTATAGTTTTTAAGTATTTTCGGTAGTGTACAGTTAAATTGCTAATTTGTCAAAGCATCAAAAAAACGCCCTCCGTCAGTTGGCGGAGGGCGTTTTTTTTAAGTCTAATAGTCTATGTTCTATCCTCTAACATCTAGACTATTTCTTTTCGTTTAAGAAAAGAAGAGTCATCTTTTGATCCTTCGGCTCAAATAGAGTTACTTGGAAGTTATAGGTCTTTCCAAGTTCCAACATTTCTCGAAGTTTCATTTCTGAATCAAATTGAGAGTTGTGAACAAGTCCAGCAACACCTTCTTTGATAGAAACAAGCGCTCCGTGTTTGTTGTGTTTGATAACAACACCACGAACGATATCACCTTTGTTTATTTTTCCTTCAAATTCTTTCCAAGGATTTTCTCGTAGAGCTTTGATAGATAGAGAAACTTTTCCTTCTTTGATTTCAATAATTTTAGCTTTTACTTTGTCTCCAACTTTGAATCGAGATTTTGTATCATCAACTAGACCCCAATCAATTTCTGAAATGTGAACAAGTCCTTCTAGTCCTTCTTCAAGTTTTAGAAATACTCCGAAGTCTACTATTCCAGTTACAGTACATTCAACTTCATCTCCGAGAACATATTTGTTGACCATATTATCCCTTACTTCTGTGTCAGATCCTTTTTCAGAGAAAATAAGTTTTCCTTCTTTTGGTAGGGCATTGATAACAATAACGCTGATCTTTTCTCCAACAAGCTTTTTAAGTTCGTGGTAGATTTTGTCTTTGTCTGAATCATTTACTCGTGGATAGTGTTCAGGTCGTAATTGACTTGCAGGTAGAAAACCAGAAATACCTTGCCAGTCTAAAATAAGACCACCTTTGTTTGCATCTTTGATCGGGATTTCAAGAACAGTCTTTGATTTGATAAGTCTGTCTGCTTCACTCCAAATAAGTGCTTGTTTAGCTTCTTTTAGAGATAGTTCAAAATAACCATCAGGATTGTTTATATCAACGATTTTCGCCTTGATAACATCTCCGATACTTACTTTCTTGATTATTTCTTTTGCGTTTTGAAATTCTTTACCATAAATAATACCTGTTCCAAATGGGGCAAGTGATATATAGATAGAAGATTTATCGATAGCAATAACCGGACCTTCAACTAATGAATCGATTGTTGGCGGATTTGCCTCTTTTTCAACTAATGTCTTTAATTCTGCGTTTGTGTCAATCATAATTTTTTCAATAAAAAAAACCGTTTGGCGGTTTTGTAATAATTTCTCGGGTTTCAGGTGTTTTTTCTAACCTGAGGGTTATTCCAAGAAAGTACCGCTAGTAATGGAGAGATTTTGCCACAAGAGCCGGTATTTTGCAAGACTATTGTAAAAAGACGTAAATATGGTATTATTTCGCAGAACCTAATTCGAACCTATAAAAACCTAAAATGTATGAATGAAATAAACAAAAAAATTGAAATTTCTGTATTCCTAAAGAAACTTAACCCAGCTGAAATTTTAACTGAATTTAATCTGATTGATTACAAAATTAAATACCTTATTGGTGTTTTGGCAGTCCTATCTTTGTTTTTATTTTCGCTTTCAATTGTCAGACTGCTTGTTGAAAAAAAATCTGACACAATAGAAAAGATAAGGAAGTCTGAGTACTTGTATGTGTATTCTGGTGTAGTTTTTGTCATGGCGTTGGTTTTGACTGTGTTTTCTATGAATGATAATTTTTTCTTTGTATACCTTGTTGCTGGATTTTTCCTTTTTGTCGTTATAATTTTATTGACCGGATATGTTTTTAAATCATTTTTTGATAGCTCAAAGAATAAAATCAAAGCAGAATCTACAGTTAATTCATCTTCTCAAAATGTAAGGGTGATCAAGAGTTTTGAAAATAGAAAAGAAGACTATGAAGAACATTTGGGCATTTGATCATAAGAATCCAAAACCGCAAAACCTATGGGTAAATCCCCTAGGTTTTTTTTATTATTTTTGGTAAAATACAGCTATGATTATCACATATCACGGGGGTCAGTGCGTCAAAATTGTATATGGTGATACAACGATTGCAATTAACCCAGGTTCAAAATCTACAAAAATTTCAAGTTCTTTTGGGGCAGATATTGCTTTGTCTTCTGCAAATATTGAAGAAACAAACGGTTTCGACAGTGTTACACGTGGAGACAAAGAACCTTTTAAAATTTCAGGTCCAGGAGAGTACGAAGTAAAAGACGTAATGATAAAGGGGGTGGGGGTAACTTCAAGTAAAGATGGAAAAGAATTTATGAATACTGCTTATTCTTTTATGATCGACAGCATTAATTGTTTAGTTTTAGGTCCTATAAACGAGCCTATACCAACTGAAAAAAGAGAAAACCTAGGAACTCCAGACATAGTATTTTTAACAATATCAAATATGAAGATCTCTGATGCATACAAGCATGCTGTTTCTTATGATCCTAGTATTATAATTCCACTTGATTACGAGGCAGATAAAAACTTGTTAGCTCAATTTTTGAAAGAGGCAGGGCAAAATCCAAAGGCAGAAGAAAAATTGGTTTACAAAAAGAAAGATTTAGACGGAAAAGAGGCTGAAGTAGCTATTTTAGAAAAAGTTTAAAAATGAAGCAATTTATAAGACAACTTAGAAAAAAGCCAGCACACGTAAAAGAGAGAATTGCTCTCGGTACAACTTTTGTTGGCACAATTGTTTTGGTTTTCTTCTGGGTTACTATTGTTAGGTATGAAATTTTGCCAAAACAAAACTTGGCTAAATCAAAATCACCGTTTGAAACAGTTGGTGATATATTTAAGTCTGCTTATAAGGGAACTGTTGCGAGCGTTGGCAGTATCGGAAGTACTGAAGATAAAAATATCGGTGAAGGAAAGTTGATCGTTGTTCCACAGGAAGAAGTTTACGGGAAAAGTAGTAATAGTTTAGAATTAAGTCAATAAAATTTTATGTCAGGAAAAGATAAATACAGAGATAAGTCTAAAGACGAAGGTGAAAAGAAAAATGAAATTGTTTTAGATACAAATATTGTTACTGAAATGAGAGAATCATACATTGCGTACGCGATGTCTGTTATTGTTTCTCGAGCGCTTCCTGATGTACGAGACGGATTGAAACCAGTTCATCGAAGAATTCTTTATGCTATGCACGAAATGGGACTTACTTCTGGTTCTCGTCCGCGTAAATCAGCTGCGGTTGTTGGAGATGTTTTGGGAAAGTATCACCCTCATGGTGACACAGCTGTTTATGATTCTATGGTTAACATGGCGCAACCTTTCGGCTATAGATATCCGTTGATTATAGGACAAGGAAACTTCGGTTCTATTGATGGTGATGGAGCAGCGGCGATGCGTTACACCGAAGCAAAAATGGCAAAAATTTCAAGTGAACTTTTGCGTGATTTGGAAAAAGATACTGTTTTAATGCGACCAAACTACGACGGAACAAGAAAAGAACCGTCAGTTTTGCCTACTCAAGTTCCAAGTCTTCTATTGAACGGAACTCTCGGGATTGCTGTTGGAATGGCGACAAATATTCCCCCACATAATTTGACTGAAGTAATAGATGCAACAAATCATCTTTTGGAAAAACCAGATTCTACAACTGAAGATTTGCTTGAGTTTGTGCAAGGTCCAGATTTTCCACTTGGCGGAGTTGTTTATGGAGCAAAAGATATTGCACATGCGTATACTACAGGCCGAGGCGGTGTTGTTGTTCGTGGAGAGGCAGAAATTGTTGAGAATAAATCGGGTGTTTATCAAATTATAATTACATCTTTACCTTTTCGTGTTAATAAATCCGCTCTTATGGAAGCAATTGCTGAACTTGTTTCAGAAAAAAAATTAGAAGGCATAAAATCTCTTGAAGACCTTTCGACAACTGATATTCGAGTGGTTCTTACTTTGAAAAATGGAGCTCAACCACAAAGAATTTTAAATTACATTTATAAACATACTCAACTCGAATCAACTTTCCACTACAACTGTGTGGCGCTTGTTGATGGTGTACCACAAACTCTTTCTCTAAAATCAATGCTTTCTGAGTTCATTGCTCACCGCGAAATAGTTATAAGAAAAAGAAGTGAGTATGATTTGAAAAAAGCTCAAGAGAGAGAGCATATTTTACTTGGTCTGAAGAAAGCACTCGATCATATCGACAAAGTTATTTCTACAATTCGAGCTTCGAAAGATGCCGCAATTGCAAAACTAAACTTGATTAAAGAATTTAAATTTTCAGAACTTCAAGCTGTTGCGATTTTGGAAATGCGTTTGCAAAAACTTGCAGGACTTGAGCGAAAGGCAGTTGAAAGTGAATTGAAAGAAAAGCAAGATTTCATTAAGGAAATGCAAGAGTTGTTGGCAAGTCCAAAGAAAATCAAAAAAGTTATTTCTGATGAATTGGCAAAAATAAAAGAACAATTTGGTGACGAAAGAAGAACAAAAGTTGTAAAAGGTGGTCTAAAGAGTATGTCTGATGAAGATTTGATTCCTGACAAAGAATCTCTTTTGGTATTTTCTTCTGGTGGGTATGTAAAAAGAACTGATCCTTCTGAATATAGAATGCAAAAGCGTGGCGGTGTTGGAGTTATCGACCTTGAAACAAAAGAAGAAGATTTTGTAAATATGCTAGTTTCAGCTAGTTCACATACAGATCTCTTGTTCTTTACTGATCTTGGAAAGGCATATCAAATAAAAATGTATGAACTACCTGAAGGTAAGCGTGCTACAAAAGGAAAATCAATTATGAACTATTTGTCGCTTTCAGAAAATGAAAATGTTACTTCAATTATTCCAATGTCTAAAGACGTAAAAGCAAAAGATGTGTCTTTGATGTTGGTGACAGAATCCGGAGTTGCTAAAAAAGTAAAAGCAGATGGGTTTAAGGACGTTAGACGCAGTGGACTTATTGCTATAAAACTATCAAAGGGCGACAAATTGCTATCTGCAAATTTTGTTGAAAAAGGAGATGAGGTTATTTTGGGAACAAAAGAAGGGCAAGCTATTAGATTTAAAGAATCAGACATCCGCGAAATGGGTAGAACAGCAAGTGGTGTAAAAGCAATGCGTCTTCCAAAGGCAGATTTGATAATCGGAACAGGGGTAATAAAGAAAGATGAAAAAGATGTTTTCTTTTTGACAATGAGTGAAAATGGTCTTGGTAAAAAATCAAAAATTTCTGAATATAAAGTTCAAAAAAGAGCGGGAAGTGGAATAAAGACTGCAAAGGTCACAAGTAAAACAGGTAAGTTGGTTATTGCTCAAGTTGTAAGAGAAGAAGGGGGAATTATTGCCATCTCAAAGAAGGGGCAAGTTATAAAAGTTGAACAAAGTGCAATTCCAGTATTAGGTAGACAGACACAAGGTGTTACAATAATGAAGTTAAGAGCAGGAGACGGAATCGCGTCACTTGCGATAATGTAATTTTTAAAATGTTAGGTAACTTTTCAAATCCAAGCCAGATATTAGAAGAAGTTGGTGTTAGTAAGGGTTTAGTTGTTGCAGATTTTGGTGCAGGTAGTGGGCCTTATACTTTTTCAGTGGCGAGAATTACGGGGATGGAGGGAAAAGTTTATGCACTAGAAGTCCAAAAAGATTTAGTTGAAAAATTAAAATCTGAAGCAGAAAAAAACCACCTAACAAATGTTTCTCCTATTTGGTGCAATATCGAAAAAATCGGCGGGACAAAAATAGCAGATAATGTTATTGATTTGGCTATTGTAGCAAATGTCTTTTTTCAAATTGAGGACAAAAAAACTTTCTTGAAGGAACTTTTTAGAGTATTAAAACCAAACGGTAAGGTTTTATTTATTGATTGGTCCGATTCTTATGGAGGAATGGGACCTGCGCCAACATCTGTTGTTAGAGAAACAGATGCAATTTCTATTTTTTCGCAAAATGGTTTTAAAAATGACAGAAATGTTAATGCAGGCGGACATCACTATGGTATAATTTTTGGTAAGAATTAAAAAATGAATTTTGTAGAAGAAAGAATATTGATTAAACTACAGAAATTCATAAAAAATATTTTTTCCGTATCAAAATTTATGTTTTATTATAAAAATAATTTAAGAGTGGGCGCTTCGCACCATTTTTCACTACGAGATGAAAAATAATTTTCAAATAATTGTCTTAACTGTTTTTGTGGCAGTTCTTGTTGTGGGTGTTTTGATGTTTTCTGGTTTTATCGGTCCAGATATAGGTAGTAGTAATTCTGATAAGGTTACAGGAACTGCAATTATTTGGGGAACATTGCCACAAGGTGAGGTGAATGATGTTTTTGCAAAGCTTTACGCAGGTTCAGATTACAACATTTCTTACGTTCAAAAATCAGAAGAAACATATAGAGAATCTCTTTTAGAAGCTTTTTCCTCTGGGGCAGGTCCTGACTTGTTTTTTGTAACTGACCAAAACGTCGCATCTTTTGAGAGTAAAATAATTCCATTTACTTACGAGCAATTCAACCAAAGAGATTTTAAGAGTACTTTTATTACGGAAGCTGATTTATTTAGCGGTCCACTTGGGTACAGTGCAATACCGGTATTAATTGATCCTATAGTTATGTATTGGAACAAGGGTATTTTTGATTCAACTGGAATTGCAGATGTTCCAAAGACTTGGGAAGAGGTTAAAAGTATAACGCCTACACTAACTAAAAAAACAGATAGCGGAATTATTTCACAAAGTGCAATAGCGCTTAGTTTTATGGATAATGTTTCTCATAAAAAAGAATTATTATCATTGTTGTTACTCCAACAGGGTAATGGCGTTTCGGAAAGATCTAAAACAGGTAGCATAAAACCATTGTTTCAAGAGGAGAATATTGAATTACAAAAAAGCTATGCGGAAATTGCTGGTGATACGATGATTTCTTTTGCTGACCCGCTTTCACCTACTTATACCTGGAACAGAGGTTTAAATAATGATTTAGAAAGATTTACGACTAGCCAAGTTGCAATGTATCTAGGTAAAGCATCGGAACTATTTAAAATTCAAGAAAAAAATCCAAATTTAAATTTTGACGTTTCTTTTGTTCCACAAAATAATTTAAATACCAGAGTTACATATGGAGAATTGCATGGAATTGCTTTGTCAAAATTTACTCAAAACAGCACAGTAGCGTATCAAGTTGTTTTCGATATGATCTCTTCTAATTTTCAAACAAAAATTTCGAGTGCGCTGTCTTTGCCTCCAGTAAGAAGAGATTTACTTTCTCAGAGGCCTCCAAATCCATATGCAGGTACTTTTTTTGACGCAGCATTGTCTGCGAGAGGCTGGCTTGACCCGAATGATAAAAAAACAGAACAAATTTTTAAAGATATGTTTGATGCAATGTTTTCAAATTCACTTAACCCTAGAAGCGCAGTCAGTCGAGCTGCTTCAGAATTTTCTTTGATAGGAAATTTTTAGAATATGAATTTTAAAAAAACATTATCTTTAATTTTAGTTTTTTGTTTTTTTTCCTTACCTTTTTTTTCTTTTGCTCAGAGTCAAAATCCTGCACCAACTTATAACCACACAACAGTAGGAGAGACTTCGGCTGTAATAGAAGGCACTATATTTGGTTCTGGTTTAAATTTAGGTTATGCAATAATCTTTGGAGCTATTCCTCAATTTTTAATAAACGTTGCACCGATTATTCCAAATATTGACGGAAGTTATTCTATAAAAATAAATAACCTTCTTGGAAGTACTAATTATTATTATCAAATGGTTTATGGTCCAACTGCTTCTGCTGTCGGTCCTGTGAAAACTTTTAAGACAACAGCTTCAAGTCTTATTTTGAACCACCAAGACATAAATCAGGCAGGGGCTAAAATTGTCGGAACAGTTTCTCCTGGGCATCCAAATTTTATAATTAAATATGGAAAAACGACAGATATAAAAGACGGGTCTTTTTCTTTAGGTATAGATTCTTATGGTGGTTTTAGTCAGTATTTTCCGTTAAGTTTTCCACCCGAAACAACTGTTTTTTACAGAGCTGTTGATCCAGTTTTACATTTTGTCTATTATTCACCGCTTAAAAGTTTTACAACTATTTCAGAAAGTGTAAATTTTGATATTAGAAATTTAACTTCGTCTTCTGTGTCTATTTTTGGAAGTGTTACAAACGGAACGCCTGCACCAAGAGTTCTTTTGTCTATAGACGGCCCTGTTTCACCACAAACGGTAGAAATTCAAAATGACCCAGTCCTCGACGAGACAAATAGCTGGCAGGCAAACTTTAATGGATTAGAGCCTAATACAAAATATTTTGCACGTGTCGCAAAAAGGTCTGACCCAACGTATACATATTTGATTAAAGATTTTACAACCACTTCCTCTGATGTTGTTTTACAATTTTTTAATGTTACAGATGTATCAATGAAAGTTTCCGGTAATTTACCTTTTGGTACAGATTCTATTATTCTTTGTTTTGCTACAGATAAAACAAATTTAGTCACGTCACCAGATTGTGGAAGTGGTCCAATTTCAGAAGCTGTTTTAGATAGTTCAGTTTTTGAAACAACAATTACAAACTTGGCGCCAAATACTATCTATTATTTTGTAGTAAGGAATGAGACAAACACAAAAGACATAAGTGAAGTTTTTGAAATTCAAACTTTCCCTCCGGCGGGTCCTGGAAATATTGGTAACGATATTGTTTTGCCGGTCGGACCCGATTCATTGGTTCCTTGCAAGGGATTGGATTGTGATTTTAATAGTTTGATGAAACTTGCAAACAATATAATTGATTTTCTTTTGAAAAGAATCGCGCTTCCTATTTTCGCTCTTATATTTGCGTACGTTGGATGGTTGTATATGTCTAGTGCAGCAAACCCTTCTCAGAGAAGTAAGGCAAAAGGTATTTTAATAAATTCTGTTGTGGGTTTCATAATAGCTATGGCAGCGTTTTTGATAATAGAATTGATTCTAACCACTCTTGGGTATGAGGGGATAAGTTTTATTAATTTTTAATATAAAATTTGACTATATATGTTAAATACAAAAAGATTCGCTAAATTTTCTTCAATCTTAATAACAACTTTTTTGTTTGCTTTTTCTTTTGCAAATTTTGCATATGCCAATCCAACGTTTACGGTGAACACTTCAACTGTTGGGCAGATAGATTTTAGTGGGAGTAATTTGGATGGAATAAGCGAGATTTATGTGTATCTAACAAAAAAAAGTAATGGGACAACACAAGGATCAGGATCTGTCCCCGTGGTTTCTAATGCATTTTCGCACTCTTTTTATGGAGTGACCGAGGGTGAGGAATATGAATATTCTATAAATGGCGACGGAGCACCGTTGAAAGTTGGGAGTATTGTTCTGTCTGGAGGTGTAGATACAGGTTCTTCTGGTGGTGTTGATACTGGCAGTTCTGGAGGTGTGGATACAGGTTCTTCTGGTGGTGTTGATACTGGCAGTTCTGGAGGTGTAGATACAGGTTCTTCTGGTGGTGTAGATACTGGTTCTGGTAACAACTCGTCAGCCCAGCAAATCCTTCTAGAAAATCCATTAAAGAATATAGATTCAATTGAAGAACTTATTTCAATAATTTTAAATTTAGTTTGGAAAATCGGAGTTTGGATTTTGGCAGGATTTATAATTTACACTGGATTTTTGTTTGTCTCCGCCCGTGGTAATCCTGCAAAAATAAAAGAAGCGGGAGAAGCTTTAAAGTACACACTTATCGGAGGATTGATTCTTTTAGGTGCTTGGGTTATTGCAGAAGCAATTATTGGAACAGTTGAAGCTTTAAAATAAGTTAAAAAATATGAATAAAATAATTAAAAAATTAATAACAATCACTATTATTTCCTTACCAGTAGTTTCTTTTGCTCAAGCAGATCCATCAGGAAGTCTTTGTGACGCAAAAAATATCGGAACAATCGGTGATATTTTAGGTTGGGCAACTTGTTTGCTATCCAATGCTGTTGTACCTTTGTTGTTCGCAGGGGCACTGGCGGTATTTGTTTTTGGTGTTGTAAAATTTATCGGAAACTCAGATAGTAAAGAGCAGGGTAAGGGTAAGGATTTTATGATTTGGGGCATTGTGGGGCTTTTCGTTATGATTTCAGTTTGGGGACTTGTAAATGTTTTGAATGTAACGTTTGGGGTAAGAAACGTTATTCCACAGTTACCTGTTACAAGCAATTAGTTTGTTGGTATAATACATTTATTAAACGGTCGTTATTAATTAATTATTAAAAATAAAAATGATGAAAAAATTTATAATAGTTGTATCAAGTTTTTTGCCTAGTTTAGCACTTGCTCAAGCTTTTCAAACAACCCTAGATACAACTGACGGAACAATCGGTGGTATTATGGCAACGGTTTTCCAAATCATAAACTTCTTGGTTCCAATATTCATTGCTGCTGGAGTTGCATTCTTTATTTATGCTGTTATTAGATATATGGCAGCAAAAGACGAAGAGCAAAAAGCAACTTACAAGGGAACTATGGTTTATGCCATAATCGGTTTGTTTGTTATAACATCAATCTGGGGACTTGTTGCTGTTTTGAATAATACATTCGGTATTCAACAAGGAGGTGGAATTGGACAAAAAACACCTTGTATCTACGATAACCCAACTGTTCCAGGACCGTGCTAAAGAATATTTCTAAAAATTTAATTAAATTTTCTGCAGTAAGCCTAAGCTTTTTAGCTTCGGCTTCTGTTGTTTTTGCAGCGCAAGATTTGGATACATTGATGGGGAAAATTGCAAAAGTAATAATCAATCCAGCAATCGTATTTATATTCGCACTAGCTCTTGTTTATTTTTTGTACGGACTCGTTGAGTTTTTGCAAAATGCTGAAAGCCCAGAGAAAAGAGTAACAGGTCAGTCACACATGATTTGGGGAGTTGTGGGGATGTTTATAATGATATCTGTATTTACAATAATGCGAATTCTTCGAGATACCGTTGGGGGGGATGTAAAAATTCCGCAATAGAAAATTTAATTAGAAATAAAAAAAGCTCAACACAATATTGTGTTGAGCTTTTGTTAATAGTTGATTCACTACTTGTTTTTGTTCAAAAAATTCCTTAGTAACGAAAAGATTGCTCCATCACCTTTTGCATCACCAACGATTTCAATTTGATCTTCATTTCTTTTTATGTCCATTTTGGCGTCTTTGTCCATGGCAAGGATATTTTCACTAGCTTTTTCTGAATTCGTAATACCAGCTTTGTTAAGTCGCTCTATGCCTAAAGCATGATTTTCGTATTTAAGTAAGTCGGCGAATTCCTGTAATTGCGATTCGGGAACTGATTCTAGTTGAGCTCTGAATTTAGGGTTAGTAGGTTCAAGGTCTTCAAGTTTAATACCATTAAGGGCAACTTCCAATCCTAATTCTTCAATAGTATTGCCATCACCGTCAAGTCCATTAATTATATTACTTAAACTTTCCTTAAGTTCTTTTTTTGAAGTTTCGTTCATTAAACTTTCTGGACTGCGTGAACGAATATGATCTCTGCAGCCTTCTTTTACGTAACTTGTGAGATTTAGTTGTTTAGTACTCTCATCAAGTTGGTAATAGGTGATAGGATTGTATACAAAATAAGTAATTAATCCTCGCGCTGTAAAATTAACTGAACCAGCTAGCTCTTGTAGGACAATAGTGTCTGGTTGAGTTTTTGGAATTGTGTTTTTGATTTTGCAATAATCACGGCCAACAAATTCTGATGAGACTGGAGCTGTCTGGACGATTCTTAGGCTACTAAATAATGGTATTCTCCAATGATTACCAGCCGACAGAAATATTCTTACAGGATTTCCAAGCCACAGATAAAACCCAGTATAACCTTCAGGTGGAACAAAGTCCGCCTTGGCGGTAACGGGCCAAATAAGTATTGGTTCTGAATCAAGCTGACTCAAGCCAATTTGCTTTTTTCTTAATTCTTCAATTTTTCTATTATGTTCAGTTATCTCTGGTATTTCATGGCTTTCACCAAGACCAAAAATAAAAAAAATAATTGATAAAGATATAGAAATAAGATTAGTGGGTCCATACAGTAGTAATTTTTGATATCCAGTTCCGATAAGATTTTGATATAAATCAGTCGTATTTATCAGGCTGTGAAATAAATTAACTATAGTAATTTGAATAATTAAGTATAATATTATTGATAGAAGTATACCAATACTTATACTTAATCCGGGTGTAAGAGTGATTTCATCTTTCATCTTTTAAGTTTTTAAGTTTTTAAGTTTTTTTAAATTATATCATAAAATAAAAAAGAGTCAAGTAAATACTTGACTCTAAACTAGTTTTAATTAGGCTAAATTTTATGGTTTTTTTCTATAAACCATAACAGTTAAATTGGCTCTTTCGCTGTCACTGTACACATAAAACTCCGTTGTGCCAATAGGGAATTCATCGTACCCGAATTTTCCTGGGTACCACTCAACATTAACAAATTTATCACCGCCAGATCTGTACGCTATGGTAATTCGATCATTTGATTGAAATTGCCATTGATAACCTGTCTGTAAAAATAAATTCGGTTCGTCTGTGATTTCTTTTGGGCAATCCATCCTGTTAATTTTAAGGGGATCTGGGTATTCCATTATTTCTCCATATTGCTTAAAACCACTACCACGCGATGATTTTGCCGGATAGAAGTCATTTTCTTTGTTTGCAGTATGGTCTCTGTCGGCGGGGCTTAGGAAATATTTTATTGTTACTATCACAAAGATTACTGACAATATTCCAAAAATACACCACATTATTTTTTTCCAATTTCTTTTAAACCATGCTTTCATAGTGTTTATTTTTAAATGTTCAATTATTTAGTTTCTTCATGTAATTATATCACCAATATCTATAAAAGTCAAGTACAAAACACTTCATTTATAAACAATGTTTTGGACTTTTTGACCGGTTTATGATGTATAATTTAAGTATTAATTTATTAGCTTAAATGTTTATTTATATATGGATTTTAAAAAGTATTTAATAGTTTTGATTTTCTTTGTTGTGGGTGTTCTTGTGGGTAAAAATATGCCACAACAAGACCCTGACGCTAATTCAGCGAGCTCTTTGAGATCTGGAGTTGTAAGCCAAGATACAACAAGTGTGGTTAACACACCTACTGTAACAAGTCCATCTAGAACTCCTGTGACAAATACAACTACTACCAATAATCAGGTGCAACAAAATGACAGTAGTACAGTTAAACCGGTTAATAATACTTATCCTGCTGTGGATGATACAAACATCGAACCAAATACTACTACGACTCAATATGCTGGGATAGGTTTTTTAACAAAAAATTCCTACAAAGGAAATATTCTTAATGATGCAGAAGAAGTTAAAAATCTACAGAAATTTCTTGCGACCCAGGGTTTCTTTGCGGGAACAGTTGATGGTAAATTTGGAGCAATAACTCAAGAGGCTGTTATGAAATTCCAAGTAGTAAATCAAATATCTCCCGCTGCTGGATACGTAGGTGCTTTTACCAGAGAGACTGTGAATCAAATAATTAGAGATTCTTTTAGCAATCCTTCTCAGCCATCAGGTGCAAATCTAAGACCAATAAAATGTACCAGAATTGAAGGAGGGAATGGGCCTAGTTCTTTTACTGGTTATTATAACGGAAGTTATAGCGGTAACTTTAACAGTCTTATGATAGGTGATGGATGGCAATCTTTATATCGTTGTACTAGTAACTGGTAAAAATTTATAAAATAAAAAGCCTAAAAATTGTTTAGGCTTTTTTTAATTCAATAGCACAAGGTCTATAATTTTCCCTGGAATTTTTAAATACTCATGTTCAAATTTTTTGTTTTTTAAACAATTAGAGCAATAAATAAATTTACCAGTTTGATCTATTTCAATACTAAGATAATAACGATCTGACAGGGGTAACTCTTTGTTTGGACTTAAATAAAGAAATATAATTGAATTAACTGCATTTTCATTATTTCTCAAAAAAACTATTTCTACAACTATTTCTTCTTTTTGGTCATTTAGAATTATTCCACCCTTCCAGGCCACATCTCCGGTTTCAAAATAATTGGACTCTGTTAATTTTTTGTATTTATTTGAAAATAATTTATTTTGAAAACTTTTTAATTTTTTCGAAGATACAATTGTTTTTTTATCCATTTTTTCTATAGATTCCGGGGTGTTTCTCTGATCTATAACTAAATAGTTTTCATTCATAATAATAGTATCCTGGGCTTCTGTTCTTTTGAGTAATACTGTAAAAAGTATTAAAACAAAAATTATTATTAAATTTTTCATGTTCGAGGGATTTTTAGAGTTTTTTCAATTATACTACTCATTACTATATTGTCAAATAAAAAAACCCAGTAAAGACTGGATTTTCTTTTTGTGTCTCTATTGTACCAAGCTCGAACATTTTTTCAAAACAAATAGCTCATCGCTCATCCGTGCGCTAAAGCGCCTCTGTGCGAAGCACAGAGCTTTCCCAAAGGGAAAGGACGGAATGTGCGA
>Ga0154020_10001536_pt1 | contig 28424 bp, 23 predicted proteins | sample Klosneuvirus_201_FD_109709 | JGI IMG/M metagenome (GOLD analysis project Ga0154020, IMG submission 109709) | Active sludge microbial communities from wastewater, Klosterneuburg, Austria - Klosneuvirus_20160825_MG | ecosystem: Engineered > WWTP > Aerobic digester > Activated sludge | place...
AGCATTGATACAAAATATAAAAAACAAAAAAAATCCACTCACTCCCTACGAATACCTACAATCACTGCATATTTAATACTAATAAATAACTTTAATCTAGACGTAGACTATCGACGATTTACGGCGTATCTAAGAGTCAGTACTGAAGAACAGGTCCAAGTTATTGAGGGATCTTTAGAGACACAAAAACATCGACTTAATAGTTTTGTAGATTATAAAAATTCTCATGAAAAATCTTGGGGCAAGGTTGTTGAGTATTATATCGAAGAAGGTCTTTCTGCTAAAGACACTCGTCGCCCTCAATTCCAAAAAATGATGAAAGATATTCGTGAGGGTAAAATAAATGTTATTTTGGTAACTGATTTATCTCGTTTGTCGAGAAACGTTTTAGACTTCTGTTTACTTTTAGAAGAGTTAAAAAAGTACAATGCTAAGTTTCTTTCTGTAAAAGAACAATTTGATACAAGTACGCCAGCTGGTGAAATGATGATCCTTAATCTTATTAATTTGGCTCAATTTGAACGCAAACAAACTTCTGAACGTGTCGCTATGAATTTTCATTCAAGAGCATTGAGAGGTTTTCATAATGGTGGAGCAATTCTTCTTGGCTATGATAAAGATCCGAGTAACCCAAGCACTCTTTTCGTAAATGAAACCGAAGCAAAATCTGTTCGAGAGATTTATAGAATCTTTTTAGAAGAAGGCTCTGTAGGCAAAACAATTGTCCGGCTTGAAGAATTAGGGATTAAACCCAAAGTTCGTGAAAATAAAAGATATCGAGTGTCCGACAAAGGACTTTGGAGTCGTCAAACTTTATTGTATCTCATAAAGAATCCTACCTATGCAGGACTTCGCGAGATCAATAAAGAGAATAAAAGCAAGAACCCTTCAGACTTAAAGCCCTGGCAGCAATACCAAATTGTTAAAGCGGCGTGGCCTGCGATTGTTAGTGAAGAAATGTTTAATCAAGCTCAAGAGATGATTAAAAAATCTGCTTTAGCTCAATCTCAACGTTTAGCAAAATCTGAAACTCGTGTTTATATAGCATCTGGAAAATTATTCTGTTCAGAATGTGGAGCGCATTTTATTGGTGTTACTTCTCACGGAAAGATCCAGCCACATCGATACTATACTCATCGTAAATTGGTTGGCGAAGCTGTTAAGTGCAAGGTTAAGCGAATCAGAGCAGATGATTTAGAACAAGATTTAGTTAATCACTTAGAATCTTACTTAAAACGCGAAGGTTACCTAGATACTATTGAAATCAATGTTGCAAAGAACACAAAGGAGATCCTTGGTGATTATTTATTAGAACGAGAAGCTATAAACAAGGGCATTAGTAATTTAGATCGAGACGCTGAGTTAGTTTTTGATCTTCTTAAAACAGTTGGAGCGGAGACTGGAACTGATATAATTCGAGAAAAATTATCAAAAATCTCAATTGAAAAATCGGCTTTGAATACGCGTCGACAAGAAATAGAAAACTACATAGCCAATACACCTCAAGCGAAAGTGGCCAAGGCTGTTATTTCTGACAATTTATTGGAATTCAAAAGTTTGTGGAAAAAAGGCACATCAGTCCAGAAAAAGCTTCTTGTCCATAAGATCTTTGAATCTCTTTATATTGCACCCCTAGGAATGGGAATTGATTTTAATAAGTCCAAGAACTCAGAGGCTAATGTCATCAGTTTAACTAACAAAAGGAAACTGAAGGAGAACGCTGCCAGAATTCAAAGTGGCATTAAATCTGAAGAGCCTATGAATCAAATCTTTAAAAAAGTGGCTGGAATGGATGAGGTCGGTAGTGCGTCTACCGACAAACTTGGTGGACCCAACCAGAGTCGAACTGGTGACTTATCCATGCCATGGACATATGATCCCAACTTCACCATGGGCCCCCGTGAAAAGCTGCGAAGCAGCGACCTACAAAAATTAGAAGAACCTTATTCTTAAATCAAGCTTTATTTTATTGATCTTTTATCAAGGCTACGGATACTATTTATTTTTTCTAATTGATATATTATTTTCAAGTTCAAAATAGCGAGCTTTCATTGGAGGTTTTTATGAAATTGGTGTTAATTTTAGCAATTGCTGTTCTTTGTTCACTTAATGTTGATGCAAAGGATATGAATCATCGACTCGGTATTGGCCCAAAAAGTCCATTTTCTGTGCCTGCCCTCCCCGGCATGGCAATCCACTACTTTCCAAATGCGGAATACGCCTTTACTGGAGCCCTCGGTATCAACACAGAAAAAGATGAGTCAAAGTTTGGTTTACAGGGTGGCGTTCGTCGCATACTTTTTGAAGAGAAAAACATGAATTTCTTTATTGGAGGAGCGCTAGGTCTGATCTCCCAAGAATTTGCTGGCGCCAATCACTCTGGCTTTGAATTATTAGTAACAGCAGGTGGAGAATTTTTCTTTCAAGGTCTGGAAAACTTAGGTTTTAATTTTGATTTTGGAATTGGTGTTTCAAGTTTAAAAAAGTCCAATCGCTTTTTCACTGTAGGCCAAGCACCCGTTTCTGGTGGAATTATATTTTATTTTTAACTGTTAAAGTATTGTTTTGTTATTAACTGATAAATGCAAACAAAAGGAATTTATATGAAAACAATAATCAAAACAGATTTGGCTCCAGCGCCAGTGGGTCCATATTCTCAGGCCGTAAAAGCGGGCCCCTTTCTTTTTTGTTCTGGTCAAATTTCTATTGATCCTAAAACAAATCAAGTATTTTTAGGATCGGTACAAGAGCAAACAGAGCTCGTCATGAAAAATATTGACGGCGTGCTCAAAGCTGCTGGGGCGGACTGGAGTCAAATTGTTAAAACAAATATTTTTCTAATTACTATGGATGACTTTCCTAAAGTAAATGAAATATATGGAAAATATTTTCCAAATAATCCTCCGGCACGATCTACAATTGCTGTAGCGGCCTTACCTAAAGGTGTTAGCGTTGAAATTGAAGTTACGGCACTTATTTCATAAAAATATTTTAATTATTACAGTACCCTTCATTGTAGGTATTTTTTATTTCTATTTTTATGAAACTCGATTACTCTTACAAACACCCATCGATGCCTGGGAAAACGATAGTTCGGCCGATTGCGCGGTTGTCCTTACAGGTGGGCCTGGTCGTGTTAAAGAAGGTCTTGATTTGTTAATTCGTCGGCAAGTGCAAAGAGTCATCATTGCCGGCGTGAATCCCCAAGTGGGCTTAAAAGATCTTTACCCACAATTAGCACTCTATCCTCAACTCAATGAACGAGATTTAGTTTTAGAAAGACGCTCCGAAACTACATATGGAAATGCACAACAGTCTTTACCTATTGTAGAAGCACTTCAATGTCGCAGTATTTTATTAGTAACGTCTTACCTTCATATGAATAGAGCTCACAAAACTTTTACTTCAACCTATCCGCCTGAAATCAAAGTACTTCCCTATTCTGTTGCTGGGAGTGATTTTCCACCACATAATGGAGATTTATTTATGGAAGTCCTAAAAACTTGGTTTTATGCACTTTGGGCCTATTAATAAATAATTGATGAATAATAAAATAGCGCCAAAATCGTTTTATTAAATCTACTTTGCATAAAATAAAAAATCCGTCGATGATAAAACGACGGATTTTTATATTTAAGAATTTCTATATTGCAAACTATCTTTTTAAAGATGCTTCAACTTCAGAACGATATTGCTTTAAAAGCAACTCAGTAACTTCTTTTTTAGAAAGTTTTAAGCTGTCACAAAGTTGTGACATAACTTGAAGTGGAGGTGAGCAAAGACCTCTCTCCCAGTTCGATACGAATTGTGGACTGGAATATCCCAATGTTCGACTAAGATCAGATTGAGTGATATTTAACTCAATTCTTCGTTTTGCAAGGATTGTACCTATTGTATACTTGTTTTTTGGCTTTGCCATATTTTTCCCTCTCCTGTTGTGGAATGGTTGTTTATTAATTGCAACAATATTTGTCAACAATATTTGTGTGGTCAGATAGCATGATTATTTAAAATTTGTTTAGCTAATTCTTCAAGGAGAGGATTTTTTTCCAAAAAACGACAAAAATTGTCACTTTTTGAAGTTTTCATTGTTTTTTGGGGATGAAATATTTACTTTTTTGATTAAAATCAACAATTTTGATGTAAAATATGTTTTGCTTAAATAAAAACAAAACTTATCTAAATCAAAATTTCTTTATAAATAATAATTTAAATACACGATTTCGATTAATTAGAGCGAAGTGCTTCAGATGGTTTAAGGTTTAAAATGCGATTCATTGATAAACTAACAGCACTATAAATAACCACTATTGCTAAACCAAAAATTATCATTAGAAAGCGAACATCAACTTTAGCTGGAATTTCACTATCATAATATATGTCAGGTAGCACTTTTAAGGGATTATACTCTAAATATAAAGAAAAACAGATCCCAAGAAGAGCTCCTACTCCAAGTCCAATACCTGCTAAATACAAGCCGAGCTTTAGAAAAAGCTCCCGCAATCCCCGACTTGAAAACCCAATGGACATGAGAAGACCCATTTCTTTTTTCTTTTGAGTGATTAACAGGGTTAATACAGACCAAATTGAAAATGTTGTAATTAGAGCGCTTAAGCCTAAAAAACTACCTAACATCAATTTTTCAAGTTTTAAGGCTAAAAATACGGCTGAATTTCTTTCCTTCCAAGTTTCAATCCTAAGGTCTTTATATTGAGCTAGAGATTCTTTAAAATCACTCGCATCGTAGGGGTCATTGAGCCAAATATCAAAACCGACTTTTCGGCTTCCTGCTTTTGAAAAATTAAGCAAGGCTTTACCCCTCTGAAATAACAACATTTGATTATCAAGTTCAGCAACATTGGTTGAAACGATTTGTTTTACTAAAACTTTTGAAAAAGGTGGGTTCTCACCTGGAGCCATCAAGATCGCCTCGGGTGGAAGAACCGTAATGTAATCACCCTCATAAACGTTTAATTGTTTCGCTAAACTAGAACCAAGGATGACTTCATCTTGCTCTGGAGTTTCAAAAATTGGAGAAGAGCTAAGATGAGCCTGTCTAGGCAATTCTGAGAGTTTTTGCTGCATAAACTCCATCGTTGTAGACGTGACTCCTCTTGCTACTGCAGCATGAAATATTCCATCAACTGTTCTTAAAAAAACATCCTGCCGATCAAAAAGTTGAAAATTGATTTCATCACTGGAGCGACTTTTAAGATCAGAGACAATTTTATGAGATAGAATTTCTGAATCATCGATATTTTTATTAAATTCAACAATAAGATGCGGTTCAAGGGCTAAAATTCGGAGATTAATATTTTGATGTAAACCTGACATCACACTGAGAACCAGGATGAATGCCATAATAGCCACAGCAATACTAGACATTGAAAGCCAAGCAATCTTTTTAATCAGAGAGCCTGCCCGTTCAGAAAATAAATATCTTTGAAAAAACAACCAAGACAACATGATCTAGAGACTAGGACCCCTTTAGATATAAATCAATCCCCAGCGGGCTCGCGTCGGCGCTTTGTTTCTTCTTCTCTCACATCTTGAACATTACCTCGCAGAAACATGGATTTCTGTAAAGCCTTTAACAAAACGACTGTCTCATCTAAGGCTTCAATGGCACGACGACTTGTTTTGGGTAGGTTGGGAGCCATTTCAATTATAGTGGGGGTCAGAAGTTTGAAATTCTCCGTGAGTACGGCAAGATTTTGTACTATTTTAGTCATATCTTTGCTTAACTCAGGAGCTTTTTCCATGATCATTGGCATCACTTGATTAAGATGGTTTGTCGTTACAGATAAATTACCAAGAACTGTTCCTAGGTTGTCTTTTCGTGTGGCCTGACGACTTAATTTAATCACCTCTTCAGACATGACATTTAAATTTCGAACTAGTGGTTCAATTTGATCGATGGTTTTTACAAAATTTTCGGTTCGCTGAGTACTAGTAAATGCATCAATTAAGACCTTCATATTAGTTATCAATCCATTCATTGTGCCCAAATAATCACCTAAGTTTCTTCCGCTTAAAACAGACATGATATCTAGGGTTTCATGGGCCTGAAGCATGGCACGTTCCTTAATTTCTGGTGACGTATTTGATCCTACTGTGATTTCTAAAACTCGCTCACCAATTACAAAAGGTCGAATAAGTTGTGTTTTACTATCTTCGCGAATTTTGATCTTAAATTTTTCTAAAACTTCAAAATTCACTCTAATTTTATTGTTTTCAAGTAGATCGACTTGGTCAACGCTACCAGCTCTTAAGCCTGCAATTCGTACTTCTGTTCCAGAATGAACCCCTTCGGCATTTTCAAAATCTGTAACCAATTGAATTCTAGGTGCAAACCAATCTCTTTTAATGGCAACAAAAACAGCACCAATTACTCCACTCACCACAAAGAACATCACAAAGAGCCCCGAGACTCTCTCAAATTTGTTAAAGTTAATCGCAATCATAGGCTAGCCACCTTTTTGTCTACAGCATGTAAATAAATTTGACCACTTTCAAAATAAATCGAACGTGTTTCTATTTGTTTTACAAATCCTTCATCGTAAGAAGAAAAAATCACAGTATGAGTTTTTCCCGCTTTTTTTAAATCATTAAGACAATTACAAAAAAGCTCAACGTGAGGCTTTGATAAACCCACGGTTAAATCATCTAAAAGTAAAATTTCTGGTTCCAATAATAGAGACCGAATAAGACACGTTAATTTACGAACTCCTCCTGAGACATTTGCCGGACGCATATCTTTAGATTTATTAAGAACAAATTTATCAATGTAGTAATGAACGCGCTCAAGAGCTTCTTTAGGAGAACAAATATTATGATAATCCAGAGGCAGGAGAAGATTATCAACGAGGGTTCTATTGCTTATTAAGCCACCTAGATCAAAAGTATAACCGATCTTTAAACGATAAGGTAAAAACTCTTCAAAATTCAGTTCACTGACATTAATTCCATTCATTTTAATTTGACCGTAAGTAGGAAGTTGTAATCCCGCGAGAAGCTGTAAGAGTGTGGAGCGACCTGAACCTCGATCTCCACGAAGTGAAATCGTTTCGCCTAAAGGAAACACCAAACTACAGTGATCGAGAATAGGATCTTGGCTTTCAAAACAAAAACTGACATCACAAAACTCTATGCTATTAATTAAAAAACTCATAACACACCCATATTGACTAATTGGTTGAGATAAAATAATGCGGTTGTTGTTAAATTAAAAACCGTAACATAAATGATACTATCCACGACAGCCTTGGTCGTCACTTGAGGCACTTCATGGGGACTTCTTTTTACTAATAATCCTTGATAACAACTCACCACAAAGATGATCATTCCCCCAAAAGCAGTTTTAATTAAAAATAAGAAAATATCCTCAATAGCAAGTGCTTGGATCAATGATTCACTGTAAAATTGCAATGGCATATCTTGCAATAATCGCGTAAAGAGATAGCCACCAAAAAGTGCGATGACTATATAATAGTAGGCTAAACATATCACGCTGATCACTCCGCCAACGATTCGAGGAAATACAATAAAACTAAGCGGGTTTATGCCCATGGACTCTAGTGCTTCAATTTCGCGATTAGCTCTCATATTTCCAATCTCAGAGGCCACTGCCGTTCCTGATCTGGCAATCACCACAAGCGCTGTAAGCAAAGGGCCAACCTCACGTACAATAATAACAACAAGCAAATTTCCAATCATGGAGGCACCGCCAAGAATCGATAATTGGGCGGAACTCTGGAGAATAACAATGGACCCAGTAGCAAGAGCGAGGACACTGATGAGAGGCATTGCTTGCCAACCTGTAAAATAAATTTGAGAAGACACAACTCTAAATATGGTTCTCAATCCTTGTGATCGGTCATTAATGGTGGCACGAAGAGAATAATAAACCATCATGAAAACACGTACTGTATAGTCAATGTTTTCATTTACTTTTCTGCCAATATTATCAATTGTTCTTATAACCATATTTCCTCAATTCATTTATCGGCAATTAGATAAAAGAAAAGAGTGTGCTTGCTTTGATTGATAACAAATCAAGACGTCTTGTAGATCTCCAGGATCATGGTCTGTCAAATTGAGGACTCAATCTTATTAAGCTGGCCTTAATACCAGTATAGACTTTAGTATTGAACGTCGTATCAAAGATCGTTTGTATTGTTTTCGCTTCTAATGATGTTGGATTGGATGTCGACATTATATTTCTTATTGAATTCGTCCTCCATCTTAGTTTAGGTAGTATGATATAGCACGACCAACTTGACCAATGTAATTGGGATTAGATTAGAGATAACGAATGCAAATAAATTTACTTTACTTTACTTTACTTTACTTTACTTTACTTTACTTTACTTTACTTTACTAATTTATAATCGCTTTCCAATTAGAATCTAAGGAAATTAAAGAACAATTTCGGTTATTTTGCGGCTCGTTCAATTAATTCATCCAATATTTTGGAGAGCGGTGTTTTATAAGCCGATAATTTTGTGGCAAATTGAGATAAATCGCGGGGCATGGGAAATACTCCGGCCCAATCAGAAACTTTATCCTCGCCACGAACTTGTGGTTTAGCTCCGCGACTTGGTTTCCAGATCATATCTGGATGAGCTTTTTGATACCATTCGCCACCAATAATATTGTAGTCTTCATCGAGTTCTAGATCATAGTAATAGACCACTGTGACCAAACGATTCAATGAACTAGAAGAGGAACTACTATGATAAGGGTTTTCTTCCACAATATATTGAATTTCTGACGCCACACCAATAAGGTATTTTACTTGGGATGATCTGTATGCGGCATAAGGATCATTCCTCAAATCCGAGTATCGAATAAGACTCTCTTTCATTGATCCCTGATTATGATCCTTAGGGTTAAAGTATTTCAATTTATAACTATAAATTGGTTGATTCCATACTTCATAATCGTAGGTAGCATCCATAACGAAGCTTTGATGATTTCGTCCCAACCAATGAGTCAGAACTAAGTGCCATAAAGAGGGATTTATATCAAAACATTCAGAACTTATAATTCGTCCTGTCGCATCTGTTCTAGGATTTTTTTCATTACATCGACCACCTAAGAAATTATAGTTAACAGGAACCTCCGCCCAAAGCTGAGAGATGAGAGCTTTTAAATCATGAGGGTATAAAGTGAGCTCTCCTCGGTTGCCTTCTAATGTTAAGGGAATAGCTTTTCTGGGTTCAGGCACCATAAATGAAGCCGGTGCCCATCCATGACAGATCCCCATCCAAGTTTCAACAGTTCCATATTTATCAAAATAAGATTTTCCATCGGCCCATACGGATTGAGTGAGATTCCAGTTATGATCATTTATAATATAATCATATTTCTCTGATGGAGATAGGCGTCCAAGAGTGATCGGATCAGTTTGTGGAGTTCTTAAGTAATTTCGTTCATAAAAACTATAATTGTATTTAAAATTTTGAGAACGAGGAAATTGAGGATCTCCATAGCGATTGCCAATTCCACCCTCAAAGATTGGCCAATAATAACCAGTCCAAGGAGCCACTGGTACGCGACCCTCATTAAGTGCATCTAATCTTAAAATATTAGTTTCGTAATTTGTTCCTAAAAACTGCTTTAAGCGCCATTCATCATTAAATGCTTCAAGTGCAAAAAACTCAACTTTATTTGAACACGGCTCGCCGGGACGACTTTCAGTACACAAAATTTTACTTCGAAACTGATCTTTGACTGTTACAAAATTCCTTCTTGCAATAGACGCTTCATCAAATAAAGCCTCTCTCCTTGCTCCTCTTTTTTCTGGTATTTCACGAGAAGCTGAGACTGGATCCTGCTCAAGCCTCTTTAAAAATTCAGGAACTTCAGCAACTGAAGTCAAACTTGTTAATAATAAAATTAGAAAAATAGAAAAAATATTTTTTATTTCCATAAATCGTCTTCCTTTTTTAAAAAAATCTATTCGATTCAATTAAATTTACTTCTTAATAAAGTTCATTGTACCCAATAGATACGAAGGTCAATAGAGGACTCAAATTCATTTCAAATTTAACATTTATTTCATTCTTTAGTGTTGAAATTGTCCCAAGTACGAATTATCTTTCTATCTATTGCACGTAAAAGGATCAAATTGGTAATATTTCAAACTAGAGGAGTGTTTATGAAAAAGAAAAGAAAAGTGAATAAATTGCATGCGCGTAGAATTTCAAAAAAGAAAAAAGCCTATAGAAAAAAAGCAAGACATTAATTCATTCTGTAACGCTTCTAGCGCAGCTGTAAAATTCCCATTTTTATACTTGATTCATTCAAATGAAGATATTTATCAGCTGCGCTAGCAAGTTTATGCTAAGTAAGAAACGTCTCTCGCATACTTAAGAATCGAGTTCATTTTTCAAAGCAGCTGGTAAATACAATTAATTTAATTATTCTTAAATTTGTGCCGTTTCCTATTCGAGTTGGCCAGCCACCAATGTAGCATTACAGAATATAATGAAAGATCAGCATTATGCAACCTAACCATCCTCTCTTTATTTACGAAGATAATGATTATGTTGCCATTGATAAACCACCAGGTCACCATGTCCATCCCCCTGAAAACTCCCGATGGAAAGTCCCAAAAGAGCTAGTTTGTTTATATTGGGTAAGAGATCAACTTGGTCACTACGTTTACCCGATTCATCGACTCGATGCTGCAACAGGAGGCCTTGTACTCTTTGGAAAAAATCCTGAAGCAGCTCGCAAAATTCAAGAATTGATACAATCCAAAACTATTTCCAAAAATTATGTTACAGTAGCAAGGGGTTATACTCCAGATTTTGGAATAATTGAAACCCCCTTATTGAGTGATTCGTCAGATCTCATGCTTCCTTCTCTCACTCAATTTACAACCCTTTCAAAGATTGAGCTCAACCATTCAGTTAGTAAAATTCATTCGACTACTCGTTACAGCTTACTCAAAACAGAACCTAAAACAGGTCGTTATCATCAAATTCGAAGACATTTAGCGTCCCTGTCTCATCCAATTATTGGTGATATTAAACATGGCGATTCTCGTCATAATCGTTTTTTTCGAGAGCAATTAAAAGTATCAGGCTTGCTTTTACATAGTTTTGAGATAAGTTTTGTTCAACCCTTTACAGGGGATTTAATTAAAATAAAAACGCCATGGAGTGAAAAATGGAAACACATTTTCAAACTTTTTCAATTCGAAGAAAATTTATAGTTTATTTATTTAGTCTGACTCTTCCCATAATATTTTTTTTGACGCCCCATTATGCTCAAGCATGGGGAATGAGAGGTCATGGTCTTATTTGCGAAGCCGCAATTCATCTTGTTAAAAATAAAGAGTTAAAGCGGCTTCTCACCTCCAAGACGACGGCCATCACTTATCTTTGTAATCTTCCCGATACCTATTGGAGAGAGCTACCTGAAGGAGCGACCGGTGCTTTCACCCATTATTTTGAGCCAGATATTGTAAGTATACCAATCCAGTCCATTCCCTCCTCTTATTTAGCTTTAGAAAATCTTGCCAAAGGAAAGTTAAATTTAAATACCAAACAACCCGTTATTTCAGTGTCCCGGGAACTCGGATCAAGTTGGTGGAGAGCCGATCAATTTTTGAGACTCTCTCTCGACGCTGCAAAAAAAGCTACAGCAAGTGGCGTAAAAACTAAAGATGATGAAGATGTTTATCAAATGTGGGTAATGATGGGCTTGATGGGACATTTCGTTGGCGATAACTCCCAGCCCTTTCATAATACTCGTGATTATGATGGATGGATTGAAAATCAAGGTGGTATTCATCACTATTATGAAAATAGTTTAGTGGATGAACTTCCTAGGGATATTCTAACTTCAATTCTGAATTCAGCACCAACAGCCCAGTCAGAACTTAAACTCGAAACTCGTGAATCGATGATTGAGCAAATGCGAGCTCTATCTATTTTATCCTACGACGATATTCAAACTGTTTTACAATTGGATCCTGTTATTACAAAATCGACGACCATAATAGAAAAAGGGATGGAAATTAGAAAAGAAGCTGAAAGGAAAAAAGCAGAAGAAGTTATAAACCAATTTAATAAAATACTTATTTCCCACTTATCACGAGGTGCCGTTCTCCTTGCTTGGTCTTGGGATCATATCTTTGACGTGGCTGGGAGACCGCCTGTTGAAAAAGATCATTCTTTTAAATTTCCTCACAAATTTGGATTTATTCCACCGGATTATACCAGCTCAAATAATATGCTTACACATTAATTGAGAATTGAACTGGATTGGCCAGTGCCTTTTAAATGCAGCTGGCCAGAGTACTTTATTACTTAGAAAAAATCTTTTGTTATCCTAAATTTCGTTCAACAAAGGTCCAATTTGTTAATTGATCAAAAACGGCATTAGCATAATCCGCGCGTTTATTTTGATAATCTAGATAGTAAGCATGTTCCCACACATCTATAGTAAACAAACACTTTTGTCCTTTAGTAAAAGGAACTTCAGCATTAGGAGTTTTAACTACTTTTAACTTACCAGCATCAGACACCAGCCATGCCCAACCACTGCCGAACTGTGTCAATGCCGCATTGACCATCTCTTTTTTAAAGTTTTCAAAGTCTCCAAAATCAGCTTGAATTTTTCCTAAAAGCGCATCAGAAGGCTTTCCTCCTCCTTTTGGTTTCAAACAATTCCAATAGAAAGTATGATTCCAAACTTGGGCTGCATTATTAAAAATGCCGGCCTTGTCTGCCTGACCTGCTGTTGACTTAATGATTTCTTCCAAACTCTGACTAGCCATGGGCGTGCCTTCAAGTAGTTTATTCAAATTATCAACATACGTTTTATGATGCTTGCCATAGTGAAAACTTATTGTTTGAGCTGAAATCACAGGTTGTAAATCAGACTCTCCATAGGGTAGTTTGGGTAGTTCGAACGCCATATACACTCCTTTTTTTTATAATTAACTTTAATTTATTTACTCTTTTAGCAACTTATTCCAATATTGAACTCTTAACTAAGAGAACTATAAAGTTGAAGTTCGCTTTCGTCTCAACTGTAAAAATCGTCTTAGAAAATAAAGCAGAACAACAAAAGCAATAACTGAGAAGATAATTACTTTCATTTGTTTTAAAAAGCCAAAAATGTTTTCTCCATACTTTGCCACCAAAATAATTTGAGTAGGTACACTAATCAGCGTTGCTCCACCATCTGCTATAAGAAATCTCCAGGGTGACAAACCCGCCATCCCACAAGCCCAAAAGCCAGGGAAACGCAAACCTGGTGTAAATCTAAATGCCGCTGCTGCCCACATTCCATATCGAGCAGTCCAAGCTTCTATCTTGATTAGAGAGGCAGGAGGAAGCAGTCGTTGCGTGATACGCCATTTTTTTAGTTGTGGTCCATATTTTCGACCAAGAAAGTAGACAAGCATATCGCTTAAAATAACTGCAAAGAAACAAACTACAGCAGCTTCGTGCACATCAATACCTTTTGCACCAGGATAGGGAGGCGGAAAATGATCAGGATTTGAAGCCATATATGCTAGAATACCTACACTTAAAATAGTGACTTCTTCTGGGAGAGGAAAACCAAATGCACTGGCTATCATGATTAAGGAGACTATTGTATAAACAATTCCCGGTTCATAAGCATACTGCACTAACCATTTGAAGACGATCTCGTTTGAAATTTCCATATCTTGAAACCTTAGTAACAAGATAGCAACTGAAGCTCAAGAAAACATGTATTAAAAACAACACCACGCATAATTCACTCATTTCAGAACTATAGTCCTGCTTAGATTTAAGCCTAAATTAAATTTTATTAATTTTGCTAATTAGAATTTCGAAATCTATACTCATCTGCAAATGAAGCGTATTCAACATTTTATGGTCAATTCACCTGTCACTTTAAAACAATTTTTACAAAATGAAGTGTCTTTAAACTCTGATCATGCTGACTTTCTTATCAAAATAGGTGCGATTTATCAAAATGGACAGCGAGTCCTTGAAAACAATCAAATTCAAATCGGTGATCTCATCCGCTGTCACACTGAGCCAAAAAGATTCCGATCTGAGATTTCGTGGGATAAACATTTATTATTTGAAAATCAAGATTTTGTCATTTTTGACAAACCCTTCGGACTCCCTTGTCAAGCCAGCCTCGATAATCGCATTGAAAATTTACTTTATCTTTGTTCACAAGCGTATAAACAAAATTTGCTGATAACTCATCGATTGGATGTTGGCACCGAAGGATTGATTGTTCTTGCTAAAAACAAATTATTTCAAACTGAGTTCAATCGATTATTGGAATCCAGACAAGTGACAAAGATTTATGAATGCCTTACAACTGGACCTTTATTATCACCTGGTCGCATCACACATTGGATGCTCCCTCACCCACGCTCACCCAAAATTTTATCCGCCTTGAGGGGCACGAGAGAAATTCAAGAGCACTGGAAGCTGTGCGAACTGGATATCCTACAAAGTAAAACTTTGAATACAACAAAACTTTTTGAAAAAAATCAAAGTCAAGGCGTTGAGACAAAGTCTTCAAATAGTGTGGTCAATCACTACAGTCTTCAATTACTCACAGGAAGAACCCACCAAATACGTGCTCAATTATCATTTGAAAAAAATCCAATTCTTGGCGATCAACTCTACGGCAGTACTCATTTTGCAACAATGACTGAGTTTTCGACTCCCCTGGATTCTCCAAAATATGAGTGGTATGCTCTAAAATGCTGTGAGCTAAAATTCGAGTACCAAAGTCAAATCTTTGAATGGAAAACCATATTTAATCCACTTATTTTTAAATCAAGTGATTTTGTTTAGATTCTTCTAAAAAAGGCTCTATTGAGTCAGTGTCACCAAATTGAATCAATTAAATTTGATTATCGATAAAAATTATTGCGGTACTTTCTTACTTGTTATTCTCAAGCAAAACCTTTGTTCTGCTTGACAGAATTACTCCTCATCAACCATACTCGATCTAAACGTTGCATTCGCAGGAGGGGCTTATGTTGTTTAAAAATGGAATTTTATTGTCTCAATCTTTTTTATTGATTTCTGTCTTGAGTTTAACACTCATGAAGACTGAAACTGGTAACGCCAAACCAGTTAAAATTTTAGCCGATACACTTTTTCTAAAATCACTAGGGATCAATCCAACCTTAAGTGATTCTCAATTAAAATTATCGATTGCAGAGGTTTCAGAATATCAGGCGGATACAATTTCTCATGCCGCTCATAAATTTCATAAGTGTGGAGGATTTGAAAGACTTCCTGATTCAGAAAACATGACTGAAAGTTTTGCCTCTATGCGCCAATGGCGAGCTCAAGCTCAGGCCTTTGAGTTTATCGGTAACCCCATTCCCAATGTAGAAAAAAAGACGGCCATCGATACTGCTACAAAACAAGTGAGCGAAGAAAATCTTCTCGCAACAGTTCGATGGCTTTCTAATTACCCTAGTCGCTATCACAAAGGCAATAGTAAGCATGTCGAAGATCTTGCTGAAAAAGTTAAACAAATGTTATTGGGTGTCACCTATCCTTACCAAATCGAACTAATCGAACATACCCAAACAAAACAAAAAACCTTACGCGTGCATTTACAAGGCAAAGACCATCCAGACGAATTAGTTATACTTGGTGGACACCTTGATAGTATTGTAAGAATGGGCGGAGTCGCTCCGGGGGCCGATGATAATGCTTCTGGCTCATCGAATATTTTAGAAGCGCTCCGAATAATCGCGACTCAACCTCAGGCCTCTCGATCCATTGAATTCTTTTGGTACGCAGGAGAAGAAGGTGGGCTCATTGGTTCAAGTGAAATAGCGCAAAATTATAAACAAGCTAATGCCAATGTCATTGGCGTCCTTCAATTGGATATGACTCTCTTTCCTGGTGAAGGAGAACTAGTCATCGGGGATATGACTGATTTTACCAGTCCCTGGCTCCGAAATTATCTTAAGACACTCAATAACTTTTATGTAGGAGCCCAGTGGAAAGAGGATGAATGTGGTTATGGTTGCAGCGATCATGCTTCTTGGCATCGCCAAGGATATGCGGCGGTTATGCCCTTTGAAGCTGTCTTCAATACCATGAACCAAAATCTTCATACTCCAAAGGATATCATTACACCTGAATTGAGCTTTAAGCACTCGGCAGCTTTTGCAAAACTTGCTATTGCCTACGCCATGGATCTTTCAAACTCAACCTTGAAACCAACTTTTTAATTCACATTCAACTTACAGATTTATCAATTGAATCAATAGCTGGGCTATTGATTCAATATTCATTACTTCTTTAGCCTTGTAAATTATATTTTTATTCACAATGAGCAGTAATATTAACTATTTTTCTATTACTATTTAATTGAAAATGAGTAGTCACATTTCCTTCAACATATTTAAATCCATTAAGTTCTACTTTGTTTTCGATTAAATTCATCACTCCTTTTACTTTTATTCCGTCACTATAGTCTTGAAATTTGATAGAATCAGGACAATGTTCAATCTTTGTACCTGATTGATCGAAACAATCTCCTGCAAACTTGACTCTTTTTCCATTGGGATAAAGCAGATCTCCTGCAAAATCCACTCTCTTGCCATCTGGATAAAGTAAATCTCCTGCGAAGTCTACTCTATTCCCGTTTGGATATAAGGCATCTCCTGCGAAGTCTACTCTTTTTCCATTAGGATATAATTTATCACCTGCAAATTCGATTCTTTGACCATTACAATATACATCATCCATGGCTAAACAAAATCTTTGATAAGCTAATACTCCAATCATTAAAATTACATATTTCATAATTTCTCCAAATATAAGGTTATAAATTTAGTAGAATTAACTTCTACTATTATTAAGCAGAAGAACTCTTGTGGACGAAGAATCTTAGTAAATTTAATTTAAACTATTGTTATTTATAAATAAAATAAAAATGAACGATTTATAAAAGTTATACGAAAGATGCAAAAATCGTCACTGTGTCTAAATAATAACAGTTTATTAAAATTCCGTTAATCTATATATTACTAAAAACACATTAAATACCATATTAAAAGGACCAAAAATGAAAATCAATATGACTTTAATTTTATTTTTATTTGGGTTGAATTTAATGGCACAAAATAAAATTGTTGAAGACTGCTATAATATAGAAAATTTTAAAGACTTAAAAATTTCAAGTCATCAAATCAGTACCATTGAAGCAACGAAAGGTCTATTAGTACTTTCCCATTTGGATTCTGAAAGTTTGGAAAACTCCACTATTAATTTTCACGTATTTTCAGAAAAGATAATTGCAAAAAATGAAAATGGATTTATCAATAATACTGTCGAAAGTGTTTACTACACTTCTGGTCAAGTTGGGTATGAGTCGACAAGAAAAATTTACGTCGGCGAATGTGATGCTGGAAATGTAGAAATCGTCTATGATAAATTAGGTACGATGACAGTCAACCCAACTCATTTGAGTGGGGCCGTACAAGTAAACACTGAATGTTCAAATGGGGTATTGATATTTGATAAAATTTTAAATTTAAAAAAATTACCACGAGAGCAATGTTCTTCAGAAATCAACTCTTTGCCAAAGCTCAAAGAGTCTGAAATCTTCTAGAGCATATTCTCAATTAACACCAATCAAAAAACAAATTGAGGATGTGTTCTTAATACTGTTTTTTTTAATCAATCAACTGTTCAGATTCTTGTTTTTTATAAATGGAGATTAAGTGCAAATATTTTTAAAGTTGAAATTTATGATTAACATTCTTTATGGAATAACTGTACTTTGTTTTTGCATGGACTCTTCTATTTCATTTGGAATCGAAACGAATCGAGCCAGAGGTACTATTCCAGGCCATAATAGAGGAGCCTTAGGTGCCGCAACCACTCCTTCTTCCCGAGGTGAAACCCATGCCACTGGTGGACGAGGTGGATCCATTCCTGGTAGTGGGAATCACGCAGCAGGCGGCAGCATCCCTGGACGTGGGAATCATACAGAAGGAGGCATTCCTGGCGGTGGAAGCTCAAGACGATTACGCAACAAAGAACTGAAACAAGAAGTCGCACGATACAACAATGGGCTCGCCCCTGGTATGGAAGAATACATCAAGTTGGGGTATTGCACTGGTTATGCAGAGTTAGGATTTGCTAAGTCTACCAAGCAAAGTGCCATGACTCGTGAATATCATTTAGTCGTTAAGTCCATACCCAATACGTTTCGATACTCTAATCGTGAACATCGAGATGAACATTTTATGAAAATTGCAATGGCTGATCAAAATGGAAATGAACTCAGTGACTGCGGTAATCTCAGCCACACCAATGGAAGCTCTCTGGAGAGTAAAGGGCGTGCGATCAATGCTCCCCCACTTTTTTTTAACGAAGGAGAGCGGGCTAAAATCATTGTTCATAATCAATCGAAAACTCCTATGACAATCCATTGGCATGGAATTTTTTTAGAAACAAAAATGGATGGAATTCCTGGATTTCAAATGCCCATTTTACAAAATAGCACTTTTAAATACGAGTTTGAATTAACTCAAAATGGAACTTACTGGTATCATCCTCATGATTTAAATGAACAAGACACCAGAGGTGCGATAATCATATTTGCAGCTCCCAAAGGACAACTCGTTAAACAACCAGATGGATCAATCCAAGCAAGTCCCGGGGAATGGATTACCTATCCTAATAAAAACGCTAAGATAAATACTTCATACAATCATGATCGAATGATAATGATGTCGGATTATATGAACAGGGCACCTGGAAAAATCCTCAACTTACTTAATAATGATCAAGATTCCTATATGTTTGACTCTGGGTATTCGAGAGGTTTTTTTGAACAACCCCAGTGTCTTTCTCAATATAAAGAAAATTTTAAAACTATGAAAATGTTTTGGATGGATCCCGCAGATGTGTGGTATGATCTATTCTTATTAAATGATGAAACCTGTCTTAATTGCGGACCCTGGAAAAATAAATTAGATTTAGTTCGTTCGGAATCACCAAATCAAATTTTTAATAAACTTAATGAATTTTCGCAATTTACAAAAAATGATCGTATTCGACTTCGACTGATTAACAGCTCGGCGTCCTCTTACTTTCACGTCAATTTTGGTAATTCACAAAAAATTGCCGACCCTAAACAAAAATTAGATATGTTGGTCGTCGCCAAAGACGGCCAAGCCGTAGAGCCAATCTATACGGATGCTTTATATATGGGTATGGGCGAAACTTATGATGTTATTATTGATATACCAAATGATAAAACACTCTATGAATTAAGTATTAAATCTATTGATGATTACGATCCTGAAACCAATGACGATGGAACCGTTTTAAGAGAAAGTCGAAGACTGGCTCGAGTACTCATTGGAGATGGAAGCGAACCAGTGAGCGATACAAAAGTTGTCCAGGCCTATAATAAATCCATAAAACTCTGCGAACCGAAAGTTCCAGAAAAGGATTTGAATTACACTCCTCCAGCTGAAGCCGATCCCATTTTGCCAATTCGGTATGATGCACTCAAACGCAGAACAGCACCCGCGATGATGCCAGACCTCCCGCCAATTAAAGATCCACTTCAGTTTCCAAAATACAATGGTGACCATGTTTTACAAAAGTTAAAACTTTTTGGAAATATGGAAGATTATTATTGGCAAATAAAACCGGATGATAAAAATACAAAATTTAAATACTTTAAAATGGATGGGATGGATATGCCCTACATTGAAATTGCAAATAGTCGATATAATTTTATTCAAATTAAAAATACGATGTTAGAAGGAATGATGAATCATCCTTGGCATTTGCATGGTTTGTATTTTAAACTCCTCACGCCTGAAGAGTTAAAATTGGATGCCAATAAAATTGATCAACTCTTGCAATTAAGACCCCTGCTCCACACCGCTACAATTAAACCTGGTGAAATCAAAGTAATTGCATTTTATGCTTCCAATGATTATCGAGGCGCCTGGATGTTTCATTGTCATAATTTGTATCATATGGCGAGCGATATGATGATGTTTGTTAAATATGATAACTTTGATTTTAGTGAGCTTCCAGTCTCCCATAACCACAGCAAAAAAGGTCATCAACATGGTGATAGCAATGAGCAGGATGAGATTGACCAGGGTCATGGCGGTCACAATGGAAGTGGTGGTGATGCGAGTGGTGCCAAAAATCAAATCGTTCAAATTCAAGACTTCTTACTCGATACTCTTGGAGTCAAAAATGGTTTTGTCACAGGTGGCATGACGGTTATGGGTGGAGTGAATCCGATGGATGGCAGTCCACGAACACTTATGGATGCCAACGTGAAAACAAGAATTAACGGTCAAGGTGGTCGTTATTTTGCTGAGATTGTGACAGGTGTAACAAATCAAAATTTGTCTGGAAATGAAATGTCATTTTATGGTTCAGGTCGAATTTGTTCAGAAAAGAAATGTGCGACCTTGAGCTATGCTTACGAAACAGAAAAAGATGGAATTAAAAGTCATAGAGCTTTAGCTGGATTTCAGTATCGTGTTTTTAATTCTGACATTTTAGTGCTTAATGGTGCCGTTGGTGCTGTCTGCAAATCAGATCCCAATAATCCAAACGTTAAAATGAGACAGGAATGTGGCCCAGCTGGTGATTTTAACGCAGCCATCCAGTGGACTAATGGCAAAATTGGTGCCTTCAACCAATTAATTCCACATTCACAAACAGTTTACAGAGGACAATTTGCCATTGGTTGTAAAGAAGATGATAATAATCTTAATGGGAATATTTGTGCAAATATATATGGTCGTGTGGGAGGCGAAGCTTTAATAAATAGAAATTTGAAATTAGTGGCATTTTGCAAAATTACCACTGAACATGGCGGATCAGAATGTATGGCAGGAATAAGTATTATGTTAGATCCCATTTATAACTTTGGCAAAACACACTAGTATTGAATTCCGTTATGGACGTTATTAGTTTTAGTTCTTTATTAGTTTATTAATGAATGAAAACTTAAAAATTAAATAATTATTTATAACTTAAATTGCTGTAAGTATTGCAATCGTCGCTTGACAAGAATTTAATTAAAGAATAGTGATTAATTGATACTTAAAAACGAATTTGACATTAAAGTAATATTGATTTTTCACAACACCAACTTATAAAGGAGATTTATGTTATCAAAGATATTAAAACTAAATTTTTTAAGTTTATTCGTACTTTCTTTCAGTATTCTCTCATCTGAAATTCTCTTAGCAGAAAATATCCAAACTCAAGCTTTGTATTTTTTTGATGATGCACTTAAAGTTGATGTTTCTGGAAAGACCACTGCCAAAACTGGTGCTTTTACGCTCAATATCATTGATCCATCAACAAATACTCCTTGGACTGACCTTACAGCTCAAAATTTTGAGGGTACTGTTGAAATGACTGATATGGATATGGGCTTAACGCCAGTTAAAGTTACGGATGTCTCTCCAGGAGTGATCAAAATGGAAACTAAGTTCTCAATGTCAGGATCCTGGAGACTCAATATTACAATCAAACCCACAGGATCAGAACCCGAAACAAAGTCGATCGAGTTTAAAGTAAATTAACCTCTGTCGCGATACCAACTAACTAATTGGAAATTGAAATAAACTAGCCATGATATAATTTTTTTTAATCATGGCTAGTTTTTTATTTAATGAATTATTATAAGAGTTTTATAAGAAGTAACTTGCTTAGTATTTCCTTGAGCCGTACGAATAACTTTCCCCTTTTTATCTATTAAATCGACACTTCCATATCCACTTTGTCCTATGAGGTGAAACAGTTCTTCAGCACGATTATCTTCGACATGAACACAACCATGTGATGATTTTTGTTTTCCCATTAGCTCCAGATCTGATGTGGCAATTGAGGAATGTAAAGCCCTTCCATTATCAAAAAATACAGAAAACAACATCGGGGCATCATAAGCTTTAGACCAATGCCGTGAAGAAAATCTTTGTGGCCGAAAGACACCCTTCTTGGTTGATGCTTGATCGATCCCAGTAGAAATGGCCCAGAAATAAAGTAGCTTTTTGTCATTTCCCTCTACATTTCTCGAATAAACACGCATTGTTTGAGGTGGACCAAAGGCTTCTGTATTTATATTTGTCTCATTATCATTAATTTCAATAATTATGTTATAGGTATTATAATCAGAATTCTCCATTGGAGACGGCAGATCTAATGCCACCATAAAATCAGGATCATGGTAGGCATTAAAAGTTCTAAATTGACCAAATTTATAATTTGGATCATAAGCCTCATCCTTTTCATATTTTAAAACTGGTGTAGAAGCACCAAAACCAGGCCAGGGCTTACTAAAAGAAAAGAGCGGAAAAATAATGGAACCAATTAATATTGATAACGGAAAAAGGCGTTTTAAACTCATTTAAACTCTCCTATGAATTTGATTATCATAATAATTAAGTCATTCAGCGCGAATTAAAATAATATTTTTATGTTTTAAATCTAAACACAAGAAAACACTACAGAATTAAATAATATTTATTTGATATAATAAGATTTATAATCGAATGACAAAATTGGGCACACTATACCAGAAATCATGAGTCTCTTTTGTGCAATATTAAATTTTCTAGTCAAGAAACCACCAATTGATTCGATATTTTTGCAATTAGCGCAACTTGGGCTATAGCTAAATCTCAACAAGAGAATGCTATTTTTATTCCATTGCTCGATCTTCCTATTTCTTTATAAGAAAAACAAAGTTGATTAACTAAACCCTAGAACATTTTACTTAAATTGGGCTTGGATCATGGTGCTTACTGCTGTGATAGAGGGTTCAACGCTATGGAACTGTGATTTTTTTTGAGACCAATCATGGAAATTTTTTGGTAATTCAATTTGATTTCCAATGAGTGGTTCAACAATTTCTTTGAATTTAGCGGGATGTGCCGTTGATACGACAATCCCTTCTGCTTTTTCCTGTAGAGCCACAGAAAAAGCCGTCGCTGTGTGTGGACAGATAATTTCAGCAAATTCTTGATATGTTTTAATGATTGTACTTTTAATTGTGGCATCTGAAATACTCACTGAGCGACAAAACAACTGTAGCATCTCAAGTTTTGGAAACTGATAATGTAATCGAGCAAAATTGCTCGGATTACCTACGTCCATCGCATTAGCAAGGGTAGATAAAGAGGGTAACGGTTTAAAATTTCCTGTGCTAAAATAGTCTGGAATAACTTTGTTCGCATTGGTCGTCATTGTAATTTTATCAATTGGAAATCCCATCAATCGCGCCCAGACTGCACCAAGAGCATTGCCCATATTACCTGTGGGAATAAAATAATTGGCTTTTCTTTGCTTTTCTTTCCACCACCAAATCGAACTGGCAGCATAATAACACGCTTGTGGAAGAAGTCTTGCAACATTGATACTGTTTGCTGAAGTAAAAGAATATTTTGCAACGAGATCTTTATTCGACAAAAGCTCTTTAACTATACTCTGGCATTGATCAAAACTACCTTGAACCGCTAAGCTCACAATATTTTCACCCCAACAGGTGAGTTGCTTTTTTTGAAGTTCCGAAACCCCGTTTTGTGGAAAAAGAATTATCACACGAAACCCAGCACGGCGATAAAAGGCTGATGCCACAGCACCCCCCGTATCACCTGAGGTCGCAACCAAAATGGTTTTTGGTTTTTGAGTTGAATGCTCCATGACGGTCGCAATAAATTGAGCCGCAACATCTTTAAATGCAGCCGTCGGACCATGGAATAATTCTAAAAGTGACAAATGATCATTTAGTTTTTTAAGTGGAATGGGAAAATCAAAGGATTGTTCCGTAATTTTTGAAATTTCAGCATCGGAAAAATCATCACTTAAAAACGGCCGAAGTACATTCGTGGCAATGGACTGGAACTCTGTTGCTTCAAAGTTTGTTAAAGAAAACTGTGGGAAGCTTTCTGGTATAAATAAACCACCATGAGTTCCAACACCTCTCTCCACGGCTTCGAGAAAACTCACTTTTTCTGTGGGCATTTTAATATTAATAAATTTCACTGGTTAAAACTCTCTTGATTGATTAGCATAAAAGGTTTTCTCTTTACGAGATGAGCGCCTGGACAGCGACCTATACCAACATAACATTCTGTTTCTAAATTTAATTTGTTAAATTCACTTTTTAATAATTGAGCTATTTTTTTTGAAGTCGCTAAACTATTAGTCAATGCAAAAACACTTGGACCAGAGCCAGAAATCGAAAAGCCAAGAACTCCTTTTTGCAGTAAAGTACTTTGCCTCATATGATCAAATCCAGGAATCAAATGTGATCGTTGAGGTTCTATTATGACGTCTTTAAATCCTTGACGGATAAGCTTTAAATCTTTTTTAAATAAACCCATAAGAAAACAACTGAGTAAAGAACTCTGTTCGACATATTTCTCAAGTGGCACATTGCGATTTAAGATGGCTCGTGCGGCTTTTGTTTCAACTTTAACATTAGGATGAACCAGAACCCAACCCATCACATTTGGAAATGGCAAACTTAACATAGGTTCGTCCCACTGAAGAGACGCAAGCGTAATTCCACCCATAATACAAGGAGCAACGTTATCGGGATGAGCAGCTCCAGAAGCCACCTTCTCCCCTTCTAATGCATAATACAATTTTTGTTTATTTGTTAATTTCTTTTTTAGAAGTTGATTAGCAGCAATGATGGCACCTACAGCTGAAGCCGCAGAGCCCCCCATTCCTGACCCCATTGGTATTCCTTTTTTAATCCAAACATCAAAACCATAGTTTATTTTTTCACCATGTTGGAGTGCCAAAAGTGAAGCTCCAGCTGTATTACGTTCAGCAACCAGAGAAAGTGAGGCACTATCACTAACTCCTGTAATCGAATGAATAAAAACTAATTTGTCTTTTCGCTTTGACACCTGAACTTCATCACCAACCCCTTTAATTGCCATGCCTAGTGTATCAAATCCCACACCTACATTACCAATAGTTGCAGGAGCAAAAGCCGTTGCATACTGAAGCCTCTGACTCATGCTTGTGCTCCTAAGGTTCTTACTAATCGCAACAGATCCGCAAAAACACCTGCTGCCGTTACCTCTGGTCCTGCTCCCGGACCTTGAATAATCAATGGTTGTTGATTGTACCTTTTTGTTTTAAATAAAATAATATTATCAGTTCCCGCCACGCGATTGAAGGGATGAGTCAATGGATATTCTTGCAAACCAACTTTTGCAATACCAGAAGCTGAAATACTAGCCACGTATTTAAGTACTGATTTATTTTCTTCGGCTTGAGTGCGCCTCTCATTCATCGGCTGATCCATCTCTTGTAATCGTGACATAAACTCAACCGTCGTGAGTGATGAAGAAAAATGAGAGAGAACTAAGGACTCAACTGACACATCAGACAAGTTTAAAGTGATTCCTGCTTCACGTGCTAAAATCACTAATTTTCGGGCGACATCCATTCCATTAAGATCGTCGCGAGGGTCTGGCTCTGTAAATCCTTTTTGTTTTGCAAGCAAAACAATGTCGGAAAATTTTAGATTTCCTTTAAATTCACTGAATAAAAATGATAAAGTTCCTGAAACAATTCCTTCGATAGATAAAATGGTATCACCAGTCTGAATTAAATCTCGTAGGGTGGTAATAATGGGTAGACCAGCTCCAACTGTGGCTTCATAAAAAAAATGTGATTTTCTATCTTCCTGAGCTTTTCGAATTTTTTGAATTCGTTCTATTGGTCCCGATCCAGCCCGCTTATTTGGTGTTATGACATGAATCCCAAGATTCATCCAATAAGAATATTGCGATGCAATCTCTTCACTCGAACTACAGTCAACCATGACAGCGTGTGGAATCCAGTCCGATTTCACATGTTGAGTGAACTCTTCTAATTGAAATGGTTTACTATTTTTTTCAAAATGTTTTTGAATCGTATCCACACTTGAGTTTAAATCTAAGTCTTGCTTATCTAAAACCATGGCTTTAGAATTAGCAATACCTCTTACACGAAGATCCACTTTGAAATTCTTTTTTAAGAATTCTTTTCTTTCTTGAATTTGTTTTAAAAACTCCTTTCCAATCAAGCCAGGACCAATTAAACCTATTGAAATGGTGTAGTCAGAAAGAAAAAAAGCACTATGTGTTGCTCGCAGCGCTTTGATAGAGTCGACTTGGCTAATTACAGCGGAGATATTTCTTTCTGATGAGCCTTGTGCTATAGCTCTCACACTAACGCCGGCTTGGCCTAAGGATGAAAAAAAGCGTCCTGCAACGCCAGATTTTTCAACCATATTGTCACCCACCATTGCGATCACACTACAAGCTGAAATCACTTCGATACGTTCAATAAGTCCATGGGTCAATTCGGAGTGAAAAGATTTTTCAGCGGCATCTTTGGCTTTTGCAGCTTGGTTTGACGGCACAACAATACAAATGGAGTGTTCAGAGCTAGCCTGAGAAATTAACATCACGCTCACACCTACTTCACGAAGCGCACCAAAGAGTCGCTGTGCAACCCCAGGCACTCCAATCATTCCCGTTCCTTCCACATTGATTAAACAAACATTGTCTACCGTTGTAAATCCACGCGCGATCCGACCATCTTTATGTTTAACGACTCGGTGAATATAGGTTCCTGGTTTTGTAGGCCGAAATGTATTTTTAATTAAGATAGGGATATTAAGTGCCACGGCTGGACCCATGGTGTGTGGGTGAATCACTTTAGCACCGAAATAGGCAAGCTCAATAGCCTCTTCATAGGAAATTTCAGTTAAGCATTCTGCTTCTGGTACCTTTCTTGGATCAGCACTATAAACTCCATCTACATCCGTCCATATCACAATTTTTTTCGATTTGAAAAGTCGACCAAAAATGGAAGCTGAGAAATCACTTCCATTTCTTTTAAGTGTGGTCGGAACCCCTTTGGGCGTGGAAGCAATAAAGCCAGTGATTACAAAAAATGCATTTGGAGATTGAGCACATCGATCATCCAATTTTTGTTGGCATACAGTCCATTGTAGTAATGGTCCAGTTTCACCCGATTCAACAACCAAAATCGTTCTGGCATCGATCCATTCTACTTTAGAGTTTTTCATTTTCCAAAGTGCAGCCAAGAGCCGTGACGACCAGAGTTCTCCATAACCAGAGACCATTTCTAGGGTGGATTCTGGTAAATGTCTTGAAAGCCAAACTCCTCTTAGAATTTCATTTAAGTCTTTCACTTCTGATCGAAGAGTTTCAAGATAGGTTTTGGATTCTGAGCCAACGCCTAGTAATTCTTCTGCGGCATGCTTATGCTTATCAAACAACAATTCCAATTCTTCTTGGTAAACTGTATTCTGTTCAGCCGCGCTATTTGCAATTTGAATCAAGCGATCAGTCACACCCGACATCGCCGAAACCACTACCGCCTGTCGACCACTTTTTTGATTTTCTAGAATGTTTAAAACTTGACGAATGGCTTCAACAGAACCAACACTCGTCCCCCCAAATTTATGAACTATCCAATCACTTTTATTTATTTCCAAAATTTCATTATTTTCCATAAAATCAGCTTACCTAAGCCTTGAACTCCCCTCCAGAGAAAACAATGAGTTTAAGTGATTACCAACCTTTGTCTAGAGTGTTTTAGTTTACTATCGGTCAAAATAATTTCAAATATGTAATAAAATTGATTCTTGCTCAAAAATGGAGAACTCTTTTTAATTTCGAGTGGGAGATTATTATAATGCAACTCAATTCCCACCCTTAGCTTTCTCCCAACACTATTATTTAACTCATCGATGTCGCGAAACCAATTTTGCGACACCGACTAACTAAAGCAATCCTTCAATAGCCTCTAATACAACTTTTCGTTCCTGGATTTTAGCGTGAAGTTCCTCAATCAAATTGAGTAATGCCGTTACTCCTTCAAAATCTAAGGTTTCATCGTTATATTTTAAATGGTTATTGTAGGTCGCAATGGCACTCAATCCCAATGCCGCTATCCAAATCCAAGTAGTTTTATCTACCATTTTGAGCGATGGATAATTAGTATATGCTAATTCACCATAAATCCATACTCCGCTACCTAATAAGGATACTCCAGTCATAATTCCGAAAAGTAAACTTCTATTATTTAATTCACGAATTGATAAACTATTTTTACCCTTAGCGTTTGATTTTTCATTTAATTCAGTATATGCTTGTGATAGATTTTTTTGTTCTATTTCTAATTGATTTTTATATTCTTGAATATCAATAGCTTTACAAACATGACTGAGAATATCTTTTGAATACTGACCCTTTTCAAAGGTTTGTACGCATCTCACCACAAGACCATCTTTATTTAGTTCAACACTTAGTTGATTCTTTGTCTGCCCTAAAGCAAGCGTTGATATTGAGAGTTCAACAAATAATACTATTATCATTTTTA
>Ga0154020_10001537_pt1 | contig 28420 bp, 20 predicted proteins | sample Klosneuvirus_201_FD_109709 | JGI IMG/M metagenome (GOLD analysis project Ga0154020, IMG submission 109709) | Active sludge microbial communities from wastewater, Klosterneuburg, Austria - Klosneuvirus_20160825_MG | ecosystem: Engineered > WWTP > Aerobic digester > Activated sludge | place...
AAAACAGAATTTTACACCCAATGAACTCCAGCAAGGATGGGATGGTAAATACAAAGACCAAGATGTAATGCCGGGCGTTTATGTTTGGCATGCGGAGATTGTGCTTAAGGATGGAAGTGTAATTGTGGAGAAGGGGGATGTGACGGTGGTGCGGTAAATGACTACGAATTTTGTCAAGAAAAATCATGAGAGCTCACCAATCGATTACCAAGCTAACCGATTACCTCCCAAACCGATTACCTTCCTTTCCTGACAACTGTCGACTCTTTCTTCTGAGGACTTTTTTTTTCTTAAAAAAATAAATATTCCAAAAAACTTGACACGTATTCACAAATTCTTTATATTTGCTTTACCACTTTAAATCAATACACTTATTCGCCGTTTAATGACCCTAAAAATTGTTACACCCCGGGCAAGCTGATCTATTTAAGTAATTAGTATTTAATAAGATGAAAGGATCTTTATTTTCCGTTGCGCAGCTAAATAAAGGCACAAGCATCGGGGAAATTTAATTCAAACTTCTTTTAAGTAAAAAATAAAATGTTGAACTATGTCAAATAAACTTATTCTTGTCTTTATCCTTTTCGCAAATTGCGAATTAATGAATTCACAAAACTGGACTTACTATACAATACTAAATACCAGTATTGAACAGGGATCCAATAACATTACCGATATTGAGGTGGATTCAAAAGGAAGTACATGGATGATAAATAAATTTGGTGGCATTTCGGAATATGATGGTAACAAATTTTATAATTATACTAAATCAAAAGGATTAGATCAAGAGTCTGTTATAGATATCGCCATTGATGATCAAAACAAGGTGTATGTATTAGGCTATACGATGATCAATATTTTATTTAATAATCAATTTACATATTTAGCTTTGCCGGCATTGCATACCTATAACAATATAATATTAGATCACAAGGGCACTGTGTTTATTGCAGACAATAATTCCATATTTGAGTTTTCCAATAATATATGGAAAGAATATAATATTGGTCAATACTATAATTTAGGCTATAATCTTGAAATATATAACTTGGATGTAGATCATTTGAATAGTATCTGGATGGCTACAAATTCTGGTTTAATTAAATTAGAAAATGGAAGATTAAGTAGATATACTTCTAATGATGGAATGGTAAGCAATCAAATTATTTGTGTTAAGGCAAATATAGATAATATGATATATTTTTCTTATAAATATTCAGGATTTGGAATTTTACAAAATTCAATTGTTACCAATTTTTCAAAAAACAATAATATTACAGATTACTACGGCAAGCAATTCGTTATAAATAAAGACAGTTCTATTACTTATCTGCACAAAATTTATGGCCTAGTAAAATATAATTTATTTGATGGTCAAATAACCATCATTCCCAATGATTTTGTAAAAAATCATAGTAATGGGTCTATAGCCATTAATTCAAATGACGAAATCTGGGTAGGCACAAATAAAGGTTTGAGTAAATATAATACATTAAATATTGAATATTATTCTAAATCAACTGGCTTAACATCTAATGCAATTAATACAATCTACTTTGACCAAGATCATAAAACCTATGTAGGTACGGATGATGGAATTTGTAAATTTGAAAATAACAAATGGAGTATTTTGTATTCTGGTTATAGAATTGCTGATGTTATCGATTATAAAAATAATGAGATATTTTGCAACCTTGTAGACTCTGGAGCATCCATATTGACTACACAGCCAACGAATCAATTAACTAATTTGAATTATACTAAACCAACACATTCATATAAAAATGTAGTAGATAATCAAGGTACATATTGGCTTCCTACTACAGTTCATACTGTAATGAAATCTGAAAATAATAAGGTTGAAGAAATTGAACTTGTACCGTATGATAAGAATAACAGACTTAAAAGTATTGCTTTAAATCCTGTAGATAATAAATGTTATTTGGCAACTTATAATGGTGTTTTTAAATATGAAAACAAAGAATTTAAGCAAATTGCAAAAACAAAAAGTTTTATTTGCTTTGATATAGCCTTTACATCAACTGGAACAATGATTTTATTTATGCAGGAAAATAAATTTTTACCCTTAAAATTATATATGTATGATGCTAATGGATTGCAAGCCATTTCAGATTGGGAAGTAGATAGAAATTCGCTGTATATGGGAAATTATTTATTTGTTGATTCAAAAGATAACATATGGTTCGGGTATCAAGATGGATTATATTATGGTTCACAACAAAATTGGAAATTGTTTACTGAAACAAATGGATTATTATCAAACATTGTAAATTGCATAGATGAAGATGCTTTTGGCAGTATCTGGATCGGTACACATTCAGGTATAAGTGTATTGAATCAATTTAATGTAACATCTCAGGTTGATTTGGAGGTGGATCAGAATTTAATATATCCAAATCCATGCACAGAAATTATTAAATTTAACATTAGAGATAATCATTATAAAAATGCAGATTTACTTATCGTTAATAATTTTGGACAAGCGATTCATCATGCAAAAATAAATGATAATTCAATAATTTCGACTGCGGACTGGACTCCTGGTATTTATTTTTACCAAATTAAAGGGAGAGATAATATAATTTCAAAAGGTAAGTTTTTGAAATATTGAACTGATCTCGCTCAAAATAAGTGGAAAATATAATTTGATAAGATATTTTTTTTACTGTATGCCTCGAAATATTATTGTAATTATTCTTTTGACTCCTTTCATTGGACTTTGTCAAATTAATGATTTTATTTATCAAACTTACAGAGCCCAAAAACAATTTATTTTTTCCAATTCACAATGTAATAATCAATTATCTAAATGTGATTTCAACCTTAATATCTCAAATATTGCATATCACCCTTCAGGAAATATTATTGCACGAGAAAATATAAGTATTTTTGATAAAAATATTGGTTCGTATATTGATTCAATTAATTTTCTAGAATTAGATTTTAAATTATGTTCTGCCAAATATTTATTTCACATAAAACTCAATAAATTTAGTCATTTAAGTGGATTGTTTTATATTGATTATTTGGGCCGATATTATATTGAAGATCTAATTCAAAATACAGTTTATAGAACCAAAATTAATGATACCATATTCGCACCTGTTACAAGCTTCAATAAAAAAATAAATGTTAGTGATATGATGTTAATTAAAGATAATATCATTTTCATGGATAGTGATAGTAATTACATTTATAAATGTGATACCAATTGGAATATCATAAGTCAACAAAATTTCATTGGCAATAGAATATCTTCATTTACGAATAATATTTATTCTTGCGATTCTACTGAGGTTATTATTAGTACGACAAATTCTACTCCCGAAGAAAATCAAAAAAATATTTACAGATCTGGTGTTCATTTTTATTCATATGATATTGATAATAATCAGATCATTAATAATTTATGTTTTTATTACCCTCCAGATTCTATTTTTTATGCTGTAGGTCTATCCTCTTTTTCAGAATTTTTAAGTGCCGATCCTGAATGTGATCTCCTCATCGACTTAGACCGGAATAATTCTTCAGGATTATTTCCCTATGATTATCAAGCGAGTGCAGCGCTTTGTTTGACTGCAGATGAGACCCCATTGTGTGATCAGGATCTGTATCTGCATACTTCATTTCCACTGGATAGTGTATCTATATGTATCACGGGTGGATTGAATGGGGTTGATGAATTCATTTATTCAACAGGATTACCAGCAGGATTTATATTAAATAAAAATACGGATTCGTGCTGGACCCTCTTCAAGAAAAACGGCAGCGATCTGGAATATGCTGATGCATTAAAAAGTTTGCGCTATCGAAATATTTCAGCTAATAGAATATCAGGATTGCGAATTATTCAGTTACAAGGTATTAATACATTAAAAAAAGGAAGTCTGATTCGTGCCTTTATTCAGGTAGGAAAAAGGGTTATAGCAGGACAAGATACTTCACTCATCTTGTGTAATGATAAGAGTGCAATTCAATTGAATACTTTGCTTAGTAATACTTCTGATAAAAATGGACAGTGGATTCCTTCATTGAATTCGAATTCTGATCTCTTTAAGCCTGGCATTGATAATTATGGAACCTATCAATATATCGTCTCTGATATCTATTGTGGTAGTGACACTGCTCGTGTAGATATTATGAATGGCACAGTGATTCCATTTGATTTAGGACCTGATCAATCCATCTGTAATGGTGAAAGAGTTAAATTTTTTGTTCGTCCTCCTCCGCCAAATGAACCATATGATGATATACTTTGGAATGGTAATAATTATGGGCAATATCATGAATTAAACCAGCCTGGTATTTATATATTAGCTATCAAATCTATTTTTGGCTGTTGGGCATATGATACGATACTCATTTCTAAATCCACCCAAGTTATTCCATTAGATTCCACGATCTCCATCTGCGAAAATCAATCCTATATTTATAAAAACAAAACGTATCATCCACTAGATATTATTCATGATACGATTACTGCAATTAATGGCTGTGACACGTTACTATCATTGAGATTAATTCCGTTAGCCAATATCCCAAAGAATCAAGTGCTGAATTTGTGTCCGGGTGATACCTTCTTCTATAAAAATATGGTTTATCTATCTGGCGACATCATCCATGATACACTCTCAGGAATAAATACCTGCGATACCATCTTAAATCTTCAGCTCATCCCTTACCAAATATCTAAAGTCAATATCATTGCCGATACTTTAATTTGTAAAAATAAAACCACACTAATTACCGCTTCACCTACGAATAAATATCTCTGGTCGACTGGCGAGACTGTTCCTATCATCACTAAAGGTCCGGGCACATATCAACTAACCGTTACGGACTATAATCTATGTACTACTGTGAGCTCTATTACCATAAAAGAAGCCCCACCCATCGAATATCTCGTCGAACCTTATGATCCACAATGCAGCGATGATCGCGGTCGTATCATCATGCAAAGAGTCCAGGGAGGCATTCCACCTGTCCGGTATCTCTTGAATTCTATAGAAAACAAATCCGGAATCTTCGATAATCTAAACCCAGGCCAGTACATCGCAACTTTCATAGATGCCATCGGATGTGAGATAAAAGATACCATTATCATACTTCCTGCTGCTGCGTTCGATGTATCTGTTACGAATCTAATTGAGATCGATAAAGGCGCCTCTGTTTTGGTAAGTTATATCGCCAACCAAGGTCAAATACAAAACATAAGATTTGATCCAAATCAAGATATAAGCAAGGAAGGAAATGCATTGAGAATCGTGGGCAGCCAAGATCGTGATTATACAATTACCTTCATAGATTCCAATGGTTGCGAAGTAATACACCAGCTTCAGATACGCATCATTGATCATGAAGAATTCTTTACCCCCAATCTTTTCTCACCGAATCAGGATAATGTCAACGACACATGGAAACCAATAATCGGCACTTCTTTAGAAGTCATTCAAATAGCAGTCTACGATCGCTGGGGTGAATCTGTATTTAGTACTTCTGATAGAAATACAGGTTGGAATGGAATATGTCATAATAAGCCTTGTGTACCAGGGGTCTATGTCTACATGATACAAGTAAAAGATAAGACAGGAAAAACTAAAACGTATTCAGGGGATCTGACTTTGGTGAGGTAACTTTAAAACCTTCCCAAACCGATTACCCTATCACGATACGAACCGATTACCACTAAAAATGGAAATGCTCAAAAAATGTTAGAATTTGATTTATTATATCTAAATCTCACGTGAATTAAATATCTTTAGGTTTGAATTTAAATTAGCATAATGAATATAGATGAAGTAAAAGTAAAATTAGTTCATGATATACTTGAAATTCAAGATGAGCAATTATTGCTTGGTATCGAAAATTTATTATTGTCGATTTCTAGTGATAATGTAAAATATGGGCCTTTGAGCATTGAAGAATTAAATGAAAGAATTGTAAAATCAGAGCAAGATTTTGCAGATGGAAAATATATAGCTGCCGAAGAACTTATCGTCAAATACTCCAAATGAATTATGAAGTCGTTTGGTCAGATTTTGCGACAGAAGAGTTGGGAAATTTACATTCGTATTACTGTTCTATTGGATCTGAAAGTATTGCTAATAGAATAGTATTAAACATAGTAAAATTAACAATTCTTCTCAAATATAGTCCTTATATTGGGCCCATTGAACCACTACTAAAAAGAAGTTTAGTTGAGTATAGGTATTTAGTAAAAGGCAAACATAAAATCATTTATTCTGTGGATGAATCACAAAAGCAAATAAGGATTGCCGATGTTTTTGATACAAGACAAAATCCTATAAAAATAAATAGAAGTGAATGATAAAAATGTTTATAACATAGTTGGCTCAAAAGAAGTATAATGTTGGTATTTTTAATAAGTATAGAAATTCCAATATATAAAATGAGTTAAAATGGAATATATGATCTTGGTAAATCATTATAATATAGATTCCGAAGGCCAATTGATCACTAAAAAAAATGGTTTTCATTCCATGATTTTGGATAGAATTAAATACATCCTGGCAATATTTTTTGTTTTGATTTCTTCTCAACGTCCTTCTTGCCAGGATGTATTATATGGTGTAGCTACAGAAAAGGGAATTACACAACATTATTTATATAAGTATAATCCTTATTCTGGGTTAGGGAGTTGGATTTGTACGACACAAACCTGGATTTCTAGAGCAGATGTTTTTCCAAGTCTTTATACCAATGAACTCAATGCGATCTATAATGTCCCTGAATTATGGTGGTATAAGTTTAATAATTGTATACGAGTACCAAAGTATAAATTAAGTACTGATAACCAAACTTATATTAGCAATGGAGCAGACGTAGATCGATATGGTTATACATGGTCATTTGGCTCATCAGGTGTTTATCGCTTACATGAAAATCCATTCCTATTTGAATACAAAGGACCAATGGTGCCACACACTACATGGACTTATTCTGGTGATCGACTAGGTGCATATTTAAATGGCAAAATATATTTTGTAGCTAAACTAACATCAGATTCAATTGGTGTTAATAGATTTTATTATTATATTTACAAGGCAGATACTTCTGATTCTGCTAATCCTTCCATTTTGTCTGGACCATTCGATACTAGGACATTTTCATTTGCTGCTTTAAGTCCTGCACATTTAAGCTGTGGTGAAGATCGATTATTAATTGGTGATAATTACACTAATAGTATATATGATGTCAATCTTAACAATGGTAATCTCACTTATTTGAGTACCTTACCCCTTGACCCTGATTCCATAAGTATTAACACAGGAGCCGCGTATTGGAATTTTGATCCAAGGCAATGTGATGTATTTATTGATCTGGATATCAATAATAGTTCAGGTGATATGAAGAATGGTTATGTATCCAATTATTCTTGTTTTAATAAATATACTTTGTTATCAGATATAGATCCTGATGTCTATTCTGAATATGGTATTATGGATTCTATTACTGTTGAAATTATAAATCCATTAAATGGAAATCTTGAATCAATTCGTTTCAATAATCAACATAATGTCATCGGTGCATTTCAAAATCAATCCTTAAGTTTATTTCCAAGTTTAACTGCCACTAATGATAGTTTTGAATTAGCTTTGCAAGATCTTCAATATATAAATAATGCATGCTCAATTATCGAAGGTGATAGATTCATTCAGATTATTACATATAAAAATAATATTCGAGACACAGCCATTTGTAAAATATCTGTAATAGGTCCTTTTTATAATGCTGGACTTGATAGTATCAAAACAGTTTGTTCCAACGAGAAGTCATTTAATTTGTCAGATCTTTTGGGTAATTGTTATACTCCTGGAGGACAATGGGATGCCCCAACCTTAATTCCTGGAATATTCAATCCTTCAAAAGATGCTCAAGGAATCTATAAATATATTATTGGAGATTCTAATTGTGGTTATGATACAGCTACGATTCAAATTTTTGTAAATAAAGTTTCCATTATTGATCTTGGACCTGACCGATCTCTTTGCACCACTGACAGTCTGGTAATCAATCTTCCATCCACTAATTCCTATTTATGGCAAGATGGAATGACTAATCCAAAATATGTAATACATCAACCGGGACTTTATTTTGTAAATGTGACGGACCTAAATGCTTGTTCCTTTAGAGATAGTATTGAAGTAATGTTTTCTCCGAACAGTACAATTAATAAAACACTTGCAATTTGTTCGGATCATCTATTCCAATATAAGAACAAATCATACAAATCAGGTGACATCATCCACGATACACTCTCTGGAATAAATACCTGCGATACCATTTTAAATCTTCAACTCATCTCGTACCCAATATCCAAAGTCAGTATCACTGCCGATACTTTAATTTGTAAAAATAAAACCACACTTATAACTGCTTCGCCTACGAATAAATATCTCTGGTCGACTGGCGAGACTGTTCCTACCATTACTAAAGGTCCGGGTACGTATCAACTAACTGTCACAGACTATAATCTTTGCACAACAATGCGCTCGATTACCATAAAGGAAGCTCCACCCATCGAGTATATCGTTGAACCTTATGATCCATTATGCAGCGATGATCGTGGCCGTATCGTCATGCAAAGAGTCCAGGGAGGTATTCCACCCGTTCGTTATCTCCTGAATTCTGTAGAAAACAAATCCGGGATCTTCGATAATTTAAACCTGGGTCAATACATCGCCACCTTCATAGATGCCATCGGATGTGAGATAAAAGATACCATTATCATACTTCCTGCTGCTGCATTCGATGTGGCTGTAACGAATCATATTGAGATCGATAAAGGCGCCTCTGTTTTGGTAAATTATAACGCTACCCAAGGCCACATTCAAAACATAAGATTCGATCCGAATATAGAAATAAGCCAGGAAGGAAATGCATTGAGAATCGTGGGCAACCAAGATCGTAATTATACCATAACTTTCATTGATTCCAATGGCTGTGAAATAACGCATCAACTCCAGGTACGCATCATTGATCATGAAGAATTCTTTACCCCCAATCTTTTCTCACCGAATCAAGATAATGTCAACGACACATGGAAACCAATAATCGGCACTTCTTTAGAAGTCATTCAAATTGCAGTCTACGATCGCTGGGGTGATTCTGTATTTAGTACTTCTGATAGAAATACAGGTTGGAATGGATTATGTCGAAATAAAGCTTGCTTACCAGGTGTCTACGTCTATATGATACAAGTAAAAGATAAAACTGGGAAGATTAAAACGTATTCAGGAGATCTGACTTTGGTTAGGTAATTTAAGTACACTCTCAAACCGATTATCTGATGACCATTCGAACCGATTACTATTCATCCGAAAACCTTTCAGACTGTTTACTATATTATCTTCGCTTGTAATTCAGCGAATTGATCTGGTTGAATTTCCAAAATAGAGCATATTTCACTATTTGAAAATCCTCTTTTTGTCATGTTTTTTATTACCAATAGATCTACAGCTTCTCGGCCTTCTTCCCTGCCTTCTTCCATATACCTGACTTTGATCAATTCTTCAAGTCCCATACTCTTTTGACTTTTTGTTAATTCATTTATTTCAGCTTCAAAGTTAACTCTTAATGTTGGTTCTTTTATAATCCCAGATCTTGATTCAAATCATAAGTATAAAAGATCATTGAAAAAGTACTATCTTCGAATTATGAAAAAGCTACATGTAATTGCGACCATAAATGAATTTCTTAAAGAAGTAAATTTAAACGATCTCTTTGAACAGCTTATTGTTAAAGAGAAAATTGAAAAAGGCTTACTACAAATTGAAAAAGGGCAAACAATTTCTCATGAAAAAGTTGTGGCATACTTCAAGAAAAAATAGCTAAAATAATCTAGTTAAAACTTGTTTTAACAGTCTTAGATGTCATTCATGATTTTATTGCAAATGAGTCTACTTAATATGCTCTAAAAACAATAGAAGGGTTTTTAAGCCATGTTGAATTACTATCTAATACCGAAGTGAAAAACAAATTAATCCAGAGTTAAAAGATAAATTTGTTTTTCATTCGGCATGAAGATGCTTTGATCTGCATGCAGACCTCCCAAAGCAGCGTCTGCATGCGGATGCTTTGATCTGCATGTAGACCTCCCAAAGGAGCGTCTGCAATACACCTAAATATATTGAACTAAATTATAAATCCCAATGGTATCACTTTCCTGAGGCAGGCCGACAAGTTCTCGAATATATGAGAAAAGACATACTAGAAATAATCGATGGCAATTACAGAATCTTTTATAAGCTTAAGAGAAAATATATTTTCGTCATCCGAGTACATCACGCAGCGAGAAACATAAAAGGAAGTAAAAAGCGCACCAACTAATAATACTGTGCAAGCGCAATTGGTGCTTTGTAGTTAAGCGGCAATTGTTTATTTATGGCAGCAAAGTTGTAGGCATAGATTGCGTTTAGAAAACCACAATCGCTAATGCTCCTAAACTTTATTAAAAAACTTAAACGACCGAATAATTAATTAAAATTCATTATCTTTATTGTGTGAAACAAAGAATTTATATAGACACGTCAATTATTGGAGGTTATTTTGATGTAGAATTTGAGCTAGCTACTCGAGAATTATTTAAACGTCTTGAAAAAAATGAAATTCTTTTCGTACTTTCAGATTTGTTGTTCTTAGAATTACTTGATGCTCCTATTCACGTAAAAACTTTATTAGATAGGTACCCACAAAATTGCTTCGAAAAAATTGAAATATCAGAAGAATCAATACAATTGGCAAACTGGTATATTGAAGAGAAGGTTGTAGGCCAAACCAGCCTAGAAGACTGTCGCCATATAGCAATGGCTTCTATCAATAAGGTAGATGTATTGGCTAGTTGGAATTTTAAACACATCGTGAACCTCCAAAGAATTAAAGGATATAATTCAGTGAACTTAAAATATGGGTATTCGTTATTAGAAATAAGAAGTCCAAACGATTTATTAAATTATGGAAACTAATAAAACAGAAAAATCATTTGATGCTGTTAAAATGATGCGAGAAATTAGGGATAAAATAAGTCAAGAAACAGCAAATATGTCTTTTCAGGAATTAAAACAATTTATTGAAAAAAAGCTTCGGGCTAAAGTGCCAGTAAACGTAAAAAAATGAATATTACCAGACCATTACATAAACTTAATTCAAGTAGTGCAAATCATTTTTGATACCAATTACCCGATTACCTTCCGAACCGATTACCATCAAAACCGATTACCCGATCACCTCCCAAACTGATTACCCGATTACCATTCAAACCGATCACCATTCAAACCGATTACCTTCCCAACCGATCACCATTCAAACCGGTTACCATCCTTCCCTGACAACTGACGACTGACGACTCTTACTCAAACCCCCTCAATCTCAAACTCAACAATATAACGATTAATGTCACTCCCACATCAGCAGCAATGGCCAACACTAAATGACTTATTCCAAAGATAGCAAGTGTGATAAAAATAAGTTTCACTGCTATGGCTCCTATGGTATTCATTTTAATTCGCGATAAAGTAGCTTTACTTAAACGAATTAAAAAAGGGATGAGGGATAATTTGTCATTCATTAATGCAATATTGGCGGTCTCTATTGCAGTATCACTTCCAGCAGCACCCATGGCGATTCCCACTGTAGATCTTGCTAATGCTGGTGCATCATTGATCCCATCACCTACCATGGCGACGTATTTATATTCTAATAAAAGTTCTTTGATTCTATCTGCTTTATCTTCAGGAAGAAGACCACCAAATATTTTTTTGATACCAACTTGCTTGGCAACAAATTGTGCTGCATTTTCGTGGTCTCCAGTCAGCATTATGGTTTCTATATTTAGCTCTTTTAATTCGAGTAATGCTGTTACACTATCTGGTTTTATTTCATCCATTAAACCTATGATTCCACCTACACCATTTCCAAAACTAACGACTACACTCGTTTTACCTTGTGAAGTCAGTTGTTCTACAATACGCTCAGCTTCTTGGTCAATAGCTTGATGTTCTTTTATAAATTCTAACTTGCCAACATACACTGTTTCATCTTCACAAACTAAACACTTTGCTGTCGCCCCTTTACCCATGATGCTTTTAAATAATTCAGCTTTATGTGGTTCAAATCCTTCTTTTTTGCTTGCATCTACTATGGCCTGAGCCAACGGGTGTTCGCTAAATATTTCTGCTCCTGCGGTGCATGCTAAAAGCTCCTCTCTGCTCGTTCCATTCAATGTAATTACATCAGATACTATGGGATTCCCAAAAGTGATCGTTCGTGTTTTGTCTAAGGCGATCGCTTTAATGGAAGCTAATGTTTCAATGTATTTTCCACCCTTTACCAATGCTCCTTTTGAGGTTGCATTTCCAATGGCTGCATAAATGGCTACAGGAGTAGAAATGACTAATGCACACGGACAAGCAATGACTAATAAAGTTATAGCTTGTTGTAACCAATGGTTGAAATCCAAATGCAAAATGAAAACTGGAATTGCGAAAACCAAAATGGCAATGGAAATAATCGTAGGCGTATAATATCTTGAAAACCGTTGTATGAATTTTTGGGTATCGCTTTTATTCGCTGATGCTTCAAAGGTGAGACGAACTATTTTTGAAAAAGTGGTGTCTACAGAAAGTTTAGTGGTCTCTATTTCTATAAATCCATTTTTATTAAGGGTGCCTGCAAAAAGGCTATCCCCTTTATGTTTATCTTTTGGAATGGGTTCTCCTGTTATCGCAGCCTCGTCAACTGTAGTTTCGCCTGAAATTATTTTTCCGTCCAACGGTATCATTTCACCAGGTTTGACTTGAATGATGGTGCCGATTGCAATTTTATCAATGGCAATGCTTGCGTTTTCTGTTTTTACAAAAGCAGTTTTTGGTGCTTTGCTTATTAATTCATCTAATGCAGATTTTGAATGTTCAATTCCTATGTCTTCCAAGCGCTCGCCTAATACATACAGCACGATAACTACTGCCGCTTCTGGATATTCCCCTAAATAAAATGCTCCGATTACTGCTATGGTCATTAGTAAATTAATACTGCTGAATTGGAGTTTGAACATTGCTTTTACGCCATTCCATAAAACATTGTAGCCAATTCCTAAAATGAAAATGGCGAAAATGAAAGGCGCATAAGGCATGGGTAGGTGTATGCCGATGATGGATAAGATCTCTAATGCAACTACTATAACAATAGCCGACAGTAGAATGAGAAATTTATTATCGTTAATTGGTATTTTCATTGATTGAATGTGTTTTAATTATGAATAGTAAATCCTCAGGAATTTCCATAACTTGCAGTGGTGGAACATTTGCACCTCCTGTGTTTCCGATAGGAATATTTCCAACAAAAGACTTTAAACCCCCGACTAATAGCCGTGGAATTTGCCCGATAATTTCTTTATTGTTTTTGGTTTTGATTCCGAACAGCAACATTTTCCAATGAACGAAAGTGTGTGCGATTGGGTAAAGTTGTCCAAGTATATGTGCCCGTTCTAGGTGTCGCCAACTTTGCTGAAAATACCCTTTGAAAAAGGTATTTTCAGCTTCAGTAAGTTCTTGTTGAAAGTATGATTTTAAAGATGTAGGCATAGATGAGTTGAATTTCATTACTTAATATTTTAATGCTTGTGTCCTTCACCTTCTTTGTGATCATGTCCATCACCATTTTTGTGATCATGTCCATCACCTTCTTTGTGGTCGGAATGTTCTTTTTCGACTAATTCCATTTTACAAACAGGGCAAGTTCCTTTTTTCTCGTAGGTTTTACCTTTTTCGCAATCCATTGGACATTTGTAAACAGTTTCATGATTATCACCATCTATGTGATTGTGTTTACCTTGTTCTGTCATTGTCTTTTTTTCTGTATTGTTGCAACTAGTCATTCCAAATGTTAATGCTACTAAAAGCATTGCTGATAAAATTAATTTTTTCATTTTTACTGATTTAAATTATTGTTATGTTAATAAAAAATATTTAATGTTGATGGCCTTCACCTTTGTTGCTCATTTTGGCAAGTATAAAAAAGGCTCCTTTAGTTACTATTTTACTATTTTTAGGAATTTCTTTAAGCAATGTAATTTCGCTGTAGCCTATATCTGTAGTTCCCTTTCGAACTGGAATTTTTTCAAAGCTTGTTCCTTTCTCATTGTTAGGCTCTGCTTCCTTTTCGGTATGACTATGACCGTGTTCATCGTGATTATGTTCCGCAGTTTCTTCTGCGCCGTGATCATGGTGTTCTTCTTCGGTGTGAGCATCAGTCACAATAAAAATATAGTCCTGTCCTTCATGGCTTACAATGGCATCTGTGGGTACAGCATCTAGCGTTGCGTTTTCTAAGCTGACCAAAGCGGTAATACTCATTCCATCAATCAAACCTTGCTTATTTCCTTTTACCTTAGCATGTATGGCAATTGCCTTTGTGTTTTGTTCAAAGGTATTGCTAATGGCGTATACATCGGCATCGTATTCTTTGCCTGGATTATTCGTTAGTGTAAAGTGAATGGTTTGCCCTTCTTTGAGCTTGGCCAAATCTTTTTCATATACATATAGATCCAAATGCAATTGACTATTATCCACAATTTCAGCAATCGTGTTGTTCCCATCCACATAGCTACCAATATTGACCATTACATTACTTATTACACCACTTATTGGACTTGTGATTTTTACTATGGACTGAATATTTTCATTCGTAAGTGTTAATGGATTTATACCGATTAATTCTAATTGTTTTTTCAAACTTGCTTTTCTGGATTTTAAAATCTTCAACTCCGTCTCAGTTATTTGCAAATTTTTTAAAGCTCCTGCATTTCCTTGTTGTAATTCATTTTGTCTGTTGAATTCTAACTGAGCTAAATCTACTTTCGATAAAACAGTAATATATTCTTCTTGCATAGTGATAAAAGAATTATTTGAGATCGTTGCGATGGTCTGTCCTTTTGTAACCGTGTTTCCTGATTGTACTAAAATGGATTTTATAACTCCTCCTATGAAAGCTGTTGCATTGGCTCTATTTTGATTAGGCACTTTGAGTAATCCATTCGCTTTTAGAGAAGCTGTAAGTTGCTTTTTCTCAATATTTCCCAATTCAATTTTGATGGATTTCATTTGTTCCATGGTCAGCATGGTTGTGTTAACATTCTCATGTTCGTCATGGGCTTCTTCAGCATGCGCTGCCTCTGATCCATGGTTATGTCCATCTCCTTTTGTGTGTTCCTTACAATTGTTAAAAAGGAAGCTTACTGAAGCAAAAAATATGATGATGATTAATTTATTCATTGTAATTAATTTTTATCTGTTGATTAAGAAATTGATATTAATAATAGATTGATTGAGTTGATTTATTGATTGAAGATAATTTAATTTAACTTCACTGGCAGTTTGCATTGCCTGTAAATATTCAATATAACCAATTTCACCACTTCGGTATGTTGTTTTTGCTATACTGATCATTAATTCAGCATTAGGTAAGGCATTTGACTTGTAATAGTTGTATTGTGCCATGTTCTGGTTGTATTGTTGAAACGCATTTTGCAATTGTGTTTGAAGCAAAAGTTTACCATGGTCAGCTTCAATAGTCAAAGCTTGTTGTTTGTAATTCAATGATTTTATTTTTGCAGTATTACTAAAATAGGTAAACGGAATACTAATGCCAACATTAAAGCCATTGAAGCGTTTACTTCTATCAAAGTATTCTTCCTTTCCATTTATAGTTTGAATACCAGTCAGTGATTGATTAAAATAGCCTACATTCAAATCTGGTAAAATAGCTGCTGATTCTAACTTTATAGCTTGTTTAGCAATCATTGCCTCTTGATACAACGCCATTAATGATGGATTAAGGGTTACTTGGTTAATATCAAGTGAATTATTTATACTTAATGGTTGGAAAGAGATTGAATCACGAATAGTGAATTCATCGCCTGAATTCATTAATTGTTTCAATGAAGCATAAGCTGTTGCTGCTTCTGTTTCATTTTGATTGATGATAAGCGCTAACAGTCCACGCTTTGTATTCGCGGTAGTTTTCTCTAACAAATTGGTCTCTCCTGATTGGTATCGCAAGTCAGCAGTACTCACAAAATCAACATACAAACTATCCATTGACTGCAATTGTTTTCTTGCATTTTGCAAATACATTAATTGAAAAATCCAATACTTTACCTGAGCCTTTAATTCATTCTGAGACATTTGCAATTTCAATTGACTTGCTAATAATTCTGCAGAATACAAGCCAGATTTTGCTTTATAATAGCTTGGAAAAGGAATGCTTTGTGAGATCTGAAATGAATTATCCTGATTGATACTATTATTTTGTCCAAATTGAACATTTACATTGGTTTTGGGTAATTCAAAAACAGACTTTTTAAGCATTGAAGCAGATTGCACATTGAGTTGTTGTGATTGAAGTTCCAAATTATTATTCAGTGCTATATTTATTATTTCTTCCACACTGAGTTGTCTTGATGTGCTTTGTGCATTGGCATTTTGAAAAAAGAATAATACAATAATAAAAACACTTATGCTTGTAATTTGTGACTTTTTGTTTCTTTTACGCGGTGAAGAAAATAACAAATAAAGCAATGGCAATACAAAGAGTGTAAGAAATGTTGCTGTGATCAATCCCCCAATAACTACTGTTGCCAATGGCTTTTGAACTTCAGCGCCAGCACCATGTGAAAGCGCCATTGGTAAAAACCCAAGCGAAGCAACAGCTGCTGTCATGAGAACAGGTCGCAAACGGATTTTAGTACCTTCTATAATTCTTTGCAACATATCGCTCATACCTTCTTTCTCCAATTGATTAAACGTACTGACTAAAACAATTCCATTCAAGACCGCTACACCAAACAATGCAATAAATCCAACACCTGCAGAAATGCTAAAAGGCATATCACGAATCAATAATGCAAATACACCTCCTATTGCTGCCATAGGAATAGCTGTAAAAATAAGTGTTGCTTGTTTAATGGAAGTGAAGGTGAAATATAATAGCATGAATATAAGTGCCAATGCAACGGGTACTGCTATCATCAATCGGTTCGATGCTGCTTGTAAATTTTCAAAAGTTCCTCCATAAGTATAATAATATCCTTCAGGCAATTTTACGTCGTTGCCCAATTGTTTTTGAATATCAGTAACAACACTTGATACATCTCGTCCTTTTACATTGAAACCTACTACAATTCTACGTTTACCATCCTCACGACTAATTTGGGCAGGTCCTAATTCCAATTGGATATCGGCTACTTGGGATAACGGAATCTGTGTTCCGTTAGATGTTGGAATATGCAAATGACTTACATCATCTATATTATTCCGGTGAGTAGAATCAAGGCGAACAACCAAATCGAATTTACGTTCGTTTTCAAAAACAACTCCAGCGCTACCTCCTGCGAATGATGTACTAACTATATGATTGATGTCATCAATATTCAGACCGTAATTTGCAATTTGAGAACGATTATACTTAATAACAATTTGTGGCAATCCTGCCACTCGCTCCACACTTGGTTCAGTAGCTCCGGCTACACCTTGTATAATGGTGTTTACTTTATTAGCATAGAATAAAAGGGTATCCATGTTTTCACCAAATATTTTAACGGCTACATCCTGTCTAATACCGGTCATCAATTCATTAAAACGCATTTGTATGGGTTGGCTTTTTTCAAAAAATACCCCTGGGATGATTTCCAATTTTTCATAGATTTCATCAGCAAGTTCATCATAAGTAATGTTTCGCTTCCACTCACTTTGTGGTTTTAAAATGATCATCATGTCGCTTGCTTCAGGTGGCATAGGATCTGTTGGCACTTCAGCACTTCCTGTTTTTCCAACTACCATTTTGACCTCATCAAATTCTTTTATTAATCGTGAAGCTTGCATAGAAGTTTCAATACTTTGAGACAAAGATGTTCCCTGCGATAATATGCAGTGAAAAGCAAAATCACCTTCTGCTAATGTTGGAATAAATTCTCCGCCCATCTTTGAAAAAAGAAAAACTGTGAAAAAGAAAATTCCAACAGTGATTCCAACAACTAATTTCTTTCCTTTAATTGCAGCGTTTAAAAGTGGTTCATATTTTTGTTGGAAAAAAATCATCATTCTATCAGAAATATTTTTTCTATGACTCACCTTTTTACTTAAAAAAAGTGAAGATATCATTGGAATGTAAGTAAGTGATAGTATAAATGCCCCAAGTATGGCAAATGAAACAGTCTGTGCCATTGGTCCAAACATTTTTCCTTCAATACCTACTAAAGTTAGAATGGGTAAGTATACAATCAAGATGATGATTTGTCCGAATGCTGCAGAATTCATCATTCGCTTTGCACTTTGAAAAACAGTTTCATCCATTTGCTTTGATGTAAGTTCTGTTTTTCCACTTTGCAATTGTGTGGTGCTTATACGGTGGAAAATACTTTCGACTATAATGACTGCACCATCTACTATTAAACCAAAATCTATAGCACCTAAACTCATAAGGTTGGCACTTACTCCAAACACATTCATCATCCCTAATGCAAACAACATGGATAAGGGTATTGCTGAAGCCACGATCAAACCAGCTCTAAAATTTCCAAGAAATAATACCAAAACAAAAATGACTATTAATGCGCCTTCTAAAAGATTCTTTTCTACTGTTGAGATAGCACGGTTTACTAAATCAGTTCTATCCAGGTAGGGTTCAATAACCACATCATCGGGTAAGGATTTTTGAATGGTTTGCATTTTATCTTTTACACGATTTACCACATCGGCGCTATTCGTTCCTTTCAGCATCATCACGACCCCACCTACAGCATCCACTTCACCATTGTAGGTAAGCGCACCATATCGAACAGCACTTCCCAATCGAACTTCAGCTACATCTTTTATCAAGATCGGAATTCCATTGGGATTGTTTTTTACAGCTATGTTTTTGATATCGTCAAATGAACCAATTAATCCCACCCCACGAATGAAATAGGCATTGGGTTTTTTATCTATATAAGCCCCGCCTGTATTTTCGTTGTTCTTTTCAAGTGCAGAAAAAATTTCAGGAATGGTAATTCCCATAGCTATAAGTCTATCAGGATTGATAGCCACTTCATACTGTTTGAGCTGTCCACCAAAACTATTGACTTCTGCAATCCCTGCAGTACCATACAGTTGTCGGGCAACTATCCAATCCTGCATGGTTCGCAAATCCATGGCCGTGTATTTATTCTCGCTCCCCTTTTTAGGGTGAATGATATATTGATATACTTCTCCTAAACCTGTGCTCAACGGTGCCAATTCAGGTTTCCCAATTCCATTAGGAATTTTTTCTTCAGCTTCCTTTAGTTTTTCATTAATCAGTTGTCTTGCAAAATAGATATCTACTTTGTCATCAAAAACAACCGTTATGACAGATAATCCGAAACGAGAAAGACTGCGCAACTCAACTAAGTCAGGAAGATTGGCGATACTTTGTTCAATGGGATAAGTAACCAATTGTTCCACCTCCTGCCCAGCCAGCGTTGGACAAAGTGTGATGATTTGTACTTGATTATTGGTGATGTCAGGTAGAGCATCAATAGGTAATTTACTAGCACTCCATACGCCCCACACGACGAGTGCAAAAGTCATCAATCCAATGATGAACTTATTGTTTATACTAAACGCAATTATTTTATTTAACATGTTTAATCAGTTTAATGAATGAATATGCAAATACTCGCTGTGATCTTACACTGCAAGTATTTTATTTACTTTCTGCATAAGCAGAAATTTATAAATTCATTAGCTGATTTTTGGCGGTTGCCAGATATTGAAATAGATATTCTGAATATAACCATTTTTATATTCACAAATTGTCTCTGAAAGTTCTACTTTCCTTATTGGAATATAAATAGGAATATAAATATGGGTGTATACAGATCCACAGCATGAACAAAAGCAAAAGGGCGAACAATTTTCAGATTCATGGTTGTGCTTTTCGTGATCACTATTATTTATATCCGAATTCAATGTAACTTGATTACAATCATACTCATCACCACAGGGCATCAAAGTAAGTCCAAAAAAATACAAAGCAAAGAATAATGAAAATAGTTTCACAATGCAAAATTAATCAATTTCCTGAATTTATTTTATTGTTCCTAAAGTTATAAAAATAACGAATAAATAATATTATTACAAAATATGATCTATAATATTGATTATCAATTATATAGATATTATAAAAATATTTAACAATAAATAAAAAATGAATTGTTAAGATTTAATTAAAGTATGCCTCCTTCAATTGACTTTATGCCAAATATTGAACATGTAAAGACATCCAGAAAATTAAAAAACAAGCACTTTATCACTGTCTACAACCCAATTAGTCAGTTCTGCCATTGTGCTCATCTCGGCTCCATCTATTAATTGTACGTTTTTCAGTCCCCTGGCCTCAGCGCAACTGCCGCATATTTTTACTTTCGCTCCTTTAATTAGTGAAAGTTTCATCATTTTTTCAATATTATAATAGCCATTTGGTGTAGTCTGATTTGCAACCGCACAACTTGCTGCATCTGCCATTAGAAAAATTCTTACTTCTACAGTTTCATTATCCTTACCTAATTGGTTGGCAAGTCGTAAAGCATTGTAAGCTTTTTCAGTTCCATATGGAGCATCGTTGATTAAGATTAAAATTTTCATTTCTATTTATTTTATGGTTAATTATTAATTGCTTTCATCACTACAAAACTTCCTTTTCCAAATCCTTGTTGCGGTTGTTCTATTTCAATTACTTTGGACTTTGTCAGCGTCTGCAAATAAGAAAAATGGTGAAAGCCCGCTTGTTTTATGAGTTCAGCTATCTCTTGGGGAGAATAAAAATGAGCATCCCTATAAAATTTATTTTCGGATTTTTCCATTTCATATTTCTTTCTGAGGACGGTGTTTTTATCAATGATGCCTAGCAATATTACTCCTTATGGTATTAAAATGCGGTGAACTTCTGAAAATGCTTTTGGTGTGTCTGAAAGAAAACAAATTGGCGGTACCATTAATGCAAAATCAAAACAGTGTCCTAAAATATCTCACAATTATCCATTCTATTGCCTACAAAAAATTTAAGCCATGATTGTATCATAATCCATTTAACCCTTTATAAATTTAATTTCTGATAAATATACAAAAACTATATATTCACTTCACAAATTTTCTTCTCGAATTTACAATCTGTATTTCATTATTTCTGCCAAAGTCACATGATATTCTTTCTCCAATTTCAATAAATGTAGTAAAGCGTTTTGGTAAAAACTCGTTTCTAAAAAATATTCAATCACCGTGATTTCGCCCAAGCGTAAAGCCTTATCTAATAAAGTGGTATTGTTTATAGATGAAATTACAAAACTGTATTCATTGAATGATTTTTTGAGCGCATCTTGTCGATCAAACAGTTCTTTTATTTCAAAAAAATGCTCGTTCAAGTGACTTTGCAATTTTAAATTGGTGAATAGAACATTGGCTTGTTGTTCCCTTTTGCGATATTTCTGTTCCCAAATCGGAAGTGTCAAACCTGCATGGATGCCATTGTAGCGCTGGCCCAAAATGCCTTGAAAGCGGTAACCCAACTCGAATTTCGGAAGTCGCCAAGTCTTGGTCAAATCAAGTTTTTTTTCGGCAATTCGCTGTTCCTGCTCCAAAGATTTACGTATTGGGTCAGCTGTCTCATACTCCATTTCAACTTGTTCAAAAGATGTTATTTCTGGTTGCATTGGGTAAACCGTGTCCTGAAAAAGGACCACTTTACCACCATTAAGTTGAATCAGCTGCATTTGCAGTTTTTGAATTTCAACGTTGTTTTCCAGATATAATTGGTTAATCTCTAAAAGTTGCAACTTTGTTTTGTTCACATCCAAAATATTCCCATCTCCTTTGTTAAGTTTAATCTGAAAATCGTTTTTGAGTTTTTCTAATTCTAATTTTCGTCGGTCTTGGTGGATTTTCAATTTGTTGCGATATATCAATTCAAGACAGACCAATTTGGCTTCCTGCAAAATATCTTGTCGACCTGCAGCAAATTCCGAAGTGGAAATTGCACTCTGAACTGCCGCCAATTCTCTTCGTTTTTTGTATGTCGTCGGAAAATCGAAAGGCTGCACAACAAAAAAATCGGTTTGGTTTCCAGCTGCTTCTGGCGAACCGAAAAGAAATTGTCCTTGAATAATCGGGTTCGGTAGTGTCAAACCTGTTTTGTATTCCAGTTTTTTGGCTTCCCAAAATTGGCGACTTGCAGAAAGCGATTTATTATTTTTCTCAATCGAAGCCAATACATTTTCGACATTCGATTGACCATTTGCATTGACCAAAACTGTTAATGCAAATATATTTATGATTACTATTTTATAGTTCATTTCAATGTTTTTCTATTAGTGAGAAAATAAACCACCGGCACAATGAAAATATTGAGCAGAGTGGATGTGAGCAAGCCGCCTAAAATAACTTTAGCCATGGGGCTTTGTATTTCGTTACCGGGTAAATCCCCAGCAATGGCAAGCGGGATGAGTGCAAGCCCAGCCGTCAAAGCTGTCATCAAAATTGGAGAAAGACGGTCTACCGAACCATTCAAGACCGTTTCAAGGAGCGGTTTGCCTTCGTCTTGCAAATTTTTATAACGGGAAACGAGCAAAATACCGTTCCGAGTCGCTACTCCAAACAAGGTGATAAAACCGATAATCGCTGGGATACTCAAAATGCCAGAGGTGATCCAAATGATGAAAACGCCGCCAATCAAAGCCAATGGCAAATTCAACAAGATAATTGAAGCTGTTTTGAGACTTTTAAATTCTTGAAAAAGTAAAAGAAAAATCACCAATAGCGATAGTAACGAAGTTGCCAATAGCGTTTTTGAAGCTTCAGCTTCAGCTTCAAACTGACCACCGTATTCAATTCGGTAGCCTTCTGGTAGTGTGATTTTTTCTGCAATCATTTTCTGGATTTCATCTACGGTACTCTTTTGGTCACGACCAGCTACATTCACAGATACAACGGTTTTGCGTTGCACATTTTCTCGATTTATCGTGTTCGGCCCTGAAGTTGAAACGACATCTGCCACATAACTCAAAGGTATTTTTTGCCCATTAACTGCATCAATCATTGTATTTCTAATGTTCTCGATATTGCCCCGATTGGCATCGTCGAATCGTAAAATCAAGTCAAAACTTTTGTTTCCTTCATAAATTTCAGACACTTTTTCACCTGCAAAAGCCACATCCACGAACTCATTGAACTGTCCAATTGGTATTCCATAATGGTTGAGCAAATCTCTTTTTGCTTTGATTTGTACCTGAGGAATTTCAATTTGTTGCTCCACACTTATATCCACAAGACCAGAAATCGGGGTAATCGCCGTCTTGATTTCGTTGGAAAGTGAGAACAGTTTTGCCAAGTCAGTTCCAAAAATCTTGATGGCTATATTCGCTCTTGTGCCTGAAAGCATGTGGTCGATACGATGACCGATGGGCTGCCCAATGGTTATATTCACGCCAGAAACGTTGGCGAGATGCTTCCGTACATCAGCCATAAATTCCGACCGACTGCGATCTTTCAAAATAAAGGGCGCATCAATTTCGGCAGCATTCACGCCCTGGGCATGTTCGTCAAGTTCAGCTCGACCCGTACGGCGGGTAGTGATTTGAATTTCTGGAACTTTCAATAATTCCTGTTCGACGTGGGACCCGATTTTGTTACTTTCTTCCAATGAAATGCCTGGTAAACTGACCGCTGAAATCACCAGTGAGCCTTCATTGAATTCAGGCAAGAAACTCCTTCCCAATCGTGAAAGTCCAAAAAAAGCCACCAAAAGCATCAAAAACGAGACTACCAGAACAATGGTTTTGGCTTTCATAACGCCTTTTAAAAGGCCAGAATAACCAATTTGAAGCTTACTGACAAGCCAACTTTCGCCGTGCTGTCTTTTTAACATTTTTTCGTTCGATAAAAGATAGCTGCCCAAAACAGGAGTCAAGGTGATGCTTACTATAAGAGAAGCAAATAGCGATACGATGAACGCAATGCCCAGTGGAGCGAGTAGTTTACCTTCCATTCCTGATAGGAAAAACAATGGTAAAAACGCCACTATGATTATGAATGTGGCATTGATAATGCTCGTCCGGATTTCCACTGATGCATCGAATACGACTTGTAGCACAGCTTTTCGCTCCGAAATGGGCATTGTAGCATTCTGTTTTAGACGTTTGAAAACATTTTCCACATCTATAATAGCATCGTCCACGAGTGCACCAATAGCAATTGCCATACCGCCTAATGACATTGTGTTAATGGTGAAACCAAGCCATTTCAAGGTCAAAATAGCGACAATCAGCGAAACTGGAATGGCAAGTAACGAAATCACAGTTGCGCGCCAATTCATTAAAAAAAGAAACAGTATAACAACCACGAAAATACTTCCTTCCAAAAGTGTCTTTTGGATGTTTGAAATTGAAGCGTTTATAAAATCCACCTGCCTGAAAATGCGAGTATTGATTTTTACATCGCTAGGCATCGTTTTTTGCAAATCCAAGATTGCATCATCAATTTTTTGCGTCAGCAAAAGCGAATTGGTGGCAGGTTGTTTCATCACAGTCATTATCACAGCAGGTTTGCCCTTAAGTGAGCCGTCACCGATTTTTTGGGCTGCTGCTATTTTGAGTGTTGCCACGTCCTCGATTTTGACAGTTCCCTTCGGGGTAGTCTTAATGACGGATTTTCCAAGTTCTTCTAAATCACTTGTTCTACCAATACCTCGGACTATGTATTCATTACCGAAATCATTTAAAAAACCGCCTGACGAATTTCCGTTGGCTTCTTGACAAGCTTTGAGCAATTCGGAAAGTGTTACATCAAATGCGCTCATTTTTTGTGGTGAAGCCAATATCTGATATTGTTTGAACTCACCGCCGATGACGACGACCTGTGCCACACCTCCTGTAGCGAGCAATCGAGGTCGAATTGACCAATCGGCAAGCGTCCGTAAATCCATTTGTGTAGTGCTGTCACCTGTCAAACTGATCAGCATAATTTCACCCATGATGCTTGCTTGTGGTGCCATGGTTGGATTGCCCACGCCTACTGGAAGACGTTCAGCAATAGCAATAATTTTTTCGTTGACGATTTGTCTGGCTTTGAAGATATCAGTGTTCCACTCAAATTCAATCCAAACAATCGAGATGCCAGCCGAAGATGATGAGCGCACCCGACGAACGTTTGTTGCCCCATTTACGGCGGTTTCAAGAGGAAATGTGACTAATTTTTCAACCTCTTCTGGTGCCATACCGTGCGCTTCAGTCAATACAACAACGGTCGGGGCGGTTAAATCTGGGAATACATCCACCTCCATTCGTGAGGCGACAAGTGATCCAAAAACGATGAGTAGAACTGTTGCTACGATTACCAACAATCGGTTTCTAAGTGAGAAAAGTATTATTTTGTTAAGCATGATATTAAAGATTTAGTGTTCATGTCCATGCGCCGGAAGTGTTCCTGAAGCAGTTGACAATTTGATTTGATAACCGCCTTTCGTTACCACCCGTTCACCTTCGTTTATACCAGCAAGAACTTGCACATTCTTCCCGTCGGATGGGCCGATTTTAAGTTCCCGTTTCTGAAAACGCTCACCATCCATTTGGACATAAGCATAAAAAATGCCTTGTTCCTCCAAAAGTGCTGAAGTAGGGATAACCAAAGTGGGCTTTGTGTCTGACAGTAAAAACACCTCGACTACCGACCCGGGAACGAAATTTTCCTTGTTGTCTATCTCGAAATGAATTGGCAAAAAAGGAGAACCTACCTCTGCTGATTTTCCGGTCGAAACAACACGTCCATTCAAATTTCGGGTATTGAATACCTGCCCTCCGTCTGCAGTTTTGAAATTGGCTGCAGTGAACGAAGTTAGTTTTGGGAAATATTTTTGAGAAACATTCGCTTTTAACAAGAGTCTTTTGTTTTTTGAAATGGTGGCAAGGGGCTGACCTGCGTTCACAAATTGCCCGTTTTCGACCATTACGTTTTTCAAGAAACCTCTAATCGGGGTAGTAACACTTTGCTTGTTTTGATTGAATTTTTTGGAAACGGAAACATTGGCAAGTTGTGTTTGAGCATTTTCGAACTGGCGTTTTGTTTCCAAAAATTCTTTTTCGGAAATGATGTTGTCTTTCACCAATTCACTCGCCCGATCGAAATTCCTTTTTGCAATCGCCAAATCGCTCCCTGCCTGTAGGACGGCTGCACCCAAGTTACTCTGTACGACCTCATTGCTTTTCACAGTGAATAGCGTTGCACCCGATCCAAAGGTATTTCCCGTCACCATATTTTTCCCTGAAAAGGAAACAATACCGCTAATTTGTGCTGTCAGAACAGCTTCGTCGCCAGGTGCGGCAAGAATTTGGCCGCTCGTTTTCACAACTTCAGAAAACGGTTCAACTTTTGCCGGGGCATTTGCGAATTCAACTTTCCATGCTTGTTCTTTTAAGTAAGAGATATCATTACTTCCTCCAACTTCGTGTGTCTGTTTTTCAATTGCCGTTTTTTCGTCAGGAAACACTTCCACGTTTTCAAGTGTAATTTTGTCAGTGAAAGCAGGCGTTTTTATGTCAAAAACAAGGTTATAAATGCCCACTTTCTCCGGGATCATCCGTAGGCGGAAGATGCCTGGTACTTCGGGTTTTGTGGAAACGATGGTTTGAGTGCCTACATTTGAGGTCAAAGTGAGGGTGATTGTGCCCTCATCGATAGGTTTGAACAGTTCGCCGAGAGCCGTGAAGTGCGCTGCGAAACGGCTTTCTTGACCTATGACAAGGGGTTTGAACTCCACGAAAAGTTCGGTTTTGTCAGTATAAATTGTGAAAGCGAGAGGTTCAAGTCCACTGTCTGGTTTTGCGGTTGCTAAGTGGTTACCCGCTTCATCGTGAGCGTGTTTACTTTCCGCATCGTGGGAGTGAGTGCAGCCAAATAGGATGCACAATAGAGCAGCCAATGGCAGCGTCTTATTTTTCATTGTTCTTAAATTTATATGATAAAATTACCGCCACATGAAACCGAGACTTTCATTGGCAAACGTTATGAATTTGAATACATAATTCCTGAATTTTAAAAATTCAGAAGAAGGAGGCTAAACTTTTGGGGGCTGCCATATTTCACCTGAATAAATCGAGGTATGTAATTGCTGCGATTGCATAATCAATGAATTAGAGACAATTTTTATTTTTTTAAAACCAACCGAATAAAGATTTGGAATTAAACATGGCGTTTGTTGTGAAATATTTTGTTGATCATGATCATTATCTTTAAAAGGAAGATTTTCATGATCAGGGTGGTCTCCTTTATTGTGTTCATGATCCGAATAGTGCAGTTGCACAAATTCTATAATATTGATATTTTCTTGATTACAAATAATGTGGTGAGCAAAATGATGAAAAAAAGATCCCATTTTGAAAAATGATTTCAGGCCTTGATTGCTTAATGAACTCATTAGCAAAATCTGTAATGCAAGTAAAAGGGGCAAACATTTTTTCATTTCTAATGGAAAAAATTCCATGACATCATTTAAAGTAATCTAATTTATCTATTCATACTATCGCAATCGTAAACTTATATTTGTTAACTTTTAATTTTGCAAAGTTACAATTAATTAACTATTATCGCTGTACAGCCTTGGGCTTCTTTTTGAATTTGAACCGATTAGTTGGTTTAGTTTTAATCACTTCTAGAGGATTATATTCAGGTGCGGGACCTAACTCAGCCGGAACCATTTCTTTAGGAATAACTTTGTCCAATAATTTTTCAATGGCTGCAAAAGATGCTTGCTCCTTTTTTGTGATAATCGTAATGGCAACACCATCCGCTTCAGCTCTTGCAGTTCTCCCTATCCGATGCACATAATCTTCTCCATCATGTGGTACATCATAATTAATCACCAAATCAATCGTATCTATATCAATACCTCTGCTCAAAATATCTGTAGCAATTAATATAGGAATCTTACCACTACTAAAACCTAACAATACATCTTCACGCTGACGTTGTTCTAAGTCACTATGAATTTCCGCAACATTGAATCGGGCGTGATATAATTCTTTAGCTAATTCCTTAACGCTTACTTTTCTACTACAAAAAACCAATGCACATTTATAAGCCGAATTTTTTAATATGTGTTTTACTAAATTCAATTTCTGATTTTCATGAACAACATATGCCTTTTGGATAATCTTTTCGGGTGGTTTTGAAATCGCAATATTTACTTCAATTGGATTTTTAAGAATTTTTCTGGCTAACTGCCGAATCCGATCCGGCATAGTTGCAGAAAATAAAAGGGTCTGCTTACTCACTGGAAGGAGACTCGTAATCTTTGCCAAATCTTCTTGAAATCCCATATC
>Ga0154020_10001538_pt1 | contig 28393 bp, 28 predicted proteins | sample Klosneuvirus_201_FD_109709 | JGI IMG/M metagenome (GOLD analysis project Ga0154020, IMG submission 109709) | Active sludge microbial communities from wastewater, Klosterneuburg, Austria - Klosneuvirus_20160825_MG | ecosystem: Engineered > WWTP > Aerobic digester > Activated sludge | place...
GGAACCCTTTCAGGGTTCGTGTTCGGATGGTGCGTGAACCTGGGGCGGCGTTCATCCGCATTCGCGGATTCTCTTGCCCCAGGCTGATTTGTGCGAGCCTTTCAGGCTCAATCACAGCATCCAGCAAATACAACTCGTTTGTGGCACGAGCTCGACCGCGCACTTCATTTCGCAAAGAACTACGTTTCCGTCCGAAAAAGACTCCCGACCCTCGGCCTGCGATCATTCGCTCCTCTGAACAGCAAACCGGGCGATACCTTCCAGAGCGACCAAAGTCCTCGACGCCGGAAATGACTGCAGATTCCGCAGGGCTCGGCGGACAAAGTGTTCAGCCGTCACCTGAGCCGACGCGACTCCTTCACGAACTAGCGGCTCGTCACGCAGTCGAGCCTGATCTGCCGAGTTGTTTGATGTCAGCAGATCACGCAGTCGCGACTGCTCAGATTCGGAGGACAGCCTGAGAGTCCGCAACAGCGGCAGTGTCAGGCGATGATTTGACAGATCGTTGGCCGAGTCCTTCCCCGTCGTTCCACTCGTCTCCGTCAGGTCCAGAATGTCATCGGCAATTTGAAATGCTAAACCAATCCGCATGCCGAATTGTTTTAGCTGGGACTGCTGAGCGACCGATCCGCCTGCTGCTCGCGCCCCCAGCAGGCAACTAACGGCGAACAGTTGTCCCGTCTTGCCGCCAATGACCCGAAAGTAATCGCGCTCGGATGTGGACTGTTCCAGTCGGGCCGCGATCTGGTTCAGTTCACCTTCGCAGGTGCGGTCTGTCGCGAGGCCAATCAAACGACACGCTTCCGCATCTCCCGTTGTGGCGGCGAGGTGAAAGGCTTTCGAGAGCAAATAGTCACCAAACAGCACGCTCGTTTCGGTATTCCAGCGTCGATGCACGGTGGAGACATGACGCCGCAAACTGGCATCATCAATGACGTCATCATGGACCAGCGTCGCCGTGTGGATCATCTCGACAACTGCGGCCAGGCGGTGGATGTTGTCTCTCGCTGCGGCCCCTGGATTGAAAAGCCTCGCGCTGAGCAAAGTCAAGATCGGGCGAATCTGTTTGCCTTGAAATCGGCTCACATGCTGCGCCACGTCCTGAACAAACATATTGGGATTGCGAAACTGGCGACTGAGCAGCGCGCTGACATCTGCAAGATCTTCAGCCAGTAGCTGCTGAATCCGCTGCTTGAGTTCGTCGCGATTTGACACGACCGCCGCCATTGGTTCACGTTGTCCTCAAAAAGATCTCTCAACCGCTCACGTCAAGCGGTTTATTACTGTCTTATCATCCGGAACGCGCTAGCGTCCGGTTCTGTGAAAACCGTGAACTAACGCTAAATGCCACTCGATTTGCGATTAAAGTAGCCGTCACTCTCTGAGTGACGAATGCCAAAGGCCGCGTTTTGTGGCCTGCCTCACTCGGAGAGTGAGGTCTACTTTGTAAATCCAGTACCATTGAGCTGGCGCTCGGCTTCTGATTTCGGTCACGACATTTATTGACTGCCCGATGCTAACGTGTCAGCAGATGAAAGTTCGTTCAAATCGCAACGGAGTCGCGCAGGAAATGCCCCGACTTCCCACCGGTTTTTTCAACAAGTCGAATGTTGCTGATCTCCATGCCTCGGTCCACCGACTTGCACATGTCGTAAATCGTCAGACAGGAGACGCTGACGGCAGTCAGTGCTTCCATCTCAACCCCTGTTTTCGCTTCTGTGGACACACACACTTCCACCCGCACCAAATTTTCTGCAGGGAAAGAATACTCAATATCGGCTTTTTCGAGCGGCAGAACGTGACACAACGGAATCAAATCCGCTGTTTTCTTAGTGGCCATAATTCCCGCCAGTCGTGCAACTTCCAGCACATCTCCCTTGGTAAACTCCCGATTCTGTATCAACCGCAGCGTGTCGGGCTGCATTAACACAAATCCTTCAGCCCGCGCAGTGCGACGTGTGACCGCTTTGTCGCCGACATCGACCATGCGACTGGCACCGTCCGGGGAAAAATGGGTGAATTCACTCATGGTGCCAGTTTCCATCGTGCGTTGAAGTTATCCGCCCAGACGGTCTGCTCGTCATATCCACCCGATGTGGTCGAGGAAAACTTCTGCACGCCAATGTCGCCCAACCGGGGAAAGAGATTGGCATTGGTCGATCGAAACTCCTTCTCATGAAACGTGTGGCCGGAATTGACGACGACGTATTTTGATGGATGAAGTGGGTTGGGATAGATCAGGCTCAGTCCATGGTCAGCGCTCGTCCATTCGCGGTCTCCGATACGAATTCGGTCGTTTGTCCAGTCGAGGGGAAGGTCACCGACAATCTTTTTCAGGACAGCATTGGAACCAGGATCTCCGAACAGAATCAGATGGTTGGTGGCCATCATTTCGTCATCAACTTCCGAGTCATCGACAATTCGAACGTCGCCCCGCATCCATTGCGAAAATTCTGTTGAAAAGCGATTGAGAGTCCAATTCGCCCATTGCTGTGAGTTTTCATTCCATGGCGTTCCGGTTCCGCGAACACAGATGAATGAACTCATAAACGCATCGTCAATCGGCCCCTGAAGCCCGTGACGTTTAAGACGATCAGAATTGCTGCTAAAACTGCGTGATTCAGCGTAAGTCAGCCCGCGCCATCCCGCGTCCTCCCTCACAAAAAAAACGTCTGGCAGCAGTCCGTCGGCCGCAGTGCGACATTCCAGCACGGTGCCATCAATGATCGCATCGGTTCCTGCGTCACGGCCCACACGCAGAGCGTTGACATTGGTTGTTGTGATCTCGACATCTCCATCGTTGTTCTCCTGGGCTTCGACAACAGACGGTTTGTAGACGGCCTCAACTTCCTCGATCGTGACCCAGTCGCAGGAGTTGTAACGGAGCGTGCGGGTCGTGAAGCGAATCTGTTTGCGCTGCTCGAAGTGCGGCTTGCCGGTGGCGGAATGTTCCTGGAGAAAGTCCATGAACTGCTTCTGACTCTCCGGATCAAACGCATGTCCCATCTTTGGTCCGATGATCAGTTTGATCGTGACACCCAGTTCCCTGGCCGCTTCTGTCATGCTGGCTCCCGCCAGCAGTTGTGGATCATTTTCACCGCCGTACGTACAGACCGGCACGTCGAAGGCGTTCAGGGCATAGTCGATCGAATCGTAAATGCCCAGCGTTGCGTGCTGGTATTCTGGAAGACGCTGATCGGGATTGTTGGGGTCTTTTTTCAGATAGCGGTAGTAATCCACAAAACCTGCTCCGGGTCCGACGGACGACCACATTGCTGGATAGTGCATCCCCAAATGCCACGCTCCGGCACCGCCCATCGAAAATCCATACAGCGTGATTCGATTGTCGTCGATCCGAAACCGGCGTCGGACATCGGTCAGGGCTTCGAACGCGTCTGTTTCACCCGCCCAGCGATAGGCGTTATTGCCGCGACCGTAAACGTCAAGTTGGATCCATGTTTGCTCTTCGCCGTCTTTCTTCAGAGGTTTGCCATCCATGCGATGGATGAAATTCACTTCGTTCATTTGATCAGCCCGACCATGCAGCACGAGGTGCAGCGGCCAGCGGCGTCCTTCCATGGGGTTGACGCCCGCAGGCAGCGTGATCGCGTAGGGCTGAATTGAGCCGTCTACTGAGCTCACATATCCGCGAACCGTCGTGCCCGTCTGTAGATTCCAGTCGGCTTTATCCGCCTGCAGTTTCTCCGCGCGGGCAACGCCTTTTTCGATGACCTTCCGAAGCTGTTCCAGGTAATCCGGCTTAGGAAATTCTTCGTACCGCAGCATCCAGGTCGCTGCTTTTTCAAAGACCGCGACGTCGGCCAGCAATTCTTCACGATCGCGGATCTCGATCGTCTGATTTCCGCGAATCGCCTCAAGCAGTGTCCGCAATTTGTCGCGTTGCTCAATCACCGGCTTGAGATCTGCGGAAGATGGCGGCGCGACCTTGTCCTTCTCCTGCCCGGTGGCTCGAGCAGCCAGCAGCAGGATCAGACACAGGCACATCGGTCGCAGCAAAGCGATTCGGTCAGACGTTGCGGGCGGCATGGGACTGAGCTTTCGAAAAAGGCACGGGATCATGCAAGGAGGGGAGCCTTCATGATTTTATTGTCCGAAGTTCCTGTTAAAGACCCCATCCGGCTGGCCCGGATCGGTGAATGTGATGGCGGGCTACAGGCAGGCCAATAACCCTCCCCCCATTTTTTCTGTTCTGCCACCATTGGCGGCAGAACAGGAAAAATGGGGCCGTTGGTGCTTTTGCCTTTTTAGCTCACCAGCATCTTCACCAATGGCACGAGGCCATTGGGGTCGAACTTTGAACGGTAGAAATAAGAAGCCCCGGCCATATCAAAAAGCCGGGCTTCTGACAGCGCACCACGTCCATGTGCCGACAGTAATCAGCCGGTCACGGCCCGTTCCGCCGCCTGGAACCCACACGTCTTGTGAGCTCCGTCACAGAACGGTCGGTTCGCCGAAGCACCGCAGCGACACAGCGCAAACGTTTCTTTTCCCTTGAGGTCGAACACATTGCCCGCAGCGTCCGTGACCGTGAGTGGTCCGGTGACAAGGAATGGACCATTATCTTTGACAAGCACTTTGACGTCAGACATTTGAGAACTTCCATCGGTTAGACAAGAGTCAGAAACAGCACCAGACGAATTCACTAATCGGCCGACGCAGCATCTGCAGTGGGTTCCGGCAGCAGAAAGCTGAGTCCAAAATTCACGAGATACACTGAAAACCCGATGATGCAGGCTGTGTAGGCGATTTTTTCTGTCGGGCTGCTGCCTGGCATAAATTCCTGCACGGCCAGCGTACTGGTGACCCAGGCAAAGCTGGTGCCGATCAGACGACCTCCGATATTGGCGGCAAAGCTTTCGCCGGTTCCTCGCAGATGCATCGGGTAGACGCCTGGCAGATAATTTCCCCAGAAGCTGAACTGTCCAACGGTCAGAAGGCCGGCCAGGAACATGCCGATGTAAGTGAGATTCAAGCTGGAGACTGCGGCAAAGCCAAACGTGAATGGCATGATCAGCAGGCCGGGCAGCAGGAACATCTGAATCACTCGGCGCCGGCTGGCAATGCGGACGATCAGGAACGCCAGCAGGATTCGGCCAAACAGACCACCAAGTTCCTGGACCTTGGTAACATTGGCGGCGACACCCTGTTCAGCCAGCTTGGCGATCTTCATTTGTTCCGGCTTTGGCTTGTCGGCAGCCTTCTCCTTCACCTGCGATTCGACCTGCGCTCTCACTTCGGGTAGACCGGGAACCATCTGTGGCATGTGCTGGATGGCACCAAAGGCCGCTCCAAACGAGCAGGCAAACATGATCGTTGTGATGATCGTCGTGCGGCGCAGTTTGGGATTGAACAATTCGGCAATGCTGGGTCGACGCAGCGTGCCGGCCGCTTTCTTTTCAGCCCACTTGGGGGATTCCGGCAGAAACGGTCGAATTACCAGCAGTGGCAGCGCAGGGATCAGGCCGCTCATGAGTGTGTATCGCCACGCCGCATTCGTGTCCTTAATCTGCCCAAGCATGCTCTGCAGAAACTCGGGCATCTGCACTGCGGGCAGATCCAGTGCCCAGGTTACGGCCACTCCGTTCGCGACAGCCACCATCAGGCCACCGACAGAACTGAAAGCCTGTGTAATCCCCAGCACTTTCTCGCGCTGGTGCGGATCATCGAACAGTTCTGCCAGCCACGCAACGGCGGCGACAAACTCCACACAAACGCCGACAAACACACAGCAGCGGCAGACCAACAACATGTTCAGTGATGTCGAAAATCCGGCGACAAAGGCCCCGAACGCATACAGCAGAATCGAGTACGTCAGGACCCGACGTCGACCGAGAATATCGGTCAGGTATCCGCCCAGCAATCCAAAGACACCTCCGGCAATTGCCGGAATGTAAAACAGCCGACCGACCCAACTGGCAAATTCTGGCGTTCCTGGTGCAATCCCGCCCAGTTCCATCAATGCCGGACGAACAATCAGCGGCAGCATTAGCAGTTCGTAGATGTCGAATGCAAAACCGATGGCAGCAATGATGCAGACAAGCCACTGAACGCCAGTCAGTCGAGATGCGGTGGGAGTTGACATTACGTTGGGGACCTTACGGTTATCAGGCAGAGGAGAGCGATTGGAAGGCAGGCTGCGATCGAATGAAAAAACGTCGTCATCCTGCCAGCGTGCTCCAGCAGGAAACCCGGATGTTAGCGATCACTCACCTCTAGTTCCAATGTTCACGCCATGTGATTTCCCGAGTGACAGGATCAACGGGCGTTGCACGAGCAAATCCGTCAGAACTGATGAGCCATCGATCGTTCCCGCAGGTCAATGGCGACAAAGTGCTGAGAAAATTCTCAGTGACGATTGACGTTTCTCCCGAACAGCGGCCAAATAAGACAGCCGAAAATTTCCCGATGTCGGCCTACGGCTCCTGTTCCAGCGAATCTCTGATGAATTCCAACACACCCGCTGGGCAAAATGAACCCGCCGACCTCGCAACGCACTCGGCGTCGCAAATCGCTCACGTGACCGGTCCCGATCATCATCAATCATTCTGGCTCTGGGTACTGTGCCTGACCGGCGTCGATTATTTCAGCACGTTGGCCTATCAGCCGTCGATCGCCATTACAAGCGCTGGTCGCCTGGCCCCGATCGCGACCATTCTGCTGGTGCTGGTCACACTGTTTGGCGCAGTTCCGATCTATTGTCGCGTTGCCCGGTCCTCTCCGCATGGCCAGGGCTCGATCGAGATGCTGCAGCGACTCGTTCAGGGCTGGACCGGAAAATTCCTTGTCCTCACGCTGCTGGGGTTCGCGGCGACGGATTTTGTGATCACGGTGACGTTGTCGGCTGCGGATGCCGCCAAGCATCTCATCGAAAATCCTATTTTCCGTCGTACGCCGGCCGTATTCCAGAGTCAGATTGGGATCACGCTGGGCATGATCATGCTGCTTGGCGCACTGTTCCTGAAAGGATTTCGCGAAGTCATCGGCGTGGCCGTGGTGATCGTGGCGGTTTTCCTGGCCATGAACCTGATTGTGATTTCCGGAGGACTCGTCACACTCGCTCAGCAGCCGCATCACATCTCGGACTGGTGGAACAAGTTGAGTGTCGGCGAGATCGGCATTGAGTCTGATCGAGAGCTGTCTGCCGAGCAAACCGAACCTGAACTGGCTGACACATCGGCTACCGTCGCGGAAGAAAAATCAGCTGCACCATCCGCCCCATTGACCTGGTACGGCGGACTGTTCATCAGCGCACTGCTGTTTCCGAAGCTGGCATTGGGTCTCAGCGGGTTTGAGACCGGTGTGGCCGTAATGCCGCAGATCAGGGGAGATGCGTCGGACACCGAAGGCAGCCCCGAAGGACGTATTCGCCGAACGCAGTGGCTGCTGATGACGTCGGCTCTGATCATGTCCGTGATGCTGATTGGTTCTTCGATCGTGGTCACCACGCTGATTCCACTTGAGGCACTGGCACACGGCGGACCCGCTGCCGAACGCGCCCTCGCGTATCTCGCGCACGCTGAAGGTGACCAGAAGCTGTGGCCATTCTTTGGAAGTACTTTCGGCACGCTCTATGACATGAGCACGATCGCCATCCTGTGCTTCGCCGGAGCCAGCGCGTTGTCGGGGCTACTGAATCTGATTCCGCGATACCTGCCCCGATTCGGCATGGCACCGGTTTGGGTGACGGCGACGCGACCTTTGGTATGTGTCATTATCGCCGTTTGTCTGGTGGTCACGCTGATCTTTCGCGCGTCGGTCGAAGAGCAAGGGGCCGCCTATGCGACGGGCGTGATGGTACTGCTCCTGAGTGCTTGCGTGGCGGTCACGATTGAACGTTACCGCGAGCAAGTGGGATCGATCCTGCGGCGCATTCCCTGGGGCACGGTCATCATTACACTCGTGTTCTTGTTTACCGCCATCGACATCATGATCGGAAAGTCTGAGGGTCTGATCATTTCCATGTTTTTCATCGCCGCGATCATGATTGTGTCGCTTGTTTCTCGCGCCCTTCGCAGTGATGAACTCCGCGTGGTGCGATTTCGGTTTGCCAACGAAGACTCTCGCTTTCTGTGGAATACGCTTCAACACCTGGAAGTGCCGGTTCTGGCACCGCATCGGCCGGGCGGACGCTCGCTCGATGAAAAGGAACGTGAGCTGCGCGCCTGGCATCACCTCTCTGAGGACATCCCCGTGGTTTTCGTGGAGATTTCTCTGGGAGACGCAAGTGACTTCTTTCAAGAGCCCGTGCTGAACATCAGCCACAACGGGGGACACTTCGTCATTCAAGTCACCCACTGCACTTCGATCGCCCCCGCGCTCGCTTCACTGACATTGGCTCTGAACGGGAAGACTCAACCGATCGAACTGCATTTCGGCTGGTCTGAAGAAAGTCCACTGAAGATGAATATTGGGTTCCTGCTCTTTGGCGAGGGCAATATTCCCTTCCTGGTCAAAGAACTTCTGGACGACGCTCAGCCCGACGAAAAAATCCGCCCCCGAGTCGTCATCGGATAGGCCTTTCCAGTGCCTGAAAAAAGCCATCCCGCCGACCGTGATGACAGCCAGTGATACTCCACGCGGCTTGGAATGAGGTGTCAATTCTCGTTCCAGGGCTCCAGCCCTGGAACGCACTGCACCGGAGGCTCCTGCCTCCTGCGACAAGCTCGAGAGGCAGGAGCCTCTGGAGCACTGTGTTCCGAGGCAGGAGCCTTGGAACAAGGGTATCAATCCGCACCGCGTGAAGTATACGATGCAGCGGGCAATCTGGTGTCCCGCACCACTGGAATCGACAGATATCGACAACGCGGCAGTTCACCTGTATTCTATTGGCGAGCGTCACTGATCGAGGCTCGTCACGACGACGATCCCTTTTTGAACCTTAAATAGAGGTGCATGATGAAAACGAATAACCCGAGTGAGCGATCATCCCTGATGGAGCGACGTGAGTTCATGTCAAAAACCGGCGCGGCAGTCGTCGGGGCAGCGATAATGCCTGGTTACGTGGGAGCCGAGACGGCTGCGGATTCGCTTTTGATGGGACATGCCGAGGTGGATACCACGCCTCCGCTGGGAATCGAACTGGCCGGTTTTCACAAGCCGGTCGGTCAGGAACGCATTATTACTGGAATTCGTCAGGCGACTGCGGCGCGGGCGCTTGTCTTGCGGGTAAAGGATCAAACCGTCGCGGTGGTCTCATTGGACATAGCCGGAGTTTCCGCTGACTTCGCAAGGCAGGTCCAAAAACAAGTCGAAGAGCAGACCGGCATTCCTGCGGCGAACGTGCGGGTGTGTGCCACGCACACACATTCGATGCCGGCATTTTTCTTTCTGAGGCAATGGGGCGCGATCCCGCAGGACTACCAGAAGGAGACGCTGGGCAAAGTCGTCTCCGCGGTGCAGAAGGCCCAACAGGATATTTCGCCCGCCGCACTTTACGTGGGCCAGAGCAATGTTGAGGGAGGGAACTTCAACCGCACCAGTTCGAGCTGGAAAACTGATCGCGAATTCACTCCGGAATCGACCGATGCGGACCGCTGGCTCGACACCATGCTGCACGTCCTGCGATTCGAGCGCTCTGGCAAACCCGACGTGCTGTGGTATCACTTCGCCTGCCATCCGGTCTGCTATGGTGATGGCGAGGCGGGACCGGATTGGGTTGGCCTGGTTGCCAACCTGGTGCGCGAAAAACACGGCGTTACTCCAGCCTATCTGCAAGGACACGCGGGCGACGTCAACCCAGGAGACGGCAAGCTGTGGATCGGTCAAGCCGAGCCGACGGCGCAAGCAATCGCCAAGGGCATCGAGGCGGCGATCAGTGCCAGTGCGCGAATCGCGGTGGGCGAAATGCAGCTGATCACGGACGATTTTGCAGCACCGCTGGACATCGAATTGTTCCGCGATCAAATTCAGCGGTATCGCGAACATCCCGAAAAGTGCACTTCGGGCGAATGGGTCGATGCGTTGTTCGCCAAGTCCTGGTACGAATCGGCGAAGAATAGGGATCTCTCGAAAGCGACCCACGCCACCCCGGCATCGGCGCTACGTCTTGGGGAGCTTGGCCTGCTGTTTCATTCGAGCGAACTGTACAGCTTTTACGGACTGCGAATCCGCCGAGATTCGCCGCTGGAAAAGACGATCGTCGTGGGATATACCGACGACCTGATCGGCTACCTCGCGGATCCCCGAGCCTATGAAGCGGGCGAGTACGCGGCGACCACCGTGCCGCGCATTCTCGATTTGCCTCCTTTTTCACGATCCGCAGCGAGCGACCTGGCAGGGTTCGCCCTGGAGCTTTTGAAACGCACGGTCTAAGTGAGTTTGTGGATCGCGAAGTTTGCAAGTAAGGCGAGCGGCAGAATCATGCCTACCAAAACGTTGTCGCCCTACCGAAGGAATCCGACTTGGGACAAGTCGGACTACAACGTAGGCAGATCTGGCTCAGATCTGCATCCTTCAGCATGATCGATGGCAAATGGTTGTCTGGCTGCGGCATCGGGAATTGGAAATTCCTTTACTGCCGCTCGCCTTAAGGAGTCACAGTTCCAGGCAGCGCGCCCAGTCTTTGCAACAGCTCGGCGGGCGGACTTTTCATCAACATGGAACGGATAGTAATACGCGAAAAACAACGTGCCCAAAATTTTGCCGGGTTGTCCCGGGGCTTCGCGAATCTGGCTATGGATCTGGTTGGGCCAATCGGGGCTCTTGTCCCACAAGTCGGGCGTCGTGTACCACATCCACGGCTTGGTCGTGAAAATCTCGCGTAGATTCGTTCTGTGGCACGAAGCCGACCACGCGCCAACTGACCTTGCCAGGAAAATCGCCCTCCACGCCCTTCAACTCACCACAGCCCACATGCAGCTTGATCGGTTTGTCGCGCAGGCTTCGTAGCCCGATTTGCACCGCGCGCTGCGTGCCTGAGGGCATCACCAGTTCCCTGGTGATGGAAGGCACAATCGGCTCTTTCACAACCAACGCCTGCACCGCCGGCAGCGGCCATGAGTTGTCGCTGCCGACCTCTTGCACGAGCGACGTGTAGGCGTTGTCGAAAATCCACATCAAGTAAGCATCTTTGTCGGTCGCGCCCGAAGCACGTGCCCGCGCGTTGTATTGCGACAGATTCAAGGGGGACGAACGTCGCCCTGCGGCACGTAATCGGCGTCGGTTGTCAGCAGGAAATCGTGGATGATGCGATAGGTGCCCGGATTCTGAAAACCCAACGGCTCAATTTCGAAATGCACGATGCCGGCTCGATCCATCTTCAAAACGCCGATTTTCTGCCATTCGCTCGGATATTCTTTCGCATCGTGATCCCAGGACAGTTTCTCGCCCGCAGGATTGGTGGCCGTGACGCGCCACGGCGCATAATAGGCGTTCAATAGGCGGAAATGCGCCCACACGGTGTACTCGCCCGGCTGGTCCACCGGAAAATCAGTGCTTGCCGAGCCATTGAAATCGCCATAAGTCGCGATCATCCCGGTGCCGTAACGTGCCCATTCGGCTTCAAACTTCTGAAAGTCGCCTGCTTGCAGCCAATATGAAACATGCGGCGACGGCCTGGTGAGGATGTCGCTGTTCAAGGCGTCGATGCGCCGACGAATCTGCACCGGATTCGCCACCAGATTCCAGTCGTCATCGAAAACGATCTGACGCTCCGGAACGCGATAATCGGGAACTTCCGTGCCGTAATCCCTCTTGCCGAGTGCGTCTATTTGCTGCCTCCAGTACTCGCGGCTGAGTGCAAACACGCGCGGCTGAGTTAGAGAATCTTCCCAGGAAAGCGGACGCACCTGCCAGAGTCTCCGCTGCTCTTCTCCTCTGGCATCAAGCGCGGGCTGTGCTGACATTTGCAAATCGGCTGGCGCGCCAGCATCGCGCAGGGTTTGCAACGTCGCATCGGAAGGCACGTCTTCCCAGATTTCATCGGTGAAATACAGCAGGTCGATCGCGCGATCGGCATAGCCGGCCGCCGCTTTTCCCGCATGCCACAAGCGCGTGACGTGGCTTAGGCGAAGAATGTAATCGCCGGGCACCAGATCGACCATGAAATGCTTCCAGTTCTTGCCGTTCATTTGATCGGCGGGCAGGCGTTCGGGTTCGATCAAAATACGCGACACAGTATTGGGCAATTTGACACCGGCGGGCACCAGTGATTCCGGCTGAACGTCGTGTTTTCGCAGGAACTCATGGAAGCCTCTGATTTGATCCGCATCGTGGCCCATATGCCACAGCGTCAGCCCGAGAGACGAACGAGCGCCAATGGGATCGTCCACGACAGGCGACGTCCCCTGCGTCAAATCCAGCGGCATGAACGGTGCGCTGTCGCTGGCGTCGGTCGCACCTCCGGTGCTCGTCAGCAAGCATGCCAGGAGCCACAAAGTAGTCTTTCGTGTCATAAATCTCACAGAGTCCTTCCGTCGAGCATCAAAGGGGTCGGGCATTTTTGATACTTCTCTGGATTCAATGGAAGCAAACGTCGCTGGCCCTTCACGAACTACGGTTTTCGTTCGCGATTTCGCAGTGAAACGACAACCCCAACGCCGATCGCCGCAATCCCAATCCAGTCCAGCCAGCTCAAGTCCATATCTGCGTCCATGCTGGCGATAAACTGACCGCTGTTAACCTGCGGAGCATAGTCGATTACGACCGGAAGCTTACTCCACCTGCTTAGCGGGCGAAATCTAATACGGCGGCGGCTTCTGGGGGTAGAGTGAACGTGGCACTGCGATTCGTCCATTGGACCTGCTGGCCACTTACCAACTCGGCGGTGGGGCCCGATGGTGGATGGGGAAAGGCAGCGTCGAGTTCAATGACAACATTCTGCTCCTGCGAACTATCATTGAAGACCGTCAAATACCGCTCGCCAAAGCGCTCGATATAAACCTTGGGCTGATTCGACCGAGCAAGTGTGACCGGCTCCCAGCCAGCTTCGGCAACCAACTTGCAAAGCGGAACGAACTTCTTGAACAAATCGCGATCTCGGTTGTATAGCTCGGGCCGCGAGAAGTAGTGTCCTTCAGATGCATTGTGGCTAAAGAAACCGGGGAACATGCCGTAGGCCAAACAACGCTGCATGTATCGCTGGACAAGCTCGTGACTGAATGTATCGAAATCGCTGTTCATCAGAAAACAAAACGGCTTGCCTTTGCAGAGAGCTCGGCGGTAGAGCAGGTCTGCGTCGGACATCGGCTGCCACTGGCCAGAGCGATGCCAATCGGTCTCCGTGCCCATCACATCGAGCAACGGTGCGAACCAACAGAGTCGATCCGGAGTGCTGTTAGCCATCATCAAACGATCGAGTTTGCGCATGTCCCGGGTGATGCCGCGAACGTACTCGTAAGAAATCAAACCGCGAAAGATGGCCGGCCGATAGTCGTTCATCGAGAAGGTGAGTGGCGTGTCCGCAGCGGCGAAATGTCCGCGGCGAAAGTCGAGCTCCGCCGTCACGTATCCTTCGCTGGAGTCGATGTACTCACCGTCCAAACGGCCATTGGTATCGTTACCATAAAAGTTTTCCCGAATGGTTGGGTTCCACTTGATATTAAAACCGGTGTACTCCCCTTTAATTCCAGGCATGTCGTTCATGCTCCACACGGCCCCGTTGGACCAAGGGGTGTCGAGCAGTTGTGCGATCGGCTGGCCGGCCGCGTCGGCAAAGCCACTGGTCTGCAATGCCAGTGCTTGAGGGGATTTCCCTTGATCCGCTAAACGCTTCGCCTCGGCCATGGCTGCCGCCATGGTGCGCGGCATAGCCACTGGCATGGACATCCACCAGGTCAACGGTTCGGTATAGCGAAAGGTGGTGATGTGGTGCTGGTCATCCCATTGCGTTTCGTCGTCACCCTCTTTGAATTGGAAGCCGAAATCCTCCCAGCCTTCGACTCGGCTGATGTTGGCGAACGGCATCCATAGCCCTTGTTCCGGCGTACGACAACGAAAGCTCTCTGGGAATGTTTGGTAGTAGGCATCGAGTGCCGAGCGAAAACCCCAGTGCGGATCGAACTCAAAGTTGACCAGGCGCAGGGTCGCAGTTGGCTTTTCTGCGGTCAGCCCCAGATCCATGGCCACAAACAACTCGTTCGTACCCGAGTTGTAGGCGGCTCGGTAGACCGCAGGATAAGCCATGTCGATCCCCAGTCCCGCTCCGCGAGTCTGGGTGGCTACGGCGGCAAATGGATAACGCGAGATTCGTCCGCCTGCCCCCAGATGAAACTGTGCGGTACTGCTGTATTCGCGTCCCGCTTGAACCGGTTCGCTACGTCGAGGGTCTTCCAACCAGGTGGCGTCGGATGAATCGAGGGGTAGGGAATAGACTAACGTGACTGCACGATCCTTGCCCGTGGTGTTGGTCAGAGTGACATCAACGAACTCAGCGCCTGTTTGAGAAGTCTTCGAGTGCTTGAGTTCGAGTTCCAGCGCACTGTGTTCAATCTGCACGAAGTCCGAATTCATGGCTACGTCGCGGACTTGAAAGCCCGCAGTGGGACGCTGTACAACCTGGACGGGCACTCCATCGAAAATCGCACTCCCTGCGTCAGCTTTCACTACGCCCAGGCGAGGGTTGCGGAACCAGGCTTTACCGGGTCGGTTTCTCAGCAGCAGATATACGGATACTTGCCGAACGGGTTTGTTGGGCAGGATGACCACTTCGCGCCGTTGCCAGTCATGGGTGCCGCCGTCGAAAAGAGCGGTCTCTCCCCACTGCGTTGTTCCGTCTGTGTAGACCAGATCGAGGTAGAGCGAGTAGTCAGCATTGGCCGAACCTTCTACGTCTTCACAGCGACTTTCGACCGATGCAATGATCGGATCGGGCCGAGTTTGGTTGAGCACGATCGATTGTGTTGCCCCGCGCGCGACATTTTTTGCATCGCCATTGTCGCAAACAAACGTGTCGTCCTGGAAGTCGAATCCCTGTTCGTATTTTCGCCACGCACCTTCGACAAGCAAATTCCCGCCGAGTGCCGAATCGGTGATCACTTTCTTGATGACGACCTCATTCGCACCCGCCACCCAACTCGGGACCAGTATGGGTAGCAGGAAAAACAGAATGACAGGAAAGCGGTGCGGTTGTGTGGTTGCCATAAACTGAGAAACAAACGAGGTTCTGGCCTTCATCGCATTTGCCTATTGTTGGAGGACTGGGAAACGAACAGGCCACTGCCATAGGGTTGACCCTTTTTCAAGCATTTTCGAATGGCCTTTTCTTCGGCTTCGCTTTGGGCTCGATTCACCATCGCAACCCAGGTCCGTGGTTGAGGAATTGGCCATTCACTCAGCAACTCGCGAGATTCTGCAGTTCCAGACATGCTGCGCCCCAGGCTTCCGTATTTCCAGTCTTAGTCACTTTCCTTTTCAAACAAGGTCAATCGCGCAACCGCTCAATGGATCACATGAAAGCCAGTTCCCGCTGGGCATTTTCGCGGTCGTCGTGGCATCGCCACACCCTAGCAAACCCAACCCGCCGAAACAATGCTCTTCGTCGCGAAACAATGAGCTGCGTCCCCTGGTACGCTTCCCGCCTACACACCTCGCTAACAGACTGTCGTCGGCCTTCCGCACCATGTTATCGTACGTTGGACTCTCTAGCGAGTGAATCTCTTGTCAGCTCTCCGCACCAACGTATATTTGGGCAAACGAATTTTCGGCAGACGAATGAACGGCATCCCCTGATGCTTTCAGAATGGTGAGCGGTGTGGCGTCAGCCCACCGGTACGAAAGCAACGCCACAACCAACTCTCTCGCACGAACGCAATGTACCGGAGGGCTGACACCTTGCCGCTCACGAGTTTGTGCTGGTGCGTAAAGATGGATGGCACTTCTAAGGCTGTGTTTTTGCAGGCGAAATCCTGCATATCCTTTGACTTCTACATCAAAGAGACCTAATTTGATGCTCACCACCGGCGACACGGCGCGTGTGTTTGGAAAACTGGCAGGGCGATCTTGCTCAACAGGGATCGCCAATTGGTCCACTCGATTTGCAGAATGCTTCAAATGCGGCTCTCGATGGCTTGATCATTGTCACGGGCAACACTCGTGAATTCACCAGAATCTCCGAACTGCAGGTCGAGGACTGGAGTGTGTGATTTGCAATCTGGAAACCGAACCAAAACTCGCATAGACGAACAAAATACGCGGTGTTTAAGCAAATGATCCGCGCACCGTGCGCACAAAATACCCTGTAAGACCCTGACCGCCCGAGAATTCCTTGTGCCGTTTTCGGACGAAGGTGTTATCATCCGGAGAGAAAGTGAGACCCTCCATGTCAGAATACAAGTTTTCAGCCGTCGTCAGCCACTTGATTGAAAAGCAGCTCGCAACGGGCCGATATTCGTCGGAAGACGAAATTCTTGAGGCTGCACTCCAGCGGCTCGACGAGGAGTCGGACGATTGGGCGGCAATCAAAGAATCGATTGATTCACTCGATGCTGGCGAACCCGGTCTGTCGTTGACGGAAGCATTCAACGAAGTCCGAAAACGAAACGCGATCGCTGGCTAGTCTCATGTTTCAGGTGCGATTTCAACCGGCTGCAATCGAGGATCTGAACGACGCTTTCTTCTATGCAGCTCAACGCGCACCAGAAGCTGCAGCACGATGGCTGGGCCGTTTTCAAACTGCCCTTCAAACCCTTGAGCACAATCCTCAGCGTTGTCCTCTGGCCTCGGAAAGCGGAAAGAGCCCACGAGAGCTGCGCGAATACTTGTTCGGTAAACGCCCCTTCGTGTTTCGCGCTATCTACACGATTGACGTTGACACAGTCTGGATCCTTCGTATCCGACGAGCCCAGCGAAGGCACATGACGGCAGAAGAACTCGGGGAGTTTGGGGCGTAGCAGGTTTACGCCGTTGCAGTATCCTTTGTGTAAACAAATAGCAAAATCGCAAAAGGAGGGTGGCACTATTTGCGGGATCGCCATTGGGTCCACTCGATTTGCAGTTTGCATCAATTGCGGCTCTCAATGGCTTAATCCTTGTGACGAGCAACACTCGTGAATTCACCAGAATCTCCGGACTGCAGTGCATGATTTGCAATCCGGAAACCGAACCGAAAACGCGGTGTTTGAAAAAACGGTTCCTGACTCGTTCCTTACACCATTTTGTCGCCGCTGCATAATAGTTCATGCAGCTTCTTCGATACGGATTGGAAAACTGCAGCTTTGGGCTTCTTGCTGCTCTTTTTTGTTGCGGATACCGCATTGGATTGATTTCCGCAATGAAGATTGTCAAGAATTCAGCGACAAACCTTCCAGGCGCTAATCTAGTCAGTTCCGGACGCACCAACACATGGATATTCCTGCGCCCCTGCGCACCTCTGTTGAGCAGGGAAATGTCGTTTTGATGTTGGGGTCAGGCGCATCGATGGCCAGCAAATCCGACGCGGGCGCGTCACCCCCTAGCGCTGGGGGACTCGCAAGCCTGCTTGCAGATCGATTTTTGAATGCGAACTACAGATCACATCCGCTGTCACAAGTTGCCGACTTTGCGATCAGTGAATCGAGCCTATTTGAGGTTCAGAGTTTCATCAGAGAAATATTTCTGCCGTTCAGGCCGTCAGCGGCGCATCTTCTTTTGCCTACGTTTCGCTGGCGTGCCATTTTCACCACCAACTACGACGTCCTAACTGAAGACGCATTCAGCGCCGTGCCAAACCGCGCTCAAGAGCTGGTACCACTGTTTAAGAATGTCAATCGGTGGGATGGCATTTTGTCCGATTCCGATAAAGTAGCGCTATTCAAATTGCACGGGTGTATTCACGACACTCATGACATTCACTGCCCATTAATCCTATCCACGGAGAATTATATTGACTTTCGTACTGGACGAGACCGACTGTTCCGACAGTTTCAAGAACTCGCTGCAGAACGCACATTCCTGTTCGTTGGTTACAGTCTCAACGATCCAAATATCCGGAGCCTCTTGCGGGATTTAGACAGGGAGCAAGTGGGGCGGCCAAGATCATATATGGTTTCGAACAGCGTCGATGAGATATCGAGCCGCTATTGGTCATCGAGACTCATCACGACTATCCAGGGCACATTTCAGGATTTGATGGCGGAATTGGATCGTTCAACGGGCATTTTCCGTGCTCATCGCAAATCTACGCCAGCGGGTGTTACAGCGATTGCAGAACGATTTGCCGTTGCTGGCTACGAGTTGGCCCCTGCCACGCTGAAATCGATGGAACTCGATATCGAGTATGTCAAGTCAATCACGACTGACTCTGCGTGCGATCCACGAAGGTTCTATGCCGGCGTAAGCCAGGATTGGGCACCCATTCAGCATGACTTTGATGTCCGCCGAAAACTCACGGATCGGCTGATAGAGGAATACTTCCTTGAGGACGCAAAGAAACATCGATTTGTTTTGTTGAAAGCTCACGCTGGCAGCGGAAAGTCCGTATTCCTTCGGCGGCTCGCATGGGAGGCGTCCAATGAATACAACCGTTTGTGTTTTTTTTGTCGGTCGGACGCTGAGCTGCACTCGAGTGCATTCATGGACCTACTTTCGGCATGCAAGGAACACATTTTCCTATTCTGCGATGATGTCGTCGGGATGCGCCATCAGTTGGAAACATTGTTGAGAAACCTAGGAACCACTGTTTCACATTTGACTATTATCGGAGGAGCGCGCACAAATGAATGGAATGGTGCGCCGCCGTCGTTTCGATCATTGATCACGACAGAGCACACTCTAGGGTATTTGAGCGATGATGAATTGCAATTACTAATCGCGCTGTTGGAAAAGCATGATGCTCTGAATGCGATGGCAAAGCTCTCTCCTCAGTACAGGCGTGAAGCCTTGATGGAGAAGGCCGGTCGTCAATTGCTCGTTGCACTGCATGAAGCGACTTCAGGGCGACCATTCGAAGAGATCCTGCACAATGAGTTCGATCGACTGACGCCGACAAAGGCAAAGGCAATATACCTGATGATTTGCCTGCTGAACCAATTTAACGTTCCGGTGCGAGCAGGGTTAATTTCACGCCGCTTTGGTGTGACGTTTGAGGAGTTTCAAAAGCAGTTTTTTCAACCCTTGGAAGATGTTGTTATCGTTCCGAAGAGGAAGGCTGCGGAGGACTTCTGCTACAGCGCAAGGCACCCCCATGTCGCAGAAGTGGTGGTACGGAACGAACTCTCAAATACAGATGACCTGTTCAATGAATATGTAAGTGTCTTTAATGAATTGAATATAGCTTATACGGCAGACGAGCAGGCATTTCGGCGGATGACGCAGGCGCATGAATTGAAGGCCTTATTCCCTGATGCACAACAGGTGTTTGCGTTATTTGCGAAAGCGACGGAGGTGGCTGGGAGCGACGATGCGTTTCTGTTGCAACAACAAGCACTTTATGAAATGAAAAGACATTCAGGAAATCTGAATGCGGCAACAGGGTTTCTTGAACGAGCATGTGAAGTCCGACCGAATAACACAAGTCTAAAGCACTCGTGTGCTGAGTTGTATATTCGAAGATCGGAAGACGCCCGAACGTCTTTGGAAAAGCGAAATCTCCTCGACAAGGCGAAAAACATTTGTATTCAGCTCAGGAGAGAAGCGAAAGATTCCTATCCGGTCGGAACGATCGTGAAGGCGGGGATCAATTGGCTGGAACATATGCATCCGAACGACGATTTGCTGCAGTCAGAAGATGTTGAAGGCTTAATCAAGAACATCGAGAAAGACCTTAAGAACGGCCTGCAGGAGTTCCCAGGTGACTCTTTCCTCTTAGCACAAGAGGCGCGACTCGCAAAGTTACTGTCAGAAGACACCAGATTAGTGACAGCGTTGCGGAAGTCTTTTGCGGGGAACCATCGAAACTCGGGAGTCGCACTGCAGCTTGCGACGAGCTTTGAAAACGCGGGAAATCTCGCCGATGCGCAGCAAACCTTGAAGGCCGCTATCGATGCGAATCGAGGCCATCAAAGACTACATTTTGCATTTGCCGTTCTGCTGGAGAAGCATGGTTTGGGAAGACCGGATGAAATTCTGTATCACTACAAACATTCGTTTCATCCGGGTGATAACAACCGCGACGCTCAGTTGCGATATGGTCGGCAGTTGTTCTTGGCGGGAGAATATGAAGCGAGCAAAGAGGTTTTTCAGAGCTTGAGATCAGTTAGGTTGCCAAATGACATAAAACAACGACTGGTGTACCCGCTGGATGGGGAGTTTACAGGCAGAGTGTCGCGAATCGAAGCGTGGTATTGTCTGATTTGTCGGAATGGAGATGGGGCGATTGTTAGTCTGCAAGCTGATTCAATCGGCGACAAAGTGAATTGGCGTGACTTGCATAGGCATCAAGAATTGATCTTCCGTATAGCTTTCTCCATGTACGGCCCGCAAGCACTTGATGTGCATGCAATCACAAATTGAGCGTGCTTACGGAGGGAATGGTTTTTTCCACTCCGCGCGGTCCAATCGTTCTTCCCTGAAAGAGAAAACGCACAAAAGGTATCTGCGAACGTGGCAGGAGCCGTTCAATGACATTCTTCGGCGTGATAAGGGGACGCAGCGGACGCAGCCCATTGATTCAGAAGTGAGTTGGTCCCCTTTCTTTGCTTGAGCAAAAAAGCTGACAGAAAATCGACTGTCAAACGCCTTGCTCCCAGTCCTCAACAAGAAGCTCCCGAGACACGTCCGAACTCGGCTGCCAACATCCGATCAATCATCCTGATGGACGGCAAGCACCTCGGCACAATGTCTTGAACGTATTTAAAGGTGATGGACGTCGCGTGCTCCGTGGAGAACTCTCGCGATTTCTATGCCCAGTGGCGTTGGGCGATAGTAGACGACGTAATTGCCAATGGTAAAACATCGGATGCCGTCGCCAAGCTCAAAGCGAGTTTCGCCAAGTTCGGGTTGGTTCGCGTATGATTGACTGCGGACACCAATTTGATCAATGTAGCGATCCGCTGCTGTCACATTGTCTGCTGCGATATACGTCCAGATTTGATCAATATCCAGTTCGGCCTGTATCGAGACGGCGGCAATTCTCATCAGGCACCGTTACCGGTTGATGCCATTCTTTCACGTCCACGGCGCTTAATGTCGTCGATGTCCAGCGTTTTCACCGCGCCGGAGTCAAGTTGATCGACGCCAACTTGAATATCGGCCCGAAGCAATTCCAATCGCTGTTCTCGCGTCCGTAACAAGTCCAGCCCTTCGCGAACGGCATCTTCTTCCGAGCGGAAACGGCCACTCGCAACGCCTCGATCAACAAAGGGCTGCAAGTCATGGGGAATGGAACTAGGCATGATTGCGCAATCTATTCAACAGCTTGTTCAATTATCAGTTGAGCTTTCGTAGTGGCATTATCTCAAACAAACACCACGCAAGGCAAGCAGAAGATTGATGCCAGTGGAATTCAAATCGACAATTTCCTCAACAAGCTGCCCCGAGACACGTCCGAACTCGGCAACATGGTTAGTCGCCCGAGTCATCCCATTGGCGTGAGCGATGGCGGCAGTCCGGATTCCTTCAAGTCAAAAATCTTGAATCGCCGCTCGCAACTCCAGTTGATCAGTAGAATTCATGTTCAGTACTCACACCGATCGTTGGCTCGTTGCCGAACAAGTCGTTTCGTCGCTGCGTCCATTACCCCTCGAAACCCGATAGCAGTTTGCGGACTCTTGCCTGCAGAATCGCGACAAACTTATTGGCACGCACATAGCCTTCATATTCAGCTTGCTCTGCGTCTGACAGCTCGTCCTTATTCGACAGTTTAGCCAATTCATCAATTCGCCGACGCAGCGTCGGCTCACCGCTATCTGCAACAATACCCCGAGCCTGATCCACAGTGAGAAACTGCAGAATTGGATCGCAATCACGATTAAAAGCTTTGGCGTCGATGGTTGCACTCATGGCGACACTCTCACACAGCCGGATTCACACGGAAGAGCAATGTTGTGTGCAATATCGTCGCCAGTCAGAAAGACTGACATCCAGCAGAAACCGCCAGAAATTCTTTGTTGTGTGGATTGCAGGGAATTCTGGAGAATGCCACTACCGCTCAACCCTACTTTCTGGCTCTGGGCAAGCATCAATGGGCGACTTCGAAACGATCGTGGATACGAAGCGAGTGGAATAGATTCTGCGGCGATTTGACCGAGAATGTGTACCGGGTTGATCTTCTTGCGTCAATTCCTTGCATCTCTGCAGTGTCAAGGTATGCTGGATGATCGGGCAACCGTTGCGGCAATTCGATATACAAATCGTTTCAATGTGTCGATAAATCACCTGTGAATCTGGGAAGAAGGGAGAAAGCGATGCAGACGTTTGATCTTGCCGACGTTCGCCGCTTCACCGCAGACTTGGACGCACGCATGGACCGATGCGATAACGGCGAAGGCATGGAGTGCGCGAACCTCGACGGATCCCTCCGTCATTACGCGGTCGTTTGCTGTGAGTTTTGCGAACGAGTTCGCCAATGGGGCCGGGCGATCTTTTACGGACAGGCGGCTTTCGACCCGGAAGTGGAAAACCTGTGGCTCGACGAAGGGATGGAGCTTTACCGCCGCGCAAGCGGCTTGTGGGAATACGGGCAGGACCTGGAAAGAGAATGCTTCGTCGTGCGAAACGGCGCGGCGCTTGGTTCTGCCTTGTGGCGGCTCGAACTGCTGTTGTCAGCATGGGTGACGCCTAACCTGGCGATTGCTCCTCTGGCGAGGCACGGTGTCGCACTAAATCCAGCGGCCATGGAAGAAGCTCAGAAGCGAGTTGATGCCCTGCCGCCGCTTCCCGGCAACTGGCAGCCGACCGATCCGCGACGTCGAACTCTGTTCAGAAAATTGCAAAAACGGCGGAATCCATGACTGTGGCATTGTACTCGCGCCGGGTTTCTTTGGCTGGCTGACGGATTATGGCACACGGCTCACCTGTCTCACTCACTGCGGTCCTGATCGGGCTCGACAGTGCCGAGTTTGAGGCAATCTCCGGGTGGCCGTTCGCCGATCCATTTGTCAAACGATTGCTGCAAGAAGACATCTTCAATTCGCACAGGCTTCAGTATTTCGCTGATGACTGGGCCATGCACGTCGGTCAGTCGAATATCGCGTCCGCCGTAGCGAAAGGTGAGTCGTTCGTGATCGATGGATGCTCAGTGGATGGCCCTGATACGGCAGAAAACCAAGCCACCTATCCTCAAAATCCAGCTCAGGAAGAAGGGCTGGGATTTCCGGGCTTCTTGCCTTTTTTGTTTGCCAGTTTTGATCCAGTCGTACCACTTTGTTTGGGTGCGATCTGTCCAATCCGGAGTTTTGTTTGGCATTTTGGTTGAGAGCAAGATTAGAACGTAGTGGAGTTAAAGGAAAGGCAGCCGTTTAAGACATGAACTTGAGTAGCGACATTGGGTTTTCAAATTTCGTGGTCCCCAACCGGCTTCACGCCGGTGGACGCCAGGTTTGGCAACTACTGAAAGGACAAAATGACGTTTTGCCCCCCACCGGCTCCATGCCAGTGGAAGGCGGGTTTGACGACTTCAAGCAACGGTTGCCCGTGACTCGAACACCTCGCGATTCGGAGTTGCCAAACCGGGCTTCCACCGACGCGAGGTCGGATGGGGAGCCGCTTCGTCTGGCTTGGCGTCGTTAGTCGCCAAACCCTGGTCCGCTGGCACAAGGCCAGCGGGGCCACACTCGAAGTCTGTCTGGACCTAAGATCTTTTTGATCGACAGGTATCCAAACAATATCCGAGCCGGGCGTGACGTGACCACACATCAAGTGGCCCAGTTCATGAGCAAGATGAAACGCCAGCCACGCCGGAGCATCCTTCTTCTCGGCCAACAGCACGCAAGGCTGCTCATTTGCAAACAACGCAACACCATCGAATTTGCGAAACCCTGTTACCTTTGGAAGCCGGTCCAGATGAGTGACGATGACCCCATGGTTCCAAATTTGGGTCAGAAAGGGTTTTTATGCTGATCTTCAGGTGACGCGAGATCGTCGCTTCCGCGATGGCTCGGTTCGCCGGAACGTTCCCGAGATCATCATCCCACCAATCGGGCAGTAGAAATTCGTGTACGAATCCTGAGTCGAAGCCGAGGGGCTTCAACCGGCTGTAAATGTCGCGCATTGGGTTGGTTACTGCCATTGTGATTGGACTACTCCAGAGGGGAATCACCACAAGTTTACGCCGCAATCGGCGGTCAGGAAGGCCCTGCACCAAATTGTCGGCTGTTTCTCGTGCATTCTCCCCTGCCACGCGGAATTCAGGCCAATGTTGATGTGTCCTGACATGAAGAAGACGTCCACAATCCTGCTCGCATCCCTGAAATCATTCAAATTGCCGCCAGACCTCTATGCTGACATCTTCCGGCTGTAGACCTTGGAATGTTCCCTTGAACATGTTGCTGGACCATCCAAGGCGGACTTGAACCTTTGCTTCGCAGAGTTTCCAAAGGAGATCTTTGAACTCTGTCTCTCCTTCTTCGTCGCAGTCGGGGAGCAGCAGGGCTTGGTTGTTGGCGACGGTGCGGGTGTAGCGGAAGAGTTTTTCGAGTTGCTCACTGGTGACTTTGTTGCGGCCGAGGCCGAGCGCGGCGACTTGAAGACATTCCATGCGGAGGACGTCGTTCATGCCTTCGACGATGACGAGGCAGTGCCGACGGCGGAATTTGACACTTGCAGGTTGGAATACGTCGCGTTGAGTTTCCGTTTTGACATCTGTGTCGCGTCCGCGATAGAATACGTCACTCTCCAAAGGAATTTGCGATGACCAGAACATTTCCCACTGATCTGAATCAATTCATTCAGGACGAACTTCAATCAGGCAGCTATGCCGATGAAGACGCTGTACTGACAGCCGCATTGGAGGTCTTCCGCGAAGTCAGGCAACGGCATGTCGAGTTGCGTGGTCGAGTGCAGGCGTCATTGGCAGAGTCACACGCTGGAGAAGCCACTCCGTTGGACATGGATGAGATTCGACAATCGCTGACGAATCGTGTCGCTCAACAAAAAGGTTGAGCAGGATGTCCCAGGTTCGCAAGACGCCAGTCGCAGAAGAAAGTCTGCTGGACATCGGTGTCTATATTCATCAATCCAGCGGAAGCCTGGAAATCGCCCTCAAAGAATTGGGACGCATTGATGCAAAGGCTCGCCTGTAGGCGAATCAGCCGATGATGGGCACGGCTCGACCCGATCTTGGCGAAAATGTGCGATGTTTCACGGTTGATAGCTTCGTCGTCATCTACGAACCGGTTGACGATGGGATTACTATCTTGCTGGCCATTCAAGGTGCTCAGGATGTGCCGCGTGCGTTTCAGAAACGGTTTTCGTAGAACTGCTCGAATTCAGCGTTAGTGAGATCTTCTGGCTGGCATCCGACGAATTCCTCGTCGTTGGTTTGGCTTGTTATTCTGAGTCGAACGGCAGGAAAGGATTTACCATCTGCGAGTCATTGGGTCGAGCAGCCCCGTGTGCCTGAACCACGCCATAGGAAGCAGATCTGAGGACAGATCTGCCTACGTAGTCCGACCTGTCTCAGGTCGGATTCCCCGGGCGACGTGATATCCCTGGTAATCTGGTTTCTTCCGCTCGCCTGGCAGAAACGTCACGCGGCTGCCGTCCGCGAGTTTGCGTTCCGCCAGCTGACAGACCGAACTCTTCGCGGCGTCGATGCGGAGACAGCGGACAATATCGTCCTGATGGTTGCGGAATCGGAATTCGACAAATCCAGGGGACTGAATTCCTATTGTGGCCTTCACTATCGACTGTCCAGGATTTGAAATGATCGAGAACTGCGACCAACGCGACCACTTCAAGGGACGAACCCCTGTCCCCAGCGGTGGTTATTTCGTGTCAACACAGCGAATCGCTCAACTCGCATCTTCCTCTTAGTAACGACGAGTGTGACAATCAGGTTCGAGGCGAGACTGATGCGGAAATGCCGCTGTTGCCCGAGATCAGGGGAAGACGGGACAATCGCAGGATATTTTCAGCCTCATTTCTGACCGCGTTACTTTTTACACGAAACTCAATCCATGCCGACTCTTTCGGATGCCGGAATTCAACTGGTTCAAAACCTTGCGCAGCGACATGGTGTGTCTGCTGACGCGGTGACTCATATGCTGATCGCGATCCAGAACGGCAATGGATCGATGGCGCAATTCAATCACCCGGAATTCGGTGGCTGCGGGCAGTGGATGCGCGGTGGTATGACGATGGTCAGTGATTTGTTTAACAATCAACTAAAGTACCGTGTTGACAGCATCTGTAACGATATTTCGAATGAGCTTGGCCGACACCAGTCGTCGCCGTTCAGTGGTTCGTTTCAGTCGCAGAGTCAGAACGGAAATAATTCGCAGATGCAGGCTGGCGGCGCGATGGGTTCCGGCAGCAGCCTGTTCCTGCCGGATCCGGAAGCAAACTGGTGGCCGCAGGAACTGGGTGTGCCAAATGCGTTGGGTTCGCAAAATCAGGTCCGCTACGCCTATTTTGCTCAGAGTCGGCGACTGGCAGTGAAGACCGGTGGCGATATTTGGGTCTACGACACCAAAGACCATCAGATCGGCGGGTTTTCGCAGCAGCAGGGAGTCGGTGGCTCGATCACGTTCACAAGTCAGTATGGCACTGTGTACCTTTCGACGTTGCCTGTGATTTCACGCAATGGCGTCTTGCAGCCTGCTCCTTCGTTTGTGCAAGCTCCATTGCCATCTGTGCCGGCTTCGGTGATTACCTGTCCGACGTCTCAACCACCGGTTCAGAGCGTCGAGCAATCCTCTCAGTCTAATGTTGCGAAGCCCGTCGCCGCATCTGGTCAGTCCGCGAATTCAACTGTTGGCGACAACATCATTGAAACTCTGGAACGCCTCGGCGGGCTGCGTGACAAAGGTTATGTGACGGACGAAGAGTTTGCAGCCAAGAAAGCTGAGTTATTGAGTCGTCTGTAAGGCGAGCGGCAGGAAAGGATTTCCCATCGGCGCGTCATTGGGTCGAGCGGCCCCGTGCGACTGAACCACGCTTTATTTTCACATATATCAAAGGGTCACATCAAATAGACCTGACCCCTGTGATGCTTCCGTGTCAGGAACCGTTTATTTGGATTTTGGTCTTCCTTGTGGGCGGATGGTGATTTCAAGGCCGAGTTTTTTGATCGCTGTGCTTGCCCATGTTTCATCTCCAAACGGCGAGCCTCGATTGACGCTGCGACGGATGGCCGCGAGTTCGGCATCTGTCTGAGGGGAATTCACATGCTCCACCCAGCCCGCAGTTCGCCGCAGAGGCCATGCCGAGAGAAGTTCCTTTTCGGCCGCCGTTCCTGAGTACCAGCGAGAGAGACTGTTCCAGCGCCAGTCTTCCGCCCGTTTCACCAGCTTCGCTCGCAGAGCATTGCGTTCCACATACCGGCACACTGTCAGAAAGTGGTCATCATCCTGGACGGGAAAGGACTTAAATCGCCCTTGATAAAGATGACCAGAGCCAGTCGATTTGCGAGCAGCGTGCCATCGCTGCGTATGAGTCAGCGTCAGCCAGCCAACAAAGCGCGACAGCTCATCATCTTCCTGAGGCCACACAACCAGATGCCAGTGATTTTCCATCAGACAATACGACAGCAGCCGAGTGCCCGTTCGAGCCACGGCTTCCTGAAGAATCGTCTCAAACGAGATGAAATCTTCATCCTTCGTAAAGATCGGCATCCGCGCGTTGGCCCGGTTCAGCACATGATAAACCCAACCACCCGGAGTTGTTCGTTTTGGTCTTCCCATGTCGATACGATACCCAAATCCCTCTCGCCTGTCAATAAACGGTTCCTGACACCTTTTGTGACACCCTGAAGTACTTGCACTTCGAAGCGCTGATTTGGCTGAATTCCATGTGGGCCAGACTTCCAGAATGACATCGATTCTGTAGACTACCACTCGGGTTTTTGTTCGGCCTGAATGGAAGCATGGAGCGTTGTCAATGAAGACAAAAACTGCCGCGACGAATTTGCTGTTTGACGCAACCCCGGGGAAGGACATCATCGACGATTCAGCCCACGCCCGAACGTCGTTCAGTCCCGGCGGGATTCCAATCCGTTTTCGGACGGACCTTTCCGAATTCTCGCCGACGAACAACCTTGCGACTCGCGAACAGCTTCAGTTGCATCTCACGCACGCCCGTCTGCAGTTGCTGCGAGGATTTGACGAACTGCTGTGCCTGGAAGGACTCACGGGAGTCGAGCATCTGCCCCATCAGATTGAAACGGTTCGCAAAGTGATGCGGCGGTTTCGAGGCCGCGTATTGCTGGCAGACGAAGTGGGTCTCGGTAAAACCATTGAGGCTTGCCTGTTGCTGCGCGAATACCTGCTGCGACGACTGATCAAACGAGTATTGATTCTGGTCCCGAATCCTCTGGTCAGTCAGTGGCACGAAGAACTTTCCTCCAAATTCCACCTCGACTTCA
>Ga0154020_10001539_pt1 | contig 28378 bp, 25 predicted proteins | sample Klosneuvirus_201_FD_109709 | JGI IMG/M metagenome (GOLD analysis project Ga0154020, IMG submission 109709) | Active sludge microbial communities from wastewater, Klosterneuburg, Austria - Klosneuvirus_20160825_MG | ecosystem: Engineered > WWTP > Aerobic digester > Activated sludge | place...
GAAATACGTCGCTGATTTCCTGAAAGTGCTGGGGCCAGAGGCTCTGGTCGATCTGCAACTGACAGACTCGGACACCGCCGCCGTGTTTCGTGTTGAAGATTCATACACCTACGTAATCATGCCTCTGGCACAGGAGCGGTAGCGGAGCGTTGATCTAATTCATGATCGTGAGCGCCGTGCCGCTCATTAATCAACGGTCCCACTGCCGCTAGAGAATTCAACATTCCGCTGACGGAGGCGTTGGTGACGGGCTCTGAGCTTGGGACTGTGTCGAGAAAAAGAGTTCGCTCATGTCTGACGAAACACTGTCATCACCATCGTCACTCAAAAACGCATTAACGCGATTGATTCGCCGCAAAGGTTTGGTAAATCGTTCGGCTGCAGAAGCCCTTAACGCCGAATGGACTCGAATTGTGGGGCCGGAAATTGGTCGCCGCAGCACGGCTCGCCGAATTCGCGAAGGAGTTGTCGAGGTCGTGGTCACCAACAGTGCGGCTCTGGAAGAACTTCGGGGTTTCCTGCACGAGACGGTGCTCGAACAGTTGAAAGCAAGTCTGCCGGAATCCGGGATTCGTTCCATCCGTTACGTAAGATCAAGATAGGAGTTTTCGCTGTTCAAAATCGTAGCCCGACCTGTCTCAGGTCGGGATCACCACCGCCTCCCAGGCGAGCGGCAGGAAAGAATTTACCATCGGCGAGTCATTGGGTCGATCGGACCCGTGCGACTGAACGACGCCAAAGGAAGCAGATCTGAGGACAGATCTGCCTACGTAGTCCGACCTGTCTCAGGTCGGATTCCCTGGGCGACGCGATATCCCTGGTAATCCTGTTTCTTCCGCTCGCCCTATCATCAAAAACGCCACCCAAAAAATCAAAATCAAAATCAAACACGAATCTGAAAACTGAACACTTAGGAAAACAACGTGTCCGAAGAGACCCCCGGCAAAGTATATGACGGATCCGATATTCAGCATCTGAAAGGTGTCGAGGGGATTCGCACTCGACCGGCCATGTACATCGGCGACACTGGCGCGCCGGGCCTGCATCATCTGGTCTACGAAGTCGTCGATAACAGCATTGACGAAGCGGTCAACGGCTTTGCGTCTGAAGTCCATGTGCAGATCAATCTCGACGAGAGTATCTCGATCATCGACAACGGACGCGGAATTCCCGTCGATGCCGTCAAAGGCGACGGTCGCTGCGCACTCGAAGTCGTGCTGACTGAAATCCACGCTGGCGGAAAATTTAACCGCGAAAGTGGCTATCGAGTCGGCACTGGCGGGCTGCACGGCGTCGGCATCACCGCCGTCAATGCCCTCAGCGCATGGCTCACGGCCGAGATTCAGCGCGGCGGATCGATCTGGGTCATGGACTTTGAAAAAGGCCACCGCACTTCTGAACTTCGGGAGCTGGGACGAACCGATAAGACCGGCACGCGACTGACGTTTCTTCCCGATGACACGATCTTTTCGGAAACAGTATTCTCCTTCGACACACTCACGCGCCGCATGAGAGAACTGGCGTTCCTGACACCCGGCATCCGCATCACGCTCCGCGACGAACGCGCCGACCGCACGGAAGTTTTTCACTTCGAAGATGGCCTCGTGGAATTTGTGAAGTATCTCAACAGGACGTCATCGCCCCTGACCTCCGACGTGTTTCGAGTCGTGGGTGAAGTCGATGGCGTCGTCGTCGAAGTCGCGATGCAGTACAATGATGGCTACACAGAAAACGTCATCACGTATGCCAACAACATCTTCAATACGGACGGCGGAACACACCTGAGTGGTTTTCGAACCGCCATGACACGCACAATGAACAACTATGCCAAGGGAGGCAATTTGTTCAAGGATGTCACGCCGGTGGGTGAGGACTTCCGAGAAGGCTTGACGGCCATTGTCTCGGTGCGTGTATCAGATCCGAAATTCACTTCGCAGAATAAAGTGAAGCTGACGAACCCGGAAGTCGATGGAGCGGTGGCAAATGTTGTCAGTGAGGGATTCACGAAGTACCTTGAAGAAAATCCGCCGATCGCCAAAAAGCTGATCGCCAAGGCCGTCATGGCCGCTGAAGCCCGCGAAGCAGCCCGCAAGTCCCGCGACATGGTTCGCCGCAAAGGTGCGCTCACCACCGGAGGTCTTCCGGAAAAACTGCGTGACTGCCGCAGCCGCGATCTGGAATCGACAGAACTGTATCTGGTGGAAGGCGATTCGGCTGGTGGATCAGCCGATACCGGTCGCGACTCCAACATCCAGGCGATTCTGCCGCTACGGGGCAAGATCCTGAACGTCGAAAAGGCGCAACTGGTCAAAGTGCTGGACAACACCGAAATCAGCAACCTCTTTCGCGGCATCGGACTGTCGCCAGCAGGCGTGGACGAGGAAATGGATATCAGCAAGCGGCGTTACGGCAAGATCATTGTCATGACCGACGCCGACGTGGACGGCAGCCACATTCGGACGCTGCTGCTGACGTTCCTGTTCCGCCACATGCGCGACCTTGTGCAGGGCGGCCATATCTATATCGCTCAGCCGCCGCTCTACCGGGTCATCCAGCGCAAGCAGGTCCGATATGTACAGACACATCAGGCGATGATGACGGAATTGATCAGCCTCGGGATGAGTGGTTCACGGCTGACGGTAAAAGCAGACGGCACAACCTTCGAAAATGAAAACCTGCAAAAGGTGTGCGATCTGGCGACGCTCATGGAGCATCCGCTGGAGTTGCTTGAACGTCGCGGAATCGACGTCCGATATCTGCTTAAGTTCAACGGCGGCGAAAAATCCCGTCTGCCGCGTTATCGCGTGCTGTTCGGCGATTCAGAAAAGTGGTTCATGGAACGCGATGATGCGGACGCCTTTCTCAAATCACTTGCCCCCGCTGAGCCCCCCGCTTCAACTTCGGACGATGTGGAAACAGAAAAGCCCGCCGCTCTTGATGAACCTGTCGCCCCGCGCGAAAAACTGGCTCAGCTCATCGATCTGCACGAAATCAAGACACTCAACGATGTCTTCGCGCAACTGAAAGACTACGGCTTCTTCGTCGCCGACTTCACCCCCGCCGGACTCCGCAACGCGGAACCAATTTATCCGTTTATCATCGAACGCGACGACGAACGTGTGCGACTGACCAGCCTGCGAGACCTGCTCGGTGAGCTGCGTCGCATGGGTGAAAAAGGTCTGACACTGACGCGGTTCAAGGGACTGGGTGAAATGAATTCCGAGGAACTCTGGGACACCAGCATGGACCCGGAAAAACGCACACTACTGCAGGTCCGCATGGATGACGCCGCCGCTGCGGATGAAATCTTCCGCGTCCTCATGGGCGACGCCGTCGAACCCCGCCGCGAATTTATCGAGAAGCACGCACTCGATGTGAAGCAGTTGGATATCTGAGTCGCAGTCCCAAGAACGCTGCCGGCTTGGCGGGAGGGCTCGGCTCCCGCTGGGCCGCCCCGTGTCTTGGCTGCGGAGCAGCTGCGGCAGGTAGCCTCGGGTGACAACCCGAGGGACGGTTCTTTTTCAGTGTCGTCTTTCGCTCCTGCGAAAGTGGCGTGTTTTTTTGAGACTTTTGTGGAGCAACCGGCGACACATCTCGCCAAGTGTTTCATAGAGTCACAGCCTCTGCGCGAAAGTCCCCCGAACTTTCGCGGAGCGAAAGGCGACACTAAAGCAGCTCCTGCCATCGTGATTCGAAGCGTCAATGGCTATTTTGCCCAGCCACAATTTTCCCTCGCCAACGGCTGTGTTTTGGGTTTGATCACGTCCCCAATAAGTGACGCTTGCAATGTTTGCAGCACAGCGATACAGATGTCACCGGCAGAGATTTGACATGCGATATTTGTCTTATTCAGGTGGCATCACGCCTTACTGGATTTGTTATGTCTCTAAAGCGATACCTTCGAAATGTCAGAATACAGAGTCGTCATTCCCGATGAGGTCTTTGCCGCAGTCGAGTGGCAAGACAAAGGACTGCCAGCGATCTGCGCGGTCAACCAGTCGCTCGCCAACTTCGAGCCGAAGGCCGTCTTTGCGTAGCACTTGTCGATCATCGTAGAGTTTGCCGACCTCGCCGAAAATGGAATGCCCACGTCCGATGAACACGACATCGTTGGCAGAATCGGCAAGCACTTTGATGAAAATCTCAAGGCCGATGGAAACGCATTATTCCTCGCCCGAATCACATGGAATGGCATGCGTCAATTCCTCTACCGGATTTACGATCCCGAGATCGCAAATGCGTTCTTGACAGACATTGTCGATAACAACAAGGAAGTTCGCCCGTTTGAACTTCAAGATGGAGCACGACGAAGAGTGGGAACTCGCGAAATGGTATCTCCAACGCTGGGAAACATAACTATGCGTTCCACAGGCGCGGCCGTCGGCGTCGGCTTTGAATGGTTGAATCGTTCGCGGCCGCCCCGTGAACTTTAACGTCATTTTGCTCCGACAACTCCATGACTGACAGCAGGACACTCGATCACAAGCATAGCCTCGCTCCGAAACAACTCGGCGACTTCGGCGAAGGATGCGTTGCAGGACGCGATGGAAATTGCGATTCGCAACGTGCCACAGATTCAGGGACACGTGTATGTGTTCCCGGATATCTTCGGATCGATGCATTCGCCGGTGTGACGGGATTTCGGAAGGGATCGACGTGGCAGTTCTTGTGGCGGCTGCGGTGATGACAAACGCTGAAAAGCTGATGAGGTTGCCAACCGGCGGAACCAGCTGCAGCCTGCCACTCCAACATCTGAAGGGAGAGTCGTCGTTCGCTCCGCGAACGAAACGGTCCGCGCAAGAATCGCGTTCCAGGTTCGCGGAGCAACAACGATTCATCTAAGTGTTGGCTTATACTTGTTGTGTGTTTCCTGGAAGAACAGAATTTCACTTTTGAACTATCGTCGCGCGTGCCGTTTCGTTCGCGGAGCGAACGACGACTATCGAAACACAAATCCGAATGCCGATGGGACTACATCGAGAACATGAGGTTGCGAGTTCGAATCTCACCGGATCACGCAAGCCACCGGTAGCTCAACTGGATCGGGCGCATGTCAAACGTCTCATCACACTCTTGTCGGAGGGGTGTTCGGCTCTTAAAATCCTCACATTCAACCTTTGGCATCCATAGATTTGAGATACACTGCAGGATTCTCCACCTCGTTCCGAGGCTCTTGCCTCGGAACGCACTGCCCTGCAGGCTCCTGCCTGCAGAATTTCGATTCGAGAGGCGGAGCTTCCGGGGCAATGTGTTCCAGGGCTGGAGCCCCGGAACAAGTTGATCGCTCGAATCCGCTCGTGGCCCATAAATGACAATACCTCTCTTCCAGGAAACGCCCGCTGGACTCTACTGCGAGCAAGGCGACTTTTACGTCGATCCGTGTCGGCGTGTTGATCGAGCTGTGATTACGCATGCTCACGCGGATCACGCGCGGCCGGGGTCTCGAAAGTATCTTGCCTCCAAAGTAGGGCGGCGAGTCCTGCGAAGTCGTCTGGGGCCATCGGCGGAGATCGAAGCGATGCCATACGGAGAGACGAAATCGATCAACGGAGTGACGCTGTCGTTTCATCCGGCCGGTCACATTCTTGGATCAGCTCAGGTGAGAATTGAATACGGAGGCGAAGTCTGGGTCGTCAGTGGCGATTACAAGATCGAGCCTGATGCGACCTGCGCGGCGTTCGAACACATTCGCTGTCACACGTTTATTACCGAATCCACGTTTGGTCTGCCTGTGTATGTCTGGCCAACGCAGCAGACGGTGTTTTCGGAGATCAACGACTGGTGGATGCAGTGCCGCGACCAAAACAGACCAGTTGTGATACTGGCGTATGCGCTCGGGAAGGCGCAGCGTTTGATCGCAGGGGTTGATTCCTCGATCGGACCGATCTACTGCCATCCGTCAGTGCAGTTGATGAACGACGAATACCGCGCGAGCGGCATCGATCTGCCAAAGACATGGCTTCCCAGTCAGGCACCCGCGCGAAAAGGCTGGGGCGGCGTGTTGATCGTGGCACCGCCGTCGATGGCCCATTCCGCATGGCTTAGCCAGTTTGGAAATCCGTCCGTCGCGATGGCGTCCGGCTGGATTCTGACGGGAGGAACTCGCCGACAGAAATCAGTGGACGCCGGATTTACGCTCTCTGATCACGCCGACTGGCCGGGGCTGCTAAAAGCCATTGACGAAACGCGGGCTGACCAAATTTTGGTGACTCATGGCGACGCAGCCACGCTGGTCGGCTGGCTGAATAGACACGGAAAACAGGCACGGGAAATCATGATGCCCCAGAGTAGAACAGTTGTCCCAACTGTTCCGTGAACACGTCAGCATTAAGTGTAATTGCTATTTATTCAAACCACTGAATTTGTGCTGTCGTCACATCATACAAGCAGCCAACGATTCGGATCTTACCCTCTTCGCTCAATTGTCGCAGTGCCTTGCTCAGGCCAAGAATGTCCTGCACGGTGAGTTTTACATTTTGCGCGGCGATCTTATCCACGAATTGGCTTTGTTCTGCGGGAGTCGTTCGTGTGCCCAAACTGGATTCTTCGGAAATTAGAGTTCGCTGGATGTCATTGACAATGTAATCCAGGTGCTCACAGCCTGTTTCGACCGAAGCAGAGGCCTTTGCCGCCGCAAAATTGACTGCCGCTGTCACTGCGCCGCAACGCGTATGTCCCATGACGACGACCAGTTTGGCGCGGGCGACTGTGCAGCCGTATTCGATACTGCCGAGCACTTTCAGGCTCGCGACGTTGCCAGCGATGCGGACACTAAAGACGTCACCCAGGCCGCAGTCAAAGATCAGTTCGGCGGACGTGCGACTGTCAATACAGCTCAGGACGACGGCCAGCGGAAACTGGCCCGCAGCCGTCCCTGTGATCTGCCGCCCCGTGTCGCGCGTTAGATGAGACCCTTTTTCAAAACGCACGTGGCCGGTTTTTAGAATCTCCAGGACGTCATCCGGTGTCAGACGATCCTGGACTTCGCGAGTCGCATAGTCGCTGTAGAGAATCTGATCAGGCAAATGCAGTTTTGGAGGGAAACCGATGAAGCTGGCATTAACGCGCCGCGCAGGTGCCAGATCGGTTCGATAGTCATGCAGCATATCCAGGATGTCCGGATCGATGTATTCCACCAGACGTCCATCAATCAGAACATGACCATTACGGGGAACCTTGTTCAGGGCCGTGTCGAGTGCACCGCGATTCAGAAAGCTAACCTGATTCGCGAGCTGGATCCGCGTCACCTTCATTCCAAAGTGATCTTCATGAAACGACTGAATTGGTCGCTTCATCGTACTGAAGAGAATAAAGCTGATCCCCACGCACAAACCAATCACAACACCTGCCAGCAGATTTGTGAGGACAATGGCCACGATCGTGATCACAAACGGCAGGAATTGATATTTGCCGCCCTTCCACATCTGGCGAAAGAGTTTTGGGTTGAACAGTTTCGCTCCGGTCACGAGCAGGATTGCTGCCAGACATGACAGTGGAATTTGATTCAATATCCTGGGAAAGAACAAAACACAGACTGCCAACAGGATCCCATGGACAACAGTCGCCAGCTTTGTGCGCCCGCCCGCGTTGATATTCACCGAACTGCGAACGACGACTGATGTGATTGGGATTCCGCCGATGCACCCCAACACAATGTTCCCGACGCCTTGCGCGATCAATTCGCGACTCATCGGAGTGGCGCGCTGCCATGGGTCAAGCTTATCGACCGCCTCCACGTTGAGTAGAGTTTCGAGGGACGCCACCATGGCGATTGTTACGGCAGCGATCCAGAGTCTGGGTTCATGAAAATGCGCGAAGTCGGGTTGTTCCAAAAACTTTGTGACGCCTCGCAGACTGTCCGCCACAGGCACGTTGACCAGATGGCTGGCACCAATAACCCAGGGGCCTCCGAATCGACTGAGTATCCAATGTCCTGCAATTCCCAGCAGAACCACGACGAGCGAAACTGGAATCGGAAGTCGTTTCAAGCGTGTGATGTTGTGCCACAGCACCAGCAGGGCCAGTGACGCGAGTCCAATAATGGCTGCGGAGCGATGCAGGGCTGGCAACAATGCGGCGAATTCTGAAAACGTGTTGCGTTTGTCCGGTTGAAAAAACGACATGTCTCCTTCAGGGTCGCTGTCATGGCCCACAACGTGAGGAATCTGCTTCAGGATCAGGATCAGCCCGATGGCGGCAAGCAATCCTTTGATCACGCTGGACGGGAAAAATGCGGAAAGGAATCCAGCTCGCGCGATACCCAGGGCAATCTGAATAAAGCCTGCAAGCATCAGTGCCGTTAGGAAAAGTTCAAATCCCAGAGTTGCAATCTGTGCCGCGACGATGGTTGTCAGGCCCGCCGCAGGACCACTGACACTGGTGTGCGAGCCGCTGATTGCCGCCACGATCAGGCCACCCACAATCCCGGCCAGCAGCCCGGAGAAAGCCGGCGCATCAGAGGCTAGCGAGATCCCGAGGCAGAGTGGCAGAGCCACCAGAAAAACAACAAGGCCAGCAGTTAGGTCTGGTCGAATAGTTTCGCGAAATGTTCCAGGCATTCCTTGTTGTTCCTCGTAACGGTCTTGACGAAGGTTTGCGATCGGTCAGATGGAATCGAATCATACTCGCCATTGCGCGTGAGAAGCAACGCCACGTGCAGTGTCCCGTGAGTCTGTTTTGTTCGGCGGGCGGGGAAGGTTCTGAGAAGTGCATTGTGCCATGACGCAAAGAAGCCCGGCATTTTAGAAATGCCGGGCTTCTGAATATTGTCGTCAGCAAAGCAAGACTCAGCCCGCGTAGAACGGATGAGCGGCGGAATCGCGTTGTGCGATCACTTCATCAACCGATGGCTCATTCTTCATGGCACGTTCGATCGACAACTTGGTCGCTTCGTAGTTGTACTGGTAGATCTTCTTGTCGTCAGCAGCTTCCCAGTGAATGAACACGCCGCAAACGATACACAGACTTTCGGCCTGATCCTTTGGAATCACGCCTGACTTGACGCAGTCCGTGACAGCGTCGGCAACGGCCTTCTGAGCTGGGCCGAACATCTGAACGGCCTGGCGAGCGCCCTTGATGGTCACTTTTGTGATCATCACGGTCGATGGCTTGACGGACAGATTTGGGGTGCCGGCCAGCAAATTGCTGTGGCCCATTTTCTGGTTTGCGAGTGCATGAGCAAACGCTGATCCCACAGGACCGCACTTGTCGCCGATCAACAGGTCGATGTGAGCAACTTCGTTGCCATCGCCGCACAGTGCTTCGCCTACAAACATTGACATTCTCTTCTTCTTTCTTTGCAAAAATCAGCGGAACTTAAAAACCAGCGACCGCAGACAAATCTCCGGTTGCGAATACTCAACGAGAACCCGCTTTTCTCAGGACCACACTTTTCAGTTGTCTGCGGAAGCAGCATCCCGCTGCTTCTGCAATAAGGTGCCTGTGTTGTGGACAGGGTCGCCTGTGACATGGAACATACCGGGAATTGACTCCCGCGTTGGCCCAAGATCAACTTCGGGTATGTTTATCCTGTGACAGGATTGCGACTTTTGCGTTTATCTTCAACTCACCCGCCACAGATGTCGTCAACTTCGTCGAAACCGGCACCAGAGTCGGAGTCGAAAAAGGCTCGTTCGGTGCTTTTATGCGGTGCCAGCGTCCGCAGCCTTGCCGAATCGACCATTGCGGCGGGATTCCATCCCCTGTGCGTAGACTTCTTTGAAGATGAAGATTTGAAGAATTTGCTCAGTTCCGGACGAGGCCGTTTTGTCGGTCGCATCGAATCCTTTCAGGAACTTCCGCACGTGATTCGATCCATCCGCAAGTCCATTCCGCTGCTCTGGGCCGGGGGACTGGAAAACCATCCGGATGTGCTGCGAGAGATCTCAAAGACACGACCAGTGATCGGTGCTGATCCAGACATCGTCGAACAAATTCGTGACCCGTGGACGGTGCAACGTTGGTTGTCGGAGGCCGCGATCGAATCTCCGCGACTGGCCACCGAGAGTACTGCCGATGCCAATTGTTCATGGCTGCGAAAATCCCTCAGCAGTTCCGGGGGAATTGGAATCGGACTACTGCTCCGTCAGGGTTGGAATGATGGATCGGGTGGCCGGGGCTGGACTGAGCGGAGCGAAGGAAGCCCCGGGGTTTCGAGCGGTCGCTCTCCAACCCCGTCCACCCATCAATGCACGAGTGACAGTCCACTACAACGACACGACGTCTATCTTCAGGAATATATCGACGGTGTGCCCATGTCAGCGACGTTCTGCTCGGATGAATCGGGACTTCATTTGCTCGGCATGTGCCTGCAACTGATTGGCTGGCCCTGCCTGGGAGCGTCCAATTTTTTGTTCTGCGGCAATCTGGGTCCGGTTGATGTCGGCGAAGAAATCACAAAGCAAGTGCTGGCCATCGCGCGAGTTCTTGTCGATCGCAGCGGCATTCGCGGTGTGTTTGGCATCGACTTTATCATGCGACAGGGAAAAGTCTGGTTGCTCGAAGTGAATCCCCGGCTCACCGCATCGCACATGCTGTTTGAATTGCAGCAGCCGGGCCTGCTGGTGCAACGTCATCTGGCAGCACTTGGCTGGAAGTCATCGAAAACACGACGCACGAAGGAGATGCCAAAGTCGCGCCTGCTTGAAGTGCCGACTCCCGTGTCTGCGAGATTGATCTTCTGGGCAAAACAGGATGTGGAATTCAGCCCACACCGTGAGCCGCAAGGCGCTAGCCGCAGGTTCCCGCCAATCCGACTCGCCGACTGTCCGCAGCCAGGTTCGGTCGTTGCAAAGTCCAGCCCACTCTGTTCGCTGCATGTCACGGCGTCGGACTTTGAAAGCATCGAACGCCAGCTAACTGCCCTGGAAGCCGGACCGGGCGACGAAAAAAATTCTTCAATCGCTGAACTGTTCAAAACTGGTTTTTCAACTCAGGCCATCGCGGGACAACTGCGACTGCTCCGACAGAAATTTGAACGAAACTGTGGCTGAACAGCCGATTGTTGTTCTCTGGAATGCCATGCCGCCATCTCACGAGTCCCTTCTCCCCCGATTCGGAGGAGAAGGTGCCCGCAGGGCCGATGAGGGGGGCCAGAGGATTGTCAACCAACAGACCGGAGCGAAGTTGTTTAGGTTGGCTTTGCCCGATACGGCTGATAACCGTAATACTTCGGACTCTTGTCCAGTCGTACATGCAGCCACGAAACTCCCATTCCGGCGGTGCTGAGCCAAACCGGACGATCGCTGATACGCTGCAGCATGGCGTTTGCTGTGGACTGCCACAAAGAACGCCCTTGGGATTCCGGCGCCCCACGCACAAATGACGCCAAGTGTCCATAGACGGCGGACTCGGCAACCGGGCAGGGCACGACGAGCACCGCATCTCCGCTGAGATTCGGGAAGGTGACGACCTCGACACGGGAATCGAAGTACTCGGCAAACGATTTAGTATCGACGCGACGAATCAGCGCATCGTATCGCAACAGCACAAACTCAAAATCCCGATTGAGCGTCTCGATCGTCACTCCCGGCGTCTCCCAGCGGTAAGCCTTGAACGGCGAGTCGGCCAACAATTTGATGAACCAGGATCGGAACGATTCATCGTCACGCCATCGTTTCAGGACATCCGAATACGCAATCGCAGTTCCGTCACGAGAAAGCGAATAGTGGTGAACAGTGTCATGGTTGAACGATTCGATACGTGATTGCCACATCTACGGGCTGCTGTTTGAGGGAAGTGATTCGCGGTGATTCGAATTGGAATTCATGATTATTCCGACTGCTTCCTAGTCGAATTCACCTGGCTCGAATCTGCGGACGGCTGACCAAACACCACGGCCAATCGATTCGAGGCAGAATGTGAAGGGAGCTGCCATGACTATACAAGTTATTAGTTCGGGATTGTTGCCGGCCATTGCAAGGAGCGCTGCCATGGCAAATGAGAACATCGCAAGGATGGTGTTGCGAACAGGTGGTGCGTCCTGGAAATCGTCGAAGTAGGGGGCGACGAAAACTGCACAATACATGATGTAAGGTGCCATCACTTGCCAGATCGGTCCGTTGAGAGGATATCCGCGAGTATTTGCCACCGAGTAGCAGAGGGCGGCATGTCCGGAAACGATTACGATGAGTGTGGATATGTAAAATCCGGGATGGCGAGACATGATCGACCACCAGGTTTTGCACCACAGGAAATTGCCGATGCCACTGCGGACATTGTATACAGCAATGCCTTTCGATTCGATACCGTTCAGTTCACCGTAGCAGAAGTCTTGAGACGACTGGCTAAAGACCAGAGGAGATGGATTCGAGCACGATCTGCCCCACTCTCGTTCCAGGGCTCCAGCCCTGGAATGCCATCCCCGGAGGCTCCTGCCTCCTCTTTCACTGTGGAGGCAGGAGCCTCCGGAGCAGTGTGTTCCGAGGCTGGAGCCTCGGAACAAGGTCTGACTGCGGGGCTCACCCCGCAGCTACGCGCTGCCGCCGCATTCGCGGCGAATCCCAATCTCGGCGACCTGATCCAACGCCATCGTCAGTTCCTTGATCAACATTTCAACCGGTTCCAGTCCCACTGAAATCCTCACCAGTTCATCCCGAATTCCAATCGCGGCGCGGGCTTGGGAGGACATGAAGGAATGTGACGTGGTTGCCGGGTGAGAAAGCGTTGTGCGCGCGTCAGCGAGCGTGGGGGAAAAGGGAATCGAAGCCGCCGCGCGCATGAAGGCGTTGACGGCATCGCGGCCGATACCGGCCAGTTCGAGCGTCAGAATGCCGCCGGTGCCGGAGGGATACAGTCTCTGAGCGATCTCGTGTGATGAATGATCCGGGAGCGACGGATGATAAACGCAGCGGAGGCCGGAATGACCGTTCAGCGCCTGAGCGAGTTCATATGTCGTGCGGCAGATGTGGGCCATTCGCAGCGGGAGCGTTTTCAGTCCGCGCTGGCACAGCCACGATTCGAATGGATTGGCATTTGTCCCAAAGACACTCGCCGTGCTGTTGAGTCGTTTCATCCATTCCTTCGAACCAGCGGCAAGACCGAGCATCACATCGCCGTGGCCGTTGATGTATTTCGACCCGCTGTGCATGACGATCGAGGCTCCCATCTGACAGGGCCGAATGAGCATCGGGGATGTGAACGTGCTGTCCACGACGAGCGGAATTTCCGGCGGCAGGATGTTGGCAATGGCCTGGATGTCGGCGACTTCCAGCAACGGATTCGACACGGTCTCGATCAACACGAAGCGAGTCTTGTCGCTGATCGCTTCATGGAGATTTTCCGGCTTTGTCGCGTCGAATGTGGAAATGGTGATGCCAAATTGTTTCTGCATCCGATTCGCCAGTTGGATCGTCTTGCCATACAGCGCGCTGGCGAGAATGACGTGATCACCGGCTGAGGCCAGAGTCAGAAAGATGCTTCCCAGCGCTCCCATGCCGGAGGCAAAGACGGCACCCGCTTCTGTACCTTCGAGTGCTGCAATGGATTCTGCCAGAGCCGAATGATTGGGATTGCTGTCGCGGGTGTAGATGTCGCCCTGGATTGTTCCGGCATGAATTCCCTGCAAGACATCCAGATCGCCGACGTCAAAGGCCGTTGTCTGATAAATTGGTGCCGTGCTGGGAGCAGTCGAGGATTCCCGTGGATGGCCCATGCGGGAAGGGTGATCGGAGGACATGGTCATTTGGTTTCTGGTAGAGTGAATGGTCTTGTTCCGAGGCTCCAGCCTCGGAACGCACTGCATCGGAGGCGCCTGCCTCCTGTGTTGAAACGCGAGGCAGGAGCCTCCAGGCAGTGCGTTCCAGGGCTGGAGCCCTGGAACGAGGGTGCAGCGTATCTTCCTCATTTGCGGAGTTTCGTCCATGCAAAGCAAAGCCACGACCGTCAAGCAGTATCTTGCTGAGCTCCCAGAAGACCGTCGCACCGCGATTAGTGCGGTCCGAAAGGTGATTCTTGATAATCTCGACAGTGACTTCGAGGAAGGCATGCAGTATGGCATGATCGGCTACTACGTGCCGCATTCGATCTATCCGGCTGGCTATCACTGCGACCCAAAACAGCCGCTGCCGTTCGCCTGTCTGGCGTCGCAGAAGAACTACATGTCACTGTATGCAATGTCGCTTTATGGTGATGCATCTCAGGAAAAACAGTTCAAAGACGACTGGGCGAAGACCGGCAAGAAGCTGGACATGGGAAAAAGCTGCATCCGGTTTAAGAAGCTGGAGGACTTGCCTCTGGATGTGATCGGACAAGCGATTGGCCGCGTCAAGGCGAGCAAGTATATCGAGATCGTCGAAGCTACGTTGCAGATATCAAAATCAGCAACGAAGAAGAAGGCACCGGCGATCAAGAAGGCGGTGGCGAAGAAACCCGCGAAAGCGGCTGCGAAGAAAGCAGCAAAGAAGTCGCGATAAACGGGTGGCCGGGGCTGGACGAAGCGGAGCGAAGGAAGCCCCGGGGTTTCGAGCATGCGCTCTCCAACCCCGGCCACCCAATAGTCCAACAGTACGCGAAGACACTTCTATTCGGGAGGCTGGCGGTCGAGTTCAGCAAAGAGTTTGGCGAGGTCAATTTCCAGCCCAGACAGCACGTCGCCGCCACTGAGTTTTCCCGACTCACCAATGACTGAAACATTCGTGATGCTCGTGTAGACCGCCACGGTTCGTTCGCGAGGATCAATCATCCATACGAGTCTCACGCCTGCATGAAAATACTCGCGGCGTTTGCGAGACATCTCAGCCAGCGTGTTTCCCAGGCTGAGGACTTCCACTGCCAAATCCGGAACGCACTCGGGAACACTGGCAACAGGCATCCGACGGTTTGGCAAACGATCCCATGAAACAAAGGCCACATCGGGGCCTCGCACAAGTGAACCAAGGATGCGGACAAATCCATCGGGACCAGTCACCAGGCCAAGATTGTGCAGACGCGAAAAGCTGCCGATCAATTCAATCAAATATGCCGCAACTAAAGACTCTTGCCAGCCCATCGCTTTCTCCACCAGCGTGCCGTCAACTAGTTCACACAATGCACCATTTTCGTTCGCATGCTCCAGGTCTTCCATCGTCGCACTGCCGGGAATGGGAGCGTGGTGAACTCGATCGGCGGAGATTCCACCCAGTTCGGTCAGGATATCGGAAAAAGTTTCAGCGACAGCGGCATTGGAAATGACTTGCATTGTCTGATTCCTTAGTCGGTCAGCGGGAGGTGATGCATAGGACAATCCACCCGTTTGGGAACCCGACCTGAGGCCAGGTCGGGCTACGTAGGCAGATCTGTCCTCAGATCTGCGTCCCTGGCGGGTGAATCCAAATTCACCGTTCGCCTTACAAGAATCGTTCCATTATCGACCAGCGATCATGCGTTTGCAATCTGCATTTCGATTGACGGCAAGTCCTCTGTTCTCGTTCCAGGGCTCCAGCCCTGGAACGCACTGTACGGAGGCTCCTGCCTCCCGGGCTGAAAGTGGAGGCAGGAGCCTCCGGGGCAGTGTGTTCCGAGGCTGGAGCCTCGGAACAAGTTGAGGGCTAATGCACGCGCTGCCCCGGCACTGAGCCTGCATCTGGTGAAAGCAGAAAGACTTCCGTTCCGCCGCTGCCGCTGGCGCAGACCATGCCCTGACTGAGACCGAATTTCATCTGACGCGGTTTCAGATTGGCGACGCAGATTACCAGGCGACCGACAAGATCTTCCGGTTTGTAAGCCGCTTTGATCCCGGCGAACACGTTACGTGTTTCGCCGCCACCGAGTGACAAGGTTAACTGCAGCAATTTGTTTGCACCTTCGACGTGGTTCGCTTCGATAATTCGGGCGACACGCAGATCGACTTTGACAAAATCATCAATCGTGCATTCGCCCGCCAGAGGCTCATTGGCCAAGGCTTCGCCCGCATCTTTCCAGGTGTCAGCCGCATGGAAATTCACGGTTGGTGTTTCCGGAGCAGCCGGAGCAGATCCCTGTTCGGCGGCCATGGCGTCTTTGCTTTCTTCGATCATTGCGTCAACCTGTTTCGTTTCAATGCGTTTCATAAGGTGAGTAAACGGACTGACAGGCGTTCCTGTCAGTGGAGTTTGAGCATCCGACCAGTTTGAAATCGGTCGGTTCAAAAGTTCTTCGGTCTGTTGTTTCAGACTCGGCAGAATCGGAGCCAGATACGTCACGATCTGTCGGAACAGATTGAGCGTAATCGAACACACTGCGCGCAGCTCGTCGGCTTTGGCTGAATCCTTGCGAATCACCCACGGCTGACGATCATCGACGAATTTGTTTGCCTTGTCCGCCAGAGCCATGATCTCGCGCGTCGCCGCGTTGTAGTTGCAGTCTTCGTAGAACGCTGCGATCTGGTCGCCCTTGTCGGCGGCGGCCTGGAACAAACCGCCATCATCCGGATACACATCGCTGAGTGATTGGCCGACAAGAAATCCGGCACACCGCGAAGCGATGTTGACGACTTTGCCAACGAGATCCGTATTGAACCGCGACACGAACTCATCGAGGTTCATGTCGATGTCATCCAGCCCCGGCCCGAGTTTGCTCGCGTAGTAGTATCGCAGCGCGGCGGGCGGCAGATGTTTGAGATACGTCGAGCCCATGACGAACGTCCCTTTGGACTTCGACATTTTCTCCCCACCGACAGTGAGGAATCCGTGGATGTGGACCTTCGTTGGCAGATTAAGGCCAGCCGTTTTCAACATGCCGGGCCAGAACAGCGTGTGAAAGTATGTGATGTCCTTGCCGATGAAGTGATGAATCTCGGCCTTCGAATCAGCGTTCCACCAGTCATCCAGATTCTGGTCGTTCCGCTTGCACCATTGCAGGGTCGAAGCTATGTAGCCAATCGGTGCGTCGAACCAGACGTACCAATAATGTCCCTTCTTGTCCGGGATTTCAAAACCAAAGTACGGTGCCGGTCGCGACACGTCCCAGTCGCGAAGTGGTTCTCCGAGAAAATGTCCTTTGAGATAATTGGCGACTTCCGACTGCAAATGCGTTCCTTCCTGCGTCCACTCATTCAGGAATCCGCGCAACTGTTCCAATTCAATAAACAGATGCTCGGCCTTGCGGATTTCCGGGACAGCTCCAGACAGCGTGCTCTTGGGATTCTTCAGATCCGCTGGCGTGTAAGCTGCACCGCATACGCTGCAGTTGTCGCCCGGTTGGTCTTCGGCTCCGCATTTTGGACAGGTTCCGCGAACGAAGCGGTCGGCCAGGAACGTACCGGCGACGGGATCGTAAAGTTGTTCGACGTCTTTTTCTTTGACCAGTCCGGCTTTGCGAATCTCGTTCCAGATCTTGTCGCACAGCTCGCGATTTTCCGGACTGTTCGTGCTGCCGTAGTTGTCGAATTCAATTTGAAATCCGTCGAAATCGCGGATATGGGCGTCTCGCATATCGGCGATGACGGCTTCTTCGGAACGGCCTTCCTTCCGAGCGCGGATCATAATCGCCGTGCCGTGCGTGTCGTCCGCACAGAAAAAACGGCACTCGTGGCCGCGCAGCTTCTGAAATCGCACCCAGATGTCGGTCTGGATGTATTCCACAAGGTGGCCAATATGAATGTGGCCGTTTGCATAGGGCAGGGCGGCCGTTACGAGAATTTGACGGGTCATTTCAACGCGGTTCCGATTGAATTATTCCTTATCCTCGTTCCAGGGCTCTAGCCCTGGAACGCACTGCCCGGAGGCCCTTGCCTCAGCATTTTGACAGGGGAGGCAGGAGCCTCCAGAGCAGTGTGTTCCGAGGCAGGAGCCTCGGAACAAGTGGGCGAAAGTCTTCGCCTTTGGCAGAATCAAAGCATAGACACAGTTTCCGCCGGAATTGGACCTGACCAGGCAGAACGGGTCAACTGGTACACGGTGGGTCTCAAAGAAGACATGACAGATGGGCGTCGGGGTCGCGGAAATCAAGGGAAATCGGGAATTCCGCAGGGCTGACACGTTCGCAGCATGAATTGCGGCGGGCGGGAAGGTAATTTGTCAGTGGACCAGGTTTTGCTCAGAGTAGAACAGTTGTCTCAACTGTTCCTGCATTCGATTGGCTGAATTTTGGCTGCGTGGAATACCAAAGCGCGTGGCATCACGGAACAATTGAGGGCAATTGTTCTACAATGGCGTGGCGAAAATTCCGTCTTCCGTGCCGGAATTCTCGACGAAGCCTCCATCCGAGCTTATTGCGACAATTGATTACTGGAGTGTCTGAAATGCAACTATTCGTTCGAGCCGTGTTCACGATATTATTCGCAGGTGCGCTCATTGCTGGAAATGCGTCCGCTCAGTCGGTCGAAGAAATGCAAAAAAAAGCCGTCCAGTTTCTTGAGGTCACTCAGGCGGCAGATGGTTCATGGACCAGTTCCGATGCGATCGGGATTACAGGGCTGGTGACCGATGCACTACTGACATCGGGCAAAACACCGGAAGATGCGATCGTCAAAAAGGGGTTGGATTTCCTCGTCGCCAATCAGCAGCCAACCGGCGGGATTCATACTCCTACCAGTCGCCATCAGAATTATGAAACGTGCATCGCCATGCTCGCTCTGGCGGACGCCAACATAGACGGTCGCTTTGACGAGGTCATCAAGAAGGGCGAGATGTTCCTGCGCGGTCTGCAGTGGGACGAAGGCGAAGGCATTGAATCGACCGACGGAGCCTACGGTGGCGGTGGTTATGACAGCAAGCAGCGTCCGGACATGTCGAATACTCAGTTCCTTGTCGAGGCTCTGAAGTCTGCCGGAGTCGCGGAAGATGATCCGGCGATGCAGAAGGCTCTGGTGTTTGTGTCTCGAGCGCAGAACCTGGAATCGAAGTACAACACGCTGCCATTCGCTGGCAAGGTCAACGACGGCGGGTTCATCTACACGCCTGCGAAGGGCGGAGAATCAAAGGCCGGGACGACGGAAAACGGCGGCCACAAATCGTATGGCAGCATCACTTACGCCGGTCTGAAGAGCATGATCTATGCAGGCGTCGGGAAAGACGATCCTCGCGTGAAAGCCGCCACGGACTGGATTCGCAAGCATTACACGCTCGACGAAAACCCAAACATGGGCCAGCAGGGTTTGTATTATTATTACCACACGTTTGCCAAGACGATGTCCACAATTGGCGGGGAAGAGTTTGAAGACGCCGCCGGGAAGAAGCACGACTGGAAGAAGGAACTCACCGAAAAACTGGCGTCGCTGCAGCAGCCCAACGGCAGCTGGACAAATCCCGCCGACCGCTGGTACGAAGGCGATCCAAACCTTGTGACCGCGTATTGCCTGATTGCGCTGCAAAACTGCAAATAGACATAACAGGCCGGATCCAGGAGCGAAGGGACGCAGTTCCGGCAGGTGTGTTGTCAGTGCGGCGCATGTGCCGAACCAACGCGGCGCTCGGTCCGGCCTCCACAGCGCGGAAGGATGAAGTGAATCGTTTACGAAAGTCCGAGCCACAGGCGAACGGTATGCTCAACGCTGGCCAATTGTTCGCTGGGAAGTTTTCCGAGGCACCGGATGAGTTTGACGGAAGGGATCGTCACCAAGCTCTGAGTGTCGAAGGCACCGGGCTTGAGGAATTGAACATTCGATATTACTTCGAATCGTGAGTTTCGCGTACTGGTCGTGTGTGGGACTAAAGTGGTCAGCACTCTATCGTTGTCATCGATGGGAATACTCAACACCAGGCACGGACGCACTTTTGCGGTCATGCCAAGGTCCACCAGCCAAACATCACCGCGCGTCGGGTTCCTGGCCATCAGATTCCTCGTCGTCTAACGCTTGAAACAATTCGTTGGCCACAGTGGCCAGGTCGTCCCCGGACATAAGTGCTTCGGGAAGTTCCCCGGATCGACGCAGCATCTCAGCCAGCAATTCATGCTGATCATTTGCCGGCAAGGAGTCGAAGGCTGCAAGCAGTTTCAAGGCTGTATTAGTCATACGCGGTCCTCTGCGAGTGTGACGTTCTGCAGAACAGAAGGAACGAGGTGCCATTCACGGTGGTGGGAACATTGCCGCGATGGTTGCGCTGGATGATAACGGCGTGATGGTGCGCTGTCACTACAATCGTGGGATAGAGTGCCGTTGTGATGCGTGAACGGTTAACACGCTGTCGATGTCGCGGATAGCTGCTAGACTGCCTGTCATTGTGGGGTTTGTTTGCGGCGAGTAGGTTGAGTGCTGTTCATGCCAGTTGATAAGTCCGGTTTGCGTATTCGTCAGATGTTCGGAGAGATTGCCGGACGTTATGACTTCATGAATCATTTTCTGTCGGCGGGCACGGATGTGTACTGGCGGTGGCAGGCCGTGCGGATGGCCGCTCCGTTTAATGAGTCGCCGATTCTGGATGTCTGCACGGGGACCGGTGACCTGGCGTTTGCCTTCCGAAAAAAATTGAAGGGTGACGCGACTGTATTCGCCACCGATTTTACGCACGGAATGCTGACGCTGGCGGAGAAAAAACGTGCGGACCGGGACGTCGTGTTTCTGGAAGCCGACACGCTCTCACTTCCGTTTCCATCGGACAGGTTTCAGGTCGTCTCGGTCGCCTTTGGCCTGCGAAATGTGTCCAGCACGATTGGCGGACTGAAGGAAATGACACGTGTCTGTGAGCCCGGCGGCAAGGTTCTGGTTCTGGAATTTTCGCTACCGGACAACAAGCTGCTGAGTCGCACGTACCAGTGGTACTTCCGCAATATCTTGCCGCGACTTGGGCAACTGCTGGTTCGAAATCGGCAGGCTGCTTATGAATACCTGCCGCAGTCGGTGTCTGAGTTCCCAAGCGGTTCGGAGCTCACCGGAATCATGGAAGAAGCGGGTCTGGTCAACACGTCATTTCGCAGGCTGACGGGCGGAATTGCGACGGTGTATATCGGCAACAAACCCGAACATCTCTGATTCAGCGTCGAGTCGTTACCCGGCATCAGAATTCTGTCGGAGTGTCATTTCAACCGTTGACACAGGGGGCGCAGGGGTCTCATTCTTCAGTCCAGTGTTTTCAATCAGTGTGTTTAACGCTGCATGGAGAACTTCGCTCAACGTGACGCGGATTCTCCAATAAACTGAAGGACAGAAGCTATGAAACTCTCACGACGATTTACTCTGACGATGGCGACAATCGCTCTCGTACTTTACGCCGCAAAATCAGCGCGCTCCGATGATCTGTTTGTCAGCGAAGAATGGACCATGGAAATTCAGCCAGCCGTCAAGCTGTCGATTGAACCATCGATTCCGTTGGAAGCGCGGGGCGCTGTCGCGGGCGAGGCTGGCACTGTAATCGATCCGGCCGCGTACACTCGGATCTACAATTCGATCCCCTTCAATCGCACCGAGTACGAGGCAAACCCGAACTACCGGCATGATTCCGCGATGGAGATTCTGACGGGTCATGCGCGACATCAGACGATCGTGCAACACAATTTTGAACACAAGCAGCCAGTGAAACGAATTCCCGCTCCGAACCGGCCGTCTCGAATCCTGATGCCATTCAATTCCCCATTCAGTTATCTGCGGGGACCCTACAGTTTCGGACACGGATCTGGTTATTGGGGGTTTTAATGGTTCTGCGCGAAATGAAGTGCGCGTGTCAGAAATCGCGGATGTCATCGGGAAGTGTGGCAAACCACACAAACCACACAGGCCCACGAACTCTTGAAAGCCCACTGAAACACTGCGATTCGGCCCAACGGGCCATAACAGGTCAGCCTGGGGCAACGCCCCAGGTTTTTTCGGCAGCAATGCGTTTTGCCCTGAAAGGGCTACACAAAACCGAATTGTGGAACCCTTTCAGGGTTCGTGTTCGGACGGTGCGTGAACTTGGGGCGGCGTTCATCCGCATTCGCGGATTCTCTTGCCCCAGGCTGATTTGTACGAGCCTTTCAGGCTCAATCACGGCATCCATCAAATACAACTCGTTTGTGGTATGGGGCCGACCGCACACTTCATTTCGCGCAGAACCGGAGATACACAGTTTCCCCTACTCAAAACAGGATCTTACTTCGGGACAATTCCTCAGCGGAATTCCGGCTCTGTTAGCTGGCCCGAAATAGTTTTTCCGGCAAAAATTCGAATCTGTGCGAAGTACTGCGGAACTTGATTATTCGGCGCGGGTTTGAAGGGCATTGCGATTTCGCATTTCCTGTCCCCGGAGGCATTGCCTTTCTGTTTTGGAGCACGTCTATGTTGTCCGTTCGGTTTTTTCGTCAGGCTGTCGTTTTCAGCTTGATGACAGTGTTGGTTTCCGCATTCGTACAGGCTCAGCCGCCTGGTGGCGGTCGCGGTGGATTTGGTGGTGGCGGTCGCGGGTTTTCTATTGACCGGGCCATGTTGCTGCGTATCGATAAGGTTCGTGCGGACCTGAAAATCGAAGAAGCTCAGGCAGCCACGATTGATGCGGCTCTGGATGCGTACCGCGAAGAACGCAACAGTACCCCACGTCTGGATCGTGAGGCCTATTCAAAACTGTCCGAAGAAGAACAGACTGCACTCAGAGAAAAGGGTCAGAAAGACCGCGAAGAACTGAGCAAGAAGACGGACGAAGTGCTCGGCGCATTGCTGGAGCCAGAACAAACAAAGCGTCTCGAGCAGATTGCATTCCAGATGAAGCTGAACGGCCAGATCTTTGCGACTTTAAAGGGCGATGACCTGAAGTCAAAACTTGCGTTGTCAGACGATCAGATTGCCAAGCTGGATAAAGCGGAAGAGGAAGCAACAGCTGAGATGCAGAAGCTGTTTACCGGCGGTGGCCCGGGTCGTGGTGCCGGTGGGCGCGGTGCAGGTGGCGGTGACTCGGCTGCTCGCGAAGAAATGCGGAAAAAGTTTGCGGCTGCTCGCGCCAAGACAACGGAATCGGCAATGGCAGTGTTGTCCGACGATCAGAAGAAACAGCTTGACGAAATGACTGGTCCCAAGCTTGAATTGGAAATGCGAGATCTGTTTGGCGGCTTTGGTGGCTCAGGCGGCGGTCGTCAGCGCGGCGGCAACCGCCCACCTGCAGAATAGTTGACGGCAAACCGGTAGCTGGTTTTTGGTTGAGGGCGGCAGTGATCAATACTGCCGCCCTTTTTTCATGCGCCAGAGTAGAACAATTGTCTTGAATTATTCCTACTTTCGATTCTCTGCCACCAAAGCGGAAAGTCGTGATCAGGCGACACTGCGCCAAGGAACAGTTGAGACAACTGTTCTAAGCACCCATGCGTAAGTCCTGGGGCATAACTTGGCGAGCGGTGGGTGTCAGCCCACCGAGTTGCCCGCATTTGACTCGGAGGGCTTACGCCATGCCGCTCGCCGGGTTTGCGGCGAGCGAAGGACGTCAGTCCCCTAATTGTGAATCCTGCGATTATGCCATTTAACTTGTGCATGGGTGCTTACACTTCTTTCACGCCGTCGAGCCGTTCAAGAGTCTCGGGCGACTGCTTCACGGCCAGAACGGCATGATGCAGACGCGACTTGACGGTACCGAGCGGAATACTCAATGCCGCAGCGATTTCTGGTTGAGTCATATCATCAACGAATCGCATCATCAGAATTTCTCGATGATCATCCGACAACGACGCCAGAGTCTGCGTGAACTCATCACGATTTGATGTTTCTGCGGAGCCCGGTTCCGCGATCAGCGATGCAACATCACTATCGCCCGACACGGATCGTTGCCGCTTTCGTCGGGCTGCGATCGAGAAATTCCGAACCGCCGGATAAAGAAACGTCGTCAGTGCCGCAGTGAGCTGAAAGCCGGGAAACTTGCGGGCGAAGTACGCAAACGTCTCCTGAAGCACATCCAGAGCGTCATCGTGGTGCCCGGTAAATCGTTCCGCCAGCCGCATGGTCCAGTCGCGGTGCCGGAAGTAAAGGGCGTCGAAGGCCTCCGAGTCGCCACCATTCAACGCCGCAACGAGCTGCTGGTCTGTCAGATTGTCGTGTGGCAGCGGCATGCAGGGGGAGGCCTCAATGTCCAGATCCCAATGACCAATGAATTCAGGGCAGACGAAAGATGGTTCGGAAAAGTTTCCAGAATGTTTGAACCAATCGAACGACCTGCCCACTTAATCAGCGGGATTGATTTGAAGCACTTTGTGGAGTTCTCTCATGGCTGTCAAATACGTTGCGGTCTTGCTGCCGCTGTTGGCGGTGCTCGCCGACGGATGTGGACAATCGGTTGGTACGGCTGAATTTGCGGTATCGTCCGCTGTTACCGGAACGCAGACGGTGGGTTCCCAGTCTGCTGACAGGCCTCAAAATACACCGGAAAAATCAGCTCGGCACGTTATCCGGGAAGGGGAGCTACGATTTGAGACGGAAGATCGCACTGCGACGCGAACGACGATTCAGGGGTTTGTGGTCTCTCATCACGGATATCTGGCGGACGATCGGGAGCAGCGGAATTCGGAAACGCTCGATCAAATCATGGTCATTCGCGTTCCGTCAGCGGATTTTGACGGCCTGCTGAGTGATGTTTCGAAGGGCGTGCCGCGATTTGATCGCCGCGAGATTCAGGCGATCGATGTCTCCGAAGAATATGTCGATATCGAAGCCCGCGTGAAAACAAAGAAAGAGACTGAAACCCGTTACCGCGACTTGCTGAAGCAGGCCAACAATGTGGAGGAAGTTCTTAAGATCGAGGAGCAGATCGATAAACTGCGGGCGGAGATTGAGTCCACAGAAGGGCGATTACGTCTGCTGCAGGACCGCGAAAGTTATAGCACGCTGCGTGTATCTTTCTACGAAACGCTGGCAAGATCAGCAGGCTTCTGGAGTCGCGTGGGGAAGAGTTTCTCAATCGGCTGGATGTTTGTCATTGAAGCGGTGATCACGCTGGTGGCTATGTGGCCGCTCATGGTCATGGGTTTCGCCATTCTGGTCGTCATGATTTGGTACAGCCGGAAATCCGGCGCACGAAAGGTATAGCGATGAAACATGACGATGAATTTCAGGATCATGAAATGGACCTGCCGGAAGCGATCCGGTCAGGGCTAAAGAATCGCTACGGGCCGGTGCCCGATGTGCCGTCGGAGATCGACAGCGCCATTCTGGCCGACGCGCGGCTGCATTTTGAGCAATCACGAGGCGTCAACCGACGTCTGAGGACACGCCGAAGAATCTCAGCCTGGCAATGGACAGCGATTGCGTCCACAGTTGCTGCAGCCTGTGTGGCGTTTGTTGTCTGGCGACCGCAGCCGCCGCGACAACAAAATGAATCGTTCCTCGCGATGGATACAGTTGAGTCCAATGAGGCTCATGAAAGCGACTCGGCTCTCAACACGGACATCGATCGGAACGGGCGCGTGGACATTCTGGATGCGTTCGCAATGGCTCGTCAAATTCGCGACGGCGATTCCCGGGCTCGCGATTTCAATCGTGACGGGTGGTTTGATCAGTTGGATATCGATCTTGTGGCTCGAGAAGCCGTGAAACTTTAACTGAAGAATACCCCGCCATGTCCCTTCTCCCCCTGGCAAGGGGGAGAAGGTGACCGAAGGCCGGATGAGGGGGCCGACCATGTTTGAACGTGATGATGGCGACAAGATAACGGCTCTCGATTCCCCCTCACCCTAGCCCTCTCCCCCCCCGTGGCTGATCGAAAAAGTTGGAACAGTTTCAGTGGGGGGAGAGGGGACAGTCGCAGACAGAAGGCATCATTTATGAACACCACGGAAAAAACCAATGAACATACATCTTCGACGCATCGCTGTCGTATTCCCCTGTGCTGGGCACTGCTGATCGCATTCGACGTCAGCCTGATGGCGTTGTCGTATGCTCAGGATGCCGACACGAATCCCGCCGATCCGCCAACGCAGAGTGTCATGACAGAAATCGCTGGCCCCGATGACGTGGCTGTCGAGATGTCGCGGTTTGAAGCGATCGATGTGTTTGTAGATTCCGGGCAGCAGCAGTTGGCGGCATGGCAGCTGGAGTTGAAAAGCACGGCCAATGATGTGCAGATCGTGGGTATTGAGGGCGGAGAACATCCGGCATTTGCCGAACCGCCTTATTACGACGCACGAGCGATGAACAACAACCGTGTGATCATCGCTGCTTACAACACGGGTGACAATTTGCCCAGCGGCCGCAGTCGAGTGGCTCGAATTCATGTTCAGATTCGCGGCCCCGGGGCTCGCACATGGGAGTCTGAACTGACGACCTCGGCCACTTCTGACGGTACGAAAATCCCAGCGGAGATCTCGATTGCGAAGGCAACGCAGGGCTGAGTCGGCTCTGCTGCCATCTCCGATTTCAAATTTGAAATCTCAAATCTTCTGAATACGACGAAACAGTTTTCGAACTCATAAGGAACAACGCGATGAACATTCTTCGAACTCGAACAAGTGCGGTTGCGGCGCTGTTATTTGCGGCGACCGCGTGTTTTGTGCAACTGGGTTGCGGCAGCCAGGAAAGCCAGTCTACGGCACCGGACGCATCTGCGGCGGCGAAACAGGATTCTGGCGGTGCTTTGCCGATGTCCGAACCGGCAAGTAGTTCCTTCCGCAGCATGGCTGGGGCGGCTCCGACAGCCGAATCCGCGCGAGAAGAACATGCTGCTGGAGATGCACCGTTTGCCGACGAGTCACGCAGCAAACTGGCAGAGAATGAAATGCCCGTCGTGGTTGACCTCAGTTTAGCATCTGAAGCGAAAACGCCCGACGGAATCAACGAGGGCATCTCCGCAAACGATCAGCGTTCACGCCAGTTGTCTACCACTCTCCGTGGCAGTTTCAATTCCCGCGCAACGCGGGCAACGTTTGAACTCATGCCGGGCGAAGAACTGTGGGTCATCGCCAAAGGCGTCGATCCTGAGGCGCAGCCAGCAGCCGAAGAGCGACCAGGCTGTGGAGCGTTGATGGCCAAACTGCCGGACGTCGAAAAGGAAGTTCCAGTTCCGCTGAAGCACACGTCGGTCGTCGGCAGCATTGACGGCTACATTGCGACCGTCGATGTGACACAGCAATTCCATAATCCGTACAACTCGAAAATCGAAGCGGTCTATGTGTTCCCGCTGCCCGACAATGCCGCTGTCAATGAGTTCGTGATGACCGTCGGAGAACGCAAGATTCGCGGTATCATTCGTGAACGCGAAGAGGCCGAAAAAATCTACAACGACGCCCGAGCCCAGGGACATGTCGCGTCGCTGTTGACTCAGGAACGGCCGAACATTTTCACTCAGAAGGTCGCCAACATTGAACCGGGTAAACAGATCGACATCAATATCCGCTACTTTAACACGCTGCAGTATGACGACGGGGCCTACGAATTCGTGTTCCCGATGGTCGTCGGTCCTCGTTACAACCCGCCAGCCACAACGGACGGCATTGGCGCGGTGGCTGGCGGCGCTGCCGGGATCAGTGGTCAGTCCACCGAGGTCCAGTATCTTGCTCCGAATGAACGCAGCGGCCATGACGTGTCGCTCAGCTTGCATATCAATGCGGGCGTGAATATCGAATCTGTTCGCAGCATCAATCACGACGTGGCGGTGAACGACGTCACCGAAACGGAACGCAATGTGACCCTGTCGGCGGCTGATTCCATCCCGAACAAGGATTTTGTCCTGCGTTATCAGGTGGCGGGGGACAAAATCAAAACGGCCATGATGACGCACAAGGACGATCACGGGCAGTATTTCACGATGATGCTGTATCCGCCGGCGCAACTGAAACAAGTGCAGCGAAGTCCAATGGAGATGGTCTTTGTGCTCGATTGTTCAGGCAGCATGAGCGGACGTCCGATCGATCAGGCACGGGCGGCGATCTCGCACGCTCTACAGTCGCTCACGCCGCGCGACACGTTTCAGATCATCAACTTCAGTTCGACCGCGTCGCAGCTCGGTGCAGCACCGGTGATCGCCACGCCGCAGAATATCCAGAAGGGCCTGACGTATCTGAATTCGCTGAACGGGCAGGGCGGCACGGAGATGATTGAAGGATTGAAGGCGGCTCTGGATTTTCCACACGACGAAGGCCGCTTTCGCCTGGTGTCATTCATGACGGATGGCTTCATCGGAAACGATCACGATATCCTGAACGCACTCTCGGCAAAGCTCGGTGATTCTCGCATCTTCAGTTTCGGCGTCGGGCAGTCAACGAATCGATTCCTGATGGACCGCATGGCATTGTTCGGCCGTGGTGCCGTGGCATACTTGAGTCTCAACGACGATCCGGTGGAGATTATGAATCGGTTCAACGAACGCATCAGCCATCCGGCGATGACGGACCTGTCGATCGACTGGGGCAACATGAATGTGACCGACGTGTATCCGCAGATTCTGCCCGACCTGATCGTGGGCCGACCAGTTGTCATCACAGGCAAATACACGGGCGAACCGAGTCTGGTCAAAGTCGGCGGTCGTCAGGGAATGCAGCCGACATCATTTACGGTCGCAGTGGATACGAAAGATTCGACTGCGGAGCACAAGGGAATCGC
>Ga0154020_10001540_pt1 | contig 28362 bp, 36 predicted proteins | sample Klosneuvirus_201_FD_109709 | JGI IMG/M metagenome (GOLD analysis project Ga0154020, IMG submission 109709) | Active sludge microbial communities from wastewater, Klosterneuburg, Austria - Klosneuvirus_20160825_MG | ecosystem: Engineered > WWTP > Aerobic digester > Activated sludge | place...
ACCTCCTGGGGGGCTGGCAAACTCGGTTCGCGCCGGGTTCGTACATCGCCAAGGTCTCCAACGGCAACCTCGTCGGCGGTCCAGGAGGCGACCCCATCGCCTACAGCGCAGGAGTCCAAGTCCTGCTCACCCAGTCCGCCGCCTCCACCGTTGTCGCGGTGAGTGGATCCGGGGGCGGCAGCGCCCCCACGGCGACGGAAAACGCGCAAGCTGTGTGGTCCTATGGCCTGCGCTCGCTGTCCCAAGCCGTCCCCACGGCAGCGCAGAACGCGGACGCCTTGCTCGGGCGCAACTTGGCGGGCGGCAGTGACGGCGGACGCACCGTGCGCGACGCCCTTCGCGCCAGCCGCAACAAGTCCGCCATTGAGGGCGGCACCCTCACGATCTACCAGGAGGACGACGCGACGCCAGCGTGGACGGCTGCGGTGAACACCGAGGCCCGCGACGCGTTGCAGTCGATCGATCCGTCATGATCGGCGGGTTGCTCTTCCGTTACTGGGAGGGCGGGGCACGCGCTCGGCAAGAGCAGCCGAACGTTCGCGTCGAGTGGCTGCGCAAGTCAAGGAAGCCGGAGGAAACCCCCCAGCCGGCGCCAGACGAGCGTGGCGCAGTACTCGTCCCCATTCGGGTAGAGCTGCCTACGGCCGGGGTCGCACCCCGCACGCTGCGTGCGAATGCGTCCCTGCGGGGCACAACCACAGTTGCGGCCTGTGCTCGGCTCACTGCCGCCGTCGGCGTAGCCACAGCACAGGCCGTCTCAACCGCTGTGCGGACGGCACTGCCGGACCCCGTTCTGGCTCGCGCGGCTGCCCCGGAAGTGACCCCGCTGTTCCGGTGGGGCAAAGACTGGGTATCGCTTGACGAGTACAACGCCCGGGGCCGGGCCGTGCTTGTGGCCGCGGGAGGTGGCGTGCTGCCTGCGCCCTTCGGCGGCCCACGCAGCGTTGGCGAGCACAACCGGCGGGCGATCGCTGCCATCACAGCCGCGATGCTCGCAGATGACGACTGACCTTGTGATACAGTCGCGCGCATGACACTGAGCACCAGCGACCTGTCGTTCCTGGCACGTTTCGCAAGGACACCGGACGGGCAGGCACTGCTGCGGATTTTGGAGGCCAGATTGGCTTCCGTGAACGAGACCCTGCTGGGCACGGACGGCAACGACGTGTACCGGTTCCAGGGTCGGGCCAAGCAGCTCTTGGAGCTGTGCAAGGACATCACGGAAGCCGAACAGCGCCTCACCCGCGCCGCACCAGCCGCACGTCGGCCTCGGTGATGGCGCGTAGCACGGGAATCGCGGTCATCGCATCCCACGAACCGAACCCCGGACGCCTTCTGTGGCGGTCCTGGATCGTGGAGAACACATGACGGCCTCACAAGCCACGAACGAAACCCGGCTCCCTCGTCCCATCCTGCGCATGTCCGAAGAACTGCGCGCGAAGTACGAATCGAAGCCAGCACCGGCGGTTGACCCCGCCACACCGGCCGCAGACGCGGTACCGGCAGCAGTCGAGCTGCCCCAGGCCAACGACCCCCGTGAGAACGAGGTCGGCTACTGGAAGCAGCGGTTCAAGGTCACGGAAGGCGTTTTGCGCGCCGAGCGTGAGCGGAGCCAGACCGCCGTCGGCGCCCTGCGGCAACAGGTCAGTGAGTTGCAGGAGCAGGTCCGCTCCCTGCAAGCCGCGAAGCCCACCGAGGAAAAGATCGACATCACGGCGTACTTCACGCCGGACCAGATCGAGCAGTTCGGCGAAGAGCACTGCCAGGCGATGGCCGAAGCAGCGCAACGCGCGTCGAAGAAGCAGGTCCAGGAGGCCCTGGAAGCGGAACTGAAGCCGCTGAAGGAGCGCCGCAAGGCCGAAGACGACGACGCCTCGCAAGACCGCCAGCGCCGTTTTCATGACGCCCTGGCTGCCGAAGTGCCCGACTATCTGGAGATCGACAGCACCGACGGTTGGCGCGAATGGCTCGCGCAGGAAGATCCGGCCACCGGCATGGTCCGCCAGGAAGTCTTGAACACCCACGCAGGCTCGCAGAACGCGGCCAAGGTGGCGAAGATGTTCAAGCAGTACCTGAAGGAATCCAAGCCGAAGACCCCTGAACCACCGATCGCACCCCACGGCACGGCAACGAACGCCGGCGGTTCCTCGAACGACAGCCCCGCGCCCGCACAAGGCGCACTGAGCCGGGCCGAGATCAAGGACTACTACCGCCGCGCAGCCCTGGGGAAGGTGAGCGATGCTGAACGGGCGAGTTTCGAGGCGCGTTTGAGGGCGACACACGGGGCGTAAGCCCTGATCCCGACCCCAAAGAAGGAGCACTGCCATGACCGGCGTTGCACGCACCTCTGGAATCACGGACTACGGTCTGGGTTCCACCACCGGCTTCATCCCCGAGCTGTACTCGGGCAAGCTGGTCGAGAAGATGTACAAGACCACCGTGTTCGGCGAAATCGCCAGCACGGACTACGAAGGCGAGATCGCAGGCTACGGCGCGCAGGTGAAGATCCGCACGGTGCCGGATGTGGTCGTTTCCGACTACACGATCGGTGCCGGGCTGTCGAACCAGTACCCGACCAGCACCGCCGTGACCCTGGCGATCGACAATGCCAAGTCCTTCTCGATCGCGCTGAACACGGTGGACATGCGCCAATCGGACCTGGACATGGCGGACATCTTCGCCAACGACGGTTCGATCCAACTGCGCATCGCGGTGGACTCCGACATGCTGGAGACCATCCCGGCGCTGGTGCACGCCAGCAACCACGGCACCGCCGCGGGCGCCGACAGCTCCAGCGTGAACCTGGGCGACTCGTCCACCCCCTACGGGCTGACGAAGACCAACATCGTCGATTTCATCGTGGACTGCGGTACCGTCCTCGATGAGCAGTCGGTGTCGGACGAAGGCCGCTGGATCGTGCTGCCCCCGTGGGCCGTGGCGCTCATCAAGAAGTCGGACCTGCGCATCGCGTCGCTGGCCGGCGATGGCGTCTCGATCCTGCGCAACGGCAAGATCGGCGAGATCGACCGATTCACGGTCTACCAGAGCCGCAACCTGCTGTCGCAGACCTCGCCGGGCCAGGCCCACTACGCCATGTTCGGCCACAGCGCCGGCCTGACGTTCGCGGCCCAGGTGGTCGAGTGCGAGATGATCCAGAACCCGAACGACTTCGGGTACATCGTCCGCGGCCTGATGGTCTACGGCTTCCAGGTCGTCGGCCCGAAGTACGTCGGCACGGCCGTCATCAAGCGCGGCTGATGGGAGTAAGATGGGGCCTTCGGGCCCTGTCTGCCTGTCCTCGCAACCAACGCCAGGAGCTTCACCATGAAGACCTCGAACCCCTACGCGCCGGGCATGACCGTCAAGATGCCCGCCGACACCGTTTCCAGCGAACTGTCCAAGTCCGGCGGCAAGGCCAAGACCCGCTACCACACCCCGCAGGCGGTCAACCGCTCCACGGGCGGCGGTGGTGGCGCGGTCAAGCACCGCGCTTCCCCCGGCAACGACGGCCAGTGACCCGCTGACCCCCTCGCGGCGCCTTCGGGCGCCGCGTCACCGAACACAACCCCCGGGACGCCGCAATGCCGATCTCATCCGCCCAAGCGGACGCCATGGCCACGCGCCAAGCCAGCACCAAGCGCCAAGACGGCGCAGCACCGCTGCTCATCAACATCGAGGACGGCCGGCTCATGCCGAACGCCCCGAACATCCGCGCCCTGCAAAACTACCGCGTCTACCACGGTGACCCGAAGGCGGACCTGAAGACCCGCATGGCGTACCTGCACTCAGGCGGGCACGGCCGCAAGCACACGCCCGTCCTCGACGACGCCCAGCCGTTCGACGTGTCCAAGGCGCCCAAGGAAGAACTCATCGCCTTCGCCATGAACGAGTACGGCGTGGCGCTCGACGTGACGGCCGACCTGCGCACCATGCGCAAGAAGGTCATGGAACTGGCCGAAGCCGCCGGATCGCTGGCCTGACCGACATGGCGCTGCTCGCTTCCGACATCATCGCCCGCGCCCGGCACACGCTGCTGGACGCCACAGGCGTGGCGTGGGCGGATGCGGAGATGCTGTCATACCTGAACGGCGGGTTGACCCAGCTCGTCTCTCTCAAGCCCGACGCTTACCCGAAGGTCGCGTCCGTGAGCCTTGTCGCAGGGGTGTGGCAGGACTTGCCCGCTGACGGGGTGTTGTTCCTTGACGCCATCGCCAACACGTCCGGCAGCGGGGTGACCGTCGAGGCCACGCACGAGTTCGTGCGCGTGCACCCTGAGTGGGCCGCGGCTACGGCAAGCGCCAACATCCGGTACGTGCTGTTCGACCCCAGACTGCCGACCAAGTTCAACGTGTACCCGCCGGCCGCTACCGGGGCCGCTTTGGTGGTCAAGTACGGTGCAAAGCCGGACAGGCTCGCGGCCACGAGCGACAGCATCGCGGTGCCAGACTGGTTCGAGACCCCGCTGTGGGCGTTTGTGGTCGCGTCCGCATACGCCAAGAACTCGAAGCGGCAAGACCTTGCGAAGTTTGGGCAGTTCATGGGCATCTTCACCAACTTTGTGATCGGAAACACGCCCAGCGAGCGCACCACGGCCGCGATCGTTGACTCGCAGGGGGTGGCGTGATGCTGGCCTCGGATTGTCTCGACGCGGCACGGCTTGCGCTGTTCGATCCTGCGCCGGGCGCGGGCTGGGCTGACGCGGAGCTGCTGGCCTATCTGAACGAGGCCATCCGCGACTCGGTTGCGGTCAAGCCCGACATCTACCCGGTGTCCGGCGAGATCCCGCTGGTGGCCGGCATCGTGCAGAATCTGCCGGCCGGCGGTGTGCTGCTGATCGACATCACGCACAACACCAGCACGGGCCGCACGGTCACGGTGGTGGACCTGCCGCTGCTGCAAGAGGCGAACCGCTTCTGGCCGGCAGCGACCCAGCAGGCCGAGGTGGAGAACTTCGCCGTCGATCCGCGCACGCCGCGCAAGTTCCTTGTCAGCCCGCCCAACAACGGCGCCGGGCAGGTGTTCGGCACCTATGGGAGCACCCCCGCGGCGCTGACCGCTACGACGGACACCTTCCCGCTGCTGGACATCTACCAACCCGCCATCACGTCCTACGTGATCGGCCGGGCCTACGCCAAGAACTCGAAGCGGCAGGACTTGGCGAAGGCCGCGACGTACCGGCAGCAGTGGGCACAGGCCCTCGGCGCCAAGTCCGTCGCCACGTCAACGACCGTTCCCCGCGTCTCCCAGAGTCCTGACCTATGAGCCTCGTCCAGGTCAACGACCAACTCACGAACATCGCGCAGATCGTGCGCCGGTGCCCCACCGTCACGTTGCGGCGGGCCTTCGTGCGCGCGTACCGCGAGTTCTGCGAGCAGACGAAGTTCGTCACGGTCAACGCCGCCGGCACGACCACGGCCGGCGTGGCTCAGTACGACATGGGCTCCGACCCCTATCTGGAGATCATCGGCCTGCGCGCCGTGCAGATCACTCAGACGATCGGGGGCCGCGACCAGAAGTGGCCGGCGCTGCCCAGCGACCCGTCCACCTGGAACCCGAATCTGCCGCAAGGCCGACCGACGGTGTTCGCCTACGTGCCGCACGGCCAGTTTGCGCTGCACACGGTGCCGGACGGCGAGTACGGGATCGCGTACACCGCCGTCGTGCAGCCGAAGTCGGAAAACGTGTCGTGGGTGCCCAGCGCGGCGCTCTCGCAGTTCAGCAACGAAATCGAGGCCGGCGCACTGGCCTACCTGCTACGCATCCCCGGCGAGCCGTGGACGGACCCGAACATGGCCGAGCGCCACGACCGCGACTTCCGGGCCGGCATCGCCAACGCCAAGGCGCAGGTGCAGCGCAACCACAACATGGGCTCGCAACGCGTGCGGCCCCGCCCCTTCGTGAGGTGACCTGATGGCAACCTTCGGACTCGCCCCGATGCTGGCGGCGTTCCCGCCCCCTGGCGCCGAGGACTTCCCGAACTACATCCAGTTCCGGGCCGGCGGCGTGGACTTGGGCGGGCGCGATGCGGACACGGTGGACTTCGTGGGCGGTGTCGTCACCCGCGGCACGGGCGACAACTCCGGCACCGTGACCGTCGTCCTGGGCGGCATGGCCTGGCGCGAGGTCGAGAACGACACCGTGCTGACGAAGGCCGACTCCGAGGGCGGCATCGCCACCACCGGCACGACGGGCATGCAGTCCATCACCGTGCCGGCGGACACCGGCGACGCGACGGTCGATCTGGTGGCCGGCACCTGCGTCGTGCTGTTCCAAGAGGGCGCCGCGCGGCTGGAGGTGCATGCTGAGTCTGGCGTGACCCTGCTCTACCGCGACGAGGCGTTCACCCCGGCCGCGGCCGGGCAGTACGCCACGCTATCCCTCATCAAGCGCGCCGCGAACGTCTGGCTGCTCTGCGGCGACCTGGAGGCGGTGTGATCCCGCGCGGCGCGTCTGCAGGGGCTCGCATCCCTCACGCCGCTGCGCCGCCGCCCAGCGTGCCCAGCGTGCCCAGCGTGCCAGGCCTGCTGATGCACTTCGATGGCGACTTCGTGGACGCCTGCCGCGGGCGCAGCTTCTCACTCACCGGCAACTCCCCGGCCACCGACGCGCTGACGACGGACGCATGCGCAGGCTCGCACGCCCTGCGGATCGGTAGGGGCGAATCTGGGTCTCCGATGCCGATCAGCACGAGCCAGTTCCCGCAGGACTTCAACGTCGGCGCGGGTGGCGCCCTCACGATCGAGTATTTCGTCAGCACAAACGGGTGGGAAAGCGCGTACGGCACTTTCCTCACGTTCGCGGATGCGTCGGCACCCTCGGAGCTCATCTGGCGGGTGCGGCACTCGTCCGGAGAAGTGTCGGTTTTCGGCTACCAAGACACGTCAGGTAACGCCCGCAACCTGTACCGGGCTGTGAGCATCCCCGCCGGTGACGGGCCGACGACGCCCGGCCCGTGGACGCACGTAGCGTTTGTCATCACACCAACCGAGGTCCGGATGTACGTGGGCGGCGTTCTGGCAAACCACGGCGCGTCGCCACCGCCGCTGGCCGCGCCGATCAAGTCCGCGGCCAGCGGCGTGCTCACCGTGACGGATCACTACACTGTCCGGGTTGACGACCTGCGCATCTTGCCGCAGGAGGTCTACACCGGCAGCAGCTTCACGCCGCCGACTGCGCCACTGTCAAGAACGCACCCGCCGACATGAGAATCGCCATCGACAACTTCCGCGGCGAGATCCCGCGCGTCACGCCCCGCGGCCTGCCGGACAGCGCCGCGCAGGCGGCGGTGAACGCGCGCCTGCTGTCGGGCGACCTGACTGCGTGGCGGCAGTTCGGCATGGAGGCCGGGCTGGCGAACACCGGCCCGGTGAAGACGATCTACCGGCTGGCCGACACCGCGTGGCTGTCCTGGGACAGCGACGTAGACGTGGCGCGCGGGACGACCGGCGGGGACACAACGTACCGCACCTATCTGACCGGCCCGGGGGAGTACGCGCAGCCGCGCGTGACCACCCTGGCGCTGGCCACCAGTGGCGCCCAGCCCTACCCCACGCAGACCCGGCCGCTGGGCGTGCCGCCGCCGGACACGGCACCGACCACGACCATCGGCACGGACCCGAGTGCGGACGACCTGACGGTGGACGTGCTGGACGTTGGCGACGAGCTTGCGACTTCGTGGAACGTGTCCAGCGTCCGAGTGGTTCAGGACGCTTCTCGTGGGTCACCGTCTCCGGCCTACCTTGTGACGAACGGGTTGGCGGCCGCGGTGTATTCCTCGTCAGAATACGCCCGCCGGTACTACGACATCGCGGCCAGTGTGTCGCTGAACGTGTCGGCCGATTTCCTCTTCCCGTCCTCGTACACGCTTGGCGCCGTGACAGTTACGCCGAGCGTCCGCGACGTCAGATTGGTCGTGGCCGGCGCTGGTTCTGGCGTACTACCGATGGTGCGGGTTGACGAGAACGGGCACGCCCTGCACCTGGGGTCCGTCGCCGGGTGGGACTCGGCCGCCTTTTCGTCAAAGGCGAGCGTAGCGATCCCGTCGCTGTCTTCCGACACTTGGTACACCCTGACCGCGCGCATGTCGTTGGTCAGCGGTGGCGTCTACGAATTCTCCGCGGCGCTGTACGCAGGTAGCGCACAACTGGCGACGGTATCCACCCAGATCACGATCACGACCGGCAACTACGTGGGCTTGTGCCAGGCGGCTTCCCTGGCCGCCACGGTCTACGACAACATCCTCGTGCAGTCTGCCGGGGTGTACGACCCGACGCTGGTGGCAACGTCCTACGTCTTCACCTTCGTGAACGACCTGGGGCAGGAGTCGGCGCCCAGCCTGCCCAGCGCGACACTGACGCGCCCAGATGGGGTCAGCGTGACCGTGACCACGCCCGTCGCGCCACCGTCCGGTGTCTCGTCGGACTATGGGATCACCACCAAGCGGATCTACCGTGCCGTGACGGGCAGCACCGGCACGGCCTACCAGTTCGTGGCCGAGGTCGCGCTGGAGAAGGCCGACTACGTGGACCTGCTGCCCGACAGCGAACTCGGGGCGGTGCTGGACTCCGATGTGTGGGCGCTGCCGCCAGACGACCTGCGCGGCATCCTGGCGCTGCCCAACGGCGTCATGGCCGGGTTCAGCAAGAACCAGTTGTGCCTGTCGGCGCAGAACTACCCCCATGCGTGGCCGATCGAGTACCGGCTGAACACGGACACCGCGATCGTCACCATCGGCAACGTGGACAACGCCGTGGTGATCGGCACCGAGAGCCACGTCTACGTGGCCGTGGGCAACGACCCCGCCGCGTACAGCATGTCGAAGTCCGAGGTGCCCTACGCCTGCGTCAGCAAGCGGTCGCTGGCCTACCTGACCGGGGTCGGCGTGGTGTTCGCCGGCACCGACGGCCTGATGGCCGTGGCCGGTGTGGGGCAGATTCGCAACCTGACCGAGAGCGTGTTCACGCTGCGGCAGTGGCAGGCGCTGGTGCCCAGCAGCATCACCGCGGTGGCCCACAACGACATCTACTGGATGTCCTACGACACCGGCGCCACCAAAGGCTGCTACGCCATCGACACCCGACAGAACGGGTTCGGCGTGGTGGGGATGGCCTTCCACTTCACCGCGGCCTGGGTGGACCCGAAGACGGATCGGCTCTACATGGTGCTGGACGAGGACGCCGAGCCGGACGACGAGAGCCTGCCGGAGCACCCGGCGATCCCGCTGTACCTGGACGGGACCACGGTCTATGAGTTCGAGGGTGGCGACACCTTCATGAACTACCGCTGGCGCAGCAAGCTGTGGCTGACCCCACCGAGCGCGTTCTCCATCGCGCAGGTGCGCGCCGAGAGCTACGACAACCTGCTGGTGCGGTTCTACGCCAACGGCGCACAGCTGTACGAGACCGTAGTCACGCAGGAGACCGAGTTCGTCCTGCCGATGGCGGACGCCGCCACGCAGTTCGAAATCGAGATCCTGGGCACGTCCCCGGTGCGTGTCGTGCAGATGGCCGAAGACGTGCTGGAGCTGGGCTGATGGCGACGCTCGGCCGGCCGGCCATCCCTACGCCACGCGCGATGGACCTGCGCGCCGTGCAGGCCGCGGTGGAAAGTACGCGCCAGCGCATCGAGGCGCTGGAGCGGCACCTCGCCACCCTGCCGACGACGGTCGGGGGCGCGGGGGCGGCGGCCAGCAACAGCACGACGAACGCCACGCTCGCGGCGCTGGCTGCCGAGATCACCACGCAGCGGGCGAACCTCGCGGCGCTCGAAGTCCGGGTGGCGGCCATCGAAGCCGAGCTGGCGACGATGACCGTGGCCGGGCAGGACGTGGTGCTGTACGATGACGCCGGCCGGGCGATCCTCGCCAACGGCCAAGCCATTCTGGTGTCCTGACCATGCCCACCCCCAGCGGACTTCCCTTCACCCCCAGCGGGTACGCGCTCACCGGCAGCGAGGTGGCGATCGTCGAACTGGCAGACGGCAGCGTCGTGCAGACGACCCTGGCCGACATCGCGGCGCTTGCTGCCCCGGCTGCCCCGGCTGCCGACCAGTGCATCGCCGTCGCGTGCAGCGACGAGGCGACGGCGCTGACCGCCGGCACGGGCAAGGTCACGTTCCGCATGCCCTACGCCATGACGCTCACGGACGTGCGCGCGTCGCTCACGACGGCGCAGGCCAGCGGCAGCGTCTTCACGGTGGACGTGAACGAGGCCGGCGCGTCGATCCTGAGCACCAAGCTGACCATCGACAACACCGAGAAGACCAGCACCACGGCAACCGCCGCGGCGGTCATCAGCGACACGGCGCTGTCCGACGACGCCGAGATCACGATCGACATCGACCAGATCGGTGACGGCACCGCCAAGGGCCTGAAGGTGTACCTGATCGGGACGCCGGCATGATGCTGCTGAACCCGTACCGTTTCGCGTCCTCCGGCGGTGGCGGAGGTTCGGGCGGCACGATCGTGCCATTCGACATCCAGTCCGACAGCATAGTCAACGCGACGCCTATACAGATTGACGGCGAATGGGTCATCTACAGACACGACGGAGTTTCCTACCAAGCAGAGACGGCCGGCGATGTGGTATCTGTCGGCGACACGCGCGGTGTTGGGTATTCGACGGAGGGTAATGCGTACTGCGCAAACATTGCAGGTACGGAGATTGCGATTTACTCGAATCTCGACTCCTATCTAGGTTCTGTGCGCAGAAAAGTTCCCGGTCAATCACCGACGCAAACCGACATCGTAAATGAAGTTTACCCGGCGGACTCCATCAGTGGTGCGCGGGTCGCTACTGTTTGGGGGTTTGAGTACGACGATGTGATGTACCTGTTTGCGTGGGAGTATATTTACCCGGACCTGAACGGCCCGTACCTGTACTCCACGACGGATGGTCTTTCGGCCGTGAAGATCAAAGAGCAGGATTTCAACGGGTCAGGTGGCATCAGCATTACCCGAGTCGGTGAGTATCTGTTTGCCATCGGTGGCGGCGAGGTATCCAGGATAGCGATTGCTGATGTCCTCAATCCCACGGTGAACGCTGCATGGTCAGTGTGCGCGACGGGCTTCGACATCAGTGATGGTGTTCTGGCGGTTCGTGGGTACGGGACGAAAGTCGTGGCGGCCGAGTTGAACGGGACGAATGTCGCGGTGTCGCTCGACTCCGGGGCAACCTGGGCGACCTATTGGGCGACAGCCTATGGCGGCTTTGCGATGCCGGTGGCCATTGCGGTCACCGGTGCAGCGGCAATGGTGTTGCTCACGGACGGGTCAGTCCTGGCGACACCGTTGCCAACGGTGTCGTGGACTCGGGCGACGCCGACCGGCCTTCCAGCGAGCCCGGAGTCGATCTACATGCCCGTCGTTGGCACGGCGTCGACATTCGTGGCGGTTCCGAACGGGGCGACGCTGTTCTCAACCGATGGGCTGTCGTGGGTCACGCCGTAGCCCAACCCGTGATGTTCCGCCCCGTGGCAGCCAGCGAGGTGCTGGCGCGGCTGCGCCGGGTTGTCCCCCGCGTACTCTCTGATTCACAGGCGTGCGCGATCGCAGAACAGTGCGACAATCCGAACGTGCTGGCGCTGGCCGGCAGCGACGGCCTTCTGGTCGTGCGACTGCAGCCGAACCCAGCCGAGGACGCCCTGGAACTGTTCGTGCTGGCCGCTGTGGCTGACCGATACGGGGCGTTCAGGCGCCAAGACGCCGCTGTGCTGGAAATGGCACGCGATCTTCAGGCATCGACCGTTGCGTTTCGAGCCGCCCGACGCGGCTGGAAGCGTGTGCTGGGGCCAGAGTGGGCCCCGCGAGGAACCGATGAGTTCGTGAGGATCGTCAATGGGCGGCGGAAACAGCGTTCAGGAAACACCAGCGCAGCAGGCCCTGGCGGAGCACGCCAACAACCTGATGGCGGACTACCAGAAGCGGTTGGCGCCGGTCCAGCAGCGCATGATCGAGACGACGCAGACGATGGGGCGGGAAGGCTCCAGCGCACGTGAGGCCGCTGCCGGCCGGGCCGGCGCGGACGTTGAGGCGCGCTTCGGGCAGGCCGGACAGAAGCTCCAGGCCGGGCTCAACACCACGGGCGCGGGCGTCGGATCCAGCAAGGCCAAGCTCGCCATGGGCGGGCTGAGTCTCGACAAGGCCGCGGCCAAGGGCCAGAACATCTCGCTCTCCGACCAAGCCATCACCGGCGCCTACATGCAGGGGCTGTCGTCCATCGCTGCGATGGGCCGGGGCGAGCGTGCGCAGGTGAACACCGGGCTGGCTGACCAAGCCAGTATGAGCGCCCGGCAGGCCGCGCAGGACGCGGACATCTCCCTGCAGAACCGGATGGGCAACGCCCAGCTCGCCGGGCAGGCCGTGGGGCTCGGGTTCTCGCAGGCCATGAAGCCCAACGGGACCACAAGCACGCCGGCCGGCATCAACGGCGGGAGCTACCTGCCGAACGGCCTGCGCGGGCAGAACAACTACGGGTGACACATGGGCGCTGCCAGCAACACCTACTCCGCGTTGACCCGCCAGCAGTGGGCGGATTACGTGGGCACCTACGTGCCGCTCGATAACACGCTGATCGAGTTCGCCACGGACTCGACCCAGCCGGCGAAGGCGATGGGATTGGCGAGCACGGCGGTGCAGAACTCGTTCAAGGCGCAGGAGGGTGACTTCCAGCGCAAGATGCAGGGCCTGGGCGTGGCGCTGAACGCCGATGAGCAGGTCGCGCAGACTCGCGCCGCCGGCTTGAGCAAGAGCCTCGCCGACGTGCAGGCGCAGAACGTGGCGCAGACGCAGACCCGCAACCTCCAGTACGGCCTCATGGGCAGCCCGTCCCCGGACGCGGTGAAGCAGGCCACCCAATCAGGAGCGTGACATGGCGACCTACGGACTCGGGGCCTCGCTCGCGGGCGCAGCGCAGCAGCAGAAGGCCGAAGCAACCGGCCTGCTGGCGCAGACCGCGAAGCAGGAGCAGCAGATCGAGATGACCAACCAGAACCTGGAGCAGCAGCGCAAGGCCGGCAACGCCGCGCTCGGGTCGTCGGTGGGCGCAATGGGCGGCATGGCGATCGGCGCGCAGTACGGCTCCGCAGGCGGGCCGTGGGGCGCCGCGATTGGTGCGCTGGTCGGCGGACTTGCCGGCGGGCTCTTCTGAGGAACGGACATGGCAAGCAGCGTGGGTGGGGCGCTCGCCCAAGGCATTGAACGGGGCATGGGTCTGGGCTTCCAGATCCAGGATCGGGAGCGGCAGACTGCGCTCGATCAGCGGCAGGCCGCAGAACGGGACCGGGCTTTCGGGCTCCAGCAACAGCAGTACGCGGACCAGCAGGCCCGGCAGACGGCGCAGGACGAGCGCCAGCAGATGCTCGACCAGGGCAAGCTGCTGGACGACGAGCACACCGAGCTGCAAAGCGCAGTCGCCGGGGCGTTGCAGTCGGGTCAGCAGCTCCCGCCGGAGCTTCAGCAGCGGATCACGCAGAACATGCAGGCCCGGCGCGACCTGCGGGCACGGCGAGCGCCGGAACTCGCGCAGGACCGCCAGAAGGCACTCGACTTCTTCTCGGGCGTGCAGTCCGGCACGGTGGACGTGAGCGCCACCCCCGGGCGCGATCTGTACCGCCACCTGAGCCTTGCCACGGGCCGCACACCCGAGCAGTTGCTGGACGCGGTGCAGGGCGCACAGATGGCGACGCAGGGGCTGCAAAGCAAGAACCAGGGCATGACGCTGCAAGGCGTGAACAAGATGCTGGCGGCTGAACTGCGCGCCGGGGTGGGTGAGGAAAGCCCCTACGGCGGTGAGATCGTGCGCAAGGAAATCGTGCACCTGCTGCCGGCGCAGGACGCCAACGGGCAGGAACACCCGGACAAGGTGATGCCGGTGGTGCGCGTGTATGTGCGCAAGCCCGGCGCTACTGGGCCGGCGATGGAGAACGGGGCCATCGGCTACTACGACGCCCCGCTGACCGAGAACCGCAGCACCGACCCGAACGACACGGTGAAAGTGGTCGATCTGGCCCGAGCCTTCGACTACATGGGCCAGCTCGGGTCGCTGGCGGCAATGCTGCAAGACCCGAGGGTGCAGGGCAAGATCGAGGAAGGCGCCAAGGAAGTCGGCGAGCAGACGAAGGCCGACGTGGAGGCCATGACGGCGCTGGGCCGCAGCAAGATGAAGCTCGAAGACCGTCTATATGCGGAATTGACCGACGACGAGCGCAAGCAAGCCGCCCGGGTCAGGGCGGGCCTGGACGCCAAGGCGAAGGAAGCCCCGGCCGGGGTGCAGACGCAAGATGCGAAGCTGGCCGAGATCCGCGGCAAGGTGGAGCGCGGAGAACTCACCCCGGCTGAAGGCAAGCGTCTGGAGATCGCGGTCATCGGCGGTGTGCGCAGCGCGACGGGCCAAGACTATGTGATCCGTGGCGAGATCCCAGCGAAGCCCGTGAAAGGCAAGGGCGGCGCCGTGACAACCGCCAAGTACACCGACGACGGGGAGTATCGCAAGGCGGTGCACCACTGGGCACAAGTTCTCGCGGCTGGCGGCAAAATGCCAGCCGGCTCCGGGCGGGACACGGAGTTCGTCCGCGACGTGAATCTCGTCGTGCCGCAGTACTCTGGTGGGGCCCGAGAGCAGATTGCGAACGCCGCCGAGGTGGCTGGCGGACTGGCCGGATCTCGCGCAGTTGGTACGCGCGCTGCCAACTTCGAGCTTGCGAAGTCCGAGGCGTACTCGATGGCGGATCTCGTCACGCAGTCGTCGGCGGGGGTGAACCGCACGTCGTTCCAGCCGTTGAACAAGGCCATCGTCGCGTTCGAGAAGAAAACGGGCGACACGAAGGTGCGGGAGTTTGGCGCGGCGCTGAACTCGTTCATCAACGCCTACGCCCGCGCCGTGAGCCCGATTGGCTCACCGACCGTATCCGACAAAAACCACGCCCGCGAGATGCTGGGCACGGCCGACAGCCACGCACAGGTCGTGGCCATCATCGCGCAGCTCAAGCGCGAGATGGACGCAGCCGGCCGGGCACCGGAAGTCGTGCGTGAGAAGCAACGAGAAGCCGCGTTGGGTGGCTTGCAGACAACTGGGCCGGCGAGCAAAAAGACAACTCCTGGCGGCGCGACCGTCAGCAACTGGTGACAATATGCCTCGCAACATCACCGTTACCTTTGACGACGGCAGCAATCACGTCTACAACAATGCGCCGGACGACGTGACGCCCGAGCAGATCGAGAGCCGGGCCTCTCGGGACTTCGCCGGCAAGCGGGTGACGGCGCTGGACGGTGGGCGGGCAGCGCCTAGTGCCTCCGCGCCGGCCCGCCAACCCGTGGCCGACATCCCTGGCACGCCGGAGGGCTACGCCGATCGCGTGGGCCTGATCCCGACCGATCAGTACCAGCCTGCCCCGCAGGCGCAGCGCCCGGCACCCGTGCCGCAGGAAGAGCGCGGGCTGTTCAGCCGGATCCGGGCCGGCGTCGAGGCCGCGCGCAGCACGATCGCCAGCATCGTGCCGGGCGGCGTGGGGTTCGGCCTGGGTGCGGCGGAAGGCATGCTGCGCAACATCGCCAGTGGCAAGTTCGGCACGCAGGAAGGCGCGGGCCTCGTTGAGCAGACGGCCAGCAAGCGGGCACAGCAGTTCACCGAAGCCACGGTCGCCAAGCCGCCGTCCGCGCTCGGGCAGGAGTACGCGCAGGACGTGGGCGAGTTCATGCAGCGCCACGGAGCGTCGGTGCTGGCCGGGCCGCTGGGCGTGACCGGCACGGGCCGGCACACCGAGAACCTGCGCAACGCGCGCCAGGGGCTGAAGGCCGCGATGGCGACCACGGAAGCCCCGCCCGGCCTGCCGCCGGTGGCTGGCGAGGCGCCAGGGGCGGTGAAACCGGCCGGCGGGCTCGCCAAGCGCATGGTGCAACCGAATCCGGCGCTGCTGGAAGCCGTCCCTGCCGCCGAGAAGGCCGGGCTCACCGTGTTGCCCCACCACGTCGCCGAAGGCGAGACGGTGCGGGCTCTGGGCACGGCTGCGGGGGGCACCGTCTACAAGCAGAACACCAAGGCGTTCACGAAGGCGCTCATCAAGGAACTGGACCCAGAATCGCCTGCCGAGCAGTTGACGATCAAAAACTACCACGCTGCATTCGACAAGCAAGGGCGCGGCATCGGGGCCGGCATGTCGCGGCACAATATTCCGCTGGAAGACATGCGCGCCCGGCTGGAGGCGATCTCAAAAGACGTTGCGGGCAACGCAGACGCCGAGACAGGCCGCCTGACCACCAACAGGATCAACGACATCATCGGCAAGGCCGAAGCAAACGCCGGCGTGCTGAAAGGGCAAGCCGCGCGGGAGCTGGACACGGCCATCGGCATCCAGATCCGCAGCAACGCCAAGAATCAAGACTTGGTTGGTCGGTTGCGGGACGTACAGAACACCATGCGTGACGCTGTGGAAAAGCAGATGACTCCAGCCGAGGCGAAAGAGATGCGGGAGTTCCGGCGCCGGTACGCCTACGCGATGGAGATCCTGCCGGACATCGACGACTTCGGGCGCACCGGCTACTACGAGCCGGGGCAGTTGTGGAAGCGGCTGACCGGTAGCGAAGCCGGCCGGCAGCGGGTGGCAAACGAGCGGGGCGGCCTGACCGACCTCGCCAAGGCCGGCGCGCTGGTGGCCGACCGCAGCGGCACCGGGCACGGGTACGTCAGCGTGGGTGGCAACAGCGTGGGCGTGGGAACGGGCGGCATGCGCGCCTACGCGAGCCCCGGCCGGCTGCTGGAACTGGGCGTGGGTGCTGTGGGTGGCAGCAAGGCGTACAACCGCTTCGGCCCGAACCTCGTGAAGCGGCTGGCCGCGGAGCATGACGCAGAACTGGCCCGCGCAGCACAGAAGCCCGAACCCCCGCCGCAGGCCCCTGATACGCCACCCCCTGTGCCCGACACGCCGCCCCCTGCACCCGATACATCACTGCCAGCCGCGCCCGACACCCCACAGCCGCCCGTATCGGAGCAGATCCCTGTTGGCGCAGCCACGGAGATGTCAATCCCGGAAGCGCAACGGGCGGTTTCGCAGTCCGCAGTTGACCCGCGGCTGGCGAAGATCGCCGATCTGCGCCGGCAAGCACCGAGCGCAGCGGTGAAGAAGGTGCTTGACGCCCGCGAGGCCGAGATCAAGAAGATCATCAAGCGCGAGACGGACATCACCGAGCTGGATGCCGCGGCGCAGGCCACAGACGACGTGGACCTGCGCCAGTCCCTGCTGGCCGAGGCCAACAAGCTGCGTGGTGGGACGCTGCCGGTCGGCGAGGTGGCGGAAGGCCAGCCGGGTCTGCCGAAACCCAAGGCGGAGAAGATCCCCGTGGGCAAGGTGATCGAGGGCCAGCCCGACCTGCCCACGGCGCCTGCCGAGCGCCTCCCGGTCGGTGAGGCCACAGAGATCACCCCGGAGGTCGTGGAAGCGGCCCCCGAGCGCCTGCCCGTGGGCGAAGCGACCGAGATGCCCGAGATGCCCGAGCCGCTGCCGGTGGGCGAAGTGACCGAGAACCCGATCCCTGTTGGCGAGGCGATGGAATTCGAACCGCTGCCCGCGGGCGAGGTGACGGAGATCACGCCGGAACTGGTTGTACCCGAAGCTACAAACGTGGACAATGCGACCACGGCCCCCGCTGGTGGGGGTAGGAGCGAAGGTATGGAACAGACGAAGGGCGAGTTCACGCAATCTCTTTTGCGGGATCCCGCGAGTTGGGTGATCCGCGAGAAGGCGACCGGAAAGGTCGTGATGGAGACGTTCGACCGCAAGAAGGTTGACGCGCTGAACACCGAGAAGTACGAAGCGGTTCCGGCGCTCCAGCATCTACAAGAGATCAACAGAAGTGCGAAGGAGCCCACCCGCACCCCGCAGGTCCCCGCTGGTGGGGGCAGGAGCGAAGGTGTGGAACCGACGAAGAATGCCCCCGCTGGTGGGGGTGCAGGCATGGAACCGACGAGGGGCATGACTCGGCAGCAGCTACTGGACGCACAGGACGCTGAGATCGCCAAGTCACAACGCCAGTGGGACGAAGAGAAGGCGGCGGTCGAAAAAGAACTTGGCGCGCTGCAAAGCAAGCTGTCTGGCATTCGCGGCAAGGGCGAAAAGCAAGACGCGCTGAACGAGCGCGCGAGAGACGCTAGGCTGGCGCATGAAGCCCGGGCGCGAGAAATCCTCGACAAGTTCCGCCCGCAAATCGATGCCCACCCGGAAGAAGTTGCCCGGCGCGCAGCATCGCTTGCCGCCGCCAAGCAGCGGCAGCAAGAAGCCACCCCGCAGGCCCCCGCTGGTGGGGGCGCAGGTACGGAACCGACGAAGATCACCCACGCCGGCATGGAGATCGAGGAGATCCCCGGCAAGAGCGGTGAGCCGACGTGGTGGCAGGTGACGGTCCCGGAGACCGGCGAGCGGGTGCAGACGCCATCTGGGCTCGATGCAGCCAAGCGCATGGCTGAGAACGAGCGCAAGGTGATCGAGCGCCACGGCACCCGGCCGGAGCGGGAGAAGGCCGCAGAAGCAGCCCGCGCCGCGGAAGAGCAAGCCCGCGCCGACGCCAAGAAGGCACGGAGCGCGGAAACGGCCGGCAAGTCCCTCGCCGAGATCAAGGCGATGGACCACATGAACCGCACCATCCGGGCGGACGGCAAGGACATGAAGGCCCACGAGTTCGTTGACGCCCGCCTTGCCGCTGGGGACGCGCCGAAGGTCGAGATGGTGGACCGCGTGGCCCCGATGCCGCGCCGGGCTTTCAACAACGCATCGAACGCCGAGCAGCGTGCCCACGAAGCCAAGGTGAAAGCCGCCGGCAAGAAGGAATCGTACTGGCTCGGCGGCTACAACCTGTCGAAGACGGAATACGACTACGCAGTGAAGAAGGACACCGCCCGTGCCCCGCAGGCTCCCGCGGGCTACGTTGCGGAGAAGCCGGCACAGGATCAGGCTGGATCTACGGCTGCAGGGCCTGGGGGCTCCCGGGCGGTGCCTGTGTCAGCGCTCAATGATGGCGTTGCCGACCTTGGCCGCGTCATCCAGCCAGGCTACTACAGCGAAGGATACCCGTGGCAAACCGGATATGAGGCGCAGGTTTCCGGTTCATCTATCGCGCAGGATGGAAGAGACATCCTCGCTGCCGGCGAAAAGTACACCGTCCCCGGGATGCGTTTGCGAGACGCCATCCGGCATGCCGAGATTGTTGGCGACCCGGTGCCTCAAGAAGCCTACGCGCGGCTTGAAAGCCTGAAGCGAAAGCCCACCCCCAAGGCCGCGTCGAAGGAGCCCGCACCCGCCCCGCAGGCGCCCGCTGGCGGGGCGCAGCCGAAGGCCACCCCGGAGCCGGTGAAGCCCGCTGCCGTGGAGCCCGACCCGCTCGCCCTGACGCCGAAGCAGTACCACGAAGCGAAGCTGCGCAGCATGGCCGACGAGAACGGCGTCAGCATGCCCGAAGTCCGCGAGATGTACGACACGGAGGCCGGGCGCGCGAACAACACGCAGGAGTGGGTGCAGGCCGTGATGGACGCGGCGAAAGCCGGCAAGCCGATCACCCGCGCCACACTCGACAAGCTGGAAGAGGTACGGCCCCGCGCTGTCGGGCAGCTCATGCACGATTACCCCTACGCGAAACTGCCGGAGGGGTATCAGGTGCCGGGTGCCCGCAAGGCGGAGACCGAAGAAGCCGCAGCGCGGCGCGCGAACCGCGCGGCTGCGAAGGCGGACGCCCGCGCCCCGCAGACCACCCCGGAGCCGGTGGAGCCCGCAGCGCCCAAGCCCGCCGGCAAGGCCATGACCCCTGCCGAGGTGAAGGCCGAGCTTGTGCGGCAGTTGGATGAGGCGCACGCGAAGGCCGGCGGTGATCAGTTCACCCCGGACGACGTGAGCGGGCCGCATCGGGAGAACGGCAACCAGGTACTGCACATGCGGCACCAGCCGGATGCGGAGTCGCCTTACAACATTTACTTACGTGCTGTCCGGGACGACAAGCAAGGCTACTGGACGGTCTACGGCACATACGGGACGACCGGGAAGGAAGTCCGCCTCGACCAGACGGCGGGGCTGTCTCCCGCCGGGGCGAAGGGGTATCTTGCCCGTCTGATGCCGAACGTCGCGGAGAAAGATGGCGTCCCGAAAATCAGCCCGAGGAACAGCTTCGTGACGGTCCGCGCAGGCGGGAGCGAGTACAAGATCCGCAACACAAGGGAGCGCATCGCGGAGTTCAAGAAGGCTCTTGACACCGTGAAGGGCGGGAAGACACCGAAGCCGGTGTCGGAGAAGACAGACCTGACCGGGCGCGGGTGGCTCGGTGGAACCAGCAAACGCGCCCCGCTGAAGACGATCACGGACATGATCGACGACTTCGACGCGCAGGCGGCGGTAGACTTCGCCGCGGCGCAGGGGATCGACCTCGAAGTGGCGCTGAAGGCTGACCGCAAGCGGTTGGACCGGGTGCGCGGCCTGAAGCCGACGCCGGACACCCCCTGAGCTGAACGAAGGCACGCAACCTGGGTTCTGCGAAAATGTCAAGAATCACATTGCGGGGAATCATGGCAGCGCACGACCATCCGGCGGGGGTTCTCCCCGTCATCTTCTCCTGGCTGGGCAGTACGGCCGCCGGGTTCTTCGGCGGGATGTCCAAAGCAGCGATCGTGCTGTGGGTCGTCTCGCTGATCTACACCCTGCTGCAGACGTACAAGTGGTGGCACTGGTTCCTCGCCCACCGGAAGCGCGTGCCTGTCGATTCGGAGCTTTGAGATGTTCACGTCCCTGTTCACGTTCCTCGGGTCCACGGCCTTCAGGTGGCTGCTGGGCGAGGCGATGACCGTCTGGAAGGCGAAGAAGGAACACGAGCAGGAGCTGGCGATGCTGCGCGTGCAGCACGACCAGGACCGCGACCGCCACCAGTGGCAGCAGGAGGCCGTGAAAGCGCAGGCCGAGGCCGGTGTGCGGGTGGTGGAAGCCCAGAGCACGGCCGCACAGGAGTCGTTCGCTGCTCAGGCGTTCAACACGGCCATGGAGGGCCTGAACACCGCCATGAGCCGGGACGACTGGGTGGGCAAGTGGAACGCCGCCATCCGCCCGGCGCTGGCCACGGTCGGCATCCTGGCGCTGGTGGGCAACTCGATCTGGCCGGCACATGTCGTCGTCTCCGGCATGTTCGCCGAGATCATCGCCGCGGTGCTGGGTCTCTTCTGTGGTGGCCGGATCAGCCGGACGGGCCGGTGAACGACGTTCTCGCCATCGTCGTGCCCATGCTGGAGCGGTTCGAGGGGCTCTACCTCAAGCCGTACCTCTGCCCAGCAGGAGTCGCCACGATCGGCCTGGGCTCGACCCGGTACCTTGACGGGCGCCCGGTGCGGATGTCCGATCCGCCGATCACTCGCGGGCACGCCTACGCGCTGGCGAAGGATCAGTTGCGCCGCGAGTACCTACCCGCCGTGCTGGCGCTGTGCCCGGGGGCCGACAGCACCGAGCGCATCGCGGCGCTCACGGACTTCGCGTACAACTTGGGGGTGACGGCCCTGCGCGGCTCGACGCTGCGCAAACGGGTGAACGAGCAGGATTGGGAAGCCGCGCGCCGGGAGATCATGCGGTGGACGCGCGGCGGGGGCCGGGTGCTACCCGGCCTTGTGGCCCGGCGCCGAGCCGAAGCCGCCTTGCTCTAGGGGCGGGAACGCCGGCTCACGCAGCATCAGGTCCAGCCGCGCCAGCGCGTTCCAGGCGGCGTGGGCCGCGTGCAGCAGACCCGTGTCGGGGTCCGAATCCTCGCCCCGCATCTCTGCCAGCAGATGCCGCAGCATGGCGTCGGTGTACCGGGCCTCGCCGTCAGGCACCGTGATCCAACCGTCTTCGGTGTACTTGCCAGCACCGTAGGTGCCGACCCGGCCTACTTCGGTCAGCGCCCGGGCAAAGCCGCCCAACACCAATCCGAGCCGGTTCTTGCCGGCATCAAGCTTTGCCCCGCCATCGTGCGGGTTCTTCCCATTCGGGTCGCGTTCCATCTTCTGGATCCTTCCGGCGCTCTTCGCGCCGCATGGGCCACCGGCGGCCTACATGGCTGCCGATGTGCCATTGGTTGCAGTGCTGGCACTTGTAGGGTGACAGCGCCGCGGTGCGTGACGCCCGCGAACGCTTCGCCACCTTCTCGGCCAGCGCCTTCGTGTCGAATACCTGCTTGCCTACGCATTCCACAGCGAGATCGCGCAGGATGCGCTCGCGGCCACTGCGACGAGCACCACTTCCCAGCAGACACCGAGGCCGAAGCTGAACCCGTCAGGGCCAAAATCAACGTCCACATCGAACGCCTCGCCCCACGCCCACAGCGCCACCAGGCCGCTGAACAGGGCCGCCCACAGGTGCGCGTCCATCAGCGCACCCCCGCCTTCCGGGCCAGATCCAGCCACAGGTCGTCGAACGGGCCGCCTTGCCAGTCCTCAAACCATTTTCCACCCAACGTCCAGTGAAGGATGCCCTCGTCCGGTCGGATCTCGCTGTCGGGCTGCACGCCGATGAGCTGGTTCCACTTCGGATCGAGGCTGCCGATCTCGTCGTCGGCCAGCCAGCCGAAGCGGTGCAACCACGAGCCGGGGCGGGTGTTCACGTCGCGCAGGGTGAGGCGCCGGTTTGCGGGGTGGTCGCAGTTCCACAGGACCACGGACGACCAGTTCTTGCGCGGGTACTGGGTCTGCGCCAGCCCGCACATCTTCGTGCCCTCGGTGCCGGCGTGCTGGTGCTTCACGACCCACACGGCCTTGCCGGGCTCGGCTGCCAGCGCCTCGTGCAGCATGGTGACCGGCGACTCGCGGAAGGCCATGTCGCAGTCCACGAACAGGGCGTAGCCGGACAGTTGCACGATGGGCACCAGGAAGCGCGTCAGCGAGAACGCCGTGCTGCACGGGGCCTGGCTCAGGATGTCGTACCGCTGGCCGTTCTGGATGACCTCCGGGCGTGTGTACAGGCCCCGGGCGCGCAGGTCTTCCTGCACGAGCCGGGTGCCGCGCTCGCTGCCTTCGCGCCACAGGGTGTCTTCCAGGGCCAGCACGGCGTCGTGCTCAACGGCGTCGTAGCCGACGTAGACGTGGGGTGTCATTTCTTTCTCCAGTAGGGTTCGGCGCGTTGGACTTTCAGGTCGCGTGCCTGGGACCGGCCCATCGCCTTGCGGGGGCCTTTGAGGTGGTCCATGTAGGCGCCCAGCGGGCCGTTGACGAACGGGTGGGAGGTCTTGAAACCTTCCGGCCCGCTCAGGGATCTGGTCTTCAGGCCCATGCCTTCGACCAACTGTTGGATGACGTAGCTGTCGTGCCACTCGGCCATCTTGAACAGGCTGCCGGTGACGTAGGCCGCTCGGAGCGCCGAGATGAACTCAGCATGCCGCGGGTGCCGGCAGTTCAGGATGAAGAAGCCGCACTCGGGGTACTTGCCCTTGCGGTCGAGCCACGCGATGTACTCGTCGCCCCGGGGCAGCAGTGACTCGATGAACTCCATCGGCACCGGGGTGTGCGTCACGGTGTCGGCGTCCACCCAGATCAGGAAGTCGAGAACCCGGGAGTCGTTGGCCTCCAGCACCGCAGCCACCTTGTGCGCGAACCGCGCCGCATCGAAGCGGTAGTTGTAGGGGCCGGTGCGCTTGTAGGGGTGCTGGCGCTTGAACTCCTGGAGCCACGCGATGCCGTTCAGGTCAGGCACGCGCTGGATGAAGCCCTCGTCGGACGGGTCGAACCCCTCACCGAAGACCACCAGCGGCACGGGCCAGTTCATCGCCCAGGTATCGGCCATGCGCCGGCCGTACTTCTTCCACCCTTCGTGGTGGCAGGTGCTGACTGCGAGGGTCATGGCGTCTCCGTCAGGGTGAATGCCTTGCCGTCGCAGTGCTCGGCGAACAGGTCCTCCCACCACAGCATGGGCCGCAGCGTGACGTGCAGATTCGTGCCGTCCGGGAAGCACTTCTCGGCCGGGCGGCAGCAGACGCTGGCCCAGACGTGCTTCTTGGCGTGGGCGAACAGGTTGGCCACGAAGGCGGGCAGTTCGGGCTCGGGAATGTGTTCCAGCACGTCGGAGCAGACCACCAGATCGGCTGGGCGGCTCGGGGGCTTGCTGCGGTGCTTGAACGACGGGTCGAAGAGCTGGATGCGCGACAGCCGCACGCCAATGGACTTCCACACGTTGTGCGGGTCGAAGTAGGCGTCGCCCCGGCCGCACCCCCAGTCGATCATGCTGTCGATCTCGTTGGCACTGACGATGCCGCGCAGTTGCTTGGTGTGCTGGAGGATGGTCAGGCCGTGGAACTTGTCGCCCTCGTCGGCCAGCTTGCGGTATTGCTTCAGAAGGCTCACGCGCGCTCCCAGTAGCCGATGACCTCGCCGAAGGTGCCGGCAAGCTGCTCCGACAGCTTCCAGCCCCGGCTGCACAGCACGGCGCCGATGTTGTGCGGCACGGTGCGCCCCCGCTCGGGCGGTAGGGTCCACGGGTCTTTGCCCGGGGGTGTGCGGATCACGATCAGCTCGCGTGCCGTGTCGGCCAGCATCGACGTGACGGCGCAGGGGTCGCGCAACTTCTGCAGGATCGCCAGTGCGGTCACGATGTCGAACTGCTTTGGCGACCACGGGCGCCAGACGTTCATGTCGCCCTGCTCGAAGCCGACGTTCTCCAGATCGCCGGACTCCTTCCACGCGGCGTCCACGAACGGCCGAAGGATCTCGACGCCGTGCACGTAGCTCGCGCCGGCGCGGGCCACCTCGATGCTGATGAGGCCCTGTGCGCAGCCGCAGTCCAGCACGGTCTTGCCGGGCACAGCCGCCATCAGGATGCCCAGCCCCACCATCTGCTGGTCCAGGGTGCGGTCGCCGGGCACGTTGCCCACCGCGAACCAGGGTTTGCTCGGTTTCGTCATTTCCACATCGCCCCGTCGGCGATCTCCTGTAGGGTCCATTGGTTGTCGGCCAGCACTCCGAAGAAGCGCAGCCGGTCGGAGAAGTCGGTCAGATGGTACGCGGCCGACATGGGCGCCACCATCACCCGGATGCCTTCGATCAGCGCCTCGATGGCCGCGGCCGACGAGTGCGTGACCACGAGATTGGCCCAGGCCAGATCGTCCTGGAGCGTGGCCTGTACGGTCAGCTTGTCGGCGTTCCAGCGGCGCCAACGCACGTCCTGAGCCACGCCGCAGGTGCGCCGGGCCAGCCACGTCTCATCGCCCGCCACGCAGCGCATGTGCACTGGCGACTGCTCCACGGCCAGCACGCGGAAGCCCGGCTCGCGGGGCGGCTTCACCTCGTACCCGAGCGCCGCGAACCGCTCGCCGGTCGTGTGCCCCTGCCCACGGTGCTGGAAGTGGTTCTTCGTCACCCGGTACTGCACGCCCCGGGCACGATCGAAGTACGAGTTGTCGATGACGTAGAAGTCCTCGCCGCTCGCCAGCACCTTGCGCCACGCAGCGAGGTTGCCTTCCTTCACGCCGTAGAAGACGTGGCCCTTGGCACTGGCCGGGGCGCTGTCTGCCACGATGCGGCACAGGTCCTCGGACTTTTTCTTGCCGGGAACGGGGTGGATCTTCAGCATTTCGTTGCCACCGCAATCGCGGCCCGGGATGCTGCCCGGCAGTAACGGCGCATGGATGCGGCGTGAACAAGCCATCTCTTGCGGCCGGTTCCGCGAAGCAAGATGACGTGGCGGATCTTGCCAGACGCATCCTCTATGAAGCACTCGTCCCCGACGCGAATCGGCCGTGGCCCGAGGACCACGTAGCCGCCGGGGACGGGCCGCAACGGCGTGCCATTCATCAGCGTTTCCATTCCAACAGCCGCGCAAACGGCTCTCCGGTTGCGAGTTCAGGGACCGACCACTGGCTCCAGGCCATGCGCTGCAAGGCGGCATCGCGGCCAAGATGCCAGTCGGCGCAGATCCAGCGTGGGGCTCGGTAGACCACGGGGCAGCCCAGCACCAAAGCGCGCACCCCGGCGTTGCTGGACCAGACGTGGCACGACAGCCGGCCGATCAGGTCATCGAACAGGTGGATCCTGGGAGCGAAATTACCCGGGTGGGGGCGTACCCGCACCGGGATTCCCGCCCGGCGCAAGCCTTCCGCGTGCTTCTCGGCCCATTGCGGCGGGCTCGCCATCAGCAGCGAGCCAATGCCCCGCTGGCCGCACACCAGCACGCCCTCGCCGCCTGCGCGCATCGGCAGCAGATCGAACCCCAGCGGGCCGAAGCGGTCGGTGTCGCCCACAGGGCCACCGGTGTGGTGCTCGGACAGGCTGACGGCGTACATGGTCTTGTCCACCTTCTGGAGGTAGCCGTTCTCGATCACCAGCACCTTGCCGCCGGCCTTCTCCATCGCCGTGGCGTCCGCGTCGTCTCGGCCAATCTTGCGGTTCCACAGCACCAGGACGTTGCCCGGGGCCGGCGTGGTGCGCGGCACGATCTCGAAGCCCAGCCGCTTCATGCCCTGCGTGATGGCGTCCAGCCGGTAGTAGGGCTCCCGGCGAATGCGGATCTCAGCCTGTGGCATTGGCCTTCTCCTTCACGCAAGCCGGGCAGCGCATCTGGCCGAAGGCGTTGGCCTTCTTCCAGCCCCCGCCAACCGGTCGCCAGGCGTTGCACGTCACGCAGTGGCGGGTGTTCCCACCCCCGGCGTACTGCTGGTTGCCGAAGGCCGTGCCGGGCTTGTCAGGGTTGGCGCTGCCTGCGTGGCGCAGGACGGCGGTCACTGTCCAGCCCCCTTGGGCACGAAGCCGGGGAACAGCTCTTCCAACCGCTCATCGGCCAGCGGCGCAACAGGCGCCGGGGCCAGCGCCCGCAGGCGGCGGTTCTCATCAACCACGGCCAGCAGGGTGCGCTGGTAGGCCAGGGGGACGTGGTTCAGGACCACGCTGCGCAGTTCGTCATGGGTCATTCGATTGCTCCTTGCTTGAACATGGTCGCCCGGCTCTCCGGGTCGCAGTTGATGATCTCGACGCCGAGGCGTTCGGCGTCCCGTGCCACGGCGTTCAGCTTGTGCAGCCACTCGTCGAAGCACTGTGACTGTACCAGAGGATACTCATGGTCGCCATGGAAGTGGCGCTCCCCAGCCGGTGCGGCCATCGTCATGCCGGCCACCAGAATCCGGCGTGCGCCGAACAGGTACGCCAGGTTGATGGCCTGCGCGCCGCTGTTGCCGTTCAGGTGCACCATCGTCTCGCCCAGGCCGTTGCGGTTCACGCCCTTCCAGCGGTTGATCTGGTTGCGTTCAGCAGCGCCCGGGTCCACGGTCCAGAAGTTCGGGCGCTTCACAGCCTTGCGCAGCCGTTGGTGGTGCACCCGCCAGAACAGGGCATCTCCGGCGTAGTGCACGTCCGCGTCGGGCACGACGGTGTAGGCCGTGTTCACCGCGATCCTGGGCAGGCGCGAAGCCTGCACGGCCGGGATGTCCAGCGTCGGGCCGGTGCACACGACCAGCACGGACTGGCCTGACCAGTCAGGGGCGGTCATGCTTCGTCGGCGCGGATGGCGTCGTCCACGATCCGCATGTGCTCGGGCGAGAGAAGGCAGTGCACGTCCAGTCCGTTGACCAGCACCCACGCGATGTCGGGGTCTTCCGAATCAATGATGTACCACACGTCCACCGGCACGCCGTCGAGGTCCATCGGAAGATGCCGCGCGCCCCCCGGCACCTTGGTGACGGTCGCGCCGATGACGGCGCATGTGTTCATCTCGTGCATAGTCCTTCTCGCTCCGGTTAAAACGGGCCTAACCCGTCATTCGAGCGGACCCGTTCCGGGCCGCTCAATTCCATCGTTAGGCTGCTGAATTGCAGGCGCGCAAGTGTTCTTCCGCTGCGTCCATGATCCGGCGCTGCCAGCCCTTACCCACAAAGCCGGGGCTGTTCTCCAGGCCCGACCAGCGGCGCGGCTTGCCAATGCCGGTGTCGAAGAATCGCGCCCTCATGTCCACAGTTACCCAGCCCAACGCGCTGTTGCCAGTCACCACGCAGTCAGGCAACCATTCGGGCGTTTCCACCGTCCAGCCTTTTGGCGGTTCCCAGCCGCCTAACCCGTCAGTCAACCGGACCTTGGCCGGCGTTGCTTGGTCAGTCATCGTTGCTCCTGTTGCGGCCTTCAGGTCCGGTTTAGCTTTACGTTGGTCCAAACCACGCACCCTGGCGTGACTCGTCCAGCCAGGCTGTGGTGTGTCACCGATCCAGCCAGCCTGGCCAAATCCTCCGCCTCGCCCTCAAGCCAATCCGCTGCGCGCAGTGCGTGCTCGCACAGCAGCGCAACATCTGCATCGTGCCGAGTGCACCTATTTGCCGCGGCCCGCAGCTTTTCGGCGAGCTGCCACGGCTTCGTTTTCGTTTTGTCTATCATTGGTAGCTCCAAAACGCCCAACTTGGCGGTC